>Ga0156222_1144_pt1 | contig 14760 bp, 13 predicted proteins | sample RifCSPlowO2_12_FD_107870 | JGI IMG/M metagenome (GOLD analysis project Ga0156222, IMG submission 107870) | Acidobacteria bacterium RIFCSPLOWO2_12_FULL_59_11 | reverse complement strand
CGAACGAGCGGAGCGCGGAGGAGGCAACGGTCGAGTATCTGGGCGAGCCGATCAATCATCAGTACAGCAAGACGCTGCGGTTTGAGCGGGCTTTTCGCCAGTATTCACAGAAGTATCTTGTTCCCGGCGTGGAGTACTTCAGCCTGCTGCGGCCCTTGTATGAGCTGCAGATTGCGCGCCTGTTCGCCGACTCTCCGGCATATTTCCCGCTCTTTAGAAGTTGCAATCGCGGCATGAAAGACAATACGTGGTGCGGCCGCTGCCCGAAGTGTTTGTTCGTGTATGCGGCGCTTTATCCGTTTCTGGAGCGGGAGCAAATGCTCGGCATCTTCGGCGCGGACCTGTTTGCCGGGAAGGGGGCGCGGCCGATTCTTGAGGCTCTGTTGGGCCTGGACGCGAACAAGCCGTTTGAATGCGTGGGGACAAAGGAGGAGACGCTGGCGGCGATTTACCTGTGCGCAAAAAAATATCGGGGGCAGGGAATTGAGCTGCCCCCAACCCTGCGGGCAATAGAGGAGACGGTGCTCTCTACACGCTCAGACCTGCCGCAACTGGCGCAGCGTGTCTTGACCGCCTGGACCGACCAACACTATCTCCCGCCGGAGCTAGCAGCCCTGCTGCATCAGCGTATTGCCTCTTCATGAAATCTGCGCAATCTGCGGATTAAATCCTACAATATCTACATGAAGCTTGCGGACCTCATAGACAAGTCTCTCCTGATCCTGGGGCTGGGACGGGAAGGGCAGAGCACTTGGCGCTACCTGCGGGCCGCGTTCCCGGAAAAGACCTTGGGGCTGGCGGACCAAGTGCCGCTCGAAAAGTTCGAAAGTGAAGTTGCCGAGAAGATTCGCAGCGACGCCCACTTGCGGCTTCATTTCGGGCCGGAGTATTTGGGGAGCCTGACAGAATACGATGTAATCGTGAAATCGCCCGGCATCCCGGGCACGTTGCCGGCGCTACGGGAGGCAATTGACCGCTCCCTCACGGTTCCTTCGGCTTCGCTCAGGACAGGCGCGGCTCGGATGGTCCGCTTGCTTACGCGCGCGGCTCGGATTGGCGAAGTAGAATCCAGAAAGAAAATTACCTCACACACGGCCATTTTCTTTGCGAATTGCCCAGGGCGGGTGATCGGCGTGACCGGCACGAAGGGAAAGAGCACCACGGCTTCGCTGATTTACGCGATTCTGGAGCGCGCTTCTTATCAGACATTCCTGGTCGGCAATATAGGCGCACCGGCGCTGGACCTGCTCGCCCAGGCGGACGCCAATACAGTGTTTGTCTATGAACTTTCCAGTCACCAGCTCCTGGACCTGCGGCAAAGCCCACCGATGGCAGTGCTGTTGAATGTGGTGCCGGAGCATTTGGACTATTACGAAAGCTTTGACCAGTACGTGGCGGCCAAGGAGAACATTACCCGGTATCAGGCGGAAAGTGATGCGCTCATCTATGACGCCGATTATGAGATTCCCCGTGAAATCGCCTCCCGTTCGCGCGCGCGGCGGTTTGCCTATTCGCTCGAGAAGCGGCAGCAGCCGGGTTGTTTTCTTGAGGAGGATGGGATTGTTTATTGTTCGGAACAAGGGAGACAGGAGCAAGTCGTCCGGGTACAGGATGTGCCTCTACTGGGAAGATTCAACTTAGGCAATGTGGCGGCGGCTGTGGCCGTCGGCAAGCTCGTAGGGGTTTCCAACGACAGGATCGCGGAGGCTGTCCGGGGTTTTCAGCCGCTCGAACATCGCCTGGAGTTGGTGGGAACTTACGGCGGGGTTACCTATTACAACGATGCCATCGCCACGGTGCCGGAGGCGACCATGGCGGCGCTGGACACGCTGGGGGAGGCCGTAGAAACCATTTTGCTGGGCGGGATGGACCGCCACCTGGATTTTTCTTGCTTGGCAAAACGGCTGCTCCGGAGTAATATCAAGACCGTTATTCTTTTCCCCCCAACCGGGAGGAGCATCTGGCAGGCGGTGTGCGAACAAAGCTCGATGGCTTCCGCCCTGCCCAGGCACTTTTTCGTGAACAGCATGGAGGAGGCCGTGGCGCTGGCCAAGCAGCATACTGCCAAGGGCAGGATATGCCTGCATTCGCCCGCGTCGGCCAGTTTTGGTCTTTTCCGGGATTACCGGCATCGGGGTACACTTTTCAAGCGTCTGGTACAAGGAAACGGGGAAGAAAGGCAATCGTAGCAACGCACTAACCGATTGGGGGACACCATGGAGAGAAACGTAGAAGTCAGAAGCCAGAAGTCAGAAGAAAGAATCCGAGCCGCGACCGTAAGGGAGCGGTTGCAACCGCTTGCTCCCGCGCGCGGCTCGGAACGAAGACGGGCAGGAATGCCCGTCCTACTCCTTCTGCTGACGCTCGTCTTCAGCCCGTGCTTGCGGGCGCAGTTCGACTCCGGCAGCACAGGGGCGCTGGGCAACTTTATCAACCCGCTAACAGTAGTCTCAGCGTCGGATGAAACCTGCAACTACGTTGAGCTTCGGATGGATCTGGCGCAGGGCAAGGCCTTTGCCATACCCTATCGAAGTGGGTCGAACGTTGACTGCAATCGGGCCCTGGTGGACATCACGGCAACTGTTTTTGCTAATCCACCGACCGCCGGGTTCCTCAATGGAGTGATTGACGTAACCAATTTCACCTTACAAGATTCCTTCCTGACTGGGGCCGATAATAGTATCGCCACTTACCTGAGTTTTGTACCCAATCCGAACAATACCCCGGTGATCATTCGTGCTACTGGCAACGTTACTTTCAACGGCGGCACATTCATAACCGTAGAAGGTAGTCCCGGTGTGAGGGCGTTTGGATTGGTGGCAGGCCAGGGAGGCCAGGGGGGTCCGGGAGGCTATCGGGGCGGGGAAGGCGGAGATGGTGGGATTGCGCCTACAAAGGGCGGAGATGGACTGGGACCGGGCGGGGGGGTTGGAGGGCTGATTAACCAAAATTCCCTTACCGGAGCGAAATTTCTGACCACAGGAGTTACCATCGGGACCACAGCAATCCCGGCAGGGAATGACTTACTCTCGACGTTCCGCGGAGGCTCTGGCGGCGGCGGAGGAGGGGGGAGAACCAACTTAGAAGCCGGCGGTGGCGGCGGCGGCGGAGGAGGGGCGGTTCTGATCGCGGCCAACGGCACTATCACAGTAAGTGGTACTGTAACAGCCAATGGCGGCGGCAATGAAAATATCTGCTGTAATCCTCGGACTGCCGGCACCCCAGGCACGGGAGGCATAGTTCGGCTCGTAGCCGCCACCATCGCCGGCGGCGGCAACCTCACTGCCACCAGCGGCGGTAATATTTGCAGGGAGACACTCACGGGTTGCCCGCCGGGATCGGCGTCCGGAATCGTGAGGCTGGAAGCGATCACGATCAGTTACACCGGCGGTTCGGCGGGCATCGTACAGGCAGCCAGCGTGCCGGGGAGCGTGGTCGTGGCTGCCGCTAGCGGCCCTGCTTTTATCAAATTCACCAAGCTGACCGACTCCAACAATGCTGGCAACACGATTACCGTTGACACAGCGATTCAGATCACCCCCGGACGGACGGGGTCTTTTAATCCCGTAGATGTGAAAATGCCGAACGCCGCGGGTTTTCCGGCCAGCAGCGTAAAGGTGGATTTCGAGGCTGGCCCGAATCCAGGCTTTCCTACCGGAAAGACCATTACGCTGGTGGTTACGCCCGTGGATGCGGCAGGAGGTGGAGCCCAAAGCTATACGGGAACCGTTACCTGCCCCGTAGCACCAGCCCTTTGCACAGCCTCCATCACGGGTGTTGTTTTGCCCGTGGGGGCCAGTTCCCTGAGTGCTTTCACTGTCGTAAACTTTAATGCCGACGGCACTATCTCGCAGATGTTCCCGAGAATGTACCAGGGCGAACCAATTGAGCAGGTGCGAATCCAGACCAGCGGGAAAGAGACCGAGTACGTATTGATTGCCAGGTCGGGCAAGGAGTTCCCGTACAAGCCCGGATCAGACGCCGGGAGATAGAGGGGCGATCACTGGCTACAGCGGTTTCAGGGAAAGTGTTGACTGAAGCTCACTGGAAGACAAGCTGATCCCAAGCGTCAGCAAGCAGACTACGTGCGGAAAGATGTCCGAAACGACATCAATATGTCGTTTCGCCTCACGGTCACGGCTCGGATTTGTCCAGGATGCGGGGCTGGCCCAGGATCGGAAGCAGGGGAGAACCTTCCAGAGCAATTTCCTCCGGTGTAGGGGGCTGCGCGGACATGTAGATTTCCGCGCCAGGGGTCAGCAGGTAAGACATCGCGATTTCATCGCAGGCCTGGAAGTGAGGGCAGCGCTGGCAGTCCTTCCAGGTCTTGAGCGGCAGAGCCGCCCGATCCACTTCCTGAAAGTTGAGTTTGTGGAAAAAACCGGGGACATAGGTGAACAGGAAAACGATGTCCACCCCATGCTGGCGGGCCTGCTCCAGGAGTTCGCGGATCAGACGTTGTCCGACACCGCTGCGCGTGTGCTGAGGAGAAACGGCCAACGAGCGTAGTTCCGCCATGTGCGGTGTATAAAAATGGAGTGCGCCGCAGCCGACTAACTCGTCATTGTCAACGGCGACCAGGAAATCCCGCAGGCCCTCGCACAATTCCAACTCTGTGCGCGGGAGCATGATCGCCTGCGCCGCGTAGCCGTTAATCAGGCGCAGCATGGCGGGGATGTCGGCCAGCTCGGCCGTGCGAACGATGCGGCGAGCTTCCGCGCCGTTTTGTAACTCTGTTTCCATTTCCACGGCTTCTCCTGGATGGTTGCGCAAGGCGTCTCCTCTCCCGATCATTCCTTCTTCACAGCAACCGGGGAGGATGTCACGATAGTCCCCGCCGGCATCTGGCTGGCCAAGCCCCCGCCGTCTGCGAACACGCTGTGGAGCACATCCTCACGGTGGCCGTTGCCGATATACACGCGCTCGACCTCCTGCGCCAGGGCCTCCTGCACGGCTTTTAATTTGGCCAGCATTCCTCCGGTGACGGCGCCGGAGTTGAGCAGGGGAGGGATTTCCTCGGCTCCGAGCCGGGCGAGGATGCGGCCCTGCGTATCTTGAACCCCATCCACGTCGGTCAGAAAAACCAGGGCGTCCGCTTGCCAATGAACGGCGCAGGCGACCGTCACTTGGTCCGCGTTGATGTTATAAATCTGCCCATCCTCCCCCACCGCCAGGGAAGCCAAAACCGGAACAAAACGCGCGGCCAGGAGGGTCTCCCAGAGGCGCGGGTTCACTTTCTGGATTAGCCCCACATAGCCCCAGTCCTGTCCCTGTTGGCCCACCCGCTTGGCAGCCACCAGGCAGCCTCCATCAATGCCAGAGATTCCCACGGCGGGAATCCCGGCCTGGTGAAATGCCGCCAGCAATTGGTGGTTGATGGTCCCGGCAAAGACCTTGACGACGCCGTCCAGGGCCTCTGCCGTCGTCATCCGCAACCCCTCCACAAACTGGCTGGCAATGCCCGATTTTTCCAAATACTGCGTGAGCTGCTTGCCCCCTCCATGCACCAGCAGAATTTGATGCCCGGCCCGCCATTGCTGTCCGATGAGCTTCGCCAACCGCAGGCGGTCGGCGGCGGATTCGAGCAGAGTTCCTCCGATTTTGATGACAACTTGCATGGCATCTCTTCTGAGCGGCGTTCTATAACAGACCTTCCGCTTCATCGAATCCGAACAGGAGGTTCATGTTCTGCACCGCCTGCCCGGCAGCCCCTTTCACCAGGTTGTCAATACAACTGACCACCACCAGCCGCCGGCCATCCGTGCTGAGCGAACAATGAATATCACAGAAGTTGGTGCCGTTGACCAGGCTTAACTGGGGTTGGCTTCCGTCCGTGTACAAGCGGATGAACCGGGCTTGGCCATAGGCTGTCCGGTACAGATCGAGCACGTCCCTCAACTTTACGGCGTGTTGGAGCCGGAGGTAGTGGGTCGCCAGAATTCCCCGCTGGATGGGGAGCAGGTGGGCGGTGAAGGCGAATTCGCTTTCCTGAAGTCCCACGCTGTGGAGCACCTCCGGCACATGGCGGTGCCGGAAGATCGCATAGGCGGAGAAATTTTCTGAGACCTGGACAAAGTGGGTTTTGGGGGAAGGGGTTCTCCCGGCCCCGCTCACGCCGGATTTGGCGTCGCAAATAACTCCCGCAGCCCGGTCCACCCAGTCTTGCTGGAGCAGGGGCCAAAGAGCGCAGATCGCCGCCGTGGAGTAACAGCCCGGGTTGGCCACCAGGCAGGCCGTTCGAATCCGCTTTCGATATAGCTCCGGCAGGCCGTAAACGGCTTGGCCCAACAACTCCGGGTGAGCGTGTTCGGCTCCGTACCAGCGGCGGTACTGATCGGCCGAAAGCCGAAAAGCGCCGCTCAGATCAATCGCCCGCGCTCCTTGGGTCAGGGTTTGCGGGATGACCTCCATGGAAACTTCCGGCGGCGTCGCCGTGAACACCACATCCAGCTTGTTGTCAGCTACCGCCGTTGCGCTCCAGCGGGCGTGCGGGATCGGCGGAGAAGGGAGTTCACCGCAGGGAACGGGACGGGAGTCCAGGGCGCCGTCGTCGGTCTGGCGGTGGACCAGCAGCACAAGCGACACAGCCGGATGCCGCTCCAGCAGGCTGGCGAGTTCGGCGCCGCTGTAGCCGGTGTATCCCAAAAGTCCGGCCCGGAGTTTTGGGGAGGAGCCTGCGGGGTTAGAATAATTATGCATCAATATGAATATTTATACTATTTAATGGCCCCCGTCAATGAAAAAGTGAGTGGCGGAGGGTAACTCCCTTGCTGCTTGCATTTGCGCCGCCTTTGCGCCTATTCTAGGCGGGGAAGCTGCTGTCCGATCCGGAAGTTTGGCCGCGCAGCAGGGAACTGGCGAAAAGGGCCTGCGCTGGCCTAGGGGCCGCCGGATTTCAAAAAAGCAGAAGACCAACCGGAGCGATTCCACATGGCGTTTGGACTAGGATTCGATAAAAACAAAATATTGCAGGTGGCGGAGAAATACGTTCTGCAAGGCAAATTGCAGGCGGCCATTGGGGAGTACAGCAAAATCCTGAAAAAGGACCCCCTGGACCTGATGACCCTGAATACGATCGGGGATTTGTATGCCCGCACTGGGCAGGATAGAGAAGCGATTAAATGCTTTTATGAACTGGCGGAGAAGTACCTGGAAGGGGGATCTGTCGCTCGTTCGATTGCGGTGTACAAGAGGATCACGAAGCTCGACACGGCAGCCCTCCCGGCCCTGCTGAAGTTGGGAGAACTCTATTTCACGCAGGGGTTGACGCGGGATTCCCGGACGCATTATCTGCAGGCCGTGGAATTTCATTTGCGCCAGGGCGAGAAAGAAAAAGCGCGGGAAGTGTTTGAAAAGATTCTCCTCCTGGACATTGAGAATCCGAAGTTGCAGGCCCGGATGGCAGAACTGTATGCGGAGACAGGGAAGCCACAAGAGGCGGTGGACACTTACTTGGGGGCGGCAGAACGGTTTCTGGATCGGAATGATCTGGGGGACGCCGAGAGCGCGCTGCAAGCCTTGTTGCGACTGGACGCGGGAAATCTGGAGGGCAATACGCTCCTGGGCCGGCTCTATGTTGAACAAGCGAAGTACGCGAAGGCCATAGCAACGCTGACAGCGATTCCGAATTGGATCGAACACAAGGGGGCTCTGAACTGGCTTTTTCATGCCTACCGGAAGCAGGCAGATTTGGACAGGGCGCGGGAGGTGGCCAGACAACTGTTTGACCTTCACGAAGACTTCGCCGGGCTGGCCCAAATCTGTGAGGAGATGATTGCGGGAGGGAATGTCGAGGAGGCATTCGGGATTTACGCCGCGGCAGCCGAGCGGCTTTTGGCCCAGCGGGCCTTTTCGGACCTGATCGAAGGTTTGCGAAAAATTCTGGCGGCGGAACCCTCTTATAGGAAAGTGATGGAGTTGCTCTGGGAAGTGCAGCAGCAGGCAGGTAACCGGGGAGAAGCGCAGGAGGTAGCCGAACAGTTGGGGCACGCCTATGTGGAGGAAGGCGAACTGGAAAAGGCTCGCGAAATTTATGCCAGGCTCGTCGAACAGGAGCCGGAGGACTCGGAAATGCGGCAATTGCTCCAGCAAGTGGAGGCGCGTCAGCGCGGCCCCTTGGCGGAGGCTTCTTCTATGCCTGCGAGTCTGACCGTGGATAGCGGCGGTGACGACGTGGCCGTCTCTGGGGAACAACCTGCCGCCAGCGAGGTAACACTGCCCCCACGGGAGCAGGAGATCGTCCAGGCCTGCCTCACGGAGAGCGAGCTGTTTGTCAACTATCGTCAGATTCAGAAGGCAATTGGGGTTTTAGAAAGCGGGTTAGAAAAAGTCCCGGGTAATATGACTCTCTACGAGCAATTACTGCCTCTGTATGAACGGTCACAGCAGTATCAGAAGGCAGCCACCTGCGCGGAAGCGCTGACGGAAGGTTATGTCAAGTTGGGGGACGGGGAAAGAGCGGCACGCTACGGCGAACTCATTTTCACCTACCAGCAAAAGGCGCAAGAGAGTGAAGGGACGGTTACGGAAGTCAGCCCCTCGGAGATGGAGCCGACTGAGGCCGCGGCCCCTTCGCTGGCGGGACCTCCTCCGGCAGAGGAGTCGCAAGTGCGCGAAATTGACCTTTCCCAAGAGTGGGCTGCCTTGTCTGGACCGGGAGAAACCCCCTCCGCCAGCGCGTCGCTAGAAAGCACGGTGGAGGAAATTGAATTCTACTTGCAAGCCGGGTTGGCGGCGGAGGCGGTGGCAGCGCTGGAACGCCTTCAGGGAGAGTCCCCGGCGCATCCCGCGATTTCCGGCTTCCAAGAAAGACTGGCGGTCCTGCAGGGTGGGGCAGCGCCGGTAATAGAAACTCCTGCGGAAGGCGGGACGGTTACGGAACAGGGCGCGGAATGGGTCCAAGAAAGAGTAGAGGGGCCAGAGGTCTTCCCCCTGGGAGTTCCCAGCGACGCTGCACTGGAAACGCCCGGGGCCGAATTTCTGAGCGAATCCGAAGCCGTCGTTTCTTCGCCTCCTGAGCCAGCCGAGGAACTCGTGGCGGAAAGAGAAAGCGCTTCCCCCTTCGCGCCTGCCGCAGAGCCGGGACCGGAAGGGATTTGGGGAGAACATCTTCCGCCCACGGAACCCGTTTCCCCGGCGCCTTCTTTTGAGCTGGAGTTGGAGGAGTCTCATCCGGCGGAAGCAAAGGCGCCGGCTTCGCCCAAGGAAACGCGTAAGGGGTTCCTGGACGACCTCTTTGCCGAATTCAAGGAAGAAGTGGAAGAGCCAGCCGCTACCGAGGGTGATACAGAGACCCACTACAACATGGGAGTGGCTTTCAAAGAAATGGCCCTGTATGACGAGGCGATTGGAGAGTTTCAGAAGGCCCACCAAATCGCGGAGAAGAAAAAGGACTATTCGAATGTGGTGCAGTGTTGCTCGCTGCTGGCCACCTGCTTCCTGGGGAAGGGTCTTCCCCAACTGGCCGTGCAGTGGTATCAAACGGCCTTGCACTCTCCTGGGGTTGATCCGGAGACCTCCATGGCCCTGCTCTACGAGGTAGGAGCCGCTCATGAAATAGCGGGAGACCGAGCGGCTGCTTTGCGCAGTTTTCTTGAGGTCTATGCCCGCAATATTGATTACCGCAATGTTGCCGACCGAATCCGCGATCTCCAGCAAAGCCAGTGAGCCTCCCTCACCCCTCGCGCAGCAGAGTTGGGGCGGAAGCCGCTTTGGAACCGTGTTCTATGTCCTGTTGTGCGTGGAAATCGGAGCATTTTTACTGGTGGTTCCCTGGTCGCCAGCGTGGGAGCGGACACTGTGGCTCCGTTACCTTTCCGCTGGGCGCTTCCTTTATTTGAGCCCGTATTTGCGGGGGGCCATCAGCGGCCTGGGCCTGATTAACCTCTGGTTGGGTGTGTCGCAAGCGTGGAGCTTTCGGGGGCTCGCCCCGCGTCCGGACGGGAGGAGTTAGCTTGCCTCTGCACGGGGACTAGCCAGCGCGTTTCTGGGAGGGGGAAACCGTTTTCGGGAATCCGGTCACTTGGCTCTTTGCTACTACATTAAGGCGCGCCATCGGCTCGGAGTCGGATCGGAAGGGGAGGGGCGCGAGAAGGCGCTAAAGGAAAAAGTTCGCGCCGCTTTTTCGGCAGGAGTGGATTATGTGCAGGTGCGAGAAAAGGATATGCCGGACGGGCGCTTAACGGGCTTGGTGGAGGATTTGCTGGGGTTGCCGGAGAAGAAAAAAGCGCGGCTGTTGGTGAATGAGCGGCTGGACGTGGCGATCACCTGCGGGGCGGAGGGAGTGCATCTGCCGTCGGATTTTATACCCCTTCCGGTGGTGCGAGGCCGGGGAGGAGAAGCGTTGTTCGTGGGGATTTCCTGCCACAATCTGGAGCAAGTGGAGCAGGCGGCTCAGCAGGAGGCTTCCTATGTCTTGCTGGGTCCGATTTTTGAGACACCCTCTAAACCCGGCGCGAAACCCCTGGGGCTTCCGGCGTTGGCAGAGAGTTGCCGTCGCGCTTCGATTCCGGTTTTTGCGTTGGGGGGAGTGGATTTGGGAAACGCCCCGGCTTGTATCCAGGCCGGGGCCGCCGGAGTAGCCGGCATCCGCTTGTTCCAGCAGGCACAAAATCTGGAGGAGGTTTGCGGCCGCTTGCATTCGTTGTGAAACGGGGATCGCAAACAGGCGTATCCCGGTACAGCCGTGTCGTCAGGGAGCCGCAGGCCCAGGAAAAAAGAAAGGTTGGCGGAAACGGATAGGAGAGAGACGTGAACTATATTCGAGCAGGAATTCTTTTACTGGTCGTGGGATTGGTGGGTTGTGGGAAAGGGTCGCACGACCCGGCGGTAGTGGCGCGAGTCAACGGGAGGAATATCCTTCAGGCAGATGTTGACAGGCAATTTCGGTTGCAGACACAGGCGATGCCGCAGAAACCCAGCGGTGACGCGGCCAATCTCCTCAAGTTGGACATCTTGCGCCAACTGATTGTCGAGGAGATCATGCTGCAAAAGGCAGAGGAACTGAAATTACAGCTTGCCGATTCCGAGGTGGAGGCGGAACTAGCCTCGCTGAAGGGTAACGCCACGCCCGAGGAGTTTAAGAAAACCATTGCGCAGCGTGGCTGGAACGAGGAGGACTTGCGAAAGGAAATCCGCAGAAACCTCACCATGCAAAAGCTGGCGCAGAGCCAACTCAGCTCTAAGACGCAGGTGTCGCCTGAGGAGATCAGCCGTTACTACGAGGAAAACAAAAATCGTTTTTACGTTCAAGAGCTGGAATATCACATCGGACAGATCGTAGTGTCAGCCAGTCCGGACCTTCCCGCGGCGAATATGAGGAAGGACAAGGCCCAAAATGAAGGAGAGGCTTCGCAGAAAATCCAGATGCTGGCGAGACGGTTGCAGGCCGGAGAGGAATTCGAGCAGTTGGCCCGCGAGTACTCCGAGGATCCGCAGACATCGCCGCAAGGAGGCGACATGGGTTATCATCCGGTTTCCGCCTTCAACAGTCTGGCGCCCCCCCTGCAGGAAGCAATCATGAAGATGAAGGTGGGAGATGTGACCCCGGCTATCCGAACCGCGAATGGATACTGGATTCTGAAGCTGCTGGGAAAGCGGGAGCCGGGCCAGCTTGCCTTGCAGGACCCGGAAGTGAATCAGGCCATTCGGCAAGAATTGGAGACGCAAAAGCAACAGTTGCTGAGCACCGCATATTCGGAAAATCTCCGCAATGAGGCTCAGGTGGAAAATTTTCTGGTCCGAGATCTCGTCGCGGAGTTCCAGAAGCGCAACTAATCGTTCTTCATGTCTCCTTCCCCCGTTCCGCCACCTCGCTGGATTAGTTTTGATTGCTACGGAACGCTGATTGATTGGCAGAGCGGCATCCGTCGCGCCTTTGAGGAACTCGCTCGCGTTCCAGAAGCGGAAGCGGCGGAACTGTTCCAAACCTGGGAAAGAATTCAAGGGGGGAAAATCCAGGGTCCGTATGCTCCTTATGAGGAAATTATGCAAGCCAGTTTCCGGGAGACCCTGGAAGAGTTCGGGTACCACTACGGCGGATATGCCCTGGAAGCGTTTGTGGAGTCGCTCGCCCGGTGGGAACCATTCCCCGATGTGAATCCCGCGTTAATTCGTTTGTCGCGGAGGTATAAGCTGGCCATTATTTCCAATATAGACCGGCATCTTCTGGGCAGATCGTTGCAGCGCCTGGCGGTGCGTTTTGACGCCCTCATCACCGCCGAGGACGTTCGCGCTTACAAGCCGAATCCCGAGATTTTCCGACAGGCGCTGACGCGGCTGGCCTGTCCGGCCCAGGAAGTCATCCACGTTGCTTTCGGACCCGAGTACGATCTGCAACCCGCCCATGCCTTGGAGTTTCGGATCGTCTTTCTGAACCGGCAAAAATTGCCCCCACCGGAGGTGCTGCCGGAGGCAGAGATTGCGGACCTGGAGGAACTTTCTTCCCTTTGGAAAGAATAGTCGGATCGCCTAACGAGGTTGAGCCGCAGTCAGAGAGAACCCACCGTGCATTCCTACAATCCTTTGGTAGATAAATACGCCCGTCAGGCGGCGCACTATGACCGTCGCTGGAATCGCTCCATCGGGGACGTCACGCTACAGGTCACCTTGGAGGCTGTTCCCTGGGAGCAATTGAGCAGTTTCCTCGACGTAGGCTGCGGCACTGGGCTGCTGGAGGAAGCCATACGCCCCCGGCTAGGCCCTCTCCGTTCTGTCATTGGCCTGGACATCTCCCTGGCTATGTTGCGACAGGCGCGCCACAAGCTGAACGGAAACCCCCATGTTCGTTGGACCAACGGGCAGGCGGAGAATTTGCCCTTTGGGGAAGCCAGTTTTGATGCTGTGGTGTGCACGAACAGTTTTCACTACTACCGCCAGCCGCTGAACGTCTTGCAGGAGTTTCACAGAGTCGTGCGCCCCAACGGCTGGCTGGTGCTGGCGGACTGGTGCAATGACTTCCTGGCCTGCAAGGTCAGCCAGTGGGCGCTGCAGCTTGTCCACCGAACGGGACTCCACCGCTATGCCCTGGAGCGCTGCTATAAGATGGCGGAGTGCGAGGATTTACTGCGACGGGCAGGCTTTCGAATTGAGTCGGGCCGCCGGGTCAGGATTCATTGGGGCTGGGGAGTGATGGTGTACCGGGCCCGCCCGGAAGCGCGCCCTTGACAGCAGCCAAGCCACTCCGCCGGGAAGGTCTTCGCTCCTTCCATAGGCCCGGGTTTCACAGAATAGCGGTTTCGGGGATAGTCCCCAATCTTTATTCGACGACGATCAAATTTTCCCCGGCGTTGACAGCCTGCCCTTCCTTGACCAATACCTTTTGGACGCTGCCTGCCTTGGGGCATTTGATCTCGTTTTGCATCTTCATGGCTTCCACCACGACCAACCCCTGGCCTGCTTCGACGGGCTGGTTTTCCAAGACCAGGACTCGGATCACCTTGCCCGGCATGGGTGCTTTGATGTTCTGCTTTCCTTCCAACGCCAGGTCGGTCCCACTGCGGGAGCGGCGGCGCAAGTCGCGTACCGCGACTGCATAGGACGTGCCATTGATCTGGACGTGGTAGTGTCCCGAGTGATTTTCCGTAGTGGAGTTCTCGGCGCTGGGGGCCACACGCACCTGAAAGCTTTTCCCGCCCAATAACAAAGAATAAACGCCCGGCTGCACCTCGGCCACTGCGGCTTCCAAAGGAATGCCATCGAGCAGGCAGGCCGCGGAATTCTGCGGGGTCAGCTCCAGGGTGTGTTCCTGGCCGTGGATGGTGATGGAAAACTTCATGGTTTGGAATGGAAACTCGGCGGCCGCAGCAGTTGGCGCCGCCCCTCCAATTTCCAGGGGCTGGCGCTCTGGCCGGAACTGTCGCGGTTGTCCCCCGCATCTCTAGCCAGGGAGGCTTCGTGCCAAGCCGCTGCCAGGGCCGCTGCCTGCCAGCGATCGGCGTCCAAAGTCTCCCGCGAGCTTTCGCTGACAGAGCTGCTCCATTTTGCCTCATGGGCCAGCAGGCGGTCAATAAGCCCGGTATCCAGCCTCCCTTCGAGGAAGTCCGGGAAACGCAGGATCATCTGGAACAGGCTCAGGTTGGTTTTGATCCCTGCGATGTAGTATTCATCCAGCGCCCGTTTCATGCGCTCGATGGCTTCCTGACGAGTGGCTCCCCAAACGGCCAGTTTCGAGATCAGCGGGTCGTACTCCACCGGGACCGTCCAGCCGGCATACACGCCGCTGTCGTCGCGGACACCGGGGCCGGAGGGAACTTCCAGCGCGTGGATCAAACCCGGACAGGGGAAAAAGTTGTTGTCGGGGTCTTCGGCATAAACGCGGCATTCCAGAGCCGCGCCGCGCAGCACGATGTCTTCCTGGCGGAAAGCCAGCTTTTCGCCTGCCGCAATACGGATTTGCTGCTTCACCAGGTCAATGCCGGTGACCAACTCCGTGATGGGATGCTCCACCTGAAGGCGGGTGTTCATCTCCAGGAAGTAGAAGTTGCGCCGGGCGTCTACCAGGAATTCGACCGTTCCGGCATTATAGTAGCCGACGGCGCGGGCAGCCTTCACAGCGGCTTCACCCATGCGCTTTCGCATCTCCGGGTCAACAATGGGAGAAGGACACTCCTCCATTACTTTCTGGTGCCGTCGCTGAATGCTGCATTCGCGCTCCCCCAAATAAACCATGTTGCCATGGCGGTCGCCCAGCAGTTGGATTTCAATGTGGCGGGGGTTCTCTATATATTTCTCGATGTAGACTTCGGAGTCGCCGAAGGCGTT
>Ga0156222_1159_pt1 | contig 14766 bp, 15 predicted proteins | sample RifCSPlowO2_12_FD_107870 | JGI IMG/M metagenome (GOLD analysis project Ga0156222, IMG submission 107870) | Acidobacteria bacterium RIFCSPLOWO2_12_FULL_59_11 | reverse complement strand
CAAAGCGCTTCCGGTCTTCGGCCAGGTCAATTGAGTCCGGACTGGTGCCAATGATGGGGACCCCCGCTCGCATCAGCGGCAGGGCCAGATTCAGGGGGGTCTGCCCGCCGAACTGCACGATCACTCCGTCCGGTTTCTCTTCGCTCACCACGGCCATCACGTCCTCAAAGGTCAGCGGCTCGAAGTAGAGACGGTCCGAGGTGTCGTAGTCGGTCGAGACCGTTTCCGGATTGCAGTTGATCATGATGGTCTCGTAACCGTCTTCGCGGAGAGCAAAGGATGCGTGGCAACAGCAGTAGTCAAACTCGATCCCTTGTCCGATCCGGTTCGGCCCGCTGCCCAGGATCACGATTTTCTTGCGGTCCGTGGGATCGGCTTCGTCTTCCTGCTCGTAAGAAGAGTAGAGATACGGAGTGTAGGACTCAAATTCCGCCGCGCAGGTGTCCACTCGTTTGAAGACCGGGCGAACCCCCAGTTTTTGCCGGAGCGCATAAACTTCTTCAGGGGAAATCTTCCAGAGGGCCGCCAAGCGGCGGTCCGATAGGCCGGCTCGCTTGGCTTCCAGCACTTCTTCGCGGGTCGCGGTCTCTGGCGACCGTCCTTCCATCCTGACCCGAATTCCCTCGATTTCCTTGACTTGCTGCAAGAACCAGGGGTCAACAGCGGTCATCTCCGCCACCTGCTTAACGCTCCATCCTTGCTGGAGAGCATAACGGATGTAGGTCAGCCGGTCCGGATTGGGAGTCACCAACTTCTGCACCAACAGTTGCTCGTCCACCACCAGGGCGGAAAGCGGCTTGCCCGTCTCCAGCGCGCGCACGCCTTTCAGCAAGGCTTCTTTGAAAGTGCGCCCAATGGCCATGACCTCTCCGACGGATTTCATCTGCGTCCCCAGGATTGGTTCTGCGCCGGGGAACTTTTCAAACTGCCACTTGGGAATCTTGACGACTACATAGTCGAGCGTGGGTTCGAAGCAGGAGGGCGTCTTGCGGGTGATGTCATTGGGAATTTCATCCAGCCGGTATCCCACCGCCAGCTTGCTGGCGATCTTGGCGATGGGGAAGCCGGTGGCCTTGGAGGCCAGAGCCGAACTGCGGGAAACCCGGGGATTCATCTCAATCACCACCAGGCGCCCGGTTTCCGGGTTCACGGCGAACTGGATGTTGGAACCGCCGGTCTCGACGCCCACTTCCCGGATGACAGCGATCGCCGCGTCCCGCATCGCCTGGTATTCTTTGTCGGTCAGCGTCTGCGCCGGAGCCACCGTGATGGAGTCCCCGGTGTGAACGCCCATGGGATCAAAGTTCTCGATGGAACAGACCACGATGACGTTGTCCGCCAGGTCGCGCATGACCTCCAGCTCAAATTCCTTCCAGCCGAGCACGCTTTCTTCGACCAGGACTTCATGGACCGGGCTCAGGTCCAGCCCGCGGGCCAGAATTTCCACAAACTCCTCGCGGTTGTAGGCGATGCCGCCCCCGGTCCCTCCCAGGGTGAAAGAGGGGCGGATAATGACGGGATAGCCGATGCGCCCGGCAAACTCCAACCCGTCCTGCACGTTGTTCACCAAGGAGCTGAGAGGCATATCCAATCCAATCCGCGTCATGGCGTCCTTGAACATGAGCCGGTCCTCGGCCATCTGGATAGCCCGCAGGCCTGCGCCAATGAGTTCTACGCCGTATTTTTCGAGTATCCCTCCTTCGGCGAGTTGCACCGAAAGATTCAGGGCCGTCTGCCCGCCCACGGTCGAAAGCAGCGCGTCCGGGCGTTCCCGCTCGATAATGGCTTCCAGGTGCTCCGGCTCCAGCGGCTCGATGTAGGTCCGGTCGGCCAGTTCCGGGTCGGTCATGATCGTGGCCGGGTTGGAATTGACCAGAATGATTTCGTAGCCCTCGCTCCGCAATGCCTTGCAGGCTTGCGTTCCAGAGTAGTCAAATTCGCAGGCCTGCCCGATTACAATCGGCCCAGAACCGATAATCAAAATCTTGTGAATGTCATTACGCCGGGGCATCTTATTGCCTGACTTATTTTGCTTTCTCGGGCATTTTCTTTAGTCAAGGATCAACGCATTCTTTCAAATTCCTCGACTGTGATGCCCACATCCTTGATGATATTGCGCAGTGTGCCTTTAGGGACATCCTTTCCGGGATGAAATGGCACTGTCGTCCACCGGCCATCTGCATGACGGTAAACTGCGTGGCTTCCCCTTTGGCGAATCTGTTGGAAACCCAACTGTTTGAGGATTCGCTCGATTTCATGCGGTCTTGCCGGGCGCAGCTTCGACATTCACCTCTACCCGCTCCACAGCGATTTCGATGGGAATCGGATCGCCAACGCTTTGCCGGGCTTCGATATGGAGTAGGATCGCCTCTTTAATATTTTCCAGCGCCTCTTCATACGTCTCCCCAAACGAGTGGCACCCTTGCAGAGCGGGGCAGGAGGAAATATAAACGCCGTCTTCATCCTGTTCGATCACGACCGTGAACTGATACTTTGCCATTTTTACCTCCCGACCTACATTGCTCCCCGCCATTCTTCCATCATCTTCACAAAATCCTTGAACAAGTAGTACGAATCATGCGGGCCGGGGGAGGCTTCCGGGTGGTATTGCACGCAAAAGACCGGCAGCGAGCGGTGGCGAAAGCCCTCCAGCGTATGGTCATTCAGGTTCCAGTGCGTCAGCTCAATTTCGGAAGCAGGCAGCGAATCCGGGTCTACCGCAAAGCCGTGGTTGTGCGCTGTGATCTCCACCTTGTTTGTTGTGGCATTGAGGACCGGATGGTTGCCACCCCGGTGTCCGAACTTCAGCTTGTAGGTCTTTCCTCCCAAGGCCAATCCTAAGACTTGGTGTCCCAGGCAGATGCCGAAAATCGGCTTCTTGCCAAACAACCGCCGAACGTTTTCCGCCTCCGTCTTCAGGGGAGCCGGATCACCCGGGCCGTTCGACAGAAAGACGCCATCGGGTTTGAGGCTGAGCACATCTTCTGCCGAGGTCAAGGCGGGGACGACGGTGACCCGGCAGCTTTCGGAGACCAGCCTGCGGAGGATGTTTTGCTTGATCCCGTAATCGTAAGCCACCACATGAAATCGCGGCTCTACGGGGGCCGTTTGCGTTGGCTCCAGCGAGACAGCCGGAGCATCCCAGACGTAGCGTTGTTTCGTCGAGACGCCTTCGGCCAAGTCTCGTCCTTCCATGGAAGGAATCGAGCGCGCCTTTGCAACCAGAACTTCGGGATCGGCTTCTATGCTGGAAATCACTCCCCGCATAACCCCCTGTGTTCGCAAGTGCCGGACCAGCGCGCGGGTGTCAATCTCCGCGATGGCCGGAATCCGAAACTTTTCCAACAACTGCTCGGCGTGCTCGCGGCTCCGCCAGTTGCTGGCCAAAACGCTAAACTCCCGCACCACCAACCCTTCTATATAGGGGCGAGTGGCTTCGTTATCCTCCGGATTGGTTCCGTAGTTGCCGATTTGGGGATTGGTCAAAACCACAATCTGGCCGGCATAGGAAGGATCGGTGAAGATTTCCTGGTACCCAGTGATGGAAGTGTTGAAAACGACTTCCCCGTAACACTCGCCCTTGGCGCCGCAACTGTCTCCGGTGAATAACTTACCGTCCTCCAAGGCCAAAATCGCCTGCATTCCTCCCCCTCATGGTGTAAAACAGAAAAGGTGATATGGCTCGTGGCGGCAAAGAAGATGGGGTAGAGATTTGAATCACTCCACGAACCCGAACCGCTCCATCGGCCAGTAAACGAAGACTGCCTTGCCGTAAATGTTCTTTCGCGCTACCGTTCCCCACAAGCGGCTGTCGTTGGAAGAGTTGCGGTGGTCGCCGAGCACGTAAAATTCGCCGTGCGGGACCACGATCGGCCCATGGCTTTGGTGATCCCTGTAATTCGGTAGCACGTATGACTCCGGCAGTTTCCGGCCGTTGATAAAGACTTCCCCTTCCACCATCTGCACGGTCTCACCGGGAAGTCCAATGACTCTCTTGATGTAGGATTTGGCCGGGTCCAACGGGTAATGGAACACCACCACATCTCCCCGGTGGATCGGCTCAAACCGATAGACGAACTTGTTAATGAAGATCCGCTCCTGGTCGGTCAACCGGGGCATCATGCTGGTTCCTTCCACCTTGACGGGTTGGTAGAGGAACACAATCACAACTCCGGCGATTCCGAGAGAAATCACCAGGTCTCGAATCCATGACCGCCAATCGGGAAATAAGCTCCAGGGGGGAAGGGAAGCCCTGTCTGGGCGAGAGAACTCCGCTCGGGGTTCCCCGGTTACCCGGTCTGGTTCATTCATAAACGCTCGATAAGTTTTTTACCACACTTCTCTCCTGGAAGGCAACCGATCTGGCACTCCAGACAGACCCTCTTGTGTTTCGCTCGTTCTTTGCAGAGAATGGAGGTGGTTCCTAAATCGCTCATTTTGGGTTCCTTCTCGTGAGAAAACTTCAAGGAAACCGCTGGGAGACCGCTAAGGTTTGGACTGACCCGTCCGCAGGAGAAGGCACATGGTAGGCGGGATCGGCTATTTTCTGTTTTTCCTGGTGGCTTTCCTGACCTTGACCATCTTGCTGATTTGGCCGGTCTTTCCCTACGTGGTGCTGGGCATTTTGCTCACCTATTTGTTCTACCCGTTGGAAAAGCGGCTACGTAAAGTTATTCCCTCGCCTGGCGTCCGAGCGGGCCTGTTGACCCTGTTAGCAACTCTGGCAATTACTTTTCCATTGGGTTATGCAATCGGGCGGCTGACCCGCGAGATCGGCTCCCCCACGCAATTAGATCGGATGAGGCAGTTATTGGAGAATGCGCGGATCTGGTTGAACAACCATCGGGCTCAGTTGTTTACCAGTTGGGTGACGGAACTAGCGGAGCAGGGCCGGAATTTCTTTCTTGGCCATATCCCCAATTTGTTTGGCTCCGTCTTCAGCATTGTTTTGGGGCTCTTCGTGTGCCTGTTCGTGTTCTATTACTTCACCAAAGAAGGAGAGCACATCTGGCAGTCGCTGATGGATGTCATTCCTCTTCCGAGCCGGTTGAAATCAGATCTCAACCAGGAAGTCACCGGCGTCGTCAGAGCCATCTTTTACGGCCAAATGCTGACGGCCATCATCCAGGGCAGCATCGGAGGCATCGGCTTGGTGATCTTCCAAGTCCCGCAGCCGTTTTTGTTGACCGCCCTGATGATTTTGCTCGCCTTTCTTCCTTTTGTCGGCGCCCCATTGGTTTGGGTGCCGGCGGCCGTGCTGAAGCTGATGGCGGGCCAGACTTGGCAGGGAGTAGGGCTACTCATTTACGGAGCGGTTTTGGTGCTGAATATTGACAATGTGATCCGGCCCCGCCTGATCGCGCTGCATTCGCAGGTCCATCCCGTAGTGATTCTGATCGGCATTATCGGCGGCACCCAGGTTTTCGGGTTTGTCGGTTTTCTCGTGGGCCCCGTGATCTTTGCCATATTTTTGCGACTGTTGCGCTTTTTTGCCGAATACCGCCCGGCGGAGATGGGGACCCCGGTCCCGCCCTCGGGGCGCGTCTGAACCTTTGCACTGTTCTGGCGGGATACCCTCAAAAGGGAATGCTTCTCTGGGCCGGCCTCTTCCGTGCCGCAGACCTTTCTTTCCTTCTCTTGTAGGAGAGGATTGTTCAACGGTAAGATGAAAAGACGGTTTTTTTCACAAGGCGGAGGTAGAAATGGCATCGGAGGAGTCGCGGCGGCAGTTTGTCAACTTTGTTTTTTTTAAGGCGGACCCAGCCTGGCGGAGGTTGCCGCCGAAGGAGCGTGAGCGGAGCAAGGCGCAGTTTTGCCAGGTGGCTACGGAGTGGGGCCACTCTGGGCGCATGAATGTCCTTTCCTACACGACCGTGGGCATGCGCGCGGACGTGGACTTCATGCTCTGGCGCGTTTGCTATCATCTGGAAGAACTGCAAGAGATGACCACGGCACTGCTGGCCACCGAACTGGGCCACTATCTCACAACCCCTTATTCCTACCTGGCGATGACCAGGCGCTCCACTTACGTCATCGAGCACCAGCACGAAGGGCAACTGGACAGCCGCGGGCAGATCGTCCCCGGACAGTACAAATACCTGTTTGTTTACCCTTTTGTGAAAACGCGGCAGTGGTACCGCATGAGCCTCCCGGCCCGCCAGGGAATGATGAATGAACACATTACCATCGGCCACAAGTACCCGCTGGTGAAGCTCAACACCACTTATTCCTTTGGCCTCGATGACCAGGATTTTGTGGTGGCCTTTGAAAGCGATCATCCGGACAATTTTCTCGACCTGGTTATGGAGCTTCGGGAGAGCGAAGCGAGCCTGTACACGGTGCGGGACACCCCCATCTTCACCTGCATCCTGAAAGACATCAAAAGCACGCTGGATACGTTGGGAGGTTAGCCCTGAACGGGCTGGGCTGCGGTTATGAAATCAGCGGGTGCGGCGGCGAAATCGCGCCAGGGGAAGGGAGCACGTCCATCCGGGCAGGACCCCGCCCGTGTGCGAGACATTCTAAAGCGCCTGGAAAAGGCCTACCCGGAGGCCAAGTGCGCCCTGCAACACTCCAATCCCTTTGAGCTTTTGGTCGCTACTATTCTCTCGGCCCAGTGCACCGATGAGCGGGTGAATCAGGTAACCCCAGGGCTGTTTCGGAAGTACCCCACACCGAAAGACTTCGCCGCCTTGCGCCCGGAAGTGTTGGAGCCGGAAATTCGCTCGACCGGCTTCTTTCGGAACAAAACCAAGTCCATCCTGGGGGCCGCCCGGAAGATCGTGCAGGAGTTTGGGGGGAAAGTGCCGGACACCATGGAAGACCTGCTCACGCTGCCCGGCGTAGCCCGCAAGACCGCCAATGTTGTATTGGGAACTGCGTTCGGGAAGGCCACCGGCGTTGTTGTGGACACGCACGTCCACCGCATTGCTGGCCGACTGGACCTCTCCCGCGAGAAAACACCGGAAAAGATTGAGCAGGACTTAATGCGGATCATCCCGAAAAGCAAATGGATTGATTTTGCCCACCAAATGATCTTCCACGGCCGCCGCTGCTGCACCGCCCGCAACCCGAAGTGTGCAGTGTGTCCACTGGAAGACCTCTGCTACTCCGAAAACAAAAAGCTCTGATGCGGATTTCCGGAAGGGAATCTGTTCGAATCCAGCGCCAATGCGGGGCAGGAAATCCTATGAGGCGGAGGGAAGCTCTCTGGAAAGATCGCCCTCTTCCGCCAAATTTTCTGTGCCCTTCACTGCTGACTTTTATGCCCGCTGCCGACGTGTTTATCCTGCTGATCGCGCAGCACCGCTTTGCGGCTGAGCCGGATGCGGTTGCCCTCGACGCTGATCACCTTTACTAAAACCTGGTCGCCTTCTTTCAGCTCATCGCGGATGTTGCGGATGCGGTGCTCCGCGACCTCGCTGATGTGGAGCAACCCGTCGGTGCCTGGAATGATTTCCACAAAGGCTCCGAACTCCACTAATCGGGAGACCTTGCCCAAATAGGTTTTTCCGACCTCGGCCACAGCCGTCAGGTCGTGAATGATCTGGATGGCTTTTTGGGCGGCGCTTTCATCGCTCGAGGCAATGTTGATTCGCCCGTCGTCTTCCACGTTGATCTTGACGCCAGTCCGCTCAATGATGGAGCGGATCATCTTGCCACCCGGTCCGATCACGTCGCGGATTTTGTCGGTATCAATCTTTATGGTGAAGATGCGGGGCGCATACGAAGAGATGGCCGTGCGGGGTTCGGAAATGGTTTCCAACATTTTTGCGAGAATCGCCAAGCGGGCCTTGCGGGCCTGTTCGAGGGCCTCGGCCATAATCGCGGGCGTAATTCCCCCCACCTTGATGTCCATCTGCAAGGCGGTGATGCCCTGGTTGGTTCCGGCAACTTTGAAGTCCATGTCGCCGTAATGGTCCTCCGCTCCGGCAATGTCTGTCAGGATGGCGTACTGGCCGCCTTCCATCACCAGACCCATGGCAATGCCAGCCACCGGAGCCTTGATGGGAACCCCGGCGTCCATTAACGCCAAAGAGGCGCCGCAGACCGTGGCCATGGAACTGGAGCCGTTGGACTCCAGGATGTCGGAAACCACGCGGATGGTGTAAGGAAAAACGTCTTCCTCGGGGATCATGTTGACCAATGATCGTTCCGCCAGCGCGCCGTGGCCGATTTCGCGGCGTCCCGGGCCCCGCAGGAACGCGACCTCCCCGACGCTGAACGGCGGGAAGTTGTAGTGCAGCATGAATCGCTTCTGGGCTTCTCCCTCCAGCACGTCCAGCCGCTGGACGTCCTCTTCCGTGCCCAGCGTGGCGGTGACCAGCGCCTGGGTTTCGCCGCGCGTGAAGAGCGCCGAACCGTGGGTGCGCGGCAGCAGGCCGACCTCGCAGCTCAAAGCGCGAATCTCGTCGAAAGCCCGCCGGTCTGGACGGTGGTGGCGTTGCAGCAAATCCTCGCGGAAAATGCGTTCTTCGAGGAGATGAAAGATTTCCGCCGCTTGCTTGGCGGTCCCTGCCTATTCCGGCGGGTAGGAGGCTAGCAATTCTTTCCGGAGGGCTTCCGCACGGCTCAGGCTTTCGAGCTTGGTGCAGCCCGAGGTATCGAGCGCCTCGGCCAAGCGCCCCCTCCACTTCGCTTCAATCTCCGTCAGTAAAGCCTGATTGGTCACCGGAGGTTCGACCGCCCACTTCTGGACGTTCATGCGGCTGGCCAGGTCTTTCAGCGTCCCTACAATTCTCTTGCAAGCGGCATGGCCGAACTGAATGGCGTCGTTCACGGTTTCCTCGGAAACTTCCTGCGCTCCGGCTTCGACCATCACAATGGCATCTTCCGTAGCGACGACCACAATATTCAACAAACTGCTCCGCTGTTCGGTATAGGTGGGGTTGATGACCAGTTGTCCCTCCACCAGCCCAACCCGCACCGCACCAATCGGCGTGTGAAACGGGATGTTGGAAAAATAGAGCGCCGCGGAGGCTCCCACAATGCTGATGACATCGGGATCGTTATCGTTGTCGGCGGAAAGGACCATCGCGATGACCTGGGTCTCGCAACGGAACCCTTCGGGGAAGAGCGGCCGCAAGGGCCGGTCAATCAGGCGGCTGGTGACAATTTCCTTTTCCGATGGCCGCCCCTCTCGTTTGAAAAACCCTCCCGGAATTCTCCCCGCTGCGTAGGTGTACTCCTTATAATCCACCGTCAGCGGGAAAAAGTTGATTCCTTCTCTCGGCTTTTGCGTGGAGCAGGCAGTGGCCAGCACTACCGTGTCTCCGTATCGGACATAGGCCGAACCGTTGGCTTGCTTCGCCAGGCGTCCCGTCGCCAGCGACAACCGTTGCTTTCCTAACTCAATACTTTCCTGATACTCCATTGTTCCTCCAGAACAAAACCGGCGAGAGCGAGTAACGGGAGCCACTAATGGTTGGTGACTTCTCCGGCTGATCTCCGCAGATCGTTGCTTCCATTTTTATTTTGTAGATTAGACCTTTTCTTATGAAACGGGCCTGCCAACAAAAAAGCGACCCTACGGCGTTTGCCCGCCTCTGCGGTTGCTTCGCTCGTTGCCTTCAAACTCCAGTAGTCTCTTGCTTCGCTGGCCATTCACTGTGGGGCGTTGGGCGTGACCATGCCCCCTCATTTCCGTTTGGGGAATCTTCCTTCCTATGCTGCTGGGGCAGACCGCGCGGCCGCGGCGATGAGCCTTCTTCCGGCTAGCGACGGATCCCCAGGCTCTGGATGATCAGTTGATAGCGGTCAGTATGACCTTCCCTCAAGTAATCCAGCAAACGACGACGCCTGTTGACCATCAGCAGCAGTCCGCGCCGCGAAGCATGGTCTTTTTTATGCGTCTTGAAGTGTTCCGTCAACTGTACGATTCGCTCGGTCAAAATGGCGATCTGAACTTCCGGCGAACCGGTATCTTTCGAGTGGGTCCGGTATTTTGCGATCACCGGTGCTTTTTGTGCGCTCTCCAAACCCATCCAGATGATTCCCTTCTGAATTGCCGCCTCTCGTCTTTACAATCTATAAAAATATCACACTCGGCCTCCGGAGTAAAGCAGAGCGCTGACGAACATACTGAATTTTCGTCGGGAGTGCCCCTGCGACTTGTTCTAAGCTCGTCTGCTAGGAATCGGCATTTGGCAGGGAACCGGGCGTCAGGAGAAGTTGCGGAAGCAACCCGCTCGTCTCGGGAGGCAACCTTTTTCCAGGAAGCATTGGAGAGGAGGCAAAGGCCGGGAAGGTCACGCCGCTCGGGGAAAACACCCCGCCGCACAAACGATTTGCTGGACGGCGAAGCAGGCCGGGATCTTCTTCCGGCGGGGGGTTTTCAAAAAAATCCCCCCAGCAACAGAAGCGGCTCAATTGCTGCCGGATTGGCGTCTTTCCTGGCAGGTAACACAATAGAAGGCCCAAGGCACGGCCTCCAGGCGTTTGCGCGACATGGGCATCCCGCAGTCCGGGCAGGTTCCGTAGGTTCCATCGCGCAGCCGTTCCAGCGCCCCTTCGATCTCTCGCAGCAGCGCTACTTCCAGATTGTTTTTCTGCAAGTAGATCCATTCCTCATGGCTTTTTTCCGCCCAATCCGCCGTATCGTAGGGATCGGCGCTCGCGTGTAGCACGAGGCGGGCCCAGGGAACTCCCAACTGTGATCGCAACTCCGAAGATTTCTGCTCCAGCACCTGACGGAAGTACCTCACATCACTGGATTTTGTCTTGCCCTTTACATTCGCCATTTTTTGTCTCCTCAACACCCCCATACCGCCAACATTCGTTAGATGCAGCGATTTGCATCCGGATGCATGGGGGGTAAAAAAATCATGCCCTCAGGCCCAACTCTCACCGCTCATAGGATTTAGAGGCGGGGGGAATACGGAAAGGTTGCCTGTCCGGTCTGCAAAAAGCAGAAATTCTACACGAGAAGAATCAGGGTGTCAATGAGAAAACCAATGTGGAATTGGAACGGTACATGGTATCCCCCTGCGACGTTGAAGTGTGTAAGTGATCGGAGGGGGGAAACAGATGGCTGGCTTGCTGGGGGGAGAGCAAGCCTGTGGCGGCAGCGGCTCGCTCCTCGCTCGCCGCTGGAGCTTTGCTTGCTCCCGCCCCTTAACTTGGATTCCTTGCTCAATCCGCACCCGGGATACGATGTACCGTTCCTATTCTTTCCTTTTCTGCGTTGACACTGATTTCAACGCTGTGTTAGAAATCATAGGTTCTGGCTTTCGCAATTACTTCGACTAGCGGATCCGCCAAGGGGTTCGATGGCAGAGGATCAAGGAAAAGAAAAGCAGGCCAGCGGGCAGGAAGCGGCTGGCAAGCCCGCCCCGGAAGCAAAGGGGGCGGGGGGAAAGCCGGCGGCCCCTGGCAAGCCCGCCGCTCCGGCCGCGGAGCCTTGGGACGGAGAATTGGTTCAATCGCTGCGGAAAGCCTTTCCGGATATTTCCTTGGAAGCTCTTACGTATCGCGCCCAGAATTACTTCATTTTGCCGCGCGAGAGTGCTCTTCCTGTAGCGATGCATCTCAAAGCAGAGTGCGGATTCAACATGCTGGCTGACCTCACTGCTGTGGACTATCCGCAGCGGGAGATGCGCTTTGAAGTGATTTATCAACTCTATTCCTTCCCCCGCAATGAGAGGCTGCGCCTGAAGGTCCCCTTGGGAGAAACCGAGAGCATCGAGAGCGTGGTCCCGGTCTGGGGCACCGCCGATTGGTTGGAGCGGGAAGCTTACGACATGTTTGGGATTCGCTTTGAACACCATCCCGACCTGCGGCGGATTCTCTTGCCGGAGGAATGGCAGGGCTATCCTCTGCGCAAGGACTACAGCATCTTGCAGCAAGACACCAAATGGGTGCAGGAGAACCTGCATATCGAGAGCGGCCAGTGAGCGGTTGCCCGGTTCTTTCTGGGGGCCAAAGAGGATCGGGGGACGGGTTTAGGAAACAGAAAACATGATGGAAACTGCGCCGAAGGCAACCTTCCTGGATGCGAATGAGATTGTCATCAACATGGGACCCCAGCATCCGTCCACCCACGGGGTCTTGCGGGTGATCCTGAAACTGGACGGCGAAAAGGTGCTGGGGACCGAATGCGTCATCGGCTATTTGCATCGCGGCGTGGAAAAGATCGCGGAAAACCGGACCTATGTGCAGTTTACTCCCTACGTGGACCGCATGGATTACGTGGCGGCGGTTTCCAACGGCCTCGGCTATTGCGAAGCTGTGGAGAAGCTCCTGGGTGTGGAGGTGCCGCCGCGAGCCAGATACGTCCGCACCATCCTGACCGAACTGAACCGCATCACCAGCCATCTGCTTTGGCTGGGCACCCATGCCATGGACCTGGGAGCCTTTACCCCGCTTTTTTATACCTTCCGGGAGCGGGAGGAAATCCTCAAAGTTTTTGAAAACTATTGTGGAGCCCGCCTCACCACTCACGCCTTCCGGATCGGCGGCCTGCAGTATGAGACCTACGATGGATTTGAAGAGCAGGTGAAAGCCATTTGCGATACCTTCCCCGCGAAAATTGATGAATATGAGGTTTTACTGACCCTCAACCGCATCTGGCTGGAGCGGACAAAAAAAGTCGGGATTTTGAAAGCCGAAGACGCCATTGATCTGGGAGTTACCGGGCCAGTATTGCGCGCCAGCGGCGTCCAATGGGACATCCGCAAGGCGATGCCATACGCTGCCTATGAAGAGTTTGAGTTTGACATACCGACTGGCGAAAACGGCGATACCTATGATCGGTACCTGGTTCGGGTGGAAGAGATGCGCCAGGCCTTGCGCATCGCCCGGCAGGCGGTGGACCGCCTTCCGAGCGGGCCGATCCTGGGAAAAGTTCCCAAAGTGATTAAGCCTGCGGTGGGAGAGGTGTACCACTCCATCGAGGCCCCCAAAGGGGAACTGGGTTACTTTGTCGTCAGCGACGGGAGCACGCAACCGTATCGGGTGCGGGTGCGGCCTCCCTCTTTTATCAATCTGCAAGCGTTGGACCGCATGGTGCGCGGGCACCTGGTGGCGGATGTGGTCGCCGTCATCGGAACCCTGGACATTGTGCTGGGAGAAGTAGATCGGTGAGCCGGCTGCGAAAACAACCGGATCGGGAGGGCTACTGAATTGCCCTTATCATTCCCTCCAGCGATTGAGCCCTATCTACTGCCCACCCTTTACATTGTGATCCTCCTGGCGGTCTTCCCCTTAATTGCTGGCTATATCGTTTTACTAGAACGAAAAGTCATGGCTGACATCCAGGTGCGGTTGGGACCGATGCGGGTGGGGCCGCATGGTTTGTTGCAGCCCATTGCCGACGCCGTCAAGTTGTTGATTAAAGAAGACATCATTCCCGCCATGGCGGATCGCTGGGTCTTCTGGGTGGCCCCTATTATTTCCGTCGTCACGGCCCTTCTGGCGCTTTCCTTAGTTCCTTTCAGCAACAGGTTTTATGTCACCGACACCAACGTGGGCTTGCTGTTCATCCTGTCCATTACCTCGGTGGGGATTCTCGGCATTATCTTGGGAGGATGGAGTTCTAACAGCCACTATCCCCTGCTGGGCGCGCTGCGCTCCACGGCGCAGCTCGTCAGCTATGAAGTGGCCCTGGGCTTTGCCGTTATCGGGGGACTCATGGTGGCCGGGACCCTTAGCATGCAGCAGATTGTGCAGCACCAATTGGAACAACATGTCTGGTTTATTTTTTATCAGCCCGTTGCCTTTTTCATCTATGTCGTCGCGGCGATGGCCGAAACCAACCGGGCTCCATTCGATATGCCGGAAGCAGAGTCGGAGATCGTGGCCGGCTATCATACCGAATACAGCGGATTCCGATTTGCTTTGTATTTCCTGGCCGAGTACGTCAACATGGTGATCGTTTCTTCCATCGCCGTGACCCTGTTTCTCGGAGGATGGCTGCGCCCCTTTCCCAACGTGCGATGGCTGGATTTCCTGAACTACTTTCCCATCGCGGCGATGTTCGGGCTGGCGTTTCTCTCGTTTCTCGGAGCGGCCCGCGAGCAGCGCCGGATTGAAAAACTAGGGATGGGGGGTCTGGGAGCCATCTTCGTTCTTATGGGGCTGCTTTTCTTAATTCCCGATGTGCTCAACTGGGTGCAGGGGCTGTTCTGGTTTATATCCAAGGTGTTTTTGGCCCTGTATTCTTTTATCTGGATTCGGTTTACTTTCCCGCGCTATCGCTACGACCAGCTTATGAGAATCGGATGGCGTTGGCTGATCCCGCTGGCCATCGCCAACGTGATTGTTACGGGGATCATCATGGTTCTTTGAGGGAGCCAAGAGGAATTTTTTTGAGATGCCTATCGTATTGCATAGCGCGTTCTTCTACGTGCTGGCGACCATCATCCTAGGGGGCGCCATCCTCACGATCACCCGGAGAAACGCCGTGCACAGCGCCATCTGGCTGATCGTAACGCTGATCGGGGTGGCCGGCTTGTATCTGCATTTGCATGCGGAATTTCTGGCGGCCGTCCAGGTCCTGTTGTACGTCGGCGGGATTATGGTGCTGTTCCTGTTTGTCATTATGTTGGTGAATTTGGACGAGGCGGCGCGGCAGCGGCAGTTTAGCCGGCAATGGCCCCTGGCGTTGGGATGTACCCTGGTGGTTGCGGTGGAGTTTGTGTATTTCCTTTTGCGCGGGGCTGCCTCGTTTGCTTTTGCCGAGCCGGGGGAAGGCTCGCTCCAACCCAACACGGAACTGGTGGCGATGGCTCTTTATCGGGACTACATGCTCCCCTTTGAGATCGCTTCGAT
>Ga0156222_1142_pt1 | contig 14893 bp, 14 predicted proteins | sample RifCSPlowO2_12_FD_107870 | JGI IMG/M metagenome (GOLD analysis project Ga0156222, IMG submission 107870) | Acidobacteria bacterium RIFCSPLOWO2_12_FULL_59_11 | reverse complement strand
ATTGACTAGGACACGGTTATTGCGGTCCGAGACTGCGAAAAGCCGGTCCACCGTGTCCGGACCTGGCAAGTGCAATCTCTCTCGGGGGATCTTCGGGTTGCTAAAGCTAAGCAGGTATTCGGCTTTATCTCCGAGGTATTCTTCGATTTTAGTGGTTGTAATCATATCTCTTGCCAAGCGTGAAATTCTCGTTATTTAACTCCCACTGCGCCTTCATGATAGCCATTATGCAACCGTTTGTCCAGTCGTTTTGCCCGTTCTCGGATTGTTTGACTCGCACTTCCAGAATAAGATGTAATCAACTGTATCGCTGCTGCCAACGCCAGGATTTCTGGGAGGTCAGACGCAATGAACAACTCCACCGCGCACCGTCGGGCTTCTTTGGGAATGTTCCCTGCGACGCCGTGGCTGTATCACCCCCAAATGGAAGTCCTGGAAACCCAGCGTTACAGCCGCCGCACCGAGCAAGGCAATATCCAGTATTACAAAACATTTTTGTGGAATTTGACAGTTAACATCTTTTCGGTAATAAGAGCACTAGCGACTGTCATATTGACGATTCACGAGTTACGAGTAGTCTACTGGTGTAAGAAAAAACCCACGTGGGACGACAGCCTGCGAACGGTAGAGAAGATTCAGACGGTGGACAGAGCCGCAAGTCCGGCGTTGGCGTCTGCTCCGGCTTGAGCGCTTGGGCTTCAGGGAAGAAGTACCCGCTCCCCCTCCCCACGGTTGCCCGTTCGCCCCTGGCAGCAAGGCAGGGGAGTTTTTACTTTCACTTTTCGTGCGCCTTGTGCAGAGAGCTAGAGCGGTTCCCCAGTTTGGTGTATACCAGTTGTAACGACGGCAATTCAACTCCGGCCTGCCGGGGCGAAAGACCCTGCGGTCCATAGGAACAAGAGAATCGCTCTAATGATCGAGAACGCCGGTATTTATTTGAGCATCCCCTTCTGCCGGCAGAAGTGTACTTACTGCAACTTCGCTTCCGACGCCTATTCTATTTCATTGCTATCCCCCTACCTGCGTTTTCTGCAAACCGAAATCAGGCAACGGGCAGACTTCTGGGCGCAGGCAGAGATTCCGGCTTCCCCGGATGCAAGGGCGGACACGATCTACCTGGGCGGAGGCACGCCGGGGTTGCTCAGTGGCGAACAACTGGCCGGGCTTTTCGAAGCAGTCCGCAGCGCGTTCCAGGTCGAAGAAAGAGCGGAGATCACCCTGGAGGCCAGTCCAGAAAACGTGACCGTTGAGAAAGCCGCCGCCTGGGTCGCCTGTGGGGTCAACCGCGTCAGTTTAGGCGTGCAGTCCATGATCCGCCAGGAGTTGCGCGCCGTGGGGCGGCTGCACAGCGCCGAGACCGTTGCCCAGGCATTCGCTGCCCTGCGAAACGCAGGCATTGAGAACATCTCCGTCGACCTGATCGCAGGGCTGCCCGATCAAACTGAGCAGAGTTTTGAGGCCTCGCTCCGGGCCTTGCTCGTTCTTGACCCCACGCATTTTTCTATCTACATGCTGGAGGTAGACGACGACAGCCGTCTGGGCCGAGAAATTTTGGAGAGCGGCTCGCGCTATCGGGCTTCCTCAGTACCTTCCGAAGAACGGGTGGTGGGGCTTTATTGTGCTGCGATGGCGCTGCTCCGCCAGGCCGGGTTTCACCACTACGAGATTTCCAACTTCGCCCGCCCAGGGCATATGTCCCGGCACAACCAGAAGTACTGGACGAACATCCCCTATTTCGGCTTTGGAGTGGAAGCGCATTCTTACGATGGCGAGCGGCGATGGGCTGACACCGATTCCCTGTCCCTTTACCTGGAACGAATGCAACAGGGCCAACCACCGATCACCGAGCTAAGAACATTGGCGCTTCAGGAAAAATTCGAAGAACGCATCTTCCTCGGCCTGCGCCAACGGCAGGGCATTTCTTTGTCTCGATTGCAGTCGGAGTTTTCGGCAGACCTTTGCGAAATGTACGGAAGACAACTTCGAGAGTTCTCTGAATCCGGGTGGGTGGAAACCGCGGGCGATATTCTGCGTCTCACCGACCAGGGCCTGCTCTTCTCCAACGAAGTATTCGCAGGCTTCCTGTCCTGAGTCTTAGGATTCCCTTAAAAACTCGTAGCGTTCAATCGTGGCGGCAACTCCGACGGTGCCACCGCCTCGATCCACCCGAATAACCTTGCCGACGCATTTGATCTGCACCGGGCCTCCCCGAGTAATTTGTTCGGGCAGCGTCAACACGAACTCCAGTGAGCTTCCCACACCCACTTCTGAACCGAACTCAAAATACACGCCGGTGGAGCTAATATTGATGGTCTGGGTGAGGGCTTCTTCTTTGCTTGTTTCCTCAGCTCTGACCATCACTGGCAGAGTCATGGGAAAGCGTCGTGCCCGTCTTTTGTCTGATGCATTCATAGAATTCTTCTCCGCAACGAATTGTGGGCGAGGAGGGCAGCTAAAGCAATAGTTCCAAAGTCCCATTTATAGGGCTAGTACGCTTGTGATCACCCCTCAGGACTTGCCGTGGATAAGCCGAAGTCCTCGTGGGCCGGGCAAATGGGCTGAAAATCACAATAGCGGCAATGATAGCCGGCCTGGGCCGGAAACTCCCCTGCCCGCATGTGCGCGGCGGTCTGTTGAATCTTTTGCTGTACCTTCTGAAAGTCCTGGGGGCTACGGGTGGTCTGGAGACACTCCTGCGTAGCCAGGTTGAAAAGAATCAATCCTGCCGGTTCCAGTCCCAGGACGTCGCGGCACGCTTTCGCATAAATGGTCAACTGCAAACTGTTGTCAGCCTCTTTTTGCGTCTGTGGACGTCCGGTTTTGTATTCGATGAGTTCTACCCGCTGCCCTTCCCCCCGGTGGATCTGGTCCACCCGGCCCGCCAGTCTGGTGCCTGCCCAATCGAACAGGAAGCTCTTTTCCTGATGTAGAAGCTCCAGCCGCCGTCCTGACCATACCCGCCAGACCCCTTCCAGTTGGCGCACGCCCTTTTCCCGATATTTTCGCTCTTGGAGCGAGTCAGAAAAACCGGAAGAGTTCCAATGCCGGTCGAGGAGAGCTTGGATACTTTCCCGGGAAATGTCCTCTGGACAATGGGTTAGCTCATACACCAGCTCTTTCACCGCCCCGTGCAGGATGGAACCAAACAGCATGGAGGGCGATGGGGGCAAGGGTATGCGCCACACGTGGCTGTACTGGTATTTGAGCGGGCATTCCAGATAAGTCTCTAGACCCGAAGCGCTGAGTGTCGGTTCGCCCGCCAGCAGAGCCTGGGGCGCGGCGGCCCACTCCGCGATCCTGGAACCACGCCGGCGTGGCTGCGAAGCGTTCTGTCGGAGGGGGCTTGCAGCCATCTCTGGTGTCGAAACAGGGGACTTTTTCCATTCCAGGTCTGGGCACTGGCATCCCCGCAGCTCTTCCAAAAAAGCCGAGGGTCTCTGCCGGTCACTCGAGACCGTGCACAGGGTGAGCGTGCTGCGCGCCCGTGTCAGGGCGACGTAGAAAAGCCTGCGCTCTTCTTCCACATGAAAGTCGCCCTGCGGTAGTGGTCCTTTCCACAGGGGGGTTGGCAACACAATCAGAGGAGTTCTTCGGCGCGTCGGAAAGGCTCCGCGCAACAAATGAAAGACGATAACGTGCTCGAACTCCAGACCCTTGGCCCCATGCACCGTCATCAGTTGCACTTTGCCCAGGGAACCGTCGGCGGTTTCCTCCCAAAGAACGCCCTGCCGAGGATCGGGAATTGTTTCCCCCGCTCCGTCCAGTGGTCCAGCTTCCATCCAAGACTGTTTCTCGTCGTCCTCCGGCAAGGTGATGGCGCCTCCGGCTTCCTCAAAGTAGCCAAAGTATTCCAGAAATTCGCCCAGCAAGCCCGTCGCGCTCTTTTCCTGATCCCATTGGTTAATAAACTCGGAGAGAGCCTGGAGCGCAGGCTTCTCGCCAGGATCACCGGAAAAGCCCAACTCTTCCCGCAGAAGATCGAACCATGCGCTCATACGTTGCTGCTCGGCAATCTTGGAAAACCGGCTCAGGAAGGTAAGCAGGTTGACAGCGTCAGCCCTCTCCTCTGCGACGCTATCCTCTTGAACCACCTCATATAAAGTCTTCTTTTGGTCGCTTGCCCGCCGGCAATACTGGGAAAAGAGGTTCGCCTCCAATCCCCAGCGAGGATCGGCGATCACACGAGCGAGGCTGATGTTGTCCGCCGGATGGCCAATGGCGCGAAGGTACGCCAGGAGATCCCGCACCGGCGGCAGACGGTCTACCGCCAACTTCCGGATTGCAAAGGGGATTCCCTGGCGGCGCAGAGCGACCACCAAAGAATCGCGGTACCGGTGGGCACGATAGAGCACCGCAAAATCCGAATAGGCTTTGGCTTCCCCGCTGCGGACCCGGTGCGCAATCTCGGCTGCGGTGAACTCGGCTTGCTGAACCGCGTCGGCAAATTCCCGGACCTCGACCTTATTGCCCCCGGGTGGGTGGGAGGTAAGCAACCGTTTGTCAGGCTGGTAACGATCCTGGAGGTTAAAAGCGATGGCGGCGCCTGCCACGGCCAGGATTTTTTGTGTGGACCGATAGTTTTCGTCCAGGACGATGCGGCGATGTTGAGGAAACTGCTTCTCGAATTGCTTGAAGCTGCCATAAGAAGCTCCGCGGAAGCGATAAATGGCCTGGTCATCGTCGCCGACCACGGCCAAGTTTTTGCGCTCCCCCGCCAGGCGCACCAGCAGCTCGAACTGCGCCGGGTTGGTGTCCTGGAACTCATCCACCAGGATAAACTGATACCGCTGTTGCAGTTGCCGCAACAGATCGGGCGAGGAATCTAGCAGTGTTACGGCGCGCGAGATCATCGCTCCAAAATTGAGCAGGCCCTCCTGCTCTTGTAAAACCTCCGAGCGAGCGTAAACTCGCGCCACCTCCCGCTGTTTGGCTAGTTCTTCTTCGGCGCACTCTTTGGGAAGCGGCTTTAGTCGAGAAGGGTCCTGGCAATCCGCAACCAGTTGTTCAACATAAGCGCTGTAATCCTCTGGGCTTACCAGGTTGTCATGGCAGCGCGAGCAAAATTCTACCAAGTCGTTCAGGAACCGGCCCGGTTCCGCAACATGAAGGTAATAATCCAATTCCAACTCCTCCATGTGCCGCCGTAAAAAAATCCATTGGTCAATTGTATCCAGCGCCCGCTGGGACGAATGTTTCTCCAGAAGCTCGTAACAGAAAGCATGGAAAGTGGAAAAGCGGCATCCCCAGGCGCGCTCTCCGAATTGCTTCCTGGCGCGCTCCCGCATCTCCGCAGCCGCCTTTCGACTAAAGGTCAGAGCAAGAATATTTTCCGGCTGGAGGTCTGAGACATGCTTCAGCAGGTAACCAACCCGCTCCACAATGACCCTCGTCTTGCCAGTCCCCGCCCCGGCCACGATCAGCAAGGGACCGTAAATGTGCTCTATTGCCTTGCGTTGCTGCTCGTTGAGGACGGCCTTATTGGTTTTAGAATTGCCAATCATTTTGCCAATGGCCTTCAGGTTACCCTCAGGCTTGTCAGAAAGTAAACAGGAGCCTGTGCGGGAAGTCCGGAAAAAATTGAATTGGGTGGGTGAGGAAATTCTCTAGCGGTCTCTTGAAGTTGCCGAGCGCAGGGGACGGCCGGACACTCCTCGCTCCGATTCCGGTTCCGTATGGATCGTAACTTTATGGATAGCGGGAGTGGCATTCTTGAACAGGGTCTCCGGTTCCACCGTAAGGTCATGGACCCGGGTGATAGGTAGCGCCCCATCCCTCAGGGCGTCAATGGCTTGGCGGCCCAGGCGAGCGTTTGTGATACAGGACAAAGTTCGCCACTGCCAGAGCGGCAATGGGATCAACGGGGCGATATCACCCGACGTTGCGGGTGCTTGAGGATGAAGTTCTTGTACTCTCTGCGTCTGATGTTAAAGCCGCTATCCTAGAGGTTCCCGGCCGGCTCCCTGCCCCGTAGGAGCAGGACTCGAAGAATCGGCAAGAGACGACGGCTCCACATGGACCAAAACGTCAGCGATCCAGTCCAGCGTCTCGCGAATGCGGATGCGCACCTGTGTGGCGATCTCGTGGGACTCTCGCACCGTGATTTCCGGGTTCACTTCCAAATGCAAATCTACGTGGTATTGCAGGCCGGTCTTGCGGGCGAAGCACTTCTCGACTCCCATGACGTTGGGAACACTCAGGGCCACGCTCCGGATCGCGATCATCAAATCATCCTCCGGCATGGTGTCCATCAACTGCAAGGAAGTGTCCCGAGTCACGTGAAAGCCGGTGAAGATCACGATCAGGCCCACCGCAAAGCCTCCGTAGTGGTCGGCGGCCAGGAACTGCTGCGGGTTGTAAAGCGTAAGCCCTAAGGCGGCGAGCGCCGCAGCCGCGGAAAGGATATCCACGGAGTCGTTCCAGGCATCGGCTACCAGCCCGGCGCTATGGATTCTGTGTCCGTGCCGGAATTTGAAAGCAGCCAGGAAGCTTTTAACAACAATAGAACCGAGCAGGGGCCAGATCCCATAGGCAGCAGGCGGCGCGTGTACCTCGCTGACCATTTGCAAAGATCGAACGCAGATCCCTAACCCGGCCGCCGCCAGGATCAGTCCCACCAGAAACCCGGCCAGAATTTCAAAGCGACCGTGACCGTAAGGATGGTTCTCATCGGGGGGCCTGGAGGCGATAACCAGCCCGAACAGCACAATCGCAGAAGCCATCACGTCGCCGGTAAATTCGAATCCTGCTGCCACCACCGAGGTGGAACGGGCCATGAATCCAATCAGCAGGTTGGCCACCGCCAGCAAGCCGCTGCCAAGCACGCCCGCCAGCGCCAGGCGTCTGCCGACCCGAAATCGGCTAGACCGAATTGAGGAAGGAGCGAGTGTGTCCGGCAACAGCTTCCATCCCACCGATTACTTTTCTTCCAGTATGGTTCCCTCGCCGCGCCTGAACAAAGGGCCCCGCGCATTCTATACGAATGGGGGCGCAAAGGCCAGTGTGGCAGATTGGGGTTGCTGGCTGGGAGGCTCAACGGTCCCCAGACGCTGGCATTGGTTTCCACCCTTTCCATTTTCGTCCTTTTCGAGAGGCTAGGGAATGGGAATTTCGGCAACATGTTATAATCATTCGATCCCTGGTTCTGGAAGGAGTTCCATGATAAAGAAAATTTGGCCGCCCCGGCTCGGCAAACTTGCGCTGGTTGCCGTGATCGTTTGGCTCACTGCCGTGGCGAGGCCCGCCTGGACACAGACCACGCCGCCCGCAGGCGGGAGTCCGGCGGCGGCTCCTTCCAGCGCGTCGGAATCGGCAAGTTCCGATGAAGTTGTTCTCACCGTGGGGACAAAAAAAATAACGGCAGCCGAGTTTGAAAAGATCATCTCATCTTTGCCTCCTCAATATAGCGGCGCGGTAGCCACGCTCGGCAAAAAGGCTTTTGTTGATCAGTTTGCCAACCTGATGGGTCTGGCTTTGGAAGGAGAAAAACGCAAGATTGACCAGCAAGAAGACTTCCGCCAAATGATGGATTTCCAGCGACTTTTACTCCTCGCTCAGATCACCCTGAACGAGTTGGCCAATGGCACAGGGCCAGTAAGCCCGGAAGATGTGCGAAATTATTACACCTCGCACCAGGCCGACTTCGAGGAAACGAAAGTCAGAGGCATCTACGTTGCCTTCGAGGCAGACTCTGCGCCTGGGGAGGCAGAAAAATCCGCCGAGTCCTCCCAGGAAAAAGAAGAGGCTGCGAAGCAACATCGCACCGAGCAAGAAGCCAAAGCCAAAGCGGAAGCGTTAAGGGCGCGGATTCAGGCTGGCGAGGATATGGCCACCCTGGCCAAAACGGAATCCGACCACGCCACGGCGGCTCAGAGTGGAGACTTTGGCTACGTGCGCCGCGAGCAGCTTGTTCCGGAGATGAGCAACTCGATTTTTCCCCTCGCAGCGAACCAAGTGAGCGCTCCGATCCGGGATCGCTTCGGATACTTCATCTTCCAGGTAGAAGGCAGGCGGGTTCAACCCCTGGAGCAAGTTCAAGCGGGCATTGAAAACAACCTTCGCCAGCAAAAGGTCAGTGATCTGCTCACCAAGATCAGGAATGAGTATCCCGTGACGCTGAATCCACGCTACTTTCTCGAAACACCTTCCGGAATTCCGCCGCAGGCCCAACCGACTCGATAGGGTAACTCCCGCCCCGAATCTCTCGTCTTCGAACAGGCTATTTGGCGTGTTCGGGCAGCCGGACTGCCATTCTTTTTCGGGAAATCCTTTCCCCATTTTTTAGGAATGAACCTCAGTTGGGAACCGGGCCATAAGAGTTTTCAGAACTTTGTGGAAAACCATGTGGAAAATCCCTGGCGATGACTCCCTAACCCTCAATCTTGGCTTGGGTTACTGCAGAATGCACCAAGGTGCAGCAAGACAGGGGAAAAGATTTGAATTGGTTAGAAAAAAAAGGATTAACGAAGAGTCGGGGGACGGGAATTCGTTTTTCCGAACAGGCCCCTTCGCATCGCCTCGCAAAGCGGGAGCCTAGATTGCCGAATCTTATTGGGAAGAAGTCGTGGGATGGGAGCTGAACTGTCCCTGGGGAGGCTTCAGCAGGATGGTCAGTTCCTCTTCTGGGTTGGTCAGCTTATGTTCGTCACCATAGGTCTGATACCCTTTGGCGATCACCTGGATTTTCACCGAACCGGTCGGGAGATTGTTCAGCACCAGCACGCCATTGCGATTGGTTTTTGCTTCCCAGGAAATGCGTTTATCTTTCAAGAGTTTTTCAGCGACGAATTTCACCACCACATGCGCATCCGCCACCGGCTTCTTGTCCTCCGCTCGGAGTACTTGTAAAGTTAAGCGGGAGGATTCCTCCTCGGCAGCGGACAAAATCGCTGCGGGAAAAACCGCTACGGCAAAAACTGCTGCGAACAAGACAAACACCTCGGCGAAAATGAAAGTTTTTCGCATGGGACCTCCCAACAGCATTATTCATGATTGTAACACAACGTCAGCGACGTAAAAGCCGAAGCGCAGGTTATCTTCCTTCTTTTGCGCAAAGGGGCTAAAAATAAACAGGCCAATAGGAGAAATTGCCATGGGTTTTTCAACAAACGCCATCCATGCCGGACAGGAACCGGACCCCTCAACGGGGGCCGTCGTTGTTCCGATTTACCAGACCTCCACCTATGTACAAGAGGAACTGGGCAAGCACAAGGGGTATGAATATTCCCGCACCGGCAATCCCACCCGAACAGCACTGGAGCGAAATATGGCGGTGCTGGAGGGCGGACATAGTGCCCTGGCCTTTGCCTCCGGAATGGCCGCCATCAACGCCGTGCTGACTCTCTTGAAAAGCGGCGACCACGTCGTTTGTTCCGAGGGCGCCTACGGAGGGACTCCGCGCCTGTTCAATGCCGTTCTGAAAAATTTTGGGTTGGACTTCACATACGTGGATACAACCCGCGGCGAAAATGTGGCTAGTGCCTTGCGACCCAACACGCGAATGGTTTATGTGGAAACGCCCACGAATCCCCTCATGAAGATCACCGACCTGGCAGCCGTCGCCGGGGTCACCCGTCCGCGAAAACTCCTGCTGGTAGTGGACAACACGTTTCTCTCCCCGTTCTTCCAGAAACCATTGCAGTTCGGCGCTGACATTGTGGTGCATTCCACGACAAAATACCTGAACGGCCACAGCGACGGCGTGGGAGGGGTGGCGGTACTGGCACGGGAAGAAGATGCGGCGCGCCTGAAGTTTATTCAGAACGCCGCTGGCGCAATCCTAGGGCCATTTGATTCCTGGCTGGTCCTGCGCGGCGTGAAAACGCTGGCAGTTCGGATGCGGCAACACGAGGCCAATGCCCTGGTCGTAGCAAAATACCTGAGCGAGCATCCCAAGGTAAAAACGGTCTATTATCCAGGCCTTACGGAGCACCCGCAATACGAGCTGGCGCGGAAACAGATGCGGGGCTTCGGCGGCATGATGTCTTTCGAGACCGGATCGTTTGAAAATGCCCGCAAAATGTTGAACCGAGTGCGGCTCTGTTCGCTAGGCGAGAGCTTGGGCGGTGTGGAAACGCTGATCTGCCACCCGGCCACCATGACCCACGCTTACTTTTCGGAAGAGGAGCGCCAGCGCCTCGGCATCACGCAAGGCCTGGTGCGCCTCTCGGTCGGCATCGAGGACGTGGAGGACATCCTGGCCGAACTGGAGCAAGCGCTGGGGGTAATTTAGTTTGACACGTACTGACAAGCTGCGGCGTGCGATCCTAGCCTACCTCGCAACCCACAACGTGATGACCATTGCGTCCTGCGACCGGAACGTTCCCTGGGCGGCGGCGGTGTTTTATGCGAGCGAAGGCTTTGACCTGTACTTCTTTTCCAGCCCCCGTTCGCGCCATGGCAAAAACATGGCGGCCAACCCGGCGGTCAGCGCGGCGATTCACGAAGACTGCCGCAAGTGGCAGGAGATAAAGGGCGTTCAACTGGAAGGCCGGGCCGAACGGTTGCGGTCTGCCAATCTTCGGGCACGCTTCTGGGAAATCTATCTAGCAAAATTTCCCTTTGTAAAGGAATTCTTCCAGTCCGGCCCGCGGCGCAACGTGTTGAAAGCCAAGCTCAAAGGAGTCCGGCTTTATCGGATCGTGGCCGCAACGGTGTGGTATTTGGACAACCGGCGCGGCTTTGGGCACCGCGAGGAGTTCCATCTTTCAGGAACCGATGTTACGGTTGCGAGGCGGCGACGCACTCGGCGATCCAGTTGAGGTAGTTCGCGGAGCCGTCAATAATCGGCACCGCGATAATCTCCGGGACTGAGTAGCTATGCAGCTTTTCGACTTCCATGCACAGGACCGAAAACAGTTCGCGGGTCGACTTGAGGACCATCAGGCACTCTTTCTCGTCGGCGATCTTGCCCTTCCAGTGGTAGAGCGAGTTCACCTGCGGCATCAGGTTCGCGCAGGCGATCAGGCGTTTCTCCAGCAGGTGCCGGGCGATCCGTTTGCATTCCCTTGTGTTCTTGCCAGTTACCAGGACGACGATCTTGTCAGTCATGAGTCTACTCCCTTTGAATAGTGAAAAAAGTGCGTCAGTTTCTACCGTTCTCGAGAAAAACCTCTGTCAGTCAGCCTCCAAACTTCTTTACAATGAGTCCCATGGGTTCAGCAATCAAATTTGGCACCTCTGGCTGGCGAGCGGTCATCGCCGAGGAGTTCACGCTGGCGAATGTGCAGCGAGTGGTGGAGGCCATCGGTCGCCATGTCGTCTCCACCGCTCCGGCACGCCCTACCCTCCTGGTTGGCTATGATACACGGTTCCTCTCGGAAAAATTCGCTGGCTTAACGGCGGAACTTTTGGCCCGCCACGGGATTCACTGCTATCTTTCGCGGCAAGCCGTGCCGACGCCGACCATCGCTTTTGAGATCCGACGCCGCAAGACCGACGGCGGCATCAACTTCACCGCCTCGCACAACCCCGCCGAATACAACGGCATTAAATTTTCCATGCCCAACGGCGGTCCGGCTCTCCCGGAGGTCACCCACCACATCGAGGCCGAAATCCAAAATCCTTCCCCGGCTCCGCTTCCCGAGCATCCGGCCTATGTGGAAACTGTGGATTTCAAGCCTGCTTATCTACAAGACTTAGCTCAAAAAGTGAATCTGGATTTGATCCGCTCGGCGGGGCTGCGGCTGGTGTTTGATGCCCTCTATGGCGCTGGCCAGGGGTACCCGGACAGCTTGCTGGTGCAGGCGGGCGTCCAGGTTGTCTCGATCCACAATTCGCGGGACGCGCTGTTCGGCGGGCACCCTCCCGATCCAGCCGAGGAGCACCTCCAGCCACTGAAGCAGGTGGTGCTCGAAAAGGGCGCGCATCTGGGCCTGGCCACGGATGGAGACGCCGACCGGTTTGGCATCCTGGATGCTGACGGAGCATTCATTTCCCCCAACCATATTCTCGCCCTACTGCTGGACTATTTGATCGAATCCCGCCGGTGGACGGTAAACGGGGGTTGGAACGGTGGCGTCGCCAAAAGCGTGGCCACCACGCACCTGATAGATGCGGTGGCCAACTACCGCCAAATTCCTGTCTTTCAGACGCCCGTAGGATTCAAATACATCGGGGAGTTGATCGAGCAGGACAAGATCATTCTCGGCGGCGAGGAGAGCGCCGGGATGAGCATCCGGCACCATGTTCCGGAAAAGGACGGCATTCTGGCCTGCCTGCTCATCGCCGAGATGGTGGCCAGCCGGCGCGCCCCGCTCTCGCAGCAAATTCAGGAGCTGTTTCGAAAGGTGGGGAGCTATTATCCAGGCCGCTGGAATGTACCATTAACGGAAAGCCTCAAAACCCGGTTTACCCAGCGCAGCCGGCAAGAGTATAGTTCCTTTCAGGGGCGGCGCGTGGTGAAGACAGACCGCACCGACGGGCTGAAGCTGATCCTGGAGGATGGCTCCTGGGTCCTGTTCCGCCTTTCCGGTACGGAGCCAGTTTGCCGGCTTTACTGTGAAGCCCCGACACAAAAAGGGTTGGAAGAGCTGAGCGCTGCGGCGCGCCAATACTTGTTCGGATAATGCTAACAACTTCTCTCGCAGCAAGAATCAGGAAACAGACCAAACACCATTGGATCATCGCGGGGTGCGTTCTGGCTTTGTTGTCGTTTTTAACCCTGGAGCTGATCGGAGAAAACGGCTATCTGGCCCGGCGACAGCGCCGAAGGCAGATCGAAACTTTGAACGGGGAAATTGAACAGCTTCGGCAAGAGAACCAGCGATTGAGCCAGCGAATCCAGGACCTGCGAAACAACCCTCACGCCATTGAGGAGTTGGCGCGGGAGCGTCTCCGCCTGGCGCGCCCGGGCGAGGTGATTGTGACCCTCCCCCCCTCGCAGCCGCCCGGCCCGCCTGCGGAAAATGGACCGCCCCAGCCACTCGAGAAGTGATAGAATCCCACACGTGCCAGCACGTGTGGGGCACCCCCAAGGGGAGAGTTCAGCGGCAGCCAGCAATCGAGGCTTGTGTGGGCCACCCGGCCAGTAGAAGCTGTTGCAAAACCTGTTTTAAGATGTTGTCAGGCATGGCTTCAGCCATGCCGAAAGGGAACACTGATAAGACAACGACCGCTCTGCCGAAGGCCCGAGCGGAGCCGAAGACGCAGCGAGTAGAAGGCAACTCTTTCGTGCTCTGTCCCAAGGGGGTTTTGCAACAGCCTCTAGGCGTGTCTTCTCTTATCCTGGCGGTAACACCTCCGCCAGCTTGTTTTCCAATATCTTGAGCGGATGGAAGCCCGCTATCTTCAGAGCCTCCGGGCTTGTTCCTGCCAACGCTTTTTGCGGGATCAGCCCCACTAGTTCGCTGCTGGCAATGGATGCACCTAGGCGCGCAGCCTCCCGCTCGACAACGCGAAAGGCTTCGGCGAGGGAGGTTTTCTCAAAATCCGTCAGGTTCATCGAAACCTGCGCCTGTCCCGCCCGCCCGCCTACGCTGCGGGAGTTCAAAAGAACGCCCATCGCCTTTAGGGCGGGCAAGCCGCCCCCGGAGGAGCGGATTTTGCGAGCGATCTCCTGGGCGACTTTGCGATCCGATGAGTCTAAATTGATATTGAACGCAATGAGGAGGTGCCGCGCGCCCACGGCGGTGGCTCCAGCGGTAGGATGAAGTTGTGGGCCTCCGACATCGGGCTGGCGCGAGGGATCGTCCACCGCCTGGCTTTTTAATTCCTCAAACCCTCCTCTTCGGATGTTTTCCAGGTTTTCCCGCCCTGGCTGCAAAGCAGCCGCTTCATAAAAGTAAACCGGGACCTGGAAGCGACGATAGATTTCCTTCCCCGTTTCGTGAGCGATGCGGACGCAGTCTTCTAAAGTAACTCCCCGAACCGGTATGAAAGGAACCACGTCGGCGGCCCCGATCCGGGGATGCTCCCCCTGGTGCCGATTCAGGTCAATCAATGCCACCGCCTGACCCACTACCCGCAGGGCTGCCTCGCTCACCGTTTCATGACTTCCCACAAGGGTCATCACGGAGCGGTTGTGATCGGGGTCCCGGTGAAAATCCAGGACATAGACCCCCGGAACAGTTCGGATGGTCGCCGCAATCTGGCCCACTTTGTAGGGGTCGCGCCCCTCGCTGAAATTGGGAACGCACTCTACGAGTGTTGACATTTCCTGGCCACAGAGGGGAAACTACCCTTGGCTGTGCAAGGGGCATCTCTCGGTTCAATCCTTTTCTAAAAAAAGAGCCCAACACCCTCTCCTCGACGGATGTTGGGCTCTCTAAAGAGCAAAACTCGCCTCCTGCCTGCAACCCCGTGGGCCGGAAGGCCAGCCCTCCTTCTCCCCCCGGAGCCTGTAGGATTGACCCCCAAGAACAGATCAACTCCCCCTCAAAACCCATTTGATAGAGAAGGAAGCCGGAGCGCGGTCAGGATATAAATTACATCATATGGCCCATATCGCCGCCGGAATCCTCCTCCGCAGCCGACACGGAGCTGACCTGGATTTTCATGCCATCCACATTGCCGTTAACTTTCGCTTTTTCACCAGCCAGCTTGGCTACATCAGCCTCTTTGCCTTCGAGTTTATAGACCTTGTCCCCAACGACCAGGGCATAGCCTGAGTTCTTGGCGCAAGCCGTCGCGCATGCTTTCGCATCCGCCGACTTGTGCTGCATTCCACACATAGCGTCACTGACAATGCCTTCCAGAGTCTTCTGTTCCGCAGCACGCCCCAGGATGGAAGCTGTCAATAATGCTCCCCCTACCAGCAGTGCGGAAAGATAACCCCCTATTCTCATGCGATTTCTCATTTTTCCTTTCTCCTTTGCTATCTTTGCTCAGGGAAAATCCTGTTCTCTTATTGTACGCTTGCACGCGGAACTTAACTGAAATCTTCGGCTAAATCTTTGAA
>Ga0156222_1028_pt1 | contig 15009 bp, 11 predicted proteins | sample RifCSPlowO2_12_FD_107870 | JGI IMG/M metagenome (GOLD analysis project Ga0156222, IMG submission 107870) | Acidobacteria bacterium RIFCSPLOWO2_12_FULL_59_11 | reverse complement strand
TAGCGCTTCACCCGCTCGGCACGAGCAGCAGCCAGGCTTTCCGGATTTGCCTCCTCGGGGCTGGCATAGGCTTCGATGGAAATGTGCCCACCCGGCTCGGCCTGCAAACGGCTCAAAACTCGTTGGAGCTGTTCCTGCGCGTTGGATTCAAACCCCGGCTGATTCTTGACGAAAACAATCTGCGCGACGTTGACGGGTTCTGGCGTTGGCGTTGGCGGCGGCGGAACCTCCACTTTCACCGACAAAACACAATCGGCGGCGCTCCAACCGTCCTCCACCCGTCCGGTGACAATATATACTCCCGGAACCAACCCGGTCGTATCCAGACGAACCGTCGCCCCTTCCCCTTGGATATTTCCTCCGTTGGCGAACCAGCGATACCGAAGCGCATGGCCCAACCGGTCCGTCGCTTCCGCCTTTAGCAATACCGCGGCGCCCGGCTCCACCGTCGCTGGGTCAGAAGCGCACGAAACCGTCACCACATTTTGCGGGAGAACCACTTGGAAGTGCGCCACGCAATTGGCCGCTTGTCCATGGGCATCCTGGACCCTGGCCAGGACGCTGTACACGCCCGGATTCAGTTCACTGACATCCACAGACACCTCCGAACCTTCGCCGAGAAGCCGGCCCCCGTTGGCTGACCAGGCGTAGGCGAGCGGATGCCCGCGGGAATCGCTGGCCTCCACTTTGGCCCGCAGCCATACTGGGGAGCCTTGCTCGACCTGTTTCTGGTCCAGGGCGCAGTTGGCTGCGACTTCGTCCGGCTTCTTGGCCCAGGGCCAGTCAACGGCCAGTAACGTCTCCGGATTCAGGAGGGCAAGTGCGCAGACGACAACGCTCCCGGCATGCAATTTTACCGAGCGTGACAGCCAACCTTTCCTCCAGCCCCTGGCTGCAACTGTTTCAGAGTTTTCGGGTTGCTTATAAAGAGGCCCTGCGACACGGAATTTTCGGCAGTTTAAGCGCCAGGACGGCAAGCTCGCGGCTTCCAAAGCAGGAGGTAGCATCATGGCTATACTGGAGAACGATGATCGCTTCATGAAGGTTACAGGCATTCTGATCTTACTCTTTATGGTGCTGGTGACCGGCTTGCTGGTCCCGCTCCGTCTCCAATTGCGCCAAGGCGTTTGGCCAGAAACCCTATCCCAAGAAGTGCCCCCGTATGCTCCGCCTTCCCCAGTAAAGACCAGCCTGGAAGTCACGCTAGTAACAGCGTCCGCTCCGATCACGCCTCCGGCCAGACAGACTTCCCGGCCAGCGGTTGCCAGCAGTCATTATATGCGAGAGGAAGCAAAAACTCCTCTCCCAAAAGAGGAGATAGCCGCTCCGGAAGCGACCACGCAAACTTCCCGGTTCCTTCCCGACTCATTGGCAGTGGATTCCAACACTCTATGCGGGGGACGGTGAAAGGTCTCACCCAACGAGGGCAAAATAAGAGTCCTCTTCCCGAGGGATGAAGGAGTCCCTTTCCGCGCCAAGGAGGATTTTAGGGTTTGCGGGGAAATTTTCTAGGGATCTGCCGCGACTGCTGTTTCCGAACGCCTGCGCGTTCCCGAGCGGCGATGGTTTGTTCCAATCGCAGCAGGCGGGACTTGATGCGGAGACCTCCGGCATAGCCTCCCAGCGTTCCGTCGCTGGCAATGACGCGATGGCAGGGGACCAGGATTGGCACTGGGTTCCAGTGGTTGGCCATTCCCACAGCGCGGGCGGCGCGAGGATTGCCGACCTGGCGGGCTACCTCCCGATACGAGCGTGTCTGGCCGTAGGGAATTTTCAGGAGCGCTTTCCAGACTTTCCGTTGAAAAACTGTGCCGCGCAGGTCCAGTGGGACAGTAAACTGTTGGCGGCGTCCCGCAAAGTATTCGCCAATTTCGGCGGCGGCGCGCCGGACGATTTGGGCTTCCTTCCCAGGTCGCGGCCCGGAGAGAATCCGTTGCGTTTGGGTTCCTTGCTCCTGGTTGCGCCGGCGGTTTGTTGTCATGGCGGAGCCGTAACGAACTTCTCGCACTCCCTTGTTGGAGCAACCAACGGCGATTTCCCCAAGAGGAAATTCACACACCTGCCAGCACAATTCTTCCATCCGATTCCTCGACACCGGCGCTCTGAGCGATATTTATCTTCTGCTCTCTAGAAAAATTCCGTGAGCCTTCTTTAATCTACTAAGTGCCGCACCGAGAGGACAGGGAAACGTCCGTCCCGGACTACGCCGGAGATTGTCGAACCCCAGGCAATCGCTGAGCGGCCCAGTCCTCGCGCTCCCATTACGATCAAGTCGGCGTGTTTTTCCTCAGCGACTTTTAGAATTTCTTCCTTCGCATTTCCGTGGCGGATTTCGTAGGCTACTTCACAGCGGCGCTGCATCTCTTGGGGTACAAGTTTCTGGATTATTTCCCAACTTTCCGCCACCTGCTTTTCAAAGTAGGGATTGTACTCCGGGAATAGGTCCATGATTCCCTTCATGGTGGGTGAAATTGTCTCCACCGCATGAAAAAGCACTACTTTGCCTCCCCACTCCGAAGCCCATCGCAGGGCGTAAGTGAGGGCGCGACCCGAGTTCGGCGAGAAGTCGGTGGCCAGCAGGATGGTCTTCAACTGGATGGGTTCATCCGGAAGCGGGGATACAAAGCCTGTTCGCGGTTGGCATACGACCAATACAGGGCAAATGGCCTCATGGACGACATGCTCGGCTACCGATCCTAGCATGAGGCGGTTGAACCCCTTGCGACCGTGTGTGCCGATCACGACCAGGTCAATTTTTCGTGCTGCAATGGTTTCCAAAATACGCTCCCGAATGTCCCCTTCGTCGAGGAGCAACGAAACCTCTGAGGGGTCCGCCATCCCTTCTGCCGTCAAATCTTGCAAATTCTTCTCGGCTTCTTGGCGAGCCATCTGGATCGAGTAACCCCCTGCCATGGGATCTATACCCCCTAGAAACAGTGAGGTGGGAATTTGCACTGTGTGCTGCAGGAAAAGGCTCGCTTCGAAACGCCGCGCCAGGGCAAGAGCATAGCGGAAAGCTCTCCGGGAAAAGTCGGAGAAATCTACTGCGCAAAGGATATTGTGAATGTCTAGCTTTCCAGCCCAGTTTTCTTCCCCTACGACTTTGGATTCCGTTCTTTTTAGGGCTTCATCTTTTTGGGCCATACAACACCCCCTTTATAATATCCCCGCTCCCGCTATAAAGAAGGGCAACTTTTGTGCAATTGCTCATTTGTTTCTCGTTTCTCGGCTAAGGACTTAACACGAGAAGAAGTAAAGGGAAAGAGGATTTTAGAGGAAGGTGAGCAATCCGGCTCACTTTTTTGCGGAATTCAACCCACGGGTACCATCCTGCCTTGCCGAACCCAGCGTTGGGACTCCTCCTCGGACGGGAGACTCCTAACTCTTTCAAGCGCTTGGCCACCGAACGGCAACCGGAAGTTTGGCTTGTAGCGTGCTGCATTGGTTGTGGCGGACGAAAGGTGGTTTCGTATGCCGCAGAAGATGGATCGGTTAAAGGTCCTCTTGCTCAGCAGCCAAGAACCATCCACCGACCTCCTGCGCGAGATCCTCTCCAGACGTGTGCTTCTGGCGACCGCTTGGAATCGGGAGGAGTTATTTCATTTGCTTCGGACGGGTCGTTATGATGTGTTCCTTTGCGATTGGGAATTCCGCGGTAGTGACTGGAAGGAGGTTTGTAGCGAGATAAGGCAATATGATCCAGACCTGCCGGCCATCGTGGTGTGCCGGCTCGCAGGAGAACAGGAGTGGATCGAGGTATTGGAAGCGGGCTGTTTTGACATTCTCAGCGTGCCTTACTTTGATTATTTGGTTCTGGCTGTCCTGGAGCAAGCGGTGGCCTCTCGCGAGGCTCTATCTAGAAGAACCGCGGCGTGACAACTCGGTCTGTTTTGGATTCGAGAGGCAAAAAGGAGGTGTTTTTTATCTTGGGAAAGATAGGGAGATATTGGGTGATTTCCCCCTAATCCTTTCAAATAGCTCCCCCAAGAAGAGGGGCTATAGCCGTAACTACTTGATTTAACTGTCCTTGTAAGTTATCCAGAATGGCATACGGTTTGCCAGTGCCTTTAGTGATCGCTTGTGGCCAAAATTATGGAATGGGGAGGAGCCCGGCTGTCAGCAGAGAAACGAAGAGGGCACACCTGGTGTTGCTGGCAACCAACTTTTTCCAGAGGTGAACGATGTTGCGGTTAGTACAAATCTGCCTTCGGGATCACCAGTACGCGAAGAGCCTGTGCCAGTACCTGCAAGCGGACCCAACCTTTGAAGACTGCAAGATTGTGTGCGGGGAACCCGCAGAATTATTGCGGGAGAACGGAGATGGGGTCCGGGTAATTGATGTAGCCTATCTACCAGAACTGCCCAAGCCGTTGGGCAATCCTGCCAAGACGGTTTTGATGACTTCTGGAACGGTGGATTTGGAGCAGGTTTGGGAAAGTGGCATTGTCTCGATTCTGCAAAATAGTGAGTCCCTGGAGTACGTGAAACTGGCGATCCTGGCAGCCATGCTTCGTCCAGGGAAGTCTGGCTGGCCGCAAAAAAATAGGTTCCAACGCCCTTGACCACGGGCTGCTTACGAAAAGGACCGATGCTCCCGAAGCGGTGGAAAATCGCGCATTCCCAGCATGTTCAAGCGGCTCCTTTGTGGAGAGGCACGGATCCCGCTTACGTGGCGGGGGGGCTCTGCTGTCCGCAAGTTCAGAGAATTGATCATCCTTCTCCCCCCCTTTATCAGAGGTGGATTCCCCAGCAAGGGATGGAGTGTGTTAGGCCAAGGCCACCGTTGCAATCTGGCTGTGGCCTTCGGGGTAATGGCCGATGAAACCCGCCATTCATCCACGGCTCTCCTGGCGATGGAAGGCGTTGATCCCTTTGATTGGTTTGACGCTGCTGGGCATGCCTCTCTTGGCTCATTATTTTCCTCCTTCCTTCTTAATGCAGCACATCTTCAGGGTGAGTGGGATTGTCGCAACCTTATTGGTGGTGATGTTTGTGGTGTTGATCGTCTTGATAGACCGCCCTCTAGGTGAATTGCGACAGATGATCGCCCGTGCCAGCCAAGGGGACCGAACCGTCCGTGTCGGTTTTGCCGGACGAACCGATGAAATCGGCCAGTTGGGTTCCGATTTCAACCAGATGGTCCACCACTTACAGGAAAATTGCGAACGATGTGAACGGCTCCATCGCGCGGAGATGCGCGAGGCCGAACACCTGGCCACGCTGGGAGAAGTAGCTGCCGGCCTGGCGCACGAAATCAAAAATCCCCTGGCGGGTATCAGCGGGGCGATCGAGATTCTGGCCGAAGAAATTTCCCCCGAAAATCCGAACCGCGAGATCCTCCGGCAGGTGCGTTCCGAGTGCAGCCGCATCCAGAAATTGGTCAACGATCTGCTGAGTTACGCCAAGCCGAAGGAGCCTTCTTTGGCGTGGGCGGACCTGAACGATACGGTGGAGTCTGCCGGGCAGTTTGGCCGCCAGATGTTGGGCACGAAGAGCCTCCAGTTGGATACGAGCTTCGATCCTACGCTTCCCCCGGTGCGGCACGACCCGCAACTGATACGGGAAGTGGTCGTCAATCTGTTGCTCAACAGCGTACAGGCTTGCCATCCCGGGGGCCGAATCCAACTGCAAACATGCTACAGCGGGCATAATGGGTCCGTGGAAATTGTGGTGCGGGACAACGGTCGCGGCATCCCGCAGGAGTTGTTGCCGCGCATATTCCAGCCGTTTTTTTCCACGAAAGGTCCGGACGGAACAGGCCTGGGGTTGAGTTTGACCAAACGGATAGTGGAACAGCACGGGGGGGGCATCAGCGTCTCCAGTATCCCCGGCAAAGCCACGGAGTTCACGGTGTATTTGCCGGCAGGAGTTTCTGAACTGGCCATAAAACAATGAACGAACGCATCCTGGTCGTAGATGACGAGCGGTTGGTCCGGTGGTCGCTCCGGAAAAAATTTGAAGAGTGGGGCTATTGCGTTATGGAGGCCCAGACCGCTGCGGAAGCGCAAGAGCGATGGCGGGAGTGGCTTCCGGACCTGGTGGTGCTGGACGTCCGCCTGCCGGACGGCAATGGCGTGGACCTGCTCACCCTAATGCGGCCGGAGCTAGAACATACCCCGGTGATTATGATCACGGCGGACCTCCAACTGGAGGATGTGAAAACCGCTTTGCGCACCGGGGCTTACGACTTTTTGACAAAACCGTTCCAATTCGAGCAGCTCCGTGTCACCTTGCACAATGCGCTGGAGGCCTGCCATCTCCGGCAAGAGGTTGAGACCTTGCGGCAGGAGGTCGAGCGGCATGCGGGCCCCTTGGAAGTCATCGCCCAGTCTCCCGCCATGATCCAACTGATGGAGTTTGTCCAGAAAGTGGCCAACAGCGCCGCGACCACCCTGCTGATCCAGGGGGAAAGCGGCACCGGAAAGGACCTGATTGCCAAAACCATCCATCAGACGAGCAACCGCAAAAACAAGCCGTTCGTGGCCATCAACTGCTCAGCCATTCCGGAAACATTGTTGGAAGCGGAATTATTCGGACATGAACGGGGAGCTTTCACGGATGCGAAGGCTCTCAAACGGGGACTGCTGGAGGTAGCCGACCACGGCACCCTGTTTATGGATGAAATCGGAGAGATGCCGCTGGTTTTGCAGGCCAAGCTGTTACGGGTTTTGGAAGACCAGACTTTCCGGCGCGTCGGGGGTTTGCGGGACATTACCGTGAATATCCGCGTCATTGCCGCCTCCAACCGCGATTTGGAGCAGGCCGTCAAGGAAGGACGGTTCCGCGAGGATCTTTATTATCGTCTCACCGTTATCCCGATCTTCATTCCGCCGCTGCGGGAAAGAAAAGAGGACGTACTGCCCCTGGCAGAGTTTTTCCTCCGCCGCTACAGCCGCCGTTCGCAAAAATCTCCGCAGGCGCTCAGCCCAGAGGCACAGGAAGTGCTCTCGCGGTACGATTGGCCCGGCAACGTTCGGGAACTCAAAAACGCGATCGAGCGCGCAGTGATTCTCGAAGATGGGGACTCCATTCAGGCTCATTACCTGCCAGTGTCCGCGGAGGTCGGCTCTCTTCCCGAGCCATTCCGGTCTCCTGCCTCTGGCTGGCCCACCTCTCCTTCTGCCCTTGCGTGGCAGCGACTGCCCAGCGGGCGCTTCCTGCCGTTGCTAGAAATCCCCGATCCGGGAACTTCGCTCGAGGACATTGAGAAAGCATTGGTGCAAACCGCGCTCCAGCAGACCCGAGGCAATCAGACCCGCGCCGCCCGGCTGCTCAACATCAGCAGGGATGCCCTCCGCTACCGGATGAAAAAGTTCTCCCTGGGGGAAGATCATTCCGAAACTTCCGAAACCGCCTCTCTCTGAAAAACAACGTTTCGGCCCTCCCGCGCCCTGCCCGTCCGTCCAACTTTAGACGCGCCCTCTGTCACGGAAACAATTCGCTTTCAGGCAGTGGCGGTGATTCCCCACTGGCGACGGGCATTTCGACCTTGCCGTTAGACGCTGCGCGAATGTCGTTTATAATGGCAGAGAACTCATTGGGAATTTGGAAAGGAGGCCGCCACGATGGCCTACCGGCAAGCCAAGTTTTGCATGGACTTAAACCGGGTCCGGTGGACGCTGCTGGAGGGGGTGATTACCCGCAAGAAACAGGACGATGGTCCGACGGAGGGTCAAGAACTACCCATCCAACAGGTAATGGGTGTCGAGAAAATTACCGTCAAGAGAGTGCGCCGTTCTCGTCTCGGTTGGCCGGTGACGTTGTTGGGGGTCGGCCTGCTGGCCCTTGCCGGGCTGGTCGCGACCATTTCTTGGATGGCGGCGATTCCAGGCTTTGTGGTGGGGCTGGCTGGTTTGCTTTGGGGAGCGAAGCGGATCTCTCCAAAAACAGAAGTCCTCGATGCACATCAGATTGTGATTCCGGGCGCAGACCCCAAGGATTGGGTGGTGGTGGGCTCCATTGCCGAAGTTTTGGGCTTTATCGAAGGGATACAAATCGAGTTGCATGAGAAGGAAAAACAAACCCAGCAAGCCCTACGCACCTGACGGGCAACGCTGAAAAAGCAAGGCCGCTAAAAAAGTTCTACCGGCCTTCCCAATCTGTTGTGTTTTGACTCCGTTGACAACCCGGGCCGAAGAACTGATTTCCCTTACTTGGCCACTATTTAGCGCGAGGGGGAGCACGGGAACGGTTTGGGTGGGGGACCGCCTCCCTGTGTACAGCACCCCTCCGGCATTGCCTTCCCGGCTCCGGGAGCTATTCCTTTCTACCAGGAGTGACAAGGCGGGAAACCATAAGAGTGCCCAGGCCCGTGCATTCCCATCCCTGCTCCAGGACCCATCCTGCCTCCCCACGGGCCCGGCACCCCGGGGCCCCCCATCATCCATTGCCTCCGGTACCCCATCATGGAGGGTACAGCCGGACCCAGCGGCGTTTGGTAACTCTTTCCTCCCCAAACGATTTCCGCGCTGTATACCACCTGTTTTCCGGCCACAACACAACACAACGGCCCGCTGACCGTAATCTTGTCGCCCACCTTAGGATTAAATCCTTGCTCTTCCCAGGCCTGTGTGGGATCTAACTGAATGGTGTATTGCGTGCCGTCCGAGGCTTTTACTTCCAAGAATGGAAATCCCTGGGCGGGTTTTAATTGAATTGCCGTTACAACGCCTTCAGCCTTTACCGTTTCCCCCATTTGGGGGCCGGGAGCACCCTGCTGCGCGTAGCCAGCAAGACTCCATCCCACAACCCACAACAGGATCGAAATAGTTCGCGAGCCAAGACGACTCATAGTGTCTCCTTTGCGACTGCAACAGTCTCGGAAGCGGCGTGCTTTGCTGGTGCGCCACCTTTGCAAGATCCCCTCTTCGTTGTATGGAGCAAGCCACTAAATCCATTTTCAACTCTCGACAACTCGATGGCGATGCTCTGTCGCATAGTGAATACCATCCGGGCGAGGTCTAGAGGAACTGTAAAAACTTCTGGTTTTTCTAGGAAAATTTACTAGGGGGCTGGGTGTGCTACTAGGGGGTCGAGGAGGTGCTTGAAGAAAAGTGGGGAAAAGGAAAGCCGGCCGGGCTCTTTCGCACCACCCGCGACCCCCAAAGCCAGGATCAACTTTCCTTTCGAACGCAAGGACAGCAATCTAAAGAAGTTGCCAATTCCAGGGTGACCGGGCAGTGTTGGGATGCTTCAAACAGTGCGTCGAAATCCCAAAATTTACGGGGGATTCCTCAGAGCAGTTTCTGGAACAGTGGTGGCCCCAGTCTTGTTTTCGCGCTGTGGCATCCGATATGCTGGCACTTGGCTTTGGGGCCAAGCAGGCCATGGCGGACACGTTGCTGAGTATAGCTCTTCTTGTGGGAATCTTAGGTCTGAGCGCCGTGTTCACGGAGTGGTTTGCGCGGAAAATGTATAACCGTTGTGGGCAATGTGGCGCCCTGAATGCCAAGCGCAGGGCCTGTTGCCGAATCTGTCAGCATTCGATGCAATAACTGCGTAGGAGGGGAGCGCGGTATAACTCTGGCATTCCATTTCCGCGAGAGGATTAACCTATTCTCTGCCGACAGTGGTCTAATGGCATACAGATTTTGAGTTTTTCTAAAAGAGGTGGTGAGGGGTCTTGTATCTAACTTTCCTGGAACAGGTTCAGCGAGCAGCACGGGAAATTGTGCAGCGCCGCTATGGCATTGAGAGCGATGTGATGGTGAGCCAGTCTCCCCGTTTGGAGATGGGGGACCTGGCGTTGCCGTTGGCCATGGAGTTGGCCCGGAAGCTCCGCCGACCTCCCCGCCAGATCGCCGAAGAGATCGCGGCGGAACTGCGTTCTGTGCCCGGAGTGGCCAGGGCGGAAGTGGCCGGGGCAGGCTATGTGAATCTTTTTCTGGATCGAGCCGCCTATGCCGCCAGGCTGGAGACTGCTCTCCCGGCCATTGCCAGCCCGTCTCCCGCAGCGGGCGAAAAGATTGTTGTCGAGCACACCAATATCAACCCCAACAAGGCGGCGCACATCGGCCATCTGAGAAATGCAGCCCTGGGAGACACCTTCGTGCGGCTGCTGCGCTCCCGGGGTCATCGGGTGGAAGTGCAAAATTACATTGACAACACGGGCCTGCAAGTGGCCGACGTTGTGGTCGGATTCCTGGAGTTGGAGAAAAAAACAGAGGAGGAGGTTTCTCGTCTGGCGAAGGACCCGGCCGTGCGGTTTGACTATTACTGCTGGGATCTTTACGCGCGTGCTTCGCGCTTCCTGGCGGAGGACCCTGCGCGGCTGGAGTTGCGTAGCCGGACGCTGCGGGAGATTGAAGAAGGGGACAGCGTGGCCGCCCGCCTGGCGGAGATCGTTTCCACAGCCATCGTACGCTGTCACCTGGCCACCATGGTCCGTCTCAACGTGCAGTACGACCTGCTGCCGCGCGAGAGCGAAATCCTCCGCCTGCGCTTCTGGGATCAGGCCTTCGGACTGCTCCAGGCCAGCGGCGCCATTTATCTCGAAAGCGAGGGCAAAAATAAGGGCTGTTGGGTGATGCGCCAGCAAGAAGCCGGCCCGGGTGCCGAAAACGAGGAGGGCGGAAGAGAAGATACCAAGGTGATCGTCCGGTCGAATGGGACCGTCACTTACGTGGGCAAGGACATTGCCTACCAGCTCTGGAAGTTTGGTCTCTTGGGGAAAGATTTCTACTATCGCCCTTTTCACGCCTACCCCGACGGACACACGGTGTGGATGAGCAGTGCGGAACCGGGCAGCGGCGCCGCTCCTGCCTTCGGCCAGGCCGCCAAAGTGTATAACGTGATTGATGTCCGCCAGGCCTATCTCCAGAATATTGTGGCGGCAGGACTGCGCGCGCTGGGTTTTGAAGAGCAGGCCAGTCGTTCCATTCATTTTGCGTATGAGATGGTTGCGCTCTCGCCGCGCTGCTGCGCCGATATGGGCATCGAGTTAAGCCCGGAGGAGAAGCGACGACCCTATGTGGAAGTCTCCGGGAGGAAGGGGTTGGGGGTAAAAGCGGACGATCTCATAGACCGCCTGGTCGAAGAGGCGCTCCGCGAGGTGGAGGCTCGCCATCCGGGGGAACCGCAGGAATTTTGCCAGCGCATCGCCCGCCAGATCGCGCTGGGAGCGTTGCGGTACTTCTTGCTGAAATATACCTGTAATGCAGTCATTGCCTTTGATTTCCGCGAAGCGCTGAGCTTTGAGGGGGAAACAGGGCCGTATGTGCAATATGCCGTGGTGCGCGCTCGCAACATTTTCCGCAAGCTCGAGGAGGAAAGCGGGCAATTTGATCCCGCCTGCGTAAACGCGAAAGTGATAGAGCAGTTCCTGTCGCCGCCCGAAGGCGATTCCTTCTGGGAATTGCTTTACCAGGCAAGCCAATGGGAGGCAATGGCGGAGCAGGCCATCGCCACCACTGAACCGGCGGCAGTGGCCAAGTACGCCTTTCAACTCGCGCAGTCTTTTAACAACTTTTACCACCGCTTCCGAATCCTGACGGAAAAGGACCCTGCCCGTAAGGCCTTCCTCCTGTGGCTGGTACGGATGGTGGACCAGCACCTGACGGCAACCCTGGATTTGTTGGGCATCGAGGTTCCGGAGGCGATGTAGTACGGCGCTGGTTCGTCGCTTCCATTGCCTTGTTGTCCATCGAAGCGGAAGTTCTGCAAGCCTATTGGGCGGCGGCGATGGGGAACTCGACAGGGTTGCTAAAGATGTCGAATTCGCTTATGGAACCAAAAATGATGAGGTTTTGCTTTAGCCAGAGGGCGGCTTTTGGATTCGGTTCGATTGTGTCCGGGAGTGCGAACACTACTTGGTAAAGCCCTACGGTGCCATTCAGAGGCCCCGCAAAGATGACAGAAACATTCACCGTATCGGTGGTGCTTCGTGTCAGCATGAGCAGGTCTGCTGCTGGAGATGCGGAAACCGAAAATGTAATTTTCAGACCCGAGTTTGTGTTCCGGAGTGCCAAGCTGATCTTGAAATTGGTGAGGTCCACCGTGGCGGAGACGTTTGGGTCACCGTTGATCAAGTCGGTCAGCTTGTTCAGAACGATTTGCAGAGTATCCCCGGCAGCGGCTGTATAAGAGTACGGGGTATCTTGCAAAGTGACGGTCACAAATTGTCCTGGTACAGGTATCCCGCTGAATAAAATGTCTCCAGGAACCAAAGGCAAGACGCTTCCGATTGCTGCGCTGACGGAGTTGATGACATTGGTAACTCCGGTTACGAGATGTTGGTACGCTGCCGTCGCTGTGAAAGAAGGTGTGGCGGAAACCGAGGCTGCAACGGAGATCGTCAGGCCGGAGTCCGGGTTCCGAAGCTGCAAGCTGATTTTAAGATTGGCAAGGTCGGCGGTGGCAGAAACATTTGGGTCGCCGTTAACAAGGTTGGTCAGCGCGGTCACAACGCTCTCTAACGTGTCTTGGGCAGTAGTCGTATAAGAATAGAGAGTCCCCCCGAGATTGATGTTCACGGTTTGGCCTGGAGTTGCGGTTCCGGCGAGATGCATGGTTGTCGGGACGTTGGTTTTGCCTTCTACGCTCGCGGTGAGCTTGGCTACTGAGCTTATGGAGACCGTATATGGAATTATCGCGTCTGCATTCCCCTCTCGGAGTTCCAGATGGATGACGCCATTGGCCGGATCAGCAGTTGCAGCGACGCTGGGATCACTGTTGATCAGGTTGGTCAACTGATTCACAACAGAAGCCGGTGTGTCTCCGGAAACGGTTGTATAAGAATAATCGGTGCCGCCAAGATTGACGGTTACTGTTTGTCCTGGTTCAGGAGTTCCCTGGAACACAATGCTTCCCGGCACTTGATCCGAATCCCCCAGGGTTAGTGTAAGATTTCCTCCCTCGGAGACAGAAGCGGAGTAAGGAACGCCCACGCCAGCCTCTCCCGTAATCCTGGCCCGCAGGTCTATCGAAATATCCGCAACATTAACGGTTGCAGTTACGGTGGGATCGCCATCATTGATTAGATTCGCGAGATTTTGCACAGTGATGTCGAGCGATTCTCCGATTGCAGGCGTGTAGGAATGAGAAACGCCCCCAATTGTAACGGTGATGGTTTGTTCCACGAATACAGGAGCTGGTCCAGAAAGTGTAATGCTCCCCATCGCCCCAAACTGGGCTGTGGCGCCCGTTGTCACGGGTTGGTCCACCGTTCCCAAACCGGTTGCAAAAGCGATGAGTGTTTCTCCCGGCACAGCCGGTGATTCGTCCGTAACCGGAGTGTAATCGGTATGGAAAATCATTCCGGGGCCGTCGCCGGTTTGCGAAGGCGTGAAGATGCCTGGCGCTCCATTGGCCACTCCAGCCGCGACGGCAGCGGAAACAACGGGGCCAGTGGGAGTATCTTTTTCCACCTCTACGGAAGCGCTGTAGCCGGTCAGCTCAAAGGGAACCTGCGCATTGATCTGGGTGGGAGAAACATAAAGAAGAGGTGCGGGAATGCCGTTGAATTTTACCTGTACGCCTCCCAACTTAGTCGGGCGGGGCAGGGAATCGGCGGTAATAGGCGTGTCCGTGCCCGCCAGCCCGGTCCCGAAAATGGAGACAAGTCCTCCGGGAGCTACTGGGGGCTGCGGCAACATCACGCCGCAGGCGGCGGTCTGCGCAGCGGTTGAAAAACTGGCCGCATTGACAACGCCATGCTGGTAAACCAGTGCCGGACTCGGCTGGAACCCCAAAACCCGGCGGCTGAAACTGTCGCTCACAAACAGCATTTCCCCGTCGCTGGCCACGGCGTAGGGCAGCGTTAGATTGGAGGCCGCGCAGGCTTCCATCAGGCCCAAGAAGTCTTCTTGCCCCAGCACGAGGTCTGCCGCCATCCCGTTCTCGGTTGGAATCTTGTTGTAGATGAGGATGCGGTTGTTGCCCGAATCCACAATCAACAGGCGAGTCCCGTCGCTGTAGGCATAGCGGGGAAAATCCAGCGAGGTGGAGGTGTTGCCGGGGGAGGTGCTGGTGAAGTCCGGTTGTCCGACCACCACATCCGCCGCCGCGCCGCTCTGGATGTTGTTGATGTCGTTATAGATCAAGACACGGCTGTTTCCAAGATCCGTAATAATCAGCCGCTGGCCGTCGGTGGTGGCGCTCATCGGGTTCTGGAGCGTATTGGCCGCGGCGGGCAGGGCTTTGCTTCCATCAAAGTTTGGCTGCCCGAGCACCACGTCTGCTGCCGCTCCGTTTTGGGTGGGGATTCGGTTATAAACGAGGATGCGGTTATTCAGTGTGTCCGCAATCAACAGCCGGGTTCCGTCCGTAGAGACGCTATTAGGCCGCCGCAATCGGCCGGAGCCAGCTCCGAAATCCGCTGTGTCAAAACTCTGCTGGCCCACCACCACGTTTGCTGCTGCTCCGTTGGTTTCCGGAATCTGGTTGTAGATCAGGACACGGTTATTTAACCAGTCCGCCACAAACAGGCGAACTCCATCCGTGGCTACCCCTACCGGCTGGTTCATAAGGCTGGCGCTGGTCCCCGAGGCGGAGGAAGTAAAGTCCGCTTGGCCCAGCACGACATTGGGGAGCACCAAACTGCCGGGGGGTTGGTTCTTCAGAGCATTCAGGTCGTTGTAAATTAAGACCCGGTTATTGTTCGGGGGATGGAGATAAGAACTGTCGGCCACAATAAGTTTGTTGCCGGCGATCGCAATGCCGGAGATCGCCCCGAGGTGGGAATCGGTGGGATAGGGGCACTGCAGGGGGTCATCGGACAGAGGAGTGCAAAAGGAGATGTCGGAGAAATTTTTCTGGCCCAACACAAAGCGGGCTGCTTGCCCGGTCAGGAATCCTGGCGGGATTGGCCGCGACTGGCCCCAGAGATTCCTCCCCGTCAGGAAAGCAACCCAGCAATAGAGTACAGTTTTTCCTAGCCTCGTCATCCGCACGACTCGGTTTTCCTTCTTCCGCACAATTAGGGGAACACTAGAAGTCATCTCATAAATGGCCGCAAGCCATTGCGGGACAGATGGTTTGCACTGTTATCCTTTCAGAAAGCCCGGATTTATT
>Ga0156222_1025_pt1 | contig 15148 bp, 16 predicted proteins | sample RifCSPlowO2_12_FD_107870 | JGI IMG/M metagenome (GOLD analysis project Ga0156222, IMG submission 107870) | Acidobacteria bacterium RIFCSPLOWO2_12_FULL_59_11 | reverse complement strand
ATTAGAAAAAGAATTGGCCCACTTTGAAAAGATCAAAGCCGAACTTCTACAGAAGTATGACGGGAAATTTGCCCTCATACATGAAGAACAATTTATCGGCGCTTTTGATTCTCCAGAGAACGCCTATCAGGAAGGTATTAAGCGTTTCAAAAAAGGTCCATTCTTAGTCAAAAGAATTTCTGAGCACGAAGAAGTTTATAGAAATCAGGCTCTTTTTTTAGGCATTATGAATGCCCGTCTTGGATTTCTTTCATTGGACCCAGGAAACAGGCCCCACACTGCAAGAATCTGGGCCACTGATCCCCGTTTCGATTGGAATCCCGCCAGCGCTTGAAGAGTTCTTCGCCCAAAATGGCATAGAAATCCCCGCACCTATCTCTGGCTACGCCCTGATAGATACAGGGGCTTCTGCGAGTGCAGTACATGAACAAGTGGTCCTGGAATTAGGAATTTTGCCTATCGACTCAATTCCTACCCACACCCCGCACGGTCCTGGGCGTTCTTTCATATATCCTGTCAAGGTTTCATTCCCAGCCCTCCAAATTATTGATTACCGGATGGACCGCGTAATCGGCTCAGACCTGAAATGGACGACAAGGGACGGCAAAGAGATAATCATGCTTCTAGGGCGAGACATCTTGCAGTTTTTCCTGTTGGTTTACAACGGCAAAAGATCAGACATAACCCTCGCATATTAGCAACACACTTTTAGGACACTCCCACGCGCCCGCAAGACCTCTTGCTCCCGTGAAACACTTCCTCTACAATTACCCCTTTGTTTTGAAAAGGCTCTGGCGCAGAGCTAACCCCCGCGCGGGGCCAACAGCGACTCGCCAAAAGCGACTCGCCAAAAGCGGCTCTGCGATTCTTCCTCTGCGAGATTCCTGCCAAGCCCCCCTGAGCTAAGGCGTCGGGGGGCAGGCCCTGCTATGAAGACAGCAAAACGGTACTTTGTGGAAGGACGGGTACAGGGTGTGGGTTTTCGACTTTTTGTGGAACGGATCGCTTCCGAGCTGGGATTGAAAGGCTACGTCCGCAACCGCTATGACGGGCGGGTGGAAGTCTATGCCATCGGCGAGGAGGTGGTCTTGGAACAATTGCGGGGACAGCTCCAGGCCGGTCCCCCCGCCAGCCGCGTGGACCGGGTCGAGGAGCACGCGGCCTCGATCGAGAAGCACAAAACATTTCACGTCGAAGGAAGCCTGTGAAAGTTTTTCCCGGTTTCCTTCCGGGCAGGAGCCATGGAAGACTTAAAAAAATTGATTCGTCAAGTTCCCGATTGGCCCAAGAAGGGCATCCTTTTTTATGACATCACCACGCTGCTGAAAGACAAGGCTGGGTTCCGGCGGCTCATTGACGCCTTCGCAGACCACTACACGAGCCAGCGGCTGGATCAAATCCTGGGCATCGAGGCCCGCGGCTTTATCTTCGGGCCAGCGCTCGCTTACCGGCTCGGAACCGGTTTCGTTCCGGTGCGCAAGCCGAACAAGCTGCCCGCGGAGACGACCCGCGTCACTTACGATCTCGAATACGGAACCGATTCGCTGGAGGTTCACCGCGACGCCATTCGCCCGGGCGACCGCGTGCTGATCGTGGATGATTTGTTAGCCACGGGAGGGACGGCCAGCGCCTGCGTGCGTTTGGCCAGAGAACTGGGAGCGGTTGTGGCGGGCGTCGGCGTCGTAGTGGAACTGGAATTTTTGAGCGGCAGGTCCAAGCTGGACGGGGTTGATGTGTTTTCGGTGCTGCGGTATCCGCAGTGATACTCGGCGCGGTCCGGTCGTTTCCGCCACTCCTTCCCCACCGCCGAAAAAACACCGGGCGGAAAACCTTTTCGCTTTAATAATCTTTCTTTGCACTCGGCAACCATTTTTTCCTTGACATTTATTTTTTTAGGCTCTTATATAAGAATCAACTGGCAACGAGGAATTTTCGTTGCGAAAGAAAATTTAACGAAGAAAGGGAGAACGATACGATGAAATGCGCAACCAAGAAAGCAGCAGCTAAGAAGAAACCGGCCGCCAAGAAAAAGAAAAAGTAGTTCGGCGGTACAGTTCCGGGATTTTACTAGGGGGACGAAGGGTTCGTCCCCTTTTTTATTTGTGGCTCCAGGGGCGGAGAATTTTATTCATCCAGGCGCAGGGGAGCGAGCAGGTCCTCGATGTTGGATGCCTTCACGCGGATGTGCAGGAGGTCTTCCGGGCGGCTGCTCGCATCAAAAGCCTGGAAGAGCGCCATCTTGGCCGCCGCGTATTTTTCCTGCTCCCCCAGGGGCCGGCCATGCGTTTTCTCCCACGCCTGCCACGCCGTCTCTTCGAGCAGCACTTCCGCCACGAAGAAGTTTTTGCAGTCGGTTGTCACGTGAAACAAAAACGCGGTTCCGCTGGGGCCCCAAAACCGCCGCCGTGGCTGCGATTCCAGGAAATAATACTGGTAGACATAGCCGCTTTCCCCGGAATAGGTCTTCAGGCGATGGACGGTCATGGGAGGATGCGTCTCCGATCAGAAAGGGAGGGGGAGGGATCGCTTAAACGATACCCGCTTTTCGGGAACGGCTGATCACGCGAGAAACGGAATAAATGCGCCGCTGCTGACCCTCGAAGTGGACCCGGGTCAGGATCTCCCCGATCAAACCGGTCGAGAGAAGCTGGATCCCCGACAGCACGGCGACTACCGCCATCACCAATAAGGGGCCATATTCCAAAAAGAGCGAATGCCCCCCCCACTTTTCATAGAGCAAATACGTCAGGGTGCCGAAACCCACCGCGAAGCAGGCTAGGCTGAGCATCCCGAAAAAACGGAGGGGCCTCGTCAGGTAGCGCAGCAGGAAGCGGACAGTCAGCAACTCGAAGAGCACGCGGAACGCGCGGCCCAGACCATCCGGCGAACTGCCCGTGGTCCGCGTCGCATCCCGGAGGGGAACTTCGGCCAGGCGAGCTCCTTGCAGGCTGGCCAGCGCGGGGAGGAAGCGGTGCAGCTCGCCATAGAGGTTCACGTTGCGGATCGTCTCCCGGCGGTAGGCTTTGAAAGTCGTCCCAAAGTCATGCAGCGGGACTCCGGAAAGCACCCGCATCGTCCAGTGGAAGATCGCGGAGGGAAGCCGGCGGAAGAAAGAGCGTTCCGCTCGCTGCTGCCGCCATCCACTGACCAGGTCGTATCCCTGGTTAATTTTTTCGATCAGCAGCGGCAGGTCCGCCGGAGTGTGCAGAAAAGTGCCGTCCAGGGAGACGATGACCTCGCCGCGGGCGTAATCGAACCCGGCAGCCAGGGCCACGCTCTGGCCAAAATGCCGCCGCAACTGCACCACCAGGACCCGCAAGTCCAGCGACGCGATTTGCTCCAGCAGCACCGGGGAATCGTCCGTGCTGGCGTCATCCACAAAAACGATTTCAAAGTCCCAATCCCGCGCCTCCATCGTCTCCACAATCTTGGCAAAAAGCGGGATGATGCTTTCCTCCTCGTTGTGAATCGGAACCACAATGGAGTAGTAAGGGTTTTTTTCTTTTTTCATCGCAGTCTCCGGACAGCGTGGAGAAGACCAGTTATGAATTTGCGGCAGCCGGTTCTGCAGCGTCACTCGATTGCCCAAGCCAATCTTCGCAGGCTGCGCGCCAGCACGAATTCTTATTATACACTCTGTTTCCACAGCCCGAACCGCTTCGCTGGAGGGAGGAGTTCTGCGGGATGGGATCGTGTCGGCCCGCGATGGCCGGAGAGGCCGCACCGGCATAGGAACCCGCCACGGTTCACAGGGCCTGGATCACCGCTCTGCCGACCTCTTCCGTGGAGGCATTCCCCTTCAAATCGCGCGGACGCACGCCCGACTCAATCGTTCTGACCACGGCCTCTTCTACCGCCCGCGCCTCCGGTTCCAGATGGAAGCTGTGCCGCAGCATCATGGCCACGGAAAGGATGGCGCCGAGCGGGTTGGCGATCCCCTGTCCGGCGATGTCGGGGGCCGAGCCGTGGACCGGTTCGTACACCCCCGTGTGCTCGCCCAGCGAAGCCGAAGGCAGCATCCCGATCGAGCCGGTCAGCACGGCCGCTTCATCGCTCAGAATATCCCCAAACAGGTTCTCGGTGATCACCACATCAAAACGGCGGGGGTTTTGGATAATTTGCATGGCGCAGGAGTCCACCAGCATGTGCTCCAGTTGCACATCCGGAAATTCTTTCGTCCGCATTGCCGAAACCGTCTCCCGCCACAGTTGAGAGTTTTCCAGCACGTTGGCCTTGTCCACGCTGATGACCTGCTGGCGGCGGCCGCGAGCCAGATGGAACCCAATGCGGGCGATTCGCTCGATCTCCGACCGCGTGTAAACCATGGTGTTGACGGCGGAGGCCTCGCCATCCTCTCGGCGGATGCCGCGCGGGGTGCCGTAGTAGATTCCGCCGGTCAGCTCCCGCACGATGATCAGGTTCGTCCCTTCGACAATCTCCTGCCGCAGAGGGGAAAGCGCCGCGAGCGCCGGATAGCAAATGGCCGGGCGCAGGTTGGCATAGACGCGCAGTTCATGCCGCAGGCGCAGCAGCCCCTTCTCCGGCCTTTTTTCCGGCGGCAGAGCATCAAATTCCGGGTGCCCTACGGCCCCCATAAGAACAATCCCGGCGGACTTGACCAGGGTGAGCGTCTCGGCCGGCAGCGGGTTGCCGGTAACGCGGATGGCGGCTCCGCCGATCAGACCGGACTTCGTTTCCAGAACGTGAGAGAATTTTCGACAAACTGCTTCCAAAACAGCCGCAGCCTGGGCGACGACTTCCGGCCCAATCCCGTCTCCAGGCAACAAAGCAATTCGCAGGTTCAAGTATTCTCTACCCCCGCTTAACGTATTCGGTGTTCAGCCGCGCCGAGCAAGCGCAGCACTTCGGCTGCCAGGACGGGTTAGCTGAACTCGCTGCTCACGGAAAATACCGGCAAATTTCCTTCCGATGCAGACAGCGGACAAAGTCAACAACGCCCCCTCAAATAAGGAGACCAACTCGATACTCACCGACGCGCACTCGGTAGTAACTACCAGCAGCGCGTAGCCTTTTCAAGTTGGGAATCTCACTCAGGTCTGCCGCTTGTTCGACGGTTTGAATCAGCTCGGTAACTCGATGGTGTAAGTCCCGATTGTTGATAGAACGAAGGTCTTTAGCGAAACTGCTCTGAAATGCGGTCTTCACTGACGCTTCCGCAGGATCCGGAAAACCTCATCGCGGCTGATGCGCGCAGATCGTGAGCCTTCTTTGATCGCCTGAATCATTCCCAGGTCTTCGACGGCTTCGGCGAGCGCCTCGCGCACCAAATCACGCCTCGCTTCCAGCACTTCCACCACCACAGCCTTGACGACCTTCCTCAGTTTGGCTTGGTCGGTTATCGGAACCATTCTCAACTCCGCAGTCCTCATTGTATCACCCGTTAACGAGATCATCATAGCGACGGAACGTTTCTAGGTGCTTCTCCGCGCGCAGGCGCGCATTCGGCTGGGGAAGAACCGTAAAAGGAATCCCAAGGTCCTGTAGCCTGTTGCCAAGATATCGGGCCACGCCTCTCCCAATAAACACGATTTGGTCAGGCCGGGCTTCCCGCACGACCGATCCCACGTACCGGTCCCAGCTCGTTTCGAGAATCTCCTTAGCGGGGTCAGACGCTGGTGGGCAGGCTTTGCTCGATGTAGTGCAGGAGCCGCAGGAGGTCTTCATCGAGGATTACTTTTTTGCGGTCGGCCAACTCGATAAAGCGCCGGTAAACCTCATTCAATTGCCCGGCTTCCAGCCGGTGCCCCAGTTCCTCATAGCGCTTTTGCAAGGCGTGCCGCCCGCTGTGTTTCCCGAGCACCAGGCGGTTGGTGGGCACACCCACCGACTGCGGAGTCATGATCTCATAGGTGAGGGGCAGCTTCAGGACGCCGTCCTGGTGGATGCCGGCCTCGTGGGCAAACGCATTGCGGCCCACAATCGCCTTATTGGGCTGCACGGAAACCCCGATCAGCTCGCTCAAAAGCTGGCTCGTGGGGTAGAGCAACTCGGCTCGGACCCCGGTCCCATAGGGCATCAGATCCTGCCGGACGCGGAGCGCCATCACAATCTCTTCCAAAGCGGCGTTGCCGGCGCGCTCTCCGATCCCGTTGATGGTGCATTCAACCTGCCGGGCCCCGCTATCCACCGCCGCCAGCGAGTTGGCCACGGCCAGACCCAGGTCGTCGTGGCAGTGCACGCTCAGCGTGGGCCCCGTGCCCACGGCCTGGCGCACATCCCGGATAATCCGGGCGTACTCGTCAGGCATCGTATAGCCCACCGTGTCGGGAATGTTCAGCGTGGTGGCGCCGGCCTCCACAGCCGCGCGGAAGCACTCGCAGAGATAGGCGCGGTCCGTCCGGGTGGCGTCCTCGCAAGAAAATTCCACATCCTCCGCATGGCGGCGAGCCAGTTGCACGGACTCTGCGATTCGTTCCAGCGCCTGTTCCCGCGAAAGGCGGAGTTTGTGCTTGAGATGAATATCCGAACTGGCCAGAAACACATGAATCCGCGTGTGGTGGGCCGGCTCCAACGCCTGGGCTGCCCGCTCAATGTCTGCACGCGCGGCTCGCGCCAGGGCAGCGACCCTGATGGTACGGCCAGCCTGCGTGGCCACCTCGCGGACGGCTGCAAAGTCTCCCTCCGACGCGATGGGAAACCCGGCTTCGAGAATGTCCACCCCAAGCTCTTCCAGTTGCTTGGCCATCCTCTTCTTTTCTGCCGTGTTCATGCTGCAGCCGGGGGACTGTTCTCCATCCCGGAGGGTCGTATCAAATATTTTGACTCTCTCCTCGGCCACTCCTTACCTCCTGGCGCAAGAAGGCCCTCTAAGACCCCGCCTTCCCAACATAGGCAATCAATTAGCCGCAGTATAACAAAGCAAACCTCTAGAAGGCAATTTTATACTTCTGAAATTAGTATAAATTTTGTTAATATCATAGAGGGCGGAGATTGCCTGCTTCCGTTAGCCCTCGCCCCGCACAAAAAAACCAATGGAACTGCCGCAACTGACCATTTTCCTGACCGTCGCCTCGGAGAAAAGCTTTTCTCGCGCGGCGCAAAAGCTGATGCGCACCCAGCCCGCAATCAGCCTGGCCGTGCAGCGCCTGGAAGCCGAACTCGGCGAAAAACTGGTGGATCGTTCCTTCAAGGACGGGACCCTCACCGACGCAGGAAGGATTGTTTACGGATACGCCCTCCAATTCGAGAACCTCCGCCGGGAGATGACGAATGCCCTGACCGAACTTCGGAATAAGTACACGGGCAAGCTCATCATCGGGGCCAATGAAAGCGGGGCGCTGTATTTGCTGACTCCTATCCACAAGTTTCGCCAGCTCTACCCGGGCGTCAAAGTGGAGGTGCGGCGGTCTCTGTCGCGCAACATTCCCAACGAGGTGCTGGATAATTCCATTGACCTGGGGGTGGTCAGCTACAAACCCGGGGACCGCAACTTGCAGACGGTGGTCATTTATAACGACGCGGTGGCCTTTATCATTTATCCCGAACACCCCTTTGCCAAGCGCAAGCAGATCTCCATTCGGGACTTAGGCTCGGAAACCTTTATTGCCCATAACATTGCTTCTCCCTACCGGCAAATCGTCCTGGAGGCGTTTCAGAAACACCAGGTCCAGCTCCATATGGACATCGAGATGCCAACGGTGGAGACCATCAAGAAGATGGTCCAGAGCAAGATGGGTGTGGCCTTTGTCCCGCGGATGTGCGTGCAGTCGGAACTGGCGGCGGGCCAATTGGTCGAGGTGCCCGTGCGCGAACTGCGGGTGGCGCGGAAAATCCACCTGGTGCATCCGGCTCACCGGCACCTTTCCCACGCGGCCAGGGCTTTCCTGGAACTGGTCGAGAACTCCAACGCCGAGTAAACCGAGTCGCCCGAGTTTCCTGTCTTGTGCGATCCGCCGGGAAAAACCTCGTCTCCCCACTGCCGCTGCCGCGGAAATCCCCCCGATTTTCCCCCCGTTCGGACGAGAGCAGGCAAGGCCCTACGGGCCGCAGGGCTGGCTCATCCGGGCAGGGACGCGGCCCCCCCCAAGCCGCTGCTGCGCGCGATCCTTTCCAGAAGCCGGTCGAGAATCCTTCGAAGCAATTCCTCGATTCGATCCCTCAACTCCTCCCGCACTTGGCGAAAGACCCGCATTCGCTCTTCCTGCGTACCCTGGGCCAACGCCGGGTCCGGGATGCTCCAATGCAGGGACTCCGCAGCGCCGGGGAACACCGGACAGGTATCTCGGGCCCGGTCGCAGACCGTGATGACGTAGTCAATGTGCTCTCCCAAGAATAGGTCGAGGGATTTGGCACGCTGCGCGGAAATATCAATACCGATTTCGGCCATGCACCTAATGGCGTCCGGATGGATTGTTTTCGGATGGGTGCCCGCACTGGCCACTTCCAGGATCCCCCGGCTCCGGTGGCGCAGGAGACCTTCGGCCATCTGGGAGCGGCAGGAATTGGCCGTGCAAAGGAATAAAACCTTGATCGGCAGCATCTCTTTTCCCGGTGTTTCACACTACAGGATGAATAACTTCGCCACTCACTTGATTATCTTCCCCCATCACTGGCTACCACAAGAACCAAAGTGTTTCTTGCAGAAAAAAAGGGTGAAACTGGGGGAGTGCAGAACTACGACTCCAGTTCTGCATCCCCTCCCACCAGGTCAGAAGTTGAACCACAGCGACAGTTTGATCTGCCTGGCCGGTACCCACAGCCAGAAGCCGAGATTTGTTCGACGAAAGGGTCGCTTCCGTGTGGGTACCGGTCATGGAATTACTAAACCTTGATCTTGTTTAACGCAGCCAGCTCCAGTTTTACAACGGAATCAGGCAGTGGTGCGTACCCGAGCCCAGCAGCGAACTTCTGGCCATCGGACAGCATCCACTTCATGAATTCCAGCATCACTTTCGCCTGTGCTTTGTCTTTCGGGTTCTCGTACAAGAGCAACCAGGTGAACGACGAGATCGGGTAGACACCCTTGCCCGGCGCATTCGTGATCGAAACGCGAAAATCCGCAGGCATGTTCGCTGCCGCTCCCGCCGCGGCAAGAGTCACCGATTCAACGCTTGCTCTGATGAACTCGCCAGCCATGTTTTGCACGCTGCCGTAGCTGATTTTATTCTGCAATGCGTAAATCAGCTCGACGTATCCGAGCGAGCCCGGGGTCTGGGTCACGAGCCCGGCAACACCCTCGTTGCCCTTTCCCCCGAGGCCGACTGGCCAGTTGACCGACGTGGCCACGCCGACCTTGCTCTTCCATGCAGGCGAGATCTTCGCCAGGTAATCTACCCAGATGTAGGTCGTGCCAGAACCATCAGCACGGTGGACCACGATGATGTCGGTGGCTGGGAGGTTTACTTCTGGATTCAGTTTCGTGATGGCCGGATCATTCCATTTCGTCACTTTGCCCAAAAAGATGTCCGCTAATAGCGGCCCCGTAAATTTCAGCTCGGCGGTGACGCCGGGAATATTGTAGACGGGAACGTCCGCGCCCAGCACTGTCGGAAAGTGCAGGATCTTGGCGGGCGCCGCGAGCAGTTGATCGTTCGTCATGGGTCCGTCGGTGGCACCGAAAAAGACGGTCTGTTTCGTGATCTGTTGGATTCCTCCCCCCGAGCCAATGGACTGATAGTTGATCTGGATATGGGGGTGGAGCTTGTGGTACTCATCGAACCACTTCGAGTAAATCGGGTAGGGGAACGTAGCCCCCGCACCGGTGATCTGCGTCGTTTGCGCTGCGGCGCCCGCCACGAATGCGAATGCGGCGGTCACCGTGGCGAGAAATGCAATTACAATGAATTTCGCTTTCATGAGTTCACCCTCCAATTAGAAGTTGATCAGCCCGTGCAACGCGAACGTCCGGACGGGCTGAGTGGTGATGTTGTCGAACATCTGGGCGTCGTAGTCGAAGAGCAGGGCCGACGTGACACTGCCTTCATGAGGAAACCAGTAGGCGATCCCTACGATCCGCCGGTTCCGCTTTTGCGAGTCGAAGGTTGTCGTCGCATTGGGTGCCGTCGCGAGCGGCGCGAATGTTGAGGATGTATTCGGCGTCAGATGATCGTAGCGCAGCAGCGCTTCCCAGCCTTTCGTCGTTCTGGGCGTCGCCCAAATCGAGTAACCTCTGCTTGCGACATTCGCCGTCCCTGGTTTAGCCGATGTCTGGTCGTGTGCGTCGAGAAATTCGAAACCAGCAACCAAGTACTTGTGTTCGAAGGTTGCCTGTGCGATCAAGCGCTTGCGCTCGGAGTCCTTCAAGTAGTTGTCGCCGTCATAAAACACCGATGCCCTGAGACCGCGCAGTTCGGGCGCACCGGTCGCCAACGGCCGGATTGTCGCACGAATCATGATGGCCTTTTGATCGTTGACTTCGGGTTTGCTGTAGCCTTCCCCGTTGTATATGCCCACGTGGAGGTCACCGTAGTTGGATGGGAAGTTGTAATGGAATGACGCCCCGGCATCCGCAGACGAGAAGTAGCCATTCCGCTCCGCAAACATCGTGCCCTGGAACCGATAGCGGTAGATGCCTTCTGTATAGTCGAGATACGGCGTCTGTTGAACGCCCAATTTCACGTATGACCCGCGCGTCAACCAATCGTCGAGATTGGCTTGCAGATACGCATACTTTACGCGGAACACCAAACTGCCGGAGAGTGAGCTGGCAGTATTGTTTTCGCGGCTGATGTCCGGCGTAATGCGAAAGGCGATGAAATGCGAGATGTTGCCCGTGATATTGATGTAGTTGCGGGAAACGTCGAACCCATTAGCGCGGACTTTGTTTCCGTCCGCGTCTGTGATCTGCGGATGCGCTTGCAAGGTGTAATTTGGGAAGATGGTCGCGCCCACGCTGATCTTTGGTGTGTTGTCGGGCGGCGTGTAGCCGGCGGCCGGCGTCACCTGCCCGTAAAGAAATCCCGGCCCAACCGTCGCCACTAACATGCCCGCGGCAACGATAGAGCACAGGCGAATCCACATGGAATTCTTTTGCTTATCATTCACTGCTTCGTTCCCTCCTTAATCTGCGTTTGTGGCCCGGATAAGCCAAGTTCCAATTGTCACTTACGCCACGCTTCCCATCGCCCGCGCGTCGCGGGAGTCCAAAGCATGTTCCAAAACCGCAACGACCGAGAGTTCGCGCCATGGGGTAGCTAATAGGTCGAAGGCGCCCGCTTCCAAGACTTCGAGCCATTCGCACTCTCCTCCCACAGGGCAGACGACAATCGTCGGCAACTGCGGAGCGCAAGACCGAATCTCTCCCAAAGCGTCTCTCCATGTCCCACCCTCAAAATGCCAATCGCAAAAGAAGGCATCGTAGGGGCCGTCGCCAAGCAGGCGGAGCATCTCCGGGAGATTCCGGGCATTGGCGATCTGCACCGTATGCCTGCTGAGCATCTCCCGAAAGATGGCGGTTTCTCTCTCGTCGCTACTGAGCAGAAGCACTTTCCGTGAATCCCTCATCTTTGGCATGATGCAACTCCTTTTCTCATTTTCCTTTTCCCGGTTGTACTCAAGGCCAATTTACCGGTTGACAAGAAAGCCGTAAATCCACATAATTTTCATGTTGATTATTCTCAGAATAAGAATAGATAAGATATTATTCATTCTTTAATGGGGAATATGCTAATTCTCCGAAATAGAACGAGGTGAAGGATGGAGTTCTACCAATTAGAATATCTGTGCGCCGTGGCCGAGCACGGCGGTTACAACCAAGCCGCGCGGCGTCTGTACCGTGTGCCCAGCGCGGTCAAGCGCGGCGTCGCTTTGCTGGAAGGGGAGATTGGCGTCCCGCTCTTGCAGCGGGACGGGCGGAAGGTGCGACTCACTCAGGAAGGGGAAGAATTTGTCCGCTGGTCTCGCTCCGCCATTGAAAGCCGGACCGAAGTGCTTGACCGCATCCGCAAGAAAGGGCCGCTGCGGGGTCGCGTTGTCATGGCCGCCGGTCAGGCCATCCTGAACAAGTTTCTGCCCCGCCTCAAAACTTTCATGAACCAACATTCCCAAGTAGAAATTCTGATTCTGCGTCGCCGGGGCCTGGAGATCGGCGCATTGATTGAGCAAGGCGAGGCAGATTTCGGGTACTTGCCGCTCGAATACTGCCCGGCCACGCTGCACTGGCACCGCTGTGTGGAACTGAAAATGCTCTTGGCAATTCCCAAGAACCACCCGCTGGCGCGCAAGCAGAAAAACACCTTGCAAGACATCAGCCGCGTGCCGCTGATTTTGCCTGACCGCCAGTCTTCCTCCGGGCAACGCATTCACCGCATCTTTCAGGAACACGGCCTGGAGTACCGCCAACTGGTGGAAACCGGCGACTCCCGGCTGCTGCTTGGTTTTGTGCGGGAAGGGCTGGGCATCAGCATCCTACAGGAACAGCAAATCAGCCAGGACACGAAGAAGCTGGTGAAAATTGTGGACGTAACCAAACTATTCGGCAAGCAGGTGGAAGGAATTGCCTGGCGGAAACACGGGTACCTCTCCGAGGCCGCGCGCCGATTGATGGCAGCGCTGGCGCCGGATGCACATATCCATTTTGAGGGGGTCAAATAAAGAGGCTCCTCCGGAAACTAAAGCCTCGCGCTTTTGCGGATTGCCTCGGTCGTTCCCACCCGACAAACCGGCAGGAAACGTTTGCCGTTCCCAGCGGCAAAGCAGGGAGGGAACTTTCTACCGCCTCGTCTCTGCAAGGTTCTCCCAAAATCGCGTGACGGCCCGGATGCCATCAAAGAAATTCGGCAAATAAAACTTCTCGTTCGGCGAGTGCAGGCGGTCATCGGGCAGGCCGAAACCCATCAGCACCACCGGCACTCCCAGGGAATCCTGGAAACGAGCCACGATCGGAATGGAGCCACCCGCGCGGATGAAGACGGTCGGCTTGTGGAATGTTTCGGTGAGCGCCTCCACGGCGGCCTGGAGATAAGGGTGCGTGGGCGACATCAGGACCGCTTCCGCAGTGCTTAGCATTTTTACCTGCACGCGCAGGCCGGGCGGGGTGAGCCGCTCCACCTGTTTTTCAAAGGCGGCCAAAATCTTCGGCGGGTCCTGTCGCGGCACCAGCCTCATGCTCACCTTGGCGGAGGCTTTGGCCGGAATCACGGTTTTTGCTCCCTCTCCCTGAAAGCCACCCACAAACCCGTGCACCTCCAGAGTCGGTCGCGCCCACAGCCGCTCCAGCACCTCAAAGCCTTCCTCTCCCACCAGGCAGGGCGAGCCGACTTCCTCCCGAAGGAACGCTTTTTCATCGAAGGGCAATTGCGCCCAGGAGGCTTTCTCTTCCGGTGTTGGCGGCTCCACGTCGTCATAGAACCCCGGCACCTGGACGCGATAGTCCGGCGACTGGAGTTGAGAGATGATCCGGAGGAGTCCCAGCAAAGGATTGGGGGCAGCCCCCCCGTACATGCCGGAGTGCAGGTCCTGGGCTGCGCCCGTGGCGACCAGCTCGGTATAAACCAGCCCGCGCAGGCCGACGCACAGCGTGGGCAGGCCCGGGGCGAACATCTCCGTGTCGGAAACCAGCGCCACATCGCAGCGCAACTTTTCTGCATTTTCTCCCACATACCTGTCCACCGCCAGCCCGCCCACTTCTTCTTCCCCCTCGATCAGGAACTTGAGGTTCACCGGCAGCGCGCCGCCCACGTTCCGGAGCGCTTCGGCGGCTTTGACGTGAATGTACATCTGCCCCTTGTCGTCGGAGGCTCCCCGCGCATAGAGATTGCCGTCGCGGATGGACGGCTCAAAAGGCGGCGTGATCCATTCCTCCAGCGGGTCGGGTGGCTGGACATCGTAATGGCCATAGCAAAGCACGGTCGGCTTGCCAGGGGCGCCCATCCACTCCCCGTAAACCAGGGGATGCCCCTCGGTGGCTATCCGTTCGACCTTCTGCATTCCCGCAGCCCGCAGCTTGGCGGCCACAAACTCGCTGGCTCGTTCGATGTCCGGTTTGTGTTCGGGCAAGGTGCTCACGCTGGGGATGGTCAAGAAAACCTTCAGCTCTTCCAGAAAGCGGTCCCGGTTGCTTTCAATGTAGGTATCTACTAATGTGCCCATGGAGATGGATCGCGGAGGTAAAATTGGTAAAGAGAAAGTATAACTCGAAAGCGGAAACTAGGGCACGGCGATCTTCTCCGGGAAAGGCGGCCGAGGGGCGAGAAGTTTGATGTAGAATCGGGGGCTGGGAGGGACTCGGTAATGACTGGTCCAAGCATTTCTTTGGTAGCGACGATGGACAATGCGACTGACGGCAGCTTTTCTCTCAATCTCGGATTCGGTAAATGGAATGGCCAACTTTCAAGGGAACAACTGGAATACCAATTGAAAGAACCAATCAGGTTGGGCGACTGTCATTTGCAAACTGGCTGGGAAGAGGGGGAGAAAGAAGAGCTGCAACGTGTTGTTCGGAACTTTTGGATCTTCCGGAACAGGATTCTGATAGTTAAAAATGCTAGCGGCCTTTTCCCAGAGGAGCTACTAGTTCACATTAGACACTGGGTTTTGAAAAAAGAGGGCGAGTTGGGTCGAATGAGGAGAACCAATGAAGCATTTGAGAACCTTGAGAAATTGCCCTCAGCCCGGAGAGAGAAAATACCGGAAAAGGTGCGCCTTTTTGTTTGGCAAAGAGATGAAGGAAAATGTTCTGAGTGCGGAAGCAGAGAGAATTTGGAATTCGATCACATCATTCCACTCGCCGAGGGTGGCAGCAACACCGAGCGAAATATTCAGTTGCTCTGTGAAAGATGCAACCGAAAGAAAGGTAAATCCGTTTGTTAAATCGTGCGCTCGATGCGCTGTTTGATTAGTTGAGGGAGCCTTGTCTATTAGGAGCTCGTTTCAAAAAACGGAAATTTTGTGGCAACGGTCAATGGTGCTATCTGTTATAATGACAATTTATCCGAGAAAGCCGGGAAAGCTGCGGTGTTGGAGGAATAATGGGGTGTTATATTAAGATCGGTACCTGTGCTGGGGAAGCTTCTCCAGAACCCAATTTCTTTCCGCTAGACAATGGCAGCGCGGTTTTCTGGCCTGACCCATCAGCCCCCGATTCGGGGCCGAATCTTCTAGGAGTGCTCCTGGGCGTGGGCGCTCTGTTCGGAACCGCATATTTGATCGGCAGGATACTAGAACCGGCACACTCTATTCCGAGGAGACG
>Ga0156222_1140_pt1 | contig 15537 bp, 12 predicted proteins | sample RifCSPlowO2_12_FD_107870 | JGI IMG/M metagenome (GOLD analysis project Ga0156222, IMG submission 107870) | Acidobacteria bacterium RIFCSPLOWO2_12_FULL_59_11 | reverse complement strand
AGCTGCGGGCCGCCATCGCCTACCGCCATGCCGCTGATCTCGGCACTTCGTACGCTCCCTCGGAGATCGTTGCGACCGCCGGAGGCAAACAGGCGATTTTCAACGCCATTTGCAGCCTCATCAACCCGGGCGACGAGGTGATCCTCCCCGTCCCCTATTGGGTGACTTTCTGCGACGTCATCAACTACGCCGCCGGGCGTCCTGTCCTGGTGGAGACTCGCGAGGAGGAAAACTTCAACCTGACGGCCGAGATGGTCAAAGCAGCGCTCACCCCGCGGACCCGCCTGGTGGTTCTGAACTCGCCGTGCAATCCGAGCGGCGCGGTGATCCCGGCCCAGGAGTTGGAGCGGATTCTGGAAGTCACGGCCAGCCACGGGGCTTGGCTCCTCTCCGATGAGTGCTACTCTCACTTCGTGTACGAGGATGCGCCGTTTTCGCTCGCCTCGCTCCCAGGGGCCAAAGACCACCTGATTCTGATCGGTTCTCTTTCCAAGACTTACGCCATGACCGGCTGGCGAATCGGCTATGCCATGGCCCCGCCTAAGCTGGTCTCCACAATTATCAAGCTCCAAAGCCACAGCACTTCCAACCCCTCCTCCATTGCGCAGAAGGCAGCCATCGAGGCTTTGACCGGTCCCCAGGACTCTGTAAAACTCATGCTCCGGGAATACCAACGCCGGCGCGACTTTGTGGTGGAAAAACTTCGAGAGATTCCGGGCGTTTCCTGCACCCTGCCTCGCGGGGCCTTCTACGCCTATCCCAACGTCGCGGCCTTTCTGGGGTCCGGAGACCACCACGGTCACAAAAAGACCGCGATTGCTTCCCCCACCGAAATGGCGAAAAGGCTGCTGCGGGAAGTCGGGGTGGTCGTTGTGCCCGGAGAGGCGTTTGGCACCCAGTACCATCTCCGGCTTTCTTACGCCAACTCCATGGAAAACTTGGCAGAAGGGCTGAAGCGCATGAAACGTTTTTTCTCCGAGCAGGCCATTTGAGTGAATTGTCGTCCAGCGCTCCCGAATCCTCCCGGATCGCTTCCTGCGGCTATCCGCTGAAAGTGGAGCCGATCTTTCAGGAACGCATCTGGGGCCAGGAGGATTTGGAGTTCCTGTATCCGCAGCGTCCCCCCGAGCCTCTTCGTGTGGGGGAGGTTTGGCTGACGGGGGATCACAATCGTGTCGCCAACGGGCCGTGGGCGGGCGCGACCCTGGCGGAAGTGGCTGGCGCTGGCGGCCCCGCGTTGTTGGGCAAGAATGCGGCTTCTTCCCGGCAAGCTGGCTGGCCGCTTTTTCCCCTGCTGGTGAAATTTCTTTTCACAACCGAAAAACTGAGTGTCCAGGTCCATCCTCCGGATTCCTACGCCCGCCAGCGCGAAGGCTCGGCCGGAAAGACAGAAATGTGGCATGTGCTGCGGGCAGGCCCTGGGGCGCGCCTGGCGATTGGATTCCGCAAAGACCTCTCGCCGAACTGGAGCGGAGACCGCAGCGCATTCCGAGTCGCTGTGGAGAGCGGCGAGATTGAGCATCTGCTCGATTGGAGGCAGGTGCAGGCTGGCGAGACCTTTTTTGTGCCTGCCGGGACCGTGCACGCCATCGGCCCTGATTTGGTTATCTGCGAAATCCAGCAGAATTCAGACGTAACCTACCGGTTGTATGATTACAATCGTCCCGGTGCCGATGGACGTCCCCGGCCCTTGCACGTCGAAAAAGCCCTGGAGGTTCTCGAACGGCGTGCGCGCGGCGGGCAGACCCATCTGCTGGAACTGGCCGCGGAACCGGTCCCGCGTCTACTGCTGGCTGCATGCCCCTACTTTGCGACCGAAAAGTTGAGGCTCCACGCTGCTTGCCAGCACGAAACCCAGGCGCAAGTGGAAGTTTGGATCGGGCTGGAGGGCGAAGTGAATTTTGAGGCCGGGGGCATACGGGTTCCTTGCCGAAAAGGAGAAGCGGTGATCATTCCTGCCGATTTGCCTTCCTTTTCCGCCCACCCGCTTTCGCCCTCTGTTTTTTTACGGACCTACCCTCCCATCGCGGGAATGGACATGGCGGCTGCTTTGCGGACGAAAGGCTTTTCCGACGAGGATGTGGATCGAGTGTGTTTTCCCGAAAAGCCCGCGTTTGTGGAGAGGCGGCGATGAGCGCCCGGCAAACCTCGACTAGCCCTCTTTACGCCGTGATTCTGGCGGGAGGCCGTGGCACCCGCTTCTGGCCGCGCAGCCGTCAGCGCCGTCCCAAACAATTGATGAATTTCTGGGGGCAGACCAGCCTGCTGCAACAAACCGTGGAGCGCCTGCGGCCGCTGATTCTGCCCGCCAACGTCTGGGTCTTGACCAACGAGTACCTGGCGCAGGAAGTCGCCCGGCAACTGCCAGAGGTGCCCCGCTGCCAGATTATTGCGGAACCGGTGCAGAGGAACACCGCTCCTTGTATCGGGCTGGCGGCAGAACTGATTGGAGCGCGCGATGCGGAAGCGGTCCTCGGCGTCTTTCCTTCCGACCACACCATCCGCAAACCAGCGGCGTTCCGCAAGGTGGTGCGGCTGGCGGCGAAGCACGCCGCTCAGGACGCCATCGTGGTCTTAGGTATTGCGCCGCGCTGGCCCGAGACCGGCTATGGGTACCTGGAGTTCGCCCGTGCTCCGATTTTGAACCCGCCCAAGGCTCTGCCGGTGAAACAGTTCCGCGAAAAGCCCTCGCTGGCAGTGGCCAAGCGCTACGTCCGCAGCAAACGGTTTTTTTGGAATAGCGGGATGTTCTTCTGGAAAGCCAGCACCATTCGCGAAGCGCTGCGCCGACACCTTCCCCGGACAGCGGCAGTACTGCAATCCATCCCGGAGAAGCTGGCGGACGGCAGGGGAGCCGACCCCCGGTACGTTCAACGGGTACTAAAAAAGCTTTACCCTGCTTGCGAAAATATCTCTGTGGACTACGCCGTGTTGGAGAAAGCCTCAGGAGTGGTAGGCATCCCTTGCGACATCGGTTGGAACGATGTGGGCAGTTGGAATGCGGTGTACGATCTTCTCCCTCATGACCGCCAGGGGAATGTGCTTCGCACGGAAGCCCTGCTCCTGGACTCCAGCGGCCTGCTCGTGGACGTGCCGGGGAAGCTGGTGGCAGGCGTTGGCCTCCAAGACCTGGTGGTGGTGGAAACCGGCGATGCCTTGCTGATTGTCCCGCGAGGCCGTTCCCAAGAAATTTCTCAGTTGGTAAAGCAACTGGAAAAGGATCGCCGCAACAACCTGCTGTAGGAAACCAAGATGCCCCAGGCAGCAACCCCGGTTCCCTCCATCCATTTCGGCACCGATGGCTGGCGGGGAGTCATCGCCGAGGACTTCACCTTTGCGAATGTCCGGCTCGTGGCTCGCGCCATTGCGCGATATTTGCTGGCGCACGAGGATTTCCTCCAAGGCATCTTGATCGGCTACGACTGCCGCTTTTTGAGCGACCGCTTTGCGCGAACTGCGGCGGAAGAAGTAGCCGCCTGCGGCATCCCTGTCTGGCTCGCAACTAGCTATACCCCCACGCCTGCGGTCACCTTCGCGGTGCGGAGCCGGGGCGCGGCGGGAGCCATTGTCATCACCGCCAGCCATAATCCTTCCGCGTGGAATGGAGTTAAATTCAAGGGGAGCTACGGGGGGTCAGCGGCTCCGGAAATCATCAAGAAGATCGAGGCAGAGTTGCCGCACGCGGAAGGTTTCTCCAGGGCAAAATCGGACGCTTCCAGGCTGGAGATGGCCGATCTGGTGGAGCCGTATCTGCAGCAGATCGAAAGGGTGGCGGATTTCAAGGCTATCGCGAATCGCAACTTCCTCTTTGTGGCCGATCCCCTGTATGGCGCGGCGCGTCAATGCCTGGCGCGTTTGCTGGAGCGAAACGGCGTCCGCTGCTACGAAATCCACGGCCAGGCCGACCCCCTGTTTGGGGGCTTGCATCCGGAACCGATCCCGCCTCACATCCAGGAGGCGCAGCGGGTTGTGGTGGAACTGGGCGCCGATGCCGGGTTTGCCACCGACGGTGACGCCGACCGCATAGGTGCTATAGACCGTAGCGGTCAATTCATTGACTCGCACCAAATTTTTGCCATCTTGTTGCGATACCTGGTCGAGGTGCGAGGCATGAAGGGCGGCGTCGCCAAGACCTTCTCGACCACCAAGCTGGTGGACAAGCTGGCCGCGAAATACTCTTTGCCCCTCTATGAGACGCCTGTCGGCTTCAAGCACATCGTGGATTGGATGCTTTCGACGGACATCCTCATCGGGGGGGAAGAGAGCGGCGGCATTGGCATCCCTTCCCTGGGAGGGCCGGAGCGCGACGGTATCTTGAACGCGGTTTTGTTGGCGGAGGCAATGACCCATTACGGCAAATCGCTGGGCGAGTTGGTGGCGGAGCTGCACCGCGAATTCGGCCCGCACTACTATGGCCGTGTGGACCTGACCCTGCACCCCGGCCAGAAAGAGCGCGCCATCGAGGAAGCGTCCCGCAACGGGCTGGGCCACTTTGCCGGGTATGACGTGCTGCGGCGGGAGGACCTGGACGGTATCAAAATGTATCTAAAAAATGGCGCTTGGCTGCTGGTGCGCCCTTCCGGGACGGAACCCTTACTGCGCATCTATGTAGAGGCCGACTCCCCAAAAACCGTTCAGGAGGTGCTCTCCAGCGCCGAACGGTTTATTCGCGGGCTGTAGGACCTTCGTCGCCAAAGCCGGCGGGCCGCAAGCCTTTTCTCCGCGAGCGCCAGGCGGATGATTTCACTCTGCAAATGATCCCGAACATTGGCCCCTTTGTCTCCAGCATGAATAAACTGGCGGAGCAAAATCTGGCCGACCGGCGACCGCATCCGGTGATCGAATTTCTCTTCCACAGCCATCCCTCCATCGAGAAGCGAATCCGCCGCGCCGAGCAGTTTCACAAGGCGTCTTAGATTCATCCTGTGGAAGTTCCCTCGCAGGGTTGGATTGCCGGAAGAAAGTGCCTGTTGCGTTTCCGGAAATCGTGATATGTTGCCTCCAGAAACGACTCCAAAATGAAAGTCGAAGTTCGCTTCCGGAATCCGGGTGTGAGTGTGTGCCTGGGGTTGCTTGCTCTAGCAATCGTTTATAGAGCTGGGGCCGCCGGGCAATCCAAATCCAAAGATTCAGAGCTGGCAATTTCTCACGAAGCCCGTGCGCTGCAACCCGGCGAAGTGGCGTTGCTGACGGTTCGTTCTTCCACTCCGATCCAGAGCATCGAGGGGAAAGCTTTTGGGAAAACCATCTTCTTTTTCTCCGACGGAGACGCCACGGTCTGGAAAGGACTGGTTGGGATTGACCTGGGTGTATCCCCGAAGAAATACCCGGTGCAGTTGGCCGTTACTCGGCTCGATGGGAAAAATCTGCAAACCCACTATGATCTTCTCGTGAAAGACAAGCGGTTTCCTACCCGCCGCATCACGGTGCAGGAAGAATTTGTGAACCCGCCAGCGGAGGAGTTGGAACGCATTCAGCGAGAAGAAAATAGTGTGTCTGCCATCTTTGCGACCGCTTCACCCCAGCGGCGCTGGGCGGGCACTTTTCTGCGCCCGGTGCCTGGAGACGCCACCAGCAGTTTTGGCGTCCGCAGCATTCTGAACGGAGAGCCCCGTAGTCCTCACAGCGGGACCGACTTCCACGCGGAGGCCGGGACTCCGGTCAAAGCGCCCAATACGGGGAAGGTGGTTCTGGCGGACAATCTTTATTTCTCCGGCAATGCGGTGATTCTGGACCACGGCTGGGGCCTGTACTCCTATTTTGCCCATCTTTCCCGTTTCACCGTATCCGAGGGCGATTCTGTTGCGCCCGGCCAGGTCATCGGCTATGTAGGGGCTACCGGGCGGGTAACCGCCCCCCACCTGCACTGGTCGTTGCGCCTGGCTGGAGCGCGGGTGGACCCTCTCTCGCTCCTAGCGGTCCTGCCCGACAGTGGCGGAAACTAGCGCCACACCCTTCAGAATCCAGCGATGGCGAGGAAAATTTGCGTCCCTCTTGAAATGAGCGGATGGCTGCCCTATGATTTTGCACGTAGAAAGCGATTGGTACGGGACAACCTCTGAATCCTGAAGGGGGAAGCTGATGATTACCGTAGAAGAATTTTCCCACGCTCATTCCCTCCTTATCGCCATCGTAGAGAAAGAACTTGGCCGTCCCCGGATTCTTCCGGAGAGCGTGAAGATGGCCCTTGACTTGAAAAGCCCTGCTGCCGTCAATAAGCCGGTTTCCGAAGACATCCATCAATGGCTGGAACTGCAGGACTTGGCTGTCAGCCCGCACATGCTGCGCCGTTACATCACCGACTCTCATGTAGAAGAACCGGCAATCCGAGCCCTCATTCGGTTCCTGGTGGCCAAAAACCCTCATTCCCAGGATGACCGGAATAAGGTAGATTGGCTGGCCACCCACTTAGTGCGCGTCCGCCAGGAACGCAGGCAACAGCCCATCGGTTGGCCCAGAACGGAGGTCGATGAAATCTTACAAGGCATGGAATTGCCCGCGCTGACCGCGCATACCGAAGATTTGTTGACGGAACTCCCTTCCCTGCTGGATGAGGTAAAGTACCTGGAACGGTTCAGCCAGATCACGGATTCTCGCATCATTGAACGAGCCCGAGACTTGAAGGACGAATTGGGGGAAGAATTTTTCCATCCGGACGTCTTGACCGCCATCGTTAATTACAACCTTACTTTCGGGAGAAAATTTCACCAACTGTTGCAGGAGACCGTCCAGAAAATACGCGAATTCTTACAGGCACAACCGGAAAGCCTATCCCCCAATACCCAGGAGTTATTGGAAAGCGACTACCGAACTACGACCGGTGCTTTCCAGCATCTGAGCACGCTAGGTCGAAAACCGGAACCGGAGAAACGAGCAGAAGAGACTTTAGCGGATCGTCCGGGTCTTTCCCCCGAAGAGAAGCACCCCAAGGAAGCGGTGGCCCCGCTCCTCAATACGGAAAAGGAACTGATTGGCTTAGGGATTGACCCCGGCCGCCAGGGGGAACGACTCCGGAATCGGGTCCGGGAAATCGCTCTCCGCTTGATCTCCAATCCGCGCCTGACCTTCATCCCAACCCCCCTGGGAAGCCTCCGCCTGGAGGAATGGGAATCAGCCGCCCTGCAAGCAGACTATCCCGTCGCGGAGGAGAGTTTTCGCGCAGCGTTTGCTCGCAGTGTATCTACCGCCATCGGCGTCATGATGCGCATTGATGAGGAATTGCAACCCTACCACGAAACCAGAGGACATGAAACCGTCTGGAAACAACACCACGATGCGCTCGTCTATTTGCTTTACGAAGGGCGGCGCCTGAAGGCGGTTTTAACAGGACTGTCCGCAGATAGCCAGAAACGGGGTTTGCCGGACAAGTCGAAACAGCTGCATGCAACCGCCGAGAAATTGGAAGCCAGCTTGAGTAAGCTAACCACAATTTTCTGAGTCCCATCCGTTTTCCGATAGCCACCACTCTTCGGACCGTCTTCCAACTGCCCGCTCCAACCGAACCCTTCCTCCCGCTCCCGACCCAGGGTCCGACCGCCCTCGGACGTCACGCGGGATACTGGAACATCCACAGGCAAAAACCGGTGGCAGGAGACTGGAACGGGCTGTTTTGGTTTTTCCACCCACGACGTTCCTCCCTCCCCAAGGCTAGAGCGACGCTGCCACCAGCATCCAGATGAGCGTCAGAAACCAGTAGAGGGCTAACTGGAATGTTTGAAAACCGAAATCCAGGGTCTAGACCAGTAACGCCTACAACTTCTTGATACTGCTGGAGGCGATCAGAAACCCCAGCGCCGTGGCTGCCAGGACTGCGCTTCCTGCGGCGAGCGCCGTGGAGGGGCTGAACCGTTCTGCCAGATAACCGAGAGTCAAACTGCCCAGGGGCATGCCGCCGCGGAAGGCTAGCATGAAGATGCTCATCACTCGTCCCCGCATTTCCTCCGCCACGTTCAGTTGCACCAGGGAAGTAATGGAAGCAAACAGCGTAATGAGGCAAATTCCGGCCAGGAACAGCACCACGTAGCTGAGCGCCATGTTGCGGGAAAAGGCGAACACGGACAGCAGCACCGCCAAGGCCAGTTGCACCTGAAGCGCGAGCCTTCCGTGGGCTTTCTGGTGCGAGAGTCCCGCATAGAGCAACGCGCCTGTGATGGCTCCGGCTCCGGAGGCGGCCAACATGTTTGCGTAACCCGTGGCTCCCAGATGGAAAATGTCCTTGGCAAAAACCGGCAGGAGGGTGAGCAAGGGAATTCCGCAAAAAGTGCTGACGAACCCCAGAGCGCTCAATTGTCCCAGAGACCCGTGGCGTTTCACGTGGGCGAAGCCGCCGCGGAGCCCGTCCAGAACGGACTGCTGTGTTTTTTCCGGAATGAAGGTTGCGCGGATCAAGTAGAGGCTGACGATCACAGCGAGAAAGGAGAGGCCGTTGAGCCCAAAACACAGTGCCGCGCCTCCGGCGGCCATGGCCACGCCCGCCAGCAACGGCCCGATTACGCGCGCCAAGTTGAATTGGATGGAGTTCAAAGCAATGGCGTTGGGCACGTCCTCGCGCTTGACCAGGCCGGGCACCAGCGCTTGATAGGCGGGTCCGCCGAAAGACATTCCCGTACCCGAAACAAAGACCAAAGCCATGATGTGCCAGATGCGCACCCGGTCGAGCAGCACCAGCGCCGTCAGGATGAAAGCGCTGGTCATCTGTGTAAATTGCGATCCCAGTAATAACTTCCGCCGGTCCACGCGATCCGCCGCCACTCCGCCAACTAAAGAAAAGAGCAGAATGGGCAAGTCCGCCAGGAAGCTGACCAGACCCAGGTAAAAAGCAGACCCGGTGATGTCCAGCACCAACCAGGACTGCGCCACCTGCTGCATCCAGGTGCCGGTGGTGGAGGTGAACGCGCCTGACCACATCAGGCGGAAATCCCGGTAGCGAAAAGCCTGAAAGGTGCGGGAAAGTAAGCTGGCGGATCGTGCGACAACCGTGGGACCAGGCGCGATAACCATTGGGGTTCAACTGCCGGTTTGCATGGGAGCCATAGGCGTTCCTTATGTTATCCCTTCGAGGGACGCAGAGCAATAACCGGGATCAGGCCCGACACCCGGCGGCGGCAGGGCACGGCAGCACTTCTGGTGGTCTCTGCTGCTGGATTTCTAACGTTTATTTTTCGACTTGCCAGACGACCTTACCGGCCACAATGGTGGTCACAGGACCACCCCGGAAGGAATGTCCGTGAAAAGGCGTATTGCGGCTGCGCGACTGGGTTTGATTGACATCATAGGTCCAGCGCCGCTCTGGATCGAAGATCGTAATGTCGGCGGCAGCGCCCACCTTCAGGGTCCCCCGGTCCAGGCCGGCGATGCGAGCCGGATTGACGGAGAACAATTCCACGAGACGAGTCAAGCCGATAAGGCCGCTGTGCACCAGCCGCTCCAGAGCCAGCCCTAAGGCAGTCTCCAGGCCGATAATTCCGAAAGGGGCCATCTCAAACTCCTGCATCTTTTCACTGCCGGGGTGAGGGGCGTGATCGCTGGCGATGGCGTCCGCAGTGCCGTCGGCGAGACCTTGCAGCAAGGCTTCGCGGTCTTTGCGGCTCCGAAGCGGCGGCTTCATTTTGTAATTGCCGTCGTAGTTCGTCACGTCCTCGTCAATGAGCGTAAAGTGATGGGGCGTCACCTCGCAGGTGATGGGCAGGCCGCGGCGCTTGGCCTCGCGGACCATCTCCACAGACCCGGCGGTCGAAAGATGGGCCACATGGAATTTGGCGCCCGTCTCCGCCGCCAGCAAAATGTTGCGGGCCACCATCACTTCCTCGGAAGTGGAACTGATTCCCCCCAGGCCGTATCGCACGGCGGTATAACCATCGTGCATCAAACCGCCCGCGCTCAGGTCCAGGTCTTCACAGTGGTCAATGACGGTGAGGCCGAAGCCGGAAGCATAGGACATGGCGCGGCGCATCAGACCGCTGTTCATCACGGGCATCCCATCGTCGGAGATGGCGACGATGCCAGCCTCGCGCATCTCGCCGATGGCCGCCAGTTGCTCCCCGCGAGAGCCTTCCGAAATGGCCCCCACGGGAAAGACATTCACCGGGGATTGTTGCCGGGCGGTCTGAATGATGAAGTGAGTTACGGCGGCATTGTCGTTGACGGGGCGGGTGTTGGGCATGGCCAGAACGGAAGTGAACCCACCGGCCGCGGCTGCGCGCCCGCCGCTTTCGATGGTCTCGGCATGTTCCCGGCCCGGCTCGCGCAGGTGGGTGTGCAGATCAATAAAGCCGGGAGCCACAATCCGTCCGGAGGCGTCCAGCCGCTGCGCCTGAGGAGCCGCCAGATTCGGGCCAATCGCCGCAATCCGTCCTTCGCGGAGAAGGACATCGGCCTGTGTGTCCATTCCCTGGGAAGGGGCAATGACGCGGCCGTTGCGGATCAACAGGTCTTGGCTGGGATCAGACATAGCTTTGAAGATAGCCTGCGACAGTGAGGAATCACGTTCCCGCCTTCGGAAGCTCTTCGGTTGCTCTGGAGAGGCTTCCCGTCAAAAGCAAGTCCAACACCGCCATACGTACAGCGACACCGTTTTCCACCTGGTTCAGGATCACGGAGCGGGGGAAGTCGGCGACCTCCGAGCCGATCTCGCGGCCGCGGTTAATCGGGCCGGGATGCATCACGATGGCGTCCGGGCGGGCCGCTTGCAGGTGTTCCAGCCGGAGGCCATACGACCGGAAGTATTCATTGGCAGAGGAGTCCAAAAAGGTGCCGTGCCTTTCCAGTTGCACGCGCAGCATCATAATCACATCGGCGTCCGTGATGGCTTCCTCGATGCGGAATGTCCGGGTCACGTTGGGCGAATAACACTCAAACTCTCGTGGCAGCATGGGCGGGGGGCCGCACAGGACGACGTGAGCTCCGAACTTGGTCAACAGGTAAAGGTTGGAGCGAACCACGCGGCTGTGGACAATGTCGCCGATGATGGCCACCCGCAGACCGGCCAGCGAAGGTTTGTGGTCGAGAATGGTCAACGCATCGAGCAAGGCCTGCGTGGGATGCTCGTGGGTTCCGTCTCCGGCGTTGATGATCGGCGTTTCCAGATAGCGGGCCAGAAAATGCGGGGCTCCCGACGCCGAGTGCCGCATCACGATGGCGTCAGGGCGCATGGCTGCCAGTGTGTTGAGAGTGTCCAGCAGCGATTCCCCCTTATCCACACTGGAGCCTTTGGCGGTGATGGTGACGGTGTCCGCCCCCAGGCGCTTGGCCGCGATTTCAAACGAGGTGCGCGTTCGCGTGGAGGATTCATAGAAAAGGTGGATGATCATTTTGCCGCGCAGGGTGTCCAGCTTCTTGCCGGTGCGGGCCTGCAGGGGTTGATAGAATCGCGCCCGGTCGAGAATTGGCTGGATTTCCGCAGCCGTAAGCGGTTCAATTCCGAGCAATCCGCGTTTTTGCATTCCTCAACCTTCGTGTTTTTTTGCGCTGGCCCTATGGTTCCACTTTTTCCAGCATCAAGACTTTCTCGACCGCGTCTTCCTCCTGCAGTTTTACCTCGATAAATTCCTGCGGTTCCGTCGGCACGCGCTTGCCGACAAAGGCGGCTTCAATGGGCAGCTCGCGGTGGCCGCGGTCAATCAGCACGCACAGGCGGACGCGTTGGGGGCGTCCGTGGTCAAACAGCACATCCATCGCGGCCCGGCTGGTGCGGCCCGTGTACAGGACATCATCCACCAGGATGACATCCTTCCCTGTAATGGGGAAAGGAATCTGGCTCGGCAGGACGACCGGTTTGGTGTCCACCTGGGAGAGGTCATCGCGATAGAACTGAATGTCCAGGGTTCCTACCGGTATCGGGGTGGAGCTGATCTCCTGAATTTTCCTGGCTAACCGTTCTGCTAGATATACTCCCCGTCGCCGGATGCCCAGCAACGCCAGGTTTTCGAGGGATTCGGTCTTTCCGACAACCTCATGGGCCAGGTGGACCAGGGTGCGCTCAATTTCCGATGCGGTCATCAGGTGCGCTTTTTCCCGAAGCTGCATAGAGGAGATTGTGAAAGCGAACGTGGAAAAAAAACGAGATTTCTCCGGTATCACCGGTAAACCACATCATACAGAACAAAGTAAAGGGAAGCAAGGCGCTGGGTTGAGGTGCCCACCCACTGGACTTGCACACGGGGTTTCCTCCCGAAAGCCAACGGGCCTTAGAATCTATTGCATAACCTGTTGTAATGTATTGTAGGGGCACGGCTTCAGCCGTGCCCTGACGAAAAGCTAAGGGGTTATCACACAGACTCCTTAGCCTCTAAGGCAGCAGACTACGATGGGTTTAGAAGGCGTCCTTGCAGGGCCTCGTCCAACGTGATGTTATTTTTCTCCAGGGTAGTTCCCGTGGAACGATCCATTTCCACGCGCGCTTTGGCGTAGTTGACGCGGGCCTGGATTTCCGCGAACTCCGCGTTAATCAGGTCGCGCTGGACCTGAATCACGGCGTAGGGGGTGGAGACGCCGGCCTGCAGCTTTTTCCCCTCGGCCCCCAAGGTTTGCTGGGCTAGGTCCACAGCTTTTCGCGCGGCTTCGGCCTGGGCCTTGGCCTGCATCAGGCCAATGATGGCGTTGCGGACTTCCACCTGGATCTGGTTGCGGGTGCGTTGCAGGGTTGTTTCTGCTTGCCGCAGTTCCAGCCGTGCCCGCAGGTCATCCGCCTGAGCGCCCCGGTTCAGAATGGGAATGGCGAGTGAAATCCCAACAGCGTACTCCGGGAAGTCCATCCGCCCAACCTGACTCCAGGCGCTTGACACTCCGCTGGCGCGCCCGGCGTCGGCGAGCAACCCAAAGATGTTCAGGCTGGGGAGAAGACGATTTTTGGTGAACTGGACGGCAATCTCCTGATTGCGGATGGCGCTTTCCGCCTGGGGCAATTCCGGCCGGTTTCGCAGGGCTGTGTCCACGGCCTCGCCCAGTTTGGGAATATCGCTCTCCTGCGGTTCGGGGAGCGCGTCCGTTGTGGCCAGGGTGGCGTCGCCCAGGGTGGCGTCCAGTTCCTTGCTCAGGACATTCTTCAGTTGCAGCTCTTTCATGGCCAAATCCGTCTGGGCGACCACCAGGTCGCGTTGCCGGGCGGCCACCTCCGCTTCGGCAGAGACCACATCCAGGGGGGCGAGCGTTCCAATCTCAGCCCGCTTCTTGTTGTCCCCATAGAGCCGTTGCGCCACGGACAGCGCCTGTTCTGCCGCGCGCACATTTTCTCGGGCGGCGGCCAGATCCCAATAAAGGTTCTGGGCCTGCACCAGAACCTGGACGGCCTGCTGGCGGAACAGGTCCCGCGCCACTTCCCGGTTGTTCTCGGCTACCTGCAAGAAGCGCCGCGTGACGGCGAAGCCAAACCCGTTGAGCAACTGCTGGTTGATGGAAAAGTTAAAGCGGGGAGTAAAGACGGGATTAAAAAGCAGGGATTGCTGCGTAGAACTCTGCCGCTGATTGGTGAAGCTGAGGCTGAAGCTGGTTCCGGTGGTGAAGGCCTGCGAGTAACTGATTTGCAGATTGGCGGTGTGGGTCGTCACCGTGGGCACTCCGGAGACGCGGATGCTATTCAACGGGCTGGTGTTGGCGTCCACGCTAAAACTCAAGCGAAGGGAGGGGTCGAAACTCCCCCGAGGGCCGATGCTGACCTGCCGGGCATTCCCGGTGATGCCGCCCCCCCCCCCGCCTCCACCACCGCCGCCGCTGCCACCCAGTCCTGCTCCGATGGCTCCGGCGAACAGGCCGCTGGGAACACGAATGTTATTCGTTCCGCGCGGAGCCTGTCCGGACTTGGCCCGCAAAATGTCCGTCGCTGTCATCGAGTTTTCGTAGCGAGCGGCGGCGAGGTCCAGGTTGTTTTCCAGCGTCGCGGCCAGCAATTGATGGATCGAGAGATCAATTTTCCCCTCGCGGATCATCTGGGAGATGGTGGAACTGTTTTGCAGGTCCGGCTCCGGGATTTGCTGGGAGAGGTAGGCCCGATAAAAGCGGGGAAACAGTTCCGGACCTTGGCTGTAATCGCTCAGCAGAGCTGCGGCACCCTGCGCTCTCGCGGACGGGCCGCCGAAACCAATCGCTGCCAACGCCAGGGCGCAAAGCGCTCTCCTGGCTCCCCCCGTCAGCCGCTTAGGAAGGGGCCGCACCTCTCCTTTGGTCTTGTTGTTCCAGCCAAGCAGCGAAGTCATCGGTTCCCCTCGGTCTGCGTTGTAAATCCTTGAACATTAAACGGCGGAGTGGGCAAGCGGGAAACCGAGCCGCTCCAGGCGTCCAGCAACTCAATGCCATTGCGATTGAGTGTGGTGCCCGTGGAGCGGTCCATTTCTACCAACGCCTTGGCGTAATTGACCACGGCCTGGACTTCCGCCCTCTGGGCGGTTTGGAAGTCCCGCTGCCGCAAGACCACCTGATAAGGAGTGGAAATCCCCGCCGCCAATTTTTTCTGCTCGGCATCCAAAGTCTGCTGGGCTAAACGGGTGGCTTGATGCGCCGCCTGGACCTGGGCTTTACCTTGCACCAGGCCGGTGGCGGCCTGCCGCACCTCCAAAGCGACTTGATTGCGGGTCCGTTGCAAGCTGATTTCCAACTGATCACCTTCCAGTTGGGCGCGCAGATTATCGGCCTGGGCCGCGCGATTGCGAAGGGACAAATTCAAGCTGAGACCGCCAGCGTATTCCGGGAAATCCCCCCCGAACGATTGCTGGAACGAGTCCCCTGCTCCTGCTACTGTGACAATCGTGTTGCTGGGTGTGGAGTTCGGCGAACATTTGCCTGCAAGTTCATCGCACTTGAACGGGTTGCTTAGTATAGGAACCGTGTTGCCCTGCAAACCCGCGCCCGCATAAAGTCCAAAGACGCTCCCACTGGGCAGCAGACCGTTCCGGGTGAAGCGGAGGGAGAGATTTTGGTTTTGCAAATTTCCTTCTGTCTGCCGCAGGTCGGGGCGGTTGTTGAAGGCCGTCGTCAGAGCGTCTGGGAGGTTGGGGACATCGGCGTCGCGGGGTTCCGGCAGGCGATCCGTGAGCGAGACCTGCGCAGCATCCAAGGCCGGGTCGGGTTTCTTGCTGAGGAGATTTTTAAGGCGGGTTTCCTGGGTCTGGAGGCTTGTTTGGGCTACCACCAGGTCGCGCTGGCGGGCCGCCACCTCGGATTCCGCGGCTACCACATCGAGCGGCGCGAGAGTGCCGATTTCGGCCTGCTTCTTATTATCCTCGTATAGCTTTTGGGCCACAGCCAGGGCTTGCTCGGTAACCCGGACACTTTCCTGAAAGGCGGCCAAATCCCAGTAGGCGTTGGTGACCTGCACAATCGTAGTAACAACCTGCAGGCGAAAGACCTCCTCGGAAATGCGGAGGTTGTTCTGGGCCACTAACAGGAAGCGCTCATTGGGGAGGCGTCCAAAGCCGTTCAGCAAGGGCTGATTGAACCCCAAGGCAAACCGGCTTACGACGGCAGGGTTGAACAGGAGATTTTTCTGGGTCGAACTTTGGCGCAGGCCGGTGAGCGCTAAAAAGTAACTCGTGCCGGTGGGAAAGA
>Ga0156222_1062_pt1 | contig 15623 bp, 15 predicted proteins | sample RifCSPlowO2_12_FD_107870 | JGI IMG/M metagenome (GOLD analysis project Ga0156222, IMG submission 107870) | Acidobacteria bacterium RIFCSPLOWO2_12_FULL_59_11 | reverse complement strand
TCGTTGTTCGATACCCGCTCCAGAACGATATCCTCCAACTGGGTGTCTCCGTCTATGGAGATGGACTCTCTTTGATAAGGTTTATATTCGAGGGGGCGTGTGATGTGGAGGGTATAGACACCCGTTTCCAATTTCGGAAACTCGTACTGCCCCTCTTCGTCGCTATATACCGTGGTCCGGATCGCTGTCTTCGGAGAGATCAACTGCACTCCCAATCCCTCGAGTGGCTCTCCCTTCGCAGAGCGGACAACTCCCCGGGCCCCCCCCAGCAATGTGTGTTCGCTTCCATCTGCCGGCGTAACCAAGTAGGTCCCCCAGAAAACGGCCAACCCGAAGATCACTAAGCCGCGCGCTCTTTTCTGCCACATGGGCAGCTTTTTCATAAGGCCTCCCCTTGCTTAATAAAAAACCCGCCGACGTCAGTACCGATACCGGGGATTGCGAGGCGGTTCGTCTCCCTCAAAACAACACTTTCCTTCCCGCAGATAGCTCAACAAGTCCGCCATGTCCGGATCGCTCAGAACGTACCGATAGGCTGGCATGATTGCCCCGCCATTCTTAATCTTCTCCGCCACCGTCTCATCATTAACCGGCTTTCCTGTCAGCAGCTTCTGACGTTTGTAGAGGTCTTGCAAGCGAGGGGCCGGAGTTCCCGCCTTTATGGTGTATTTGTTGTGGCACATCCAGCATTTGATGTAATAAATCTCTTCGCCCCGCAGGGGGCCGCTGGGAGCAGTCGTTTTGTAATTGTAGATTGCCACCGAGCGCTGCAAATCGTTGGTGGTGGACCCCTTCGCAGAGGCCGCGGGGGAGGAAGGAGTTGGAGCTTGAGCCATTGCGAACCAGTTCCCCGTCTGGCCTCCGTACAGAGCCGCCCCAATCCCAAGACTGACTATGATCGTTCTGCTTTTTAAGAACTTCATAAGCCAACCCCTTTCAATTCAAAAAGTCATCTTTAACGAAAACTGAATCTGCCGGGAGTCTCCGACGGTTGATAGGATTCTGCCCGCAGTGGCCACGCGGGCGCCGGTAGTCGTAAATACCGATCTCCCAGGCACTCCGAAGTGCGGCATATTGAAGAGATTGAAAAACTCGGACCGAAACTCCAGCTTGGTGCGCTCCGAAATGGAGAAGCCTTTTGCTACGGAAAAGTCGTAGTTGAACATCCCCGGGCCAGTGACAGTGTTCCGGGCGAGGTTGCCAAAATATCCGGGCTCGGCGAGGACAAAGGCTGTGGGATCGTACCACAGATAAGGGTCTCCTAAGATCGGATCGTTGCTACGACCGGGCACTAAGTCAGGACGATCATCGCCAGCACCAGTGATGGTCCGGCGGTTCCGCGCTCGGTTGACGCCCGCCGCGATGTTCATGGGGGTTCCGGTGTTGGCCCGAAGGATGCCTTGCAGCCCCCATCCGTTCAATACCGCCCCCGCTGCCCCTCCCATGTTTGTGGAAGGCAGCGTCAGAGTATGGTTAAAGACAAAGGCGTGCCGAACATCAAATACGGAACGACCGTAGTCCGCTTTGATGTCATAGGGATTCATCACATTCGACGTACTAGTCTCCGTCTCTACACCAGCAATCGTGGAGTTATAGTCGAGGTTTTTGCTCCACGTATAGGAGATTTGAAAGCCGAGAAGTCCGGTGGGTCGCCGGGTTAGGCTAACCACCAACCCATTATAGTTACCACTGCCGCACCGGCAGGCATACCGTAATTCGCCCAGAGCGGGATTTACCAAGGGCGCATTGGGCTCCCAGTAGTGCCTTCCGTCCCGCAAGGTCGGCCGTCGCTCATTCGGGAAGGTTTGGAGAGGCGTATGGCGACTCTGGGAACCCACGTAGCCTACCGTCAGGTTGGTATTCCGCAAGACTTCGTGTTGGACATTGAGGTTGTATTGCAGCTTGGAAGGGGAATGGTTCTCAAGTTCCCGGGGCCATCCTCCCGGTGGGTCCGCCACCACAGTCCCTCCCGCAAAAGGATCGGGAAAGCCAGGGGTGCGGACCCGGAGATCCCAGTGGAAAGGTTGAAGTGTGCTACTATAGTTTGTATAGAGAATAGGATAGGCGGTCTCGTGATAGAGGCCCACGCCCCCTCGTATTGCCGTCTTATCTGAGAGGCTCCAGGCAAATCCAAACCGGGGCTGTATATTCTTTTTCTTGAGGTTTATTCCCTCTCCTGCATGGGGAGCGGTGTCAGTATAGATATCCACGTAGTTGGCAAACTTTCCATTGACTTCGGTCGGATCCATCGAAAACTCCCACCGGAGGCCTAAGTTCAGGGTCAGGTTGGGGCGGACCCGGTAGTCATCCTGCGCATAGAAACCCATAATGGTTTGCCGGTACCCGTACGGGTAACCGTTGACAGCGATCCCGGAATAAAGGTTTGGCTTACCCTCTAAAAACGCGCGAATGTTCGCAAAACCAAATTGGCCGCGCAAATTCGTCTGCACCATGGGGTTTGATTGCACCCGCTTGACCATCGCCCCCATTTTGAAAGCATGCAGGCCCCGCTGGTAATAGACCGAATCGGAGTATTCAAACTGATTCTGGTGATACCTCCGGGGAGACCAGTTGTGACTGCCTGCGGTGGTAACGCCGCCACCGATAGTGATCCGGCCCGGCGGCAATCCACGAACGAAAGAGTATTTTGGGTCAACGTTGATGTTAAAATAGGAATCATCCAGATCTGAATTCCGGGTGAACCCGGCCCGGAAGGTGTTTAAGAGATTGGGCGAAAATATTCTGTCGAGTCCGATGGCGATCCACTGGCGCCGGCCTTCGTTGGTAAACGTAGTGGTAGGAACTGCCTGGGGCGTACCCTTAAAGCTGTCTGACATGCCGTACCGAATGAAGAGGGAGTTGCTCTCGGAGAGTTGCGTATCCACCCGCGTCATAAAGTAATCTTCGCGGAGTGGTTCCGTAGGCGAGGCGGAATAAATAGCGAGGCCCCTATCTTTTTCGAGCTCATCCTATGGCCTAGGAATGGGATACCACGCCAGGTAAGGCTTGACCGCCTCGGCGATTTTGACGGGTCCATCCCGCAGGTTTCCCTGCCGCGCGTTCAGACTCGGAACCACGGGCGTGAGGGAAAGGCCCGTGCGAGCTCGCAGGCCTTCGTAGTTGCTAAAAAAGAAGATATGGTCTTTCCGAATCGGCCCCCCCAAACTAGCCCCAAATTGGTTCCTCTTGAACGGGGGGATGGGTTCGTCGGGGGGATCAAAGTAGTTCTTCGCGTCTAAGGTGCTATTTCGGAGATAGTGATACAGCGACCCATGGAGGGTATTGGTCCCCGAACGAGTAACGGCATTAATGACTCCTCCCACACTTCTCCCGTATTCTGCTGGGAAGTTGCTGGTGAGGATCTGGAATTCGCGGATCGCTTCCACTCCCAGATTCACACCCGCTACGCTACCGGGGGTGGCTCCGCCATATTCGGTGATATCCATCCCATCTAACAGGAATTGGTTTTGCGTTGCTCTGGAGCCGGATACACTGAATTGTTGGCCACGGCCCCGGACCGCGTTTGGGTCGTTGTAGTTGAATTGGACGACTGCGACCTGTAGCGTCGCCAAGGAATCATAACTGCGGCCATCTAGGGGCAGGTCGCGGATAGTTCTTTCACTTACCAGCCCGCTAACCGTGGAGGTGGTGGTTTCGATTACCGGAGCTTCCCCGGTGACCGTGATGATTTCCACGGCTGCGCCCACCTGGAGTGGAATGTCCACCGCCACCGTGCTGCCCACCGTTAACGCCAGACCGCTTCTTCTATAAGTTTGAAACCCGGCCAAGGCGGCTTCCACCTCGTAATGGCCCGGATTGAGATTGGGAACTGCGTATAGGCCTCGTTCGTTGGAGGTGGTCGTCCGCACCAGACCCGTATCCACATTTCGGACCGTAACGGCCACGCCAGGAACAACCGCACCGGTTTGATCTTTGGCCTCCCCCGAGATCGTGGCGCTCGACACCTGCCCCCAAAGCAAGCAAGGGACTACGAAAACAAACACTATGGCTCGCAAAAAAACCATCGTTCGGTTTGACATTGTCAATGCCTCCTGCTACTGATGATTTTTAGTGAATACGCAACCCCTGCATCGGTTTAAGACCAAATAACGGATATTCCCGCCGTGCCTAGAAATTTCAAGAGAAGGTGAGTATTATCCCCCGCTCAATTTGTACCACCAGTGAGAAATAAGCCGCACCCAGCCTAGGTGTTTAGTAAAACTCACTCAATGGAGTTATTCGATTTCCTTGTTGTTTACAAAATCCCACTGACGTTTGAGGGCGTGGCAAGCCAAAGCCCTTTTGGGAGGTGAGGTATGTTTTATACTGGTGGAAATTGAAAACTCCCTACCTGTCAGCAGATAAAAGCAGTCTTGCGGATCTTTTTCCTCGCCCCCTCTGCTAGATTTCCTCCCCCAGTTGGGTGGAATAACTCAGATTGGGTGCGTACTATCCCCCATTGGACAATGCTGAAAATTCCGCAATGACCGGGTCGCTGGTCAGCCATTTCATGAATCAGTTCAAGAAACATGGCTTTATCAATCACAAAAACAGCGGCGAGCTGTCGGTCCATAGTGGCCTCCTCAGGTAATTCTGCACGACTAGCCTCCATCTCGAACCATCGGTAATTTTTCTCCGGACACGGCCCTGTAGCTTTATCCACCCCCAACTGGATGAGCAACCTTGACCAAACGTGTGGGCGTTATGGGGCTGACACGCGAATCACCCCTGCGGTACAAGCGACCGTGGGGATTTCCGTGGGAGGTTGCCAATGCTTATCCCATAAGCGCTCCAATATTCAGCGGGCAGTGGGAGCGGTGTTTACGTACTCGCGTTGCCCAGCAGTCAACACCCCGAAGATTCTGCATCCTGTCGCAAATGTGTGGTTTTCCTCCACACCGCTCCTTCGGGCGGCTGTTCAGGACTTCGGGAGGTAAAGCGTGTCCAGCCACACAGGATTTGTCGCTGTTCTTTGCCCTCCAAGGCGGAAGAGGACGTTGGGAACAACGTTTCCTGGGCAGCCAATCTTTTACTCTTGTCTTCCCCTGGCTTGGCGTGATTCCCTGGATGCCAAGGCAACTCCCCGTTCCTTCCGCACCCGATGGGTTTGCTGCTGGCATTTCCCAGGACTAGTAACTAGAAAGAGGCTAGATCGTTGCGCCGTTTGGAAGGCTCTGTTACATTGGCTTGGGGGGGCGGTGACAGGTCTCAATGAAGGCAGGAACAGGCAGCAAGGTTCGGTTTCTCAGGAATCTTTCGTTTTCGTGGCTGGCGTTGGGGGTTTTACTCGCTGGCCCGCCCGGCTGTGCCGTCCAACGGCGGGAAAAACTGCCTCCGGCAATTCTTGCGCCCGTGCTGCAGAAAGCCACGCTGGAAGAGCTTCTCGCCAAGGTACAACAGCAGCAAAAGGACATCCAGACTCTGAACGCGACCGTGGAACTGCAACCCTCCGTCACTTCGATGGGCAAAGGCGAAATCGTGCACTACCGGGATGTGCGGGCCTTTCTTCTGATCTGTCGGCCCGTTTCTTTGCGGATGATCGGGCAGTCTCCGGTGGTGCGGAGTACGGCCTTTGACATGGCCTCCGACGGGGAAACCTTTCGACTCTATATTCCTTCGAAGAATCGGTTTATCATGGGAACGAGCCAGGGAGGGAAGCGTTCGGAGTCAGCCCTGGAAAATATGCGTCCGCAACACCTCCTGAATGCCCTGTTGTGGGAACCTCCGGAAGCAGGGAAGGAGGAAGCCGTGCTGGAGACCGCCCAGGAGGGAAAAAAGGCCTATTACGTTGTCCATATTCTCCGCCGGACCGGGGAGGGAAATCTTGCGCTGGCCCGCAAAATGTGGTTCGAGCGCCAAGCCCTTACCCTGGAGCGGTTGCAGATTTTTGAGGACAGCGGGGAGGCGGTTACAGAGGTGCAGTATTCCAATTACGGCGATTTTTCGGGCATTTCTTACCCCCGACAGATTGTCCTGGACCGTCCCCAGGATCACTACGGAATGATCCTGACCATCTCCAAGATTGAGTTCAACCAACCGCTGGACGATGACAAATTTCTCTTGGAACAGCCCCCGGGAACGGAGTTGATTGACCTGGAGAAGACATCCCTGACAGAAAAGGTGGGCGCCGTTGGTTAACCGGATGATTGTTGCCAACTTGCTGATGCGGCCGGTGCGCACCGCCCTGTCGGTCACTGCCGTCGCGGTCGAAGTGGTGCTGATTATTTTGGTCGTTGGCTTGACCCACGGCATGGTCCAGGATACAGCGCTGCGCACGCAGGGAGTGGGCGCGGACATTATGGTTCAGCCGCAAACGACCTCCATCCTGTTAGGGCTGAGCGGGTCTCCGATGCCCATCCAGATTGCCGACCGGCTCCGGGAACTGTCGCAGGTGAAAGCGGTGGCCCCGGTGATGGTGCAGGCCAGTTCTTCCGGCGGAGTCACCCTGATTTATGGGATTGAGAAAAAAAGTTTTGACGCGGTCGGCGGCGGATTCCGGTTTCTGGAGGGGCACGACCTGGGGGCTTCCGAGGAAGTGCTAGTGGACGACATTTATGCTCGCGCCAATCACATCCGCGCCGGCCAGACCATTCAACTGTTAAATCAATCTCTGCGGGTTGCGGGCGTGGTGGAACACGGCAAAGGCGCCCGCATCTTCATGCAGCTCGATGCCCTCCAAGACCTCATGGGTTCTATCGGCAAGGTCTCCGTCTTCTTTGTGAAGGGGGCCAATCCGGGCCAGACGGCTCCGGCTCTGGAACAGATTCGCCAGGTTCTCCCCAACTACCAGGTGCGCGACATGCAGGAGTTCATGTCCTTGATGACGGCGAGCAACCTCCCCGGCCTGAACAATTTTATTACCGTGATGATTGGGCTGGCCGTGGCGATCGGGCTTCTGGTCATTTTCGTTACCATGTACTCCGCCATTGCCGAGCGCACCCGTGAGATCGGCATCCTGAAGTCCATGGGGGCTTCCAAAAAGTGTGTGATTAACATCGTGCTGCGAGAAACGACGATCTTGACCCTTTTGGGCATCGGGATGGGGATTGGACTGAGCTATCTGATCCGGATTCTGATTGGGGTCATCTTTCCCACATTGCCGATTCTCATCACCGGAGACTGGCTCCTGCGGGCCTGCCTGATCGCACTGGCGGCCAGCCTGGTGGGTGCCAGCTATCCAGCCTTCCGGGCGAGCCGCCAAGATCCCATACAGGCCCTGGCTTACGAGTAATCCGGCGAGGCAACGCGGCGACAGCCGATGGCACGCAGCAGGAATAAGGGATGAGCGAAATCATTCAGGTCGTAAGTCTGCACAAGATTTTCCGCGCCGGAAAAATGGAGGTGCCGGCCCTGCGGGGAGTGAATCTCCGCGTGGAAGAGGGAGAATTCATCAGCATTGTGGGGCCTTCCGGATGCGGCAAATCCACACTCCTGCATATTATTGGCGGGCTCACTTCCCCGACCACCGGCAGGGTGATTGTGGACGGCATGGAATTGGGACGGATGAACGATGCCCAGCGGACCGAGATGCGCCGGCAAAAGATCGGGTTCGTCTTTCAACGCTTTAATCTGCTGCCGACCCTCACGGCCTTTGGCAATATCGCCATGGCCAGCCACATCGCCGGGAGAGGCAATGGCACTTCCCGGACGGAGATGCAGGCCGTGGTCCGGTTGCTCGGCCTGGAGGACCGCCTGCGGCACCGTCCGGCGGAACTCTCCGGCGGAGAGCAGCAACGCGTCGCCATTGCGCGGGCTGTGGTGAATCACCCCAAGCTCCTGCTCGCCGATGAACCCACCGGGAATCTCGACACCACGAATTCGGAAGTGGTTTTGAACATGCTCCTCGAGCTGAACCACAACTTTGGCCAGACGATCCTGCTCATCACCCATAACCCGGAGGTGGCCACCTTCACCGACCGCATCGTCAATATGCGAGACGGCCACATCCTGGAGAATTGACCGCCGTTTCCCGGAGAGGCAGAAAACCCGTTTGCGAACTCTCCTCAGCCCGCTCCGGGAGCCATCCTGCGCGCCCCTGACCAGACCCCCCACTACCCAACCGCATGGCGGTGGCGTAAACTGTCTGTATGCTCCGCAAGCTAGGCGCGGCCATTTATCGGGGATTTTTTTGGACTTACGAGCGCGGAACTTGGCAGTACGACATCATGGTCAGCTTGATTTTAGCTTTCGTCTTTTTAACGCCCCGCCCTTGGTTCCATGATCAACCAGCTTCTCCGCCCGCCGTTTCCGGTGTAGTCTTCTTGCGGAACGAAGCCGCCGGGAAAGTCTACCGGCTGCGCGCTTCGCTTCTCGACGTGCAGACCGACGACACGGTGGTCCAGAGCGCCCGGCGGGTCTTGCGCACCGTTACAGGCAAACCTGTGGAAGTAACTCGCATCGAACCGGTAGAGAGAGACTCCCAAGGACAGGTCATCAGCTATGCGGTTTGGATTCGGGAATAAACTCCGGCGATGGTTCCTGCTGATCCTTCTGGGGTTGGCGGCACAGGCTAAAGTTCCTTCCTGGGGAGAAGCTTTTCAAGCGGGCGGCTCGGTGAGCCAATCTTCCGCAGACCACCAAAAGTTGCCAGCCATTTTGGAGGGTATGAACCAGGCGGCGGCCCGATTCAAAAGTGTTGCAGGGAACCTGGAATATACCAAGGTGACCGTGATCGTCAATGACATTTCGACCGAGACAGGCAAGATTTACTTTGAAAAGGCCAAGGGCAAGCCCCGCGTCATGCTTGCTTTCACGAACCCGGCCGAAAAATATGTCCTGCTGGCAGACGGCAAGCTCTCGATTTATCGGCCCAAGATCGCGGAGGTGGAAGAGTTCTCGCTCGCCGAGCGCCAGGATTTAGTCGAACAATTCCTCCTGCTCGGCTTTGGGACTGGCGGAGAAGAATTGCAGAAATCCTATCAGACAGCGTTTCTCGGGGAAGAAAAACTGGATGGCCAGCGGGCTGTTCACCTGGAATTAACTCCCCAATCCGCCCAGGTCGTCGCCCAACTGAAACGCATTGAACTCTGGCTCTCGCCGGAGACCTGGCAACCGTTGCAGCAGAAGTTTCTGGAGCCCAGCGGCGATTATTTGATCGCGCGCTACAGAGGCTTGCAGCAGAACGTCAAAATCCCCGCCAAGAATTTGCGCCTGCCCCTCCGGGGAAACGTGCACACCGTCCAGCATTAGGGATTCAATACCATCGGAGGCAAGTGGCAGTTTATCTGCGCCTGCTTTAGAGCCTGCGGTAGATTTCCCGCCGGTGTCCGATCCGAACCACCAAAACGGTGAGGCGTTCTGCCTCGATCTGGTAAATGACGCGGTAATCTCCCACGCGGAGGCGGTAAAGGCCCTGCTGGCCTTCCAGCGCCTTGACCCCATGCGGGCGGGGATTGTCTGTCAAAGTGTCTATTTGTTCCTGGATTCGCTTTTGAACGGGCTTGGGTAATTTGGCAAGTTGACGAAGGGCGGCGGGCAGGATCGAAACCTGGTAGGCCACTTATAGGCCCAATTCCTTTTTGGCCTTTGTCCAGGGGATGGGTTTCTCGCCCTTCTTCTTGGCGTCTGCCAGAGCTTTCCTGGCTAGTTTCAGGTCCCGGCGGTCTTCCAGTTCTTCCAAGGCCGCCAAATCCTCCATCGGGACAATGGCAGCTACGTCCTTCCCTTGTCGGCGCACAATCACCCGCTCCCGCTTACTGGCTACGCGGCGCAGAGTCTCCGCAAAAGATTCCTTGGCCTTGCTCGTCGTGGTCCTGGCCACTTGTTCACCCCTTGTGGCTACGATACCCTGAGAGGAGGCTTTCCCGCAAGGTCAGTGGAGCCGGTAGCCCCGGCGACGCGTTTTCTCGTCCTGCATTCTGTCCCGTTCCAAAATTGTCATCCCGAGCGCAGCGATGGACCTGCTCTATCATGTGGCCTCAGACTATGGTGGTGGCGGTTCGCTGGTGCATTCCCACACCCTAGCACCCTCCGCGCGCGCAGCCTTCGCAAGGGCTTTATCCGCCGTTATCAAAATGGACTGGGAAGCGCCAAACGAAAGAGAGTCTTTCCCGTGTAGAATGTTTGCAATCTGAACACAATCAATGAAATCGAGATCATGTTTGTTGAGCAAGGTCTCCGCCTCACGCAATAACCTTAGAGTAGAAAGAATCTGGTTCGGGTGATTCCCAATCCATTTTAAGAACTGCGGCTCTTCTATTTCGAGGTTCCCCCCGATAATTGTATGTACAAAGGTCTTTACGTACCTTCTGTACTCGTCTCGGGTAATTATTTTCGAGAGAGATTTGCGCTTAAATGCTGACAGGGCTTCTGTCACACAGTAAGGCGTTGCCATCATGTTGGCATGGGCGTAATAATACTCTCGAACAGCGGTTCTGCCGGGTTCTTCGTCTGGATCATCTGCTGCCAGCTTAACGAGTGCAGAAGCATCGAGGTAGCATACTTTGACTGCTCCCATTTCGTTCTCCTTTCACGCTTGCACGTCTTCCATATCCCTCCAGTTCGGCCCCGCTGCCACCTCCGCCACCAACGGTACTTTGAAAGGATGTGCCTGCTCCATCGCGCTGCGGACGAGCGCGGCGGTTTCCTGGACTTGGTCTTTGGGGACTTCCAGGACCAGCTCATCGTGCACCTGGAGGATCAGGCGGGCCGCCGGTTCCCGCTCGCGCAGCTCGCGGTGGACGCGGAGCATTGCCAGCTTCATCAGGTCTGCCGCTGTACCTTGCAAAGGAGTGTTGATCGCAATCCGCTCCGCAAACTGCCGCGCATTGAAGTCCTTGCTGTTGATCTCCGGGATTCTCCGCAAGCGTCCGAAGAGCGTGCGCACCTGGAGGCTCTGCCGCACCTCATCCAGCGTGTTGTCTATAAATTTGCGGACCCCCTCATAGCGGTGGAAGTATTGGTTAATATACTCTTCGGCTTCCGCCTTGAAAGTTCCCAGTTGCTGCGCGAGGCCAAACGCGCTGATGCCGTAAACAATGCCGTAGTTGATCGCCTTGGCCCGGCGGCGGTGTTCCGGCGTTTGCTCCTGCGGCGGCACGCCGAAAACCGCCGTCGCGGTGAGCGCATGAATGTCGTCGCCGCGCCGGAAGGCTTCCAGCAGCAAGGGGTCTTCGCTCAGATGGGCCAGCAGCCGCAGCTCGATCTGGGAATAGTCCGCCGCCAGCAGCACAAACCCCGGCTCCGCGATAAACGCGGCCCGGATTTCGCGTCCCAACTTTGTGCGGATGGGGATGTTTTGCAGGTTGGGATTGCTGGATGACAGGCGCCCGGTGGCGGTGCCCGCCTGGTTATACTGGGTATGCAGCCGCCCTGTGGCCGGATTGACCAGTTGCGGCAGCGCGTCTATGTAAGTGGATTTCAGCTTGGCCAGTTGCCGGTATTCGAGCACCCGGCGGGGAGCCTCGTGCAGAGCCGCCAACTCTTCCAGCACATCCACCGCTGTGGAGATTGCCTTGCTCTTGCCGCGTTTTCGCGGTGCCGGCAGCCCCAGCTTCTCAAAAAGCACCTCGCCCAATTGCTTCGGAGAGTTGATATTGAACTCCGTGCCCGTGAGTTCGTAAATTTTTTGCCGCAGCTTTTCCAGTTCTCCCTCGGTCTGGACAGAGAGTTTCTGCAACGGCTCCACATTGAGCTTGATCCCCCAGCTTTCCATCTCCGCCAGGACGGGAACCAGGGGCAACTCCATTTCGGCGTAGAGACGATCCAAGCCCGCCGCGCGAACTTCCGGCTCTAACAGGGAAACCAACTGTCCGGTCCGGTCGGCACGCTCCGCCAGATTTTCCGCAAGTTTGACACCGAGGCGGCTCTCCACAACATCCTCCAGCCGGTGATTGCTTTCATTCGCATCGAGCAGGTAGGAATAAAGCATCGTGTCATGCCGCACCCCGGCCAGACGAACGCCGTGGCACTGGAGAGCGAGGAGCGCCGATTTCGAGTCATGCACAGCCTTGGAAGTCTGCGCGTCTTCGAGCCAGACCTTCAGCGAAGTGAACAGAGCAGGAGCAATACTCCTCGCCACTCCGGGCGCCGGGCAAAGGGATACTTCGGGCAAATCCGCTGGCAGCAAGGTTCCCTTCGGTTGACCTTGCTCGCTGTGCACAGCCAAAGCGACCGCCTGTTCGCTGCTGAAACCACGAAGAAAATCCCGCAAAGAGTCCTCGTCCGCAATTTCCTGGTAGTCTTGCTGGCGGGCTTCGGCGGCGGGTAGCAGGTCTTTCAGCAAGGACGTAAAGCCCAACTCCTGGAACAGTTCTCGCAACTTTCCCCGATCCGCTTCCCGGCGGCGCAACTCTTCCAGCGACAACGCCACCGGGGCGGTCGCATCAATCGTAGCCAGTTGCTTGCTCAAAAGAATCTGGGCCTTGTAGTTGAGAAGAGCCTCCCGGTAGGTCTTGCGCGCCACCTCCGAAGCACGGTCGAGACACGCTTCCACGCCACCGTATTTCTGAATCAACTCCCGCGCGCCTTTTTCGCCAATGCCGGGAGCGCCCGGAATGTTGTCAACGGAATCTCCCTGCAAGGCCAGCAAATCGGGGACCTGCTCGGGCGCCACCCCCAGTTGCTCGATGACTTTCTCTCGGTCAATCCGCGAGTCCTCTTTCATGGGATTAATCAGTGCCACTCGCTCGTTCACCAACTGCATCATGTCCTTGTCCGAGGAGACAATGAACACTTCCAGGTTCTGCTCAGCCCCCTGCCGGGCCAGCGCGCCGATCACGTCATCGGCCTCGTAACCCGGTTGAGCCAGCACGGGAATCTGCATGGCTTCGAGCAGTTGGCGGATGTAAGGAAGTTGCTCGGCTAGGTCCTCCGGCATCTCCTCCCGATTGGCCTTATAGTCGGCAAAAGACTCGTGGCGAAATGTTGGCCCGGCCAGGTCAAAGGCTGCGACCACATAGTCCGGTTCATAGGTAGCAAGCAGCTTGCGAAGCATGTTGTGGAGGCCATAAACCGCGTTGGTGGCCAGGCCGCTGCGATTGGTCAGTTTGGGCAGCGCATGATACGCACGGAAAATGTAGCTCATGGCATCAATCAGAAACAAGCGGCGGGGCGGGGAAGGAGGGGGAGCAGGTTTTTCTGGACCGTCTTGGCTCTTTGCCATCACCGGAGGATAGGACTCCACTCCCCATCTTAGCAAGCGACAGTGGAGTTGGGAATGTAGGACGGTTGGTCGCCACGGCAAATTGGCAGCGCAAATTTGCCGTGGGTTTCCCCCATCCGAGCCGCACAGAGCCCGCCCTGAGCTTGCCGAAGGTTTAGGGAGCGGTTCATCCTATCCGAGCCGCAACAGGAATGAAGCGGTCATGGGTGCAGGGGTAGCCACGCCGAACGATGTATTTCGCCGTGGGCCTTTTGGTTTGGTATCCTGTGCAGGAGAACCCACGGCGAGACAAGACGCACCCTTCGGCTCGGCTCAGGGCAGCCAGCCGTGGCTACCGTCTCGGATGCCGAAAGCATCATGGAGAAGGTCTCGTGAGAAACGATATTATCGAGAAAATTCGGGTACATCTTACAAAGCCGGTCCACACTGAGGCAGAAGTTGTTTACCTGCTGGTGGAGATTCGGAAGATTCTCGAAGATTTAGCTGACGGACATCCTTATCCGTCGTTGCGCTTTCACTGCGATTGGGCGTTGCATACGAAGTTGAGCGGGACGTTGACACGCAATCTCCTGCAGGAAGTTGAGGCATTGTGCGCTTCGATCCGTTCAATGGAAATGAAGAATCAACCAGCTATGCAAGATAGTGGGCGGTTACTCAGAATATTGGATCTCTCTCTTTTTCGGGATAACTTAAGGCAGCTCTTGCATGACAATGGTCTTCCTACAACGCTTCCTGATGATTGGGACTTGTGGGTAGGTTTCCTTGCCGGATATTTCAAGGTAGTGGAGGATTGCCCATTGATTTGTACCGTTGCCAGGAATCCAACATCTGAATCACTCAGTAACGTGCCACGTTTGATAAAATTGGTGATTAGCACGACACCCGACGCATTCCTTATTGTCCAAAAAGAAGTTCGTGTCCCGGTAAAATGCGAGCTATCTTTCGATAACGGAGTTCGAGAGAATTGGTCTTTTGCTTACGGACGCGCCATAATTGCCAACAGGGTTCGTACGTTCCCGTCTATAGCATTTTCACAGTTAATGTATAGCGCGATCCAGTAAGCCCCGGAGGGGCGACTGATAGTAGCCCAGGGCGTAAGCCCTGGGTTACGGGGTCCTTCCCCCAGTCAAGCCCCGGAGGGGCGATTGAACCTTCGCTCTATACCAACCGTGAAAATGCTCTAGTACCCTCGGTCGCGCTATTCATGTGGATGGAGTCCAAGAGTAAAGATGAACCCGGCAACCAGAATCCATCCGAGGGATTGCATTGACTCGGATGTCTTTTGTTTTGGTATCCTGTGCGGGAGAACCCACGGCGAGATACACCCTTCGATTTCGGCACGCTCAGGGCAGGCCCTCGGAATTACACCGGGAAGCTGCTGCAACTTTTCTTCCCAAACCGTGTTTATGTAGATAGGTAGGGGGGCTTGTTCTTACATTGCTGGGGGAGGAACGAACATGACACGCTTTCAATATAAATGGTTAACTGCGATGACGCTCGCGTTTAGCTTGGGCGCTGCGATGCCAGCATACGCCCAGGAGCCAGACTTGGACGATCCGTCGCCGTCGCAACTGATCCTGCCGGCGGGTACGTGGATCACGGTGCGGGTGAAGCAGCCGCTTTCGAGCGACCAGAACCAGCCGGGGGATAGTTTTACAGCGACTCTGGCGCAGCCGCTGGTTGTGAATGGATTGGTTGTTGCGCGGCGAGGCCAGACCATCGGAGGCCGAGTTGCCGAAGCGCAGAAAGCCGGACGCGCCAAGGGAACGTCGCGCCTGGGCCTGGAACTCACAGAGATCAGCATCGTGGATGGCCAGCAATTGCCCGTGCTGACACAATTCATCGAGTATCAAGGCGGCACTTCGGTCGGCCAGGACGCCACCGCGATTGCCACCGCCACTGGCATCGGCGCAGCGATTGGCGCGGCAGCCGATGGCGGGTTTGGCGCAGGCATGGGAGCGATAGCGGGAGCCGCCGCTTCCACGATTGGAGTTCTGGTTACGCGCGGCAGGCCAACGGTGGTTTATCCGGAGGCCGTGCTCACGTTCCGCACTTTGCAACCGCTCACGATTTCCACCGAGCGGTCGGCACCAGCCTTCCTGCCGGTCAGCCAGGAAGACTACGCGCCTCAACAACTGCAACGCCGCGCAGGTCAGCCGTCCATTATGGCGCGTACGCCCGCTTATTATTACGGTGACCCCTATTATAGTAGCCCCCGGGTTTTCATTTATTCTCGCCCGCGCTTCTATCCCGACTATGGCCCCAGGATTTTTATTTACTCCGCCCCGCGCTTCTATCCCGGCTATCGTAACAGGGCTTTCGGCCCCAGGGCTATCGGCCCCAGGGTTTTCGGCCCCAGGGTTTTCAGCCCCAGGGTGTTCATTTATTCCGCCCCGCGCTTCCAGCATCCCCGAAGCTCCCATCGGCGCCGATAAGGGTTCAGCCCTTCCCATTGCGAACCGGGATCGCACCGGACCACGCCAGCCTGCCCTGCCTGCCCTGAGCGAAGCCGAAGGGTGCG
>Ga0156222_1186_pt1 | contig 15652 bp, 17 predicted proteins | sample RifCSPlowO2_12_FD_107870 | JGI IMG/M metagenome (GOLD analysis project Ga0156222, IMG submission 107870) | Acidobacteria bacterium RIFCSPLOWO2_12_FULL_59_11 | reverse complement strand
TGTATGGCAACGCGCACGCCCCCCAACTGAGGCCAGGGTGTCGATTCTCACGCTGCCGTGCGAAAGTAGGGCTAGGCGCACTGATAAGGGGCTCGTGATAGAGGGAAGATCCAGGGTTAAAGGATGGGTATATGTCATTTCGAACAAGGCAATGCCGAACCTGGTCAAGGTTGGGTATTCAATGAAAGATCCAGAGTTGCGAGCGCGGGATTTTGATCATACGGGCGCCCCGCACCCTTTTGCTGTCGATTATGAAGTGCTCGTTGATGAGCCGTACCCTATTGAACAGCGGGTTCACCGCGAATTGTCTGCAAAACGGGAGGGGCGCGAATGGTACCGATGTACCGCGGAAGAAGCCATTGCAGCAATCACGTTCGTAACCGAAGGAAAACGTCACGTAGAGACATTCAAGGGGGCTAATCGTGAGGAAGCGAATCAGTTGGTCGAAGAGCGCCGACGCGAAGAGGACCTACGGCGAAAGGAGGCGACCCGTGTAGCAGAAGAACGGAAACACGCTGAAGAACTGGAACGCGCCATAGCAGACCGAGTGGCGCAAGCAACTACGCGCGTCCGCTTAGAATATGATCGGGACGTGGCACGCCAATTCCCCGAGATAGAGTTCTGGCCTTACTGGTTGGGTTGGGGGTTTGGCTTCCTGATCTCCTTCTACATAGTTTTCGACCCAATCAAGAATGACGTTGGGGCGTGGATTGCAGCCACCATTGCTGGAGCCATCGCCGCGTTTATCCACATCAGCAAGGCCACCGAAAAGCGGAAGAAATCCCCAGCGTACCTAGCTCTCATCCAAAGGAGGGATGCGACTATCGAGAATATTGCGCGCGGCCCCTCCCAGGGCGACGTAGCCAAGTCCCCACAATCGAATAAACAGCTCAACGGCCAAGGCACCCAAACGTACCCCGATGGCGGAAAGTACGTCGGTGAGTTCAAAGACGGTAAGCGTCATGGACAAGGCACCTATACGTGGTCCAATGGCGAGGAGTACGTCGGGGAATGGAGGGATGGCACGCGCAACGGGCAAGGCGCCATGACGTGGCCCAGTGGCGAGAAGAATGTCGGCGAGTTCAAAGACAGCAAGCTAAATGGGCAAGGGACCGGTACGCTTCCCGATGGCACGAAGTACGTCGGCGAGTACAAGGAAAGCGAGCTAAACGGGCATGGCACCCTTGTGTTTCCAAATGGCGCGAAGTACGTTGGTGAGTTCAAAGACAGCATGTACAACGGACAAGGGGCCATATACGGTGCCGATGGAACAATCCTGGAATCAGGAATTTGGGAGAACGGAGTTTTTGTCACAGCCCGATAGATTCGCAGCCGGTGCCTCCTTGGGAGTGGAGGCAGGCGAAAACAAGGAAATAGCGAAAAGACCATGAGAGCGTACCGTCGCTTCCAATGGGCAAATTCTCATCGCCAGTTTCGGGTCTGCGCCACCGCAGTATTTGCGGTTGCAGCGTTTGCGGTCGCCCCACCGCTCAGTCACGCCGCGCTAGGCTGCTCGATAGGCTGGACCGCGTGCGTGTCTTCTCAAGGAACTATGATTCCATCGAAAACGGTTATCGATATGCTTGGGCAATGCGACATATTCACCCGCAACAACATTGGATATCGTGCGCTTAGTCTAAGCGTGTCAGAGATTCTCAAGGCGAACGAGGACTATGAACGACGGACGGGGCAACGCATCTCCCCTCTTTTCGATGCGAATGACGCCTGGGAAAGGTTGTATGACAGCGATTTGCGATTCGATCGTCGTGGATTACCACCGGCCGAGCAATACGCACAGATAAAGCGAAGTTGTGCCGAACTTCGCCGTGATTTCAACGACGACACGAAATGGCGGCGATGATGCCTTGGCGGCCCCTGCCGGGCTGTCCCCGGATTTTCTCCCCCATATCGCTTTGGGCGAGACTCTGCGGAGAAAGTCGACACCTTAGCTTCCGGTAACGGGGAGTTTTCTGAGTCTGAGATGTGGCCATCACGCGGATTGGGCCGAGCGGCCGGGTCTGTAACGATAGCTATCACGACGGGCTGGTGGCCTGTTCTCGGACCTCCATCCCTGCCCGAACTGGCGCAGCGCATCAGCATAATTGCTGGTCCAGTCGTGACGGGGCGTAGTGCGAAACGTGCCGGTCGCCTCGTCGAACTCGTACTGGTAGTTGTCCAGGGCCTTGATGCCATCAGCGCAGCGCTCCTCATCGAAACAGCACTCGTCGAACTTGCTCTTGGTTTGATTGATACCCTTATAAATCTCATCGATCACCGGCACCAGTTCAAACGTATGTCCTGGCATCAGTTCGCGCAGCGATTCAACCCATGGCTTCGTATCCGACTTCCCGAGCCTGCGCACACCGGCATCGTGGGGAACGTAGTGCGTGCCGAACACGTACCCGGTATCGAGCAGCCACTTGACGTAATGATCCAGGGATTGACCGTGCGACTCGTAGGAATTCAGGAAGCGGTGCTGATACGCCACATGCTGATGGCACCAGATCGCCGTGGTGCCGCTCGTCTTGCTTAGTCCCAGGTCCCAGAACGTGTTGACAGGCACACTGCGGTTATACGGGATATGGCAAATACGGCCTTCAGTCCTGGCCCTGGCCATCTCTTTGCCGTAGATCATGCCGTCTACGGCTGCCTCGAATGCCTCCTTTGGCGTCGAGGGATATTCCGACTTCATGCGGTCCTTTTGCAATTCCGCCTTTTTCACATACCACGCTTTCTGCGCCAGGTTCAGTTTGATGCCTTGGCCTTCGAGTTCCTTGAAATACTTCTCCCACGCTTGACCGATTACGACGCCTTGCGGATCAAGAACGTTCTTTGGGTCTGTCCACCATGGAAAGAAATGGAACCTGAAATCCATCGGCGTGAGCGCAGTTGCGGAGCGCTTCTTGTTCTGCGCCAGCTCACACATATCAAAAAACTCACCGCCGCGCCCTTCGGCCGTTGACTCAACAAAGATCATCTGCCCAGGATGAACGGCGTTGAATGAGCCCGACACGATTTCCTTTGCCTTGTCAGGATCTCGCCGGCTGATCTTTCCAAACTCAGACACATGCAGAAACTGTACCGTCGCCGACCGCATCGACGTGCCGACGTACACGCTCGACCCATTCGACAGCGATAACTCATGCATCGAATCGTTGAGTGGACTTACAACTTCACGGATTCCATCGGGCAGGTTGTCATAGGGAAACTTCACCTTCGTCTTGAACATCACCTGAGCCTCGCGCAGCCCGTGAGCTATCACGCCGACAGTTTGGTTTGGGGCGAAAACTGCAAGGTCAATGCCGAGCAAGTCTATGAAGGTGCTGAATCCGCGCTGCCTGGCCTTGAGTATTATGTTGAGATACCACAAATCATCCAGGAGTTGCGTCTGCGCCTCATTCGGCGCGAACTTGATTCGTTTCCCAAACTCCGTAATGATCCAGTAGAGATTATTCAGCCGCCAACGCCGATCACCCCACTCGTTGGGATTAAGCTTCAACACGGCGTTACTCACGGGGTTCACGGCTTGACCAGAAACTTACCGGCGCCTTCGCCGACAGCTACCATCAACGCAGCAATCGCAGTATCACCTTGCTGCTTGTTGTCCTTCTCGTAGAGTCCGTGGTACTTCATTGCCTTTTCCAGCGCCGCATTCTTGTCCCAGTGCTTGATCTTGACGGTATGCCCGATCACTCCAGCTTCGCCGGCCTTGATCTCATCGACCTCGACGCTGGCCACGGTCGCAGCGGTGTCGTCGTCAAGCTCGGTCACCGGGATCAGCAAGCCATCCGGCCGGTAGAGCTTGCGGGGGTCAGAGTACGCAACTCGCGCGATCTCTCGAAGCGTGCGCTCAACGCTCAAGCCTGCAATTTTCGCTGCCTTTTCGGTGGCTTCGGCGATAAGAGCTTGAACGTTGACATCTTTTAACAGGCGCGATGCCTGTTGCCCAGCCGTATGGGCGCTGAATCCAGCAGTCACCGCGGCAGCATCGCCGTTCATTCCATTCACAATGTACGCATGGGCAAAAGCCACTTTACGCGCTGCGGCAGCGGCCTTGCTTGTCCCGGCCTTGCTCTTCTTGATCTTACGATTTGCCATCTCAATCTCCGAGGTAAACAGGTACTACGTTGGTGCTAACGTATTCATCGACTCCCGTGTCAAGGGTGTCAGTCCGGCCGCCCTCATGCAGTGACTTCCTCGGAAGCCGCTGCCCGCTTCCGCCGCTTCTCGATCTGGTAGATCGTCAAGACTTGATCGGCTGTCACGGAAAGGCCGTGCCGCTGCTCGCCGTCCTTTTCCCAGCTTGTGAGCTTCGCCCGACCGGCGATCGCGCAGGAATCGCCCTTTGCAAGCGCCAGGAGAGCCTGCACCGCGTCCGCGTTGAAGGCGATGACCGATACCAGCATCGGGTCTGCATCCTCAGCAGGGACGCGCATTTGGCCCGTAGCGAAAGCTTTGCCGCCCGCCGTGGTCCGTTGCCGTGGATCGGATACCAGCGTTCCGCTCGCCAGAATGTTCAGCATGCGCGCAGCTCCTCGAGGTTGGGCTGCGCGCGCCCCAGGGGCCGATGCTTCGCGCAGAATTCGCGAAGGGTGATAGTCGCGCAGGCTGGGTGCCGGCATTCGTGCGCCAGCGTGCGCCTATCTGCAGGCTGCTCGGCGGATGCCTTGCCAAGCGCGAGAGGGTGCGGGTTGCTGTTCATCGCTTGCCCCGGTCCTGTGCTTCAGCCATCAGAAGGGAAGGGCATCGGCGAAGTTGTCATGCATAGGAAAACCTTGCGGGTCTTGGATGATCTTGCGCGAGTCCTCTTCAAGCCTTACTTCGTCCGCTCGATCTGCCACCCTTGCCTCGTTGCCCAAAGGTTTTGTCACGATAAACGGTCTTGCGTCGGCCAAGAGATCCGGGCTGCTCTCGAACCATTCGGCGATCTTCTTCAATAGCCGCGCCGCAACCTTCGCGTCCACGTTGTACGGAATCGTTACGCGCACCGAAGGCTCTTGCACGTCTTGGACGTGCCAGGTTGCCTCAATCACATCATCATCACTGTCCGGGCGCGCCATATCGTCGCCCTCAAGTTCGTGGAATCCTTCCAATAGCAGGACGCGCTCGTGCTCAGGCACGTAGCGGCCCAAGCGTTTGTGGAAAATGAGACCTGTATTCATGGTTCCTTCCTTTCAGAATCGGTTGGTAAATGTTGCAGGAGTTCGTTAATGCACCGTCGCGCCGTGCCGCTCGATCAAGGCGAGCAGCGCGAAGGCGTCATAGTTCGCCGCCGGAATGGCAAGCTCGCACGTTCCCACGTCCCGAATGCCAATCGTCACCAGCACCGGGTCGGTGTCCAGGTTGTTGGCCAACACGGCATAGCGGATGCCCGGCCGATCGGCCAGCATGGCGAGTACTCGCTGCCGGCGGGCTTCCGCTGCCGGGTCTGGTAGGGGTGCGACTTCCGGGCTTGTGGGCCTTGCTAATGCTAAAGTTGCTAATCTTGCTAATGTTCCAGCCTTACCCTGCCCATCTTTAGCAGGATTAGCAGGATTAGCATTAGCAGGCTTCCCGGACTCGCGTTTGCAGATCAATGCAGAAAGGGTCACGATGCGCCCCCTTCGATCAGCAGCGCCGGGTTCACCTTGATGATGCGGCATCGTCCTTCACGCACCAGCCGCGCCCGTCCCGCCTCTTCAAGTTCGCGCATGGCGGTTTCGATGATCGCCTTGCTCCGCAGCCCGCCCGGCCCACCTTGTTGCAGCTTGGCAATCGGGACAACGTGCGTCCGCCCCCGTCGGCAATACTCGATCAGCCAGGAATCCAACCGTGCCGCGTTCGCCAGTTCCACCGGCAGGGCAAGCTCGCCAAAGAATCGCCGCGATTCGTTCAAGTGCCATGCCGCGATTCGGCTTGCGCCCTCGAAAGCATCCGCCCCGATTGCGCCGCCCGCACCCTCGAATATCTGGAACAGTGCCGCCAACCGTGCCGCGTTGTCGGCGGATTTGCTCGCCACGTCCCGCACATCGTAAAGCTCGCCACCGCTGGCAAGTTCACCCTCGATTGCATTGTGATATTCGATCCATGCCGCCTTTGCCTCCGGTGCCAGCGACAGCATGGGCGGGGATAGCACCCCTTCGTCATCAATGGGGGCGGGTTGATCCAGCATCGCAGCGATGCGCCGGTTGTATGCAGCCAGGTGCGGCCAGGTTGCCAGCGGATCGGTGAAGGGTCGAAAGCCTTGCGTTGATTCAGGCCAACTCACCAGAAAGCGCGCAAGAAAGCCGGTGCCACGCGCCAGTCCGCCAGATCGGTCGAAGAAGCTTCGCAAGGTCGCCTCTTGCACTTGAAGCGCCATCGTCAGCCGCGCGCCTCGCACGGTGAAAGATTCCGACGTGCGCCGGCCGATGGACAGCGTTCCACCGTCCCAAAGGATATTCAGCAGGCCAAGGTTGCGCATGATTGAGTCCTTGCCCATGCCGTGCGCGCCAAGCACTATTCCCGCTTCGCTCGATAGCACGCCAGACGAAGGCCACTCACGCGACAGCACCCAGGCCAGATTCTCCGGGGTATCGTCACCGCGTAGCAGCTTTGGCACTCTTGGCGCCTCCGGTTTTTCGTCCTCAAGGTCGCGTAGCACTCGCTCAAGCGCATTTGTCGGTTTTTCGGCCTTGGCAAGCGACTTGATTTTTTCCCTCACGCCCGCTTGACGTGCTGCCCATGCGCCCTTCGCTGCCTCGTAATCCTTGATCGCCGGCTTTGCCGCCTCGGCTTGCTGTTCCTGATAATCTCGGATCGCCGAAGTAAAAAATCCGTCGCAGGTTGATTTGCGCTCGCCGCTGTCCGCGATGGTCAGCAGGAACAAGCCCACCGGCCCGGCAAGTTTCTCCGCTCGCTGCACGTCCGCATGGGCTTGAATCGCGAGCGACAGCGCAGCCAGCGCCGACGATGCCACCATAGGAATTGGTGCCTTGGTAAATCCCTGTACCTCAATCACTGCCGCGCGGATGGTGTCCGGCAGCGCATCAAGCGGGTAAGGCTCCGGTTCCACCTTCGCGACCAGCGGCAGCGGTTCCGGCCATTCCGCGCCGGCAGGATCGCTCGCTGGCGCGTTCGCATCCTCGGGGTGAGGGGTGAGCATGGGCAGGGTTTCAATGTCGGCCCTTGTCGCGCTAGGATGCGCCGCCAGCCAATCAACAACGTCTTCGCTCTCGCCTAGCCCGAGCTTGGCCACGTCAACGCAGGAAGTCGGGCAACCCATGCTGAGCAGGATGTTTGCGACTTCACCCGCGTATCCCTTGCCCGGCTCATCGTTGTCGGGCCAGATTCGCACGGCGCGGGCCCGTAGCGGTTTCCAATCCGCAGCGGCCGCGCTCTGCGCCCCGCCGCTTGTCGTTGCCACCATGCCGAGCTTGTTGAGCGCATCGGCCTTTTGTTCACCCTCGACAATCCAGACGACAGCATCTGGATTGCTGGCGATGCGATGCAGCGCATAAAGTGGTTTGCCACCCTCGAATTTGGGCTCGGCCAGTTCGAATCCATTCCCGTTGCGATACATGGGGCGAATCCACTTATTTCCTGTTTCGGGATGCTTGGCGCGGATACGCCAATACAGGGCATTGCCTTCGGCGTCGGTGTAGGTGTGCAGGGCGACAGGTTTGAAGCCCTTGTCCAACATCGGCCCCGAAAAACGCCGGGCGGCTTCCCTGTGAGTCTCAGTCATTGAAGCGCCCCCCGAGATCCCGCACGGCATCGCGAAAGCCCAGGCCCGTTATCAGCCTGTGCAGCGCGATCACGTCGCCGCCCTTCGCGCCACAAGCGTGGCAACGAAAATGCCCGTCTATTAAGGACACGCCCATGCTCGGGTTTCGTTCCTCGCCGCCCTTATGTGCCGGGCAGCAGATCAGCGCCCACTCGCCCTTTGGTTCGTATTTGACTAACCCGCGCCCAGATAGGTATTGCCGGGGAGAGGGTAAGGAATTGCGATCAAGGGATTTGCTTCTGCTGCCCTCGAAGATCGCCCGGTAAAGACTTGCCCCAGTAACCGCTGCCGCGCTCATGCGCCCGCCGGTGGGTATTTGTTGGCAGGCATGGAAATACTCTTCCAGGTGGTCAAGATGCCGGACATCGACTCGATCTCGGCGGCCTCAATGTCAATGGCGTGGTTCCATGCATCCACGTCGAGCACGGACACTATCTTCGCTTCGACGCGCTCACGGAGGGTCACCGGGGAGAGCGCATCCAACTCCCAGCAGTGCTCGCCATAGTTCCTCACGTACCAGTCGAATCTCGGGTCCTGCGACTTGCTTCCGACCTCGAAGGAAGGAAGACTCCGGTCCCGTACATCGCCTTCGTCAAGGGCAACGCGCTTGATCTCGGCATCGGCGCCGTACCGGTCGAGCCGGGCCGGAAGATCGACTTCGGACATGTGCATCCCGCTCGGGTCCCAGTCGCCGACGTATAGGACTGTCAACGACTTGTCGCTCTCTGCCGTTTCTTCCGCGATGCCATGCACTGACGTTGCCGAGCCGTACCCGTGCATGACCCTGAAGGTGACGCCGTACTTGTTCAACACCGGCGCCAGAGTCCCGCGAACGGTGCCCTTTTCGGACCATACCTCTACCCACTCGGGTTGCGTCCCCCAGTAGTCCTTTCTGTAGCCGCGGACGGCGGCCTCAATGATCTGTTCGGGGTCCCGCCAGGTAGTGATGCATTCGGCCTCACGGGTCTCGTCAACCACCCATTCCCAGGGAAGATCACCACGTTCGCGGACCTCAACCAGCAACCTGCTCACCGCGTTCGTGTTCGTCTTCGCCATCGAAGGAATGAACCCTTCGATAAACAGCCTGTAGCAGACGGCACGAATTGAGGCTGGTTGGATCTCTTCTAGGATGCGGATCGCCGCGTCGATCAGCGCGATGGTGTTTTTCGCTTTGCCACGCCCTCGCCGCGCCGCGTTCATGCCGATCTCCATCGCGGATGCTGGGCAAACATCGCATCAACGCGGTCGAGCGGCAGAATTCCGTAATTGAACAGCGCAAGCGCTGCAGCCTTACCACAGTGGGCGACGCTCGACAATCCCTCAACATTGGCGCGCAGATTTTGCTGAGGCAAGCTTTGCCGGAGCGCGAGTGCAGTGTGCTCGGAGATCATGGCGCCGTTCACGCTGCTTTGCGAGCGGCTTCTAACTTCATCACCAGGGCGCGGATTTCGGTGTCGGTCTTGCCGGCGATCCTGGCAGCGTTTATCGCTTCAACCTCAGAAGCCGGCCAGGCCACCGAGCGGCGGCCGATGCGGACTGGCGAGACGAACAATCGTTCCGCAATCCTTGCGTAGACGGTCGAGCGCGCGTCGCCCATAGCGGCAACAACGGCGGGACACCTGAGCATTGTCTCCATTTCTCTCTCCAAGAACATTCATCCAATAGCGGCCATGTGAATTGCCAGCCGTGCAGACAAACTATAGGAGAAAGGAAAACCGATATCAGGCGCTCCATGCGCCCATTTTTTTTGGGTACTTCTGGCTACTTACGAGGAGACCGGCGCGGCTTGGCCTCGATGATGATGCGCTTCCAGGTCAGCGGGGCCAGGAGGAGGCCAAGACCGTCGCCGATGATCTTCAATATCTGCACGGCATCGGATGTGTGGCCCAGGTCGGCATCTGCGGTCGCCGCAATCGATATGCTCATGTTCTTCAACGCGCGAAGCACGACAATCGCCATTTCAACTGCTGCTTCATGCTGGGCATCTCGTGGCTTCTTTGCCTTTGGCAACCGGCTGATGGCATCGCCGGCAGTATCCATCCGCTGGATAAGTTCCTTAAGTTTGTTGCGGCAATCCGAAACGTTGGCATCGACGCCGGGCGGACTGCTCAGATCGTTCTTGAGCAGGCTGTGCAGACCGCGCGATAGATGATCGAGGTTTGCGAGCGCGTCCTTCAAAGGTTTCAATAAAGCTGTGTGCTCGATTTTGAGTTGCGCCCTGAATGTCCTCAAGTGCCGCCACTGCGCAAGATCAAGCGCTTGCGACGCCTGCTCAACCAGGTGATTCGCCCATTCATTAGCCGACTGCTCGATCGTTGTACCAATCATTTCCGTTTTGTCTGGGTAAAAGCGGAGAAGTTTCTTTTGAATCTCCTTCTTTGGTTTGTCCCATTGAGGGTCGGTGTAATCGCGATCTATAAGTTTGGTCCGGGCAGCTAGCGTGTCACGTTTGGATCTGCGATTCTGATTCTTTCCCATTGCCCAGCCCCTTCACGCTCGCCCTTGAAAAGAGGGCGCCAGCGCCGGCAGGATCAAGCGAAATTCCTGTTTTCACCCTCGGGGATCAGCCTCGGGCTAGGCGCGGCGTTTCGATCAATACTCGTCGTCGTTTGCTGCAGCCTTCACTTCGAACCGGTGAAGGCGCTGCCAGAGCGGGCGCTAGTGCGCGAGCCTTGTCTTGCTGCTGCGGGCGCCGTCAGTGCAGTGTCCGCTCGGGGATCGGCGGTACCGGGTCGAAGGCGCAGTCGTAGAACTCGTCCTCCACAATATTGGCAAGTTCCATCGCGTCAATCTTGGCGTACTCGGGCAACTTCGCCAACTCACGGTAACGGCGGTTGAAAAACTGCCTGAGTGTTTCGGGCACTGCGCGCCGGCCGCTCATGCTGCCTCCCGCACTTCGTCCGGTGATTCCTTGGGCTTCAGGTCCGCCCAGTCGTCAAAATCGCCGACCGCGCCCGTTGAATCGCCGAGCAGGTTGATGCATTTGTCGGAAAGATAGCCGGCCTTCTCGGCAAGGCTAATGATGCCGAGATCAACAGCGCCGGTTTCGTCGTGTCCGCCGATCTCTTGATGCCCGAGGTTCTTGATCGCCAGGAGGTACGTCCCGATTTTGTAGAGATTGCGCTCCAGCTGATCGGCTAGAATTTTCGCGGCAGAATCGAGTTCAGCCATGATGCACCGCCTTTCCGGCGCCGCTTTTCTTTTCACCCCGAGCCGTCAGGAAATTGGAGTTTGTCAGGCTCTGGATGCCGTCCCGGACGTGCATTAACCGCTCCTCGATGTCGAACAGGATCGCGGTCAGCTCGTTATCTCTGAGGGCGTCAACCCCATTCTTTCCACATGCCAGCGCGAGCGCGTCCGTGTGGGCCTGGATCGCCGTTAGTTCCCTGATGTGTTCCCCCAGGCATTGATTCGGGTCAAGGGGTTCCGCCTTGCGCTTGCTGCTATGCTTACGTGTAGCCATGATGCATACCTCCAGTTAGGTTGCGTTGTGGTCAGGGGCGCCGGCGGGGGTTGATCCGCTTGGCGTCCCGTCCCGCTTCCCGATGTACCGCACCGGGGACGGTTGAAAATCTACGCTGCCGCTTTCCTGATCGGCGTCACCTTCGCGCTGCGCTTCGGCGCTTCGCAATGCTTCGCCCATTCAGCCATCAGCCGGCGCCGTTTCTCGAACAGATCCCCACGCCGATATGCAGCTTCTACGTGATCGCTCACGGCGTGCGCCAGCGCCATTTCGCAAACCTCGCGCGGGTAGCTGGTGCGCTCCGATGCCCAATCCCTGAAGGTCGAGCGGAAACCGTGGACGGTCAGGTCCGTGCGGGCCATGCGCTTGAGCAGCTCAAGCATGGCCATGTTGGATAGCGGTGCATCCTCTTTCTGTCCGGGGAACACATAATCGCTCTGGCGCTTCGCCTCAAGGCCCTGCAGCAGCTTCACGGCCCGCGGAGATAGCGGAACCCTATGCTCCCGGTGCGCCTTCATCCTGACCGCTGGAATCGTCCACAGCGCGCCCTCTAGATCGACTTCCTGCCACGTCGCGCCGATAACTTCCCCGGTGCGGCCCGCAGTCAGGATCAGGAACTCCAAAGCGCGGGCTGCGATGCCTTCCTGAGCCCGTAACGATTCGATGAACTCGCCCATTGCGTCGAAGGGCAGGGCCGGATGGTGCTTTACGCGCTTGCGCTTTTCGAGCTTGGGCAGCAGCTTGTCCATGTGTCCACGCCAGCGCGCGGGATTGTCGCCGGTGCGGTAGGTTCGGACGGTCGCCCAGTCGAGCACCTTTTCAATCCGGGCGCGCAGCCTGGTCGCGGTTTCCGGCTTCTCGGTCCAGATCGACTCCAGCACCTTGAGCACCAGCCCGGTGTTGACCGTCTGAACGGGCAGGGGGCCTATTACCGGGCCGCAGTAGGTCGCAAGGGTGTTAGTCCATTGGTCGGCGTGCTTGGCGTTCTTCCAGCCCGCCCTGTGCGCCTTGATGTAGGCTTCCGCGCATTCGGCGAAGGTTATTGTCCGCGCCGCGTTGAGCGCTTCGCCGGCGCGCTTCGTGTTCCGGGCCTCGATCGGGTCTATGCCATCCACCAGCAGCAGGCGGCACGCCGCGGCCCTCTGGCGCGCGTCTGCGAGTGTCACGGTATTGAGCGGACCGAGACCCATCTCCCGCGCCTTGCCGTTGAGCATGTATCGGAAGATCCAGGACTTGCTCCCGACCTGGCTGACCTGAAGGTACAAGCCGCCGCCATCGGCGTAGTACCCGGGCTTTCTCTTTGCCGCCACGCCCTTGACCGAAAGCCGTTGTGTCTGCCGCGCCATAGTTACCCCCAATCCTACCCACAAACGATTTATGGATAGTGCTGGATTGTTTTGGACGTGTCAAGACACTAAATGAAATTTCCCCTATGAGAATTACGGGGAGATTGGACGAAGCTGGATTTATCTGGACATCAACGTGGCGGACTCCCTCTCCGCCAAATGTCAAGCGCTGTAAGGGAGTTCGGTCCCCCTAGCGGCGCTGTTCCCTCAAGTGTTCCCTCAGAACTCGCGCGGTAGTGGCTGCCTGGCCGATTGACCGGCAGCATTTCGGCTGCCCCCGTTCCCGGTATAACATCTTCGCAGCCGGTGTTTGCCTGTCCTGTTGTACGAAATCGATCTCGAGATTTGGCCCATGAGCCTCTCGCTCTACGCCGGCTCCCGCCTCACGCTCACCCTCCAGGGCAAGGACTCGAACGGCCTGGCGAGACGGGCCCGGTGCGCGGCGTCGCGTGGTTTACGCAAGACGATCCCATCGACCGGCCGCTGGAGCGCTTTGACGGCGCCATCACGCTCTACACGGGCGGTGCGCGCGAGTCGTACCCTTCTTATGTCGGTGGTTTCCTGAGGAGCCGAAGGCGGCTCACCGCCTGCGTGCGAGCCGCGCAGGTATAGCGCACGCGCGCCAGACTGTCATCGCGGAGTGCCAGGCTCCATGCCGTTCGCGTTCATTATCGGGACAGCCGCTGGCGCGGTAAGAAGCTTGATCAGGACCTTAGCGGCTTCCGCTTCCTTCGCGTTGGTGCCGACACCGGCCGCGAAGCGAACGTATGACTGCAACTCCGGCGGAAGCGGGCCAACCAGGACCGTGCCCCCCGCGATAATGTCCGACGTTGCTGAAATAATCATTTCCGCTTCACCGCTTGGCACGGCCTTGGTAAGTGCGTCGCCCGACATCGGTTTCAGTTTTGGTTTCATCTGCTCAGCAATTCCGAGGCGATCAAGCATACCCTTGAAGTACACGCCGCTCGGGCCCTCCGCCGAGTAGGCGACTGATTTCGCGTGGAGGAGTGCGCGCTTGAACGCCTCCACCGAACCAATGTCGGGCGTGGGCGCGCCCGAGCGCACACCCACGCCCACGCCGGCATAAGCCACATCCGCACGGTTGCCCGCGTCGATCTTCCCTTCCTTGATCAATTCGCCGATGATGGGCGTGGCGGAGATAGCTAAATCAAACTTCTCACCGGCATCGATTTCCCGCTTCACCACCGGGCCCGATACGAACGTAGTAACCAGCTTGTACCCGGTATCCCGCTCGAACTGCGCACCAAGCTGCTGAACCACGGCCTTCATCGGATTGGCAGCAATGACCTTCACCTCCGTGGCCTCTGCCGCGAGGCCAAGCGCACACAGAATCATCGACCCGGTTGCTACTAAAAGTGACTTAATACTCATGTACTTGTTCCTCTATTGAACATCAGAACACCAATTCGACCCCGAGACGCGTTTCGAGCGCGCGAGCGATCTCAACCGCCACGCCCACTAACCGATTCCCGAAAATCAGTTCGGCCTGGCGCCTGAGAACTTGACCACCTTGGCCCACTTTTTCGTCTCTTCCGCGATGAACCTGGCGAAGTCGGCGGACGAACCGGGCTGCGCCGTGCCACCCAGCTCGCCGATCTTCGCTGTCAGTTTCGGGTCGGCAAGGCCGTTATTGATTTCCCTGTTGAGCTTGTCGACGATCCTGGGGGGCGTGTTCTTGGGCGCACCGACGCCAAACCAGGAGCTGGCCTCATAGCCCGGAAGAAATTCGCCCACGGGCGGTATGTCGGGCAGTTGTGCCGAGCGCACAGCGGTGGTGACCGCGAGCGCGCGCAACTTCCCCGCTTTGATGAATCCGATCGACGAAGGCAGGTTGTCGAACATGACCTGCGCCTGGCCGCCAACCAGGTCGGCGAGTGCGGGCGAGGAGCCGCGATAGGGCACGTGCACCATCTCGACGCCGGTCATCATCTTGAAAAGTTCGCCAGCCACATGGGTCACGGTTCCATTGCCCGACGACGCCATGTTGATCTTTCCGGGATGGGACTTGGCGTAGGCGATGAACTCGGGAATCGTATTTGCCGGAATGGACCGGTTCACCACCAGCACATTCGGCGAGCTTGCGATGTTGGCGATGGGGGCGATGTCGCGGCGAAAATCGAAGTTGAGCTTGTCATAAAGCGTCGCGTTGATGGCGTTCGGCGGACCGAGTTGGAGGAGCGTATAGCCGTCCGCGGGTGCGCGGGCCACCGCTTCCGTGGCAACGTTGCCGGCGGCACCCGGTCGATTTTCAATGACGAATTGCTGCCCGAGCCGCTCGGACAGCCATTGCCCGATCAGGCGCGAAAAAATGTCGGCCGGACCGCCGGGCGGAAAACCGACAATCCAATGCACGGGTTTTGCCGGATAGGCCGGGGACGATTGAGCCGCGGCAATGCGGCCGATCGAGAGTAAGCCTGCAGCGGCGACGGCAAGGAATAGGAACGGGTAACGATGGAGCTTCATGACGGTTCCTCGATGGCACGCGGTGCCGATAAGGCGGTACGTGCCAAGATTAGAGGTCTATCGCTCTCAAAGCCAATTCATAATATGATCGAACTCGATGAACAGAATCGATCTTCGACGGGCCGACCTCAACCTGCTCGTCGTGTTCCAGGTCCTTTATGCCGAGCGCCATGTCGGCCGGGCGGCAGAGCGGCTCGCGCTGACACAGTCGGCTACCAGCCACGCCCTCGGGCGGCTACGGGACCTGTTCGGGGATCCTTTGTTCGTGCGTCACCCAAAGGGAGTGGAACCGACGCCGCGCGCCCTGGCGCTTGCGCCGGCGATCGCGGACATTTTGAACCGCACCCAATCGGTCCTCGCTTCACCCTCGTTCGACGCAAACGTCGCGAGCAGTTTCACGATCGCGACGATCGATTTGACGGTTCCCACCATCATTGTGCCGCTCATGGAGCACCTGAGGCGCGTTGCGCCGGCGATCGGTCTGAGGATCGTACCGCTCGTACGCGAGCACGTTGTCGCGGCGTTCGATCGTCAGGAGATCGATATGGCGCTCCTGAATTTTCCGGAGCCGCCGGCGCGCTTGACGCGCGTCCCCGTTCTCAAGGATCGGTACGT
>Ga0156222_1135_pt1 | contig 15840 bp, 16 predicted proteins | sample RifCSPlowO2_12_FD_107870 | JGI IMG/M metagenome (GOLD analysis project Ga0156222, IMG submission 107870) | Acidobacteria bacterium RIFCSPLOWO2_12_FULL_59_11 | reverse complement strand
CCGTTTGGTGCTTATTGCCCTGGGCATCGACGATGCGGGGGAAAAACATATCCTGGGAATTCGTGAAGGCAGTACGGAAAACACGCGTATGGTTCGCTCGCTGCTGGCCGACCTGATCGAGCGGGGCCTGGACGCCACGGTGCCGCACCTGTGGGTCATCGATGGCGCCAAGGCCCTGCGACGGGCGATCAACGAAGTATTCGGCTCCTTGGCCTTGGTACAGCGCTGTCAGGAGCATAAACGCAGAAACATCCTCGATCATCTGCCCAAGGAATTGCATGCGAGTGTCTCGCGTGCGCTGCGCGATGCCTGGCAGAGCAAAGACGCGGCGCTTGCCAGGCGACAGCTCGAACGTCTCGCCCGATCCCTCGCCAACACTCATCCCGGTGCAGGCGCGAGCCTGCGCGAGGGACTCGAAGAGACCCTCACCATCACCGCCCTTGGCATCGATGGTGCGCTCTACAAGACGCTGCGCAGTACCAATCCGATCGAAAACCTGAACGGCTTGATTGTCCACTACACGCACAACGTGAAGCGCTGGAAGGATGGCCACATGTTGCTTCGCTGGATCGGTTCCGCCCTGCATGAGGCGGCCAGCGGATTCCGCAGCGTGCGTGGGTTCCGCGAAATGAAGCGCTTGATTCGCGCGTTGATGCAACGTGTGCAACCGGATTCTCTCGTTCAACTTAAAGTCGCGTAACATGACCAACTCGGAGCCGTCACTCCCACCTCGTTCAACACGCTACGGGACATTGCCGTGCCGTCAGGTCAAGTTTCAGAAAATACGAGATCGAGAATTTAGCCACAAAATTTCCGTTGCCATCAAAACAATCATTGAAGAACGAAACTTGAGCCTATCGAAGACATATTTCGCGTTTCATATCAGTCGTTTCACTGGTAGTAACTCGGGGAAAACCTCGAGGCCAAGTTCCATTATGGATCACAACCTCCTCGCTTACTCGGACTTACAGGCTTTCGGAAAGCAGTCGTTCAACGTCTGAATTCTGCCGCAGCCGAAGTCGGTCGGCTGTTATGCCTGGTGGCCGTGTTTGAGTGTTGATCCGGAGGCTGGATGGACATTGCGTTACGTCAGTTGGTCGCACAACTTATGTTCGACCACGTACCGCTTGCCACATCCTGCAGGATATTCATGACCTGAAGCCCCGATAGCGTCGAGGATAGCTGCAGCCAGGCTCTGGCCGTCCAACCCGAGCTGCCTACTGCGGAAGCCAGCGTACTGGCAGTAAAAGTGACCACGGATTTGGAGGGCATGTTCGACACCAGCAGCGAGTTCGCCGTGCCCACCACATTGCCGCTCCCGTCATAGAGCGTGCCAAAGACGCTCCCTGCTGTTGATGAGGTGTTGTAGATGCGAATATTGGGTTGATCTTGCGTATTGGTCGCATCTGGAATATTGAAGGCGATATTGCCGGTGTTGACGCAACTCATGTCCATGTTCATCGCCTGCTTTGTAAAGGCCAGTACCTTTAAACCCGTCACGCTGGAATTGACTTGCATCCAAGCCCGTCCCGTCCACGTGCTTGCGCCAACCAAGCTGGCGATATTGCTCTGACTGAGCGTCAGTACGCCGTTGGCGGGGATTATGCCCAGCTGCGCGTTGGCTAGACCGAGAACGCTGCCGGCTTCGGAATACAGTGTCCCAGTGACCGTACTGGCACTGCTGGACGTATTGTAAATCCGCACTGAAGCCGTGGTGCTGGAGGTCGTGGGTGGGATGTTGTAGATATTTGCGCTGGTGCCCGTGGAGCCGGTATCGCAACTCGCATTGATCAGGGTGTTGGTAGTGGTATCGCGCAGGGTGGTCATGATCTTCAACCCGGCAAAATCGCTGGTCAGGCTCATCCATGCCTTGCCCGCCCAAGTCGAAATCTGAAATGCATTGGCAATGTCAGTGGATGCAAGTACTTGAACCGCGTTAGCTGCGAGGCTCGCAATCAGTACCGCATTCGGGGTTCCCACCACATTGCCGCCCTCGTCATACATGGTTCCTCGCACGGCGCCAGCAGTCGATGAGGGGTTGTATACCCTGACGTAGGATTGCTCTGAGCTGCTTGGATTAGGCAGGTAAAGGGCGTACTGACTGTTTAGGCAACTCATGTTTATTAGAAGGCTGGAGCGGATGAGATTGAGGATCTGCAATCCAGAGAAATCCGCTTGAACCGACATCCATGCTCGGCCAGTCCAGTCTGCGACACCGAAAGCAGTAGCAATATCCCGAGCGGCCAAAACAGTGACCGATTTGGCAGCAGCCGAGGCGATAAGAATGTTGTTCGGGGTTCCGAGTACGGCTCCGGTCTGATCGTAGAGCGTGCCTCTTACTGCGCCCGTTGTAGCCGATGGGTTGTAGAAGCGCAGGAAGGGCTGATCGACATTTGTGGGAGAGGGTATGTTGTAGACGGGCGGTGCAGTGCTGCCGTATTCATACGCGCCGATATCTACTGCTGTTCCGGGCTTCGGACGCGGATTGCCATCCAAGTCCGTCAGTAACGCCGCACGGAGAGCAGCGACATTCCTGCTGCCGACGAGATTAGCGAAGGTCGTTGAATTGGGATCGAGTCCGGCATTGATGGCAAGCGAACCGGCGTCCAGTCGGAAATTGCCATTGGCCGCATCCACGAAGGGAGATGTTGCACCCGGTACGACGTTGCCCGACATTTTCGGAGAACTGCCGGCGATGTCTGTGCTGGTGTCGATCAGATTGTTGTAAAGGTTGTAGGCCGACCCGACATAGATAGCCCCTTTAGTATGGCCGTAAAATAGGGAGTTGATGATTGACTGTGGGTCAGAATTTATAGTTCCCTGGGAGAGAGAATAGATAGCTGCCCCAAAGCCGCCCACCGAATTACCGCTGAACGTACTATTAGCGCTGATCACCGTCCCGTGTATCGCGCCACCGTTTCCAGTCACCGAATTGTTGCTGAAGGTGGAGTTGGTTACGCTCACGCCATAATTTCCGTATATCGCGCCACCACTCCCGTATGTCCCCACCCCCCCCGCCGTATTGTTGCTGAAGGTGGAGTTGGTTACGCTCACTCCATAATTTCCGTACATCGCACCCCCGTTAAAGCCCGCTGTGTTGTTTTTGAAGGTGGAGTTAGCTACGGTCATATCGCTGCCATTCGCGTATATCACGCCACCACTCGCTACAGTCGCCGTATTGTTGCTGAAGGTGGAGTTGGTTACGCTCACTCCATAATTTCCGTATATCGCGCCACCACTCCCCAAAGTGGCCGTATTGTTGCTGAAGGTGGAGGTGGTTACGCTCACTCCATAATTTCCGTATATCGCGCCACCACTCCCGTATGTCCCCACCTCCCCCGCCGTATTGTTGCTGAAGTTGCAGTTAGTTACGGTCACTCCAGAAGTTCCGTATATCGCGCCCCCGTCAAAGGTCGCCGTGTTGCCAGAAAAACTTACGTCAGAGACGATCAAGAAAGGCAATGAATTTACTCCGCCACCGTACGGTTTCAACGCGCTACCAGTCGCCTTTCCGTTCTGCACGACCAACCCTTGTAGAGTGATCGAACCACAACTGGTGAAACAGTAGAAATTCAGGACCGAAGTGATGCCGCCTCCATCGAGCACCACCTGACTGCGAGCCGTGCCACTCGCTCCCTGTAGCGTCAGGGTATTGCTCTCGTTGGGCAAAAAGGTGAACGTCGTGCCGCCGGTGGCGTAGGTACCCGCAGCCAGCACGATCACATCATCTTCTCCATTGGTGGCGGCGGTGAGCAGTGCGGCGCGGAGGCCAGCGACATCGGCAACGTTGAATGTCGCGGCGACGGCGGGCGATTGGGAGCCGATAGCTGCGATCAGCAACGCAGAGACAACGGTGAGGCGGGTGGTCAACCGCATGGTCGCTCTCCCTCCGGAAGGAACTGATCAGGCTATACCGATAATGGGCTTGGACTATGACCTATATCACGCCAAGAGCCTACCGAAGGACTGATGCAAATACATCCACCGCTCCGTGTGGCCCAAGCCGACAGGGAACGTCTGCGGCAGTAGCAGCAGGGCTGCGACGCGTATCAGAACTAATGTAGCCCACGGCTTGAGGCGGAATTACGTTGCCCGATTCCGGAGGTGATACAGGCTGTGCAGTAGTCGAATCTTTCAGTATGCTGTCCCCCTGATCTCAAGCAGCTTGTCCAGCAGCTCAGGACGGGCTGCAATGAGCGCCCGAGCCTGGGCGAGAAGTTCCTCCTCGGACATCTTATCCCGCTCGTCAATGTTCGTCTGCTCAACGCTGGCGAGGCGAGGCTTGACGTAGGGCAGTAGCATGGACGCAGCCTGGAGCCGCACAGCATCTTCGCGTTTCGCGATCATTGGCCATCTTCATCAGGAAAGCGAGGGTTTTCTCCCCGCCCTTGCCTAGCCTGCCCTCGGCAGCGGCAGTCATCGCCGTTCTGGTGCGTTTGTTTAGTGCGCCCTTTGTTCGAGCCATAGTGAATTCCGCCTTTCCATTGAAGATCAAGCACCTACACTCTCTTCACAGTATAGGCTATTGCGTGCGCTGAAGCCATATCGCCAGGACGGCGAAATAATGCGGGCGGGGTATAGGATACGCGCTGCCTTATGGTTTTGGGGGGTCGTGTCACCCCAGTGGCCCCCGGCGTAAGGAATCCCTTATTGAAGGCTTGCGGCCTTGCGAGTGATCAACGTGCACCCGAAGTCGCAGACCCATTATTCCGAAGCCCGATCGTCAGCAATCAGAAAGAATCAGCTGTTATTGCTTTCACTGCCCTTCCTCCTTCACCTGACGCGACCGAACAAACTGGCGATGGCGCACAAAAGCCGCGTCTGCGATCGCCGATGCATTCAACGGGGAAAACAGTGCGGCAGGCGCAGTATCGAGATCAGCTTACACTGGCACAGCGTTGGCTGGGAGGCGAAACCGCCGTATGATAATTTGCGCCAATCTACCCCGAAACGGTAGCATTTTTTCCGCCATTGCTGTCAGAAAGGTCTTCGTTCCCACCCATCACACGCAGAACGTTCTGAAGCGCAATGGCATCAGGGGGGCGACCTTCCGGATACTGCCGTTTGGCATCAGGGATCACGGTTACAACAAACGGATCCGTCAGAAACCGGATGGCGAACTGGTTCTGGGATTTATCAGGTCGCTGTTCCACCACAGGGGGCTGCACGTGTTGCTCGAGGCAATGAGCCGCTTGCCGGCGACGAGTCCCATCCGGCTCAGGAAATTCGGCAAGTCCCTCTGAGCAGACATTAAATTAACAGTAATGCAGTAAGAAATAGCCTCAGGCGTATTCGCATTGAATTTGCAATATCTCTTCTTGCTGACATCTCCGACCTTCGCAGCACGGCGCGTAACCATTTAGCGGTATTCGGGGTGGATATGATCGTAGACCAACGGGTCCAATCAGCCAGTACGCGGCGGATTTGTCTCGCACTGGGGACATGGCGAGAACGCGAGGGAGGTACCGCACGCCCTGCGAGAATTGTAGTCGTTACAACTCCTCTGCTTGAATCGGGAGGTGGACAAGACCGATAAAATGCTGCTTGGTAGGACGGATGACGCTGAAAGAGAGAGCGCCCACTTGCTTGTCGATCGGGAAGAAATTCTCATCGGTCAAGCGGTCTTCCAACCTGACAGTCAAGAAGAAGTGGCCGTTGTTCAGTTCGGCAGGAAAAGAAAACAGGACCGTTCTTCTGTTGATATCGGAGTCAGATGTTTGGGGTGTTAAACTAAAAAAACGGCCAGACAGGTCTATCATGCGATGGTCGTGGATGACAAGGCTGACGGCGGGATTTTTGACCGTGGCAGCATACTCGACTTCAACTCTGACATTAACGGTATCCCCGGTTGAAAACACGGATTCTGGGCTTTCAGTATCTGCAAAAACAGCATTCAGCACGTGGCCCTGGTCGGTCCCGAAGGCAAAGGCTTTTTCGCTCCCCAGTGGGGTTTTCATTTTTACCGGAGAACCAGAAGAAAATGCGCGCTTCTGGGCATCGCGCATATCCAGCAGGTAGAGTTCTACCATGTCGCTGGCGCTACCGCATGCCTTCATCCTGCCATCCACAAGATAAATCGCCCTGCTGCAAAACGCCTTGATGGTGCCGATATCGTGGGAAACCAATAGCATGGTGATGCCGGACTTGGTCAGTCGGTTCAGTCGCTCCAGACATTTCAGTTGGAACCCCATGTCGCCTACCGCCAGTGCCTCGTCCACAATGAGAATATCCGGATCCACGTTGATGGACACCGAAAAGGCCAGCCGTACCAACATGCCGCTGGAGTAGGTCTTGACCGGCTGATCGATGAAATCGCCGATGTCGGCGAAGGCGGCGATGGCCTCGAAGCGGGCGTCGATGTCTGCGCGACTCAAGCCCAGGATGGCGCCATTCATGTAGACGTTTTCCCGTCCGGTGAAGTCCGGATTGAAGCCGCTGCCGAGTTCCAGCAGGGCTGCTACTCGGCCATCGGCTGTCACATCACCTTCGGTCGGGTTCAGGGTTCCGACTATGAGTTGCAGCAGCGTACTCTTGCCTGAGCCGTTACGTCCTATGATGCCAACGGTTTCGCCTTTGTTGACCTCGAAGGAAATATCCTTGAGCGCCCAGAATTCACGGAAAAATCGTTTCCGACCCCGCCACAGGCTTTGCTTGAGGCGATCCTGCGGCCTGTCGTATATTTGATAGCACTTGCTCAGATCCTGAACACGGATGACGACGGACATCGGCAAGACCTTTAGGCATCTATCGGCGTCGGAGGCAGGCAAGCTTAGCCGCGAACAAGCCTATGGGACGCTGAATTCCGGAAGAATAAGCTACCCTCGCCTTGTGGGATTTTACACGAGGGATGTTTGAGTCTGCCTCGGACAGCGCAGAATCGGCCTCATGTCCATTCATAGGCTGTTCCTTCCCTGGACAGAACCGTGATCCGAGCGGAATTTGAGCAGGATTACTGGTTAAAATGACCGATCACGGCCGTACGCACACCGGTCCCGGGTCGGCCCTGAAACGATGAAACGCGAACCGATCTATTTTGTCTCCGACTTCACACCGAAAGGCGCGTTGCGTGCGCATTTTCCGCTATGGCTTGCCTGGTTGTTCCTCACGCGCCATTACTGGCTCGCTTTGGGTGCACTGATGTCGAAATCGCCCGAAATCATGAAATTGCTCGCGGAAGACTATCCGCACCTGAGCTGGCTGCTCGCCGCCGAAGCGCCCGTCCTTGCGGTGATCCTGGCCAACTTCTGGCGCACTCCCGAAGGAGGCAGGCTCGCCCGCGTCGTCTGGTCGGCGGCGCGCCCGATCATGGTGGCTTGCGCACTTGTCTCGGTCACACTGGCCCTCTGGCAGCATCCACATCCCGAAATAGACTTTGGGAGCCTGATTGCGGTCGCTCTGACCATCGCCTGCCTGGTCTTGGTGCTGTTCGGGCGACGCGCAGTTGCAGTGCTCGCGGACTTTCCGGCAGCGACGCCGGCCGAGCCCGAGCCGATCAATCCCGAGAGTAATGCTCCTATCGCTCCGGTAACGGAACCTCCACGGGCTCTGCGCAAACTGGACGATCTGGTCGGTTTCCCGCCCTTCTCCGCCGAAGAGGTCTACGAGCGCGTGGAGCGCGCGACACGCAATCGAGACGTTCTGGATGGGCCTACGATGCTCGCGTTCGTCCAGGCGTACTACCATCTCGGGGACATGAACCGCGCTACCGATCTTGCCCGGGAAGTCGCGAGGATCCTGCCAAACTATCCTGAGGCGTTATTCACGCTCGGCGCCTGTCTCTACGCCCTCGGCGACGATAGTGGCGCTTTGGCCCTCGCGCGCCGCGCCAGCAAGCTGAATCCTGCCGAACCGCGCTACCGCGCGGGGATCGAGGGGATGCGCCCCGCAGCTGCGCAGGCGGGTGGAGATGACAGCGGTCGAAGCTCAGCATGAAAGAAAATAGATCCGACGCCAGGCCCGCCGGTGGAATCGGCGGATGCGCCCTCAAGCTTTGCAAAACCCGAAGGACGAAGGAGAAGGTCAAGCCTTCAACCAGTTTTGCACTGAAAGCCCGGGTACGCGACGGAACTCGCGCTCGTTGTTGGTCACGAGCGCCGCGCCGATGTGCCTGGCATGCGCCGCGATCAGGAAATCGTAAGGACCAATGGGTTTCCCGCCCGACAGTAAAGCGGCTTTGATCTCTCCAAAGTCCCGAGCCGCCCCGGCTGGAAAGTCGTCAACCTGGAGAAATTCGAGCAGACCATCCAGGGCCTTCTTGTTTTCTGTCCGAAATTCCCCCCTCTCTATTCCAAATCTAAGCTCCGCGAGCGTGATCGCCGATAACCGAACTTCGCCGGGCGAGCGGCCGGACATCCGGCGCGCAATCTTCTCGAAACCCGGTTTGCGGTTCGTGAAGTACACCAGGATGTCGGTGTCCAGCATCCAGATCATGACCACTTGCGCTTTTGGTCTTTCGGCTGGCGCCGCTCGAACTTTCCCTTGAACTGGCTGACCACGGCCATGACCCGCTCGTACGTGATCTTCCTGGGGAGCAGCAACACGCCTCCGCCCGAACGCTTGATCAGCACCTCGTTATCGTCGAACCGGAATTCCTTGGGCAGCCGTACCGCCTGGCTGTTGCCGTGCTTGAACACCTTGGCTGTCTTCACCGGCCTCTCCGAAGAATAGATACGGACAGTAGATACGTCCAGACCGCGGGGTTCAATGGGGTGACCGGGTGAGGGATGAGTAATGGGTGACGGGGAAGCTTAAGCGCCCGCGTTCGCTTTGAACCACTTCCACGTCCTTGCCAGTCCGTCTGAAAAGCCCACGTTGGGGTTCCAGCGCAGTTCCTTTTTCGCCAGGCCGATATCCAGGACGTTCTTCGGCACGTCAAGCGAACGGGCCTCCTTGTAGTGACATTCGATCGGCCGCCCCGTCACCGTCCGCAGCGCCTCGATGACTTCGTTCAGGCTGCGCCCCTCGCCGCTACCGACGTTAAAAACCCGGTAATCGCCCCGATATTCCAACCCGCTGACCAGCACGTCGATCAGGTCCTGGATATGGACATAGTCCCGGACCACCGAGCCGTCTCCCCAGATTTCGATGGGCAGCCCTTTGAGCACCTTGTGCATGAAGGCCGCAATGGCGCCCTGCGCGCCGGGCCGCTGCCTTTCCCCGTAGAGGTTCGCAACGCGGAATATGATGCAACCCATCCCGTGCAGCAGCTCGAACATGGCCAGATACTTCTCGATGGCGAGCTTGGTGATGCCGTAGGAGCAGATCGGATCGGTAGCGTGGGTTTCCTTGATCGGCAGCAACACGGGCCTGCCGTACACCGTCCCGCCCGAGGAGATAAACACGACTCGTCCGATGCCGGCTTGCACGGCGGCTTTCAGGAAACCCAGGGTACCGGTCAGGTTCGTCTGCACATCGAAAATGGGATCCACGTTCGACGTCGCGGGTATCGTTGTCGATGCCAGATGAAACGCGATATCGACACCCCTTACCGCGACATCGATCGCCGAGTGATCCACGAAATCCCCCGCCAGGTACTCGACTTGCGCGCTGCCCATCCACGCCGGCCGCAGGTCAAGGGGCATCCTGTCGAGCACCCGAACCTGATTTCCCTGCGCGATCAGCCGGTCCACCAGGTGAGACCCGACAAAACCGGCACCGCCAATAACCAGAATACGTTTCACATCACTCATCCAGGTTGCCGGTATTCGAGCTCCAGTTCATCGGCATACTGCTCGATGCTGGGCGGCGTCACCGCGGCCGACGACAGGTCACGCAACAAATCCCGTTCGGACAACAGACGCCGGATCGTCCGGGCCAGCTCACCGGCCGACCCCGGCGCAAACAGGAGCCCGTTGTGCCCATGCGCAATGATATCCGACAGGCCGCCAATGTCCGATGCGATGATCGGGCAGCCCGCCGCCTGAGCGGACAAGGACACCAGTGGCATGTTCTCGTGCCACAAGGAAGGAATCACCAGAGCGTCCAGTTCATCCAGCACCTGCGGGAGTTTCTCATTGTCGAACGTACCGCAAAAGGAGACCCTTTCATCGTGCCGGGCACGCGTGCGCAGGTCAGTTACGTATGGCGTCTCGCCGTTCGGGGACTTACCGAATATCCTGACCCGGATGGGGCCCGCCGCCGGCAACAGGCTCATCGCCTCGAGCAGGACATGCAGCCCCTTGTGGGGCAACAGCGACCCGATGAATCCCAGCACAATTTCGCCATCCGAATTCTGACGGATCCGCTTGTTGTAACCGTGATCCTTGATGCCGAACGGCAGGACCCGGAACGTGGCCCCCCTGATGCCGTTGCGCTCGAGCACGTCCTGCGTATGGCGGGTGGGAACAAAGACCTTTCTCAGCAAGCGAAACCTTTCTGCGATTACGCCGCCTCGCCTCGCCAGAGCCTGTGCGTCGCCCATCCGGCCCGAGAATTCCCTTGAGGAACGCCCGAGGGCTTGCAGTGCCATGCCGATCAGCGCGGTCGGTACGCCGTAATTCACGATTCCCGCGAGCCAGCGCGGCTGTGTCAACGAAGCCAGATGCTTCGCGCAATTCGCGCCCTGCGACACGGGGCCCTCGCAGGTTTTCCCGTCCGGCAGCAGCAAGGCGTGCATCGGACAGACATACCAGAAATCCGTGGCAGTGAGAAATGCCGGTATACCCCTTTGGACACAAGCGTCGATCGCCTTGATCGACAGCTGCTTCACGTGGTGAAAATGCACGACCTGCGGTCTGAAGTCGTCAAGAATTCGGCCAAAATGCATGCTGAACGCCGGATTGTCGTATTCGTTGCGCATAATGCTCTGCGCCCCGAGGAAAGCCCCTGCGTGCATGAAACGCATGACACGGATCGAATCGACTTCGTATTCAACGATGTGGCCGATGGATTCATGGTCGTCCCGGGCAGGCTGACCCGTTACAACAATGACCTCATGGCCCCTGCGCTTCAACGCGAGGGCAACACTCTGCACGAGCGTTTCGGTGCCGCCGGAAAAATCGGGCAGGAAAACGTATGCAGTAAGAAGGATGCGCATTGGAACAGGGTCTCAAAGCTTACAGTTGCGCTTCCAGTCGGGTGGAATGGGCACGATCAGACGTTTGCCGCCCCAATCCGTCGTTCCTGCGCCACGAATTGGATAAAGATCCTTTACATCCGTGTACATGGCAAAACCGAGCCGATCAATATCCTTTAATCTGGCCGCCGGAAATCGCACTTGCTGCAACCACAGCGTGCTCTGCTCAACCACCGGCTGACGATGATTGATCGCATGATCGAGTGTCGTCATTATCTTTCCCGTTGCGTCCAAGAGATGAATCCCCATTTTTTCGGTTGAAACTCGTGCCTTTGCCAAAGGCTGCAGCGAGTAAATCAGCTCGACGCTAAGCGCGTCAACCGAGCAAATACGGAATTCTTCCAAAGTGATCTTGTCGCCAAACGTGGCGTGTACGATCGTGGACTGCGACAGCGACGCCAAGTCCGGACTGGCCACCGGTTCGTGCGGCTTAACAGCGTAGGCAGCGGCCAGCATGCCGAGCACGATGCCACCGCCCAATGTCATGGGCTTGACAAAGGTCCATAGCGGGGGAAAGGCTGTGCGACTTTCACGCTTGACGTAGCGTTTGGCCAGAGCAAGGATCAATGCCCGCATGGGCTGCTCCACGCCAACAAACAGCGCATAGGCCATTGCAAGACAGACTGACCAGTAGCCTACGCACCACAACCACAGAAGATCGGCGGACATCTGGTTGGACCATTTTTCAAAGTAGAACAGTACGATGGTATGCACCAGGTAAAGAGCGAAGCTGATTTCGCCCAGCCGAACCGCCACCGGATGAGATAGGACCCGGGAGAGGGCACCACGCTCAAGCGCGAAAACCAGTATCAGGGCGGCAAAGCTCAGTGCTCCGCCCTCTCGCCACAGGTAGTAATGCCCTGCGGAGCCTATCCATAGCGTTTCTTGAATCGAGACACAAAGGCGGAGTGCAATGGCGACCGTCAACAGCAAGACAATTTCGAGTATAGATGCCTGCTGGGTGGTCCATGAGAGTTTCTGCGTCGAAATGGCTCCATAGAGTGATGCGCTGCAAACACCCAGAAAAAACTCGAATAAACGCGCAAGCGGATTCATGAAAAGCACGCCAAGCATTCCAACGCCCACCGCATTGTCGTCCCAGGAGAGCTTATAGATATTTCCGATTGTTATGAACGTGATGACCAGCCCGGCCGTAACCAGCAGTTTCCAATGCCATGTTTCCCGCCAGCGCCAGATCAGCAAAGGAAAACACGCGTAAAAAAACAGTTCCACGGAAAGCGACCATGACACCCCGTTCAGGGAAAGCAGTACATCATGGGTAGGGACCCAGGCCTGAAGCAGGCTGAGATTCAGAGCGATGTGCCAGAGTGGCGGCTGAGAATGAAACGCCACGACAAAAATAACGGCCGTTACCACATGCACAGGCCAAATTCGGGCAATTCTGGTGGCGTAAAACATCCAAACGTCTCGAGCGGAGGGCAGCGATGGATAGTTGTAAGCAAGAATGAATCCCGACAAGACAAAAAAGAAAGATACAGCCTGACCGGTGGCAATCGCATTCGCTATGTTGAACGAGCCGAATAGAACATGGGCATGCCCGATCACCACCATGGCTGCCGCGGCAAAGCGCAGCGTGGTCAGCGGATGGAGCAGACTTTTTCCTGGCGTCATGAAGTTTTCCCTAACTGGTGTGCCGACGCGGGTGGCAAAAACCCGGATCTTGGCTTCAGGCGGCGTAGACTATTGATGGAGGACAATGAGTTTCGCCCGATGCAAAAGATGGGCCAGGGAGAGGCGAATGCATACTGATCCTTTTCGGTAAGGACTCATCAGGTGGATGCCCTGTTGGATGTCTTCAAGGCCCCTGTTGGATGTCTTCAAGGCGATAGAAAAGCCCATTGAATGTGCACTGAATCTTTTATTATAAGCCGCTGATACGCCCACTTCTAATCGCAGCCTGGATTGCGGCGGGCGTGCAGACTGTTGTGCCCGAGCACGCTGCGCAGACTGTCGGATCGGATGTGTTGGGCAAGGCGCTCGATCTGGTAGGCACGAACAGGACGGCGCGGACCTCCGATCCTCTCTCCGGTATTGCCTTGATGCTGGGCGCCTGGATGGTCTTCGGAACATCGCCGCGGATACTTAGCGCTCATTGCAAAATGAGGGGATACCTCCCCTCATACTCCCCTAAGTCAAAGGCCGTTTCGACAATTCTGAAACGGCCTCCTAGAAAGGATTCGAAGCCGGCCAGAACCGGGTAAAAGTGATTTCCGGAAGATTGATGCTGTAGAATCAGCGCATCACGATGGCAATTTGACGGCCGGAAATGCGAACTCCCTCGACTATCGCCGAAGGTATGTCAGGCCAGCGGCGGCAGGATCGAGGAATCCCAGCCGTTTTTTTCGTGCGAATTGCAGCCGCGCTTACCGAAGCATTCCGGAACTCGTCTCATGTATTCAGGGTTGATCGCGTCAGTTTGTCGCATTCAGGGTACTCGATTTGGAACAGGGTTCTAACAGAGCGATGACCCCCGCCGGTTTGCTTGAAAGCAAGAAGACGTGGCTCGTGCTGCTGGTAATCGGCCTGGCCGCGATCTATCTGCCCGGGCTGCAGGGCGAACTGATCTTCGATGACCAAAGATTGGCGGATGGAACGATTTTTGGAAGCTACGGGTCCTTCGTCGATTTCAAACAACGATGGTTGTCCTACGGCTCATTCGTTTGGATTCACGAATTGCTCGGCGAGGGATGGTGGAAACAGAGGGTGGCCAATCTTCTGTTGCATCTATGCGTAACGGTATTTCTATATCTGCTGGTCCGCATCCTGGTGGACCAGGTGCATTGGCGCGAAGCAGACGGTAAGCCCGATCCTTCCCGAATAGCCCGCTCAAAGGATGCCGCGGTCGGATTCGGTGTTCTGGTGTTCGCATTCAACCCCGTCTCTGTATACGCGGTGGCCTATCTGGTGCAGCGATCGATCGTGATGGCGACGCTTTTTTCAGTGGTCTGCCTGTATTTGACTGCGCGTGCCGCGCAAGGCGGCAGAGTCGGCCTTCTGCTGGGTGCCGCGATAGCCTATGTCGCGGCGCTGTTCAGCAAGGAACATGCCGTGCTGCTCCCTATGGTCGCGCTTGCCGTGTTCCTGATCGTACGCCGCCCTTCCCGGAGGAACGCATGGCTCGCGGCCGGCGGGGCCTTGTTGCTGGTCCTGGGGGGTGCAGTATTCCTCGCCAAGCGCTACGGGGCAATCGTGGGCACGGCCTTTGACGCCAGTTCCCAAGCTTATATCACGCAACTCGCCGCGCTCAGTCCCGGCATCGAGCACAAGGTATTCCTCCTCAGCATCGTCAATCAGGCTTGGCTGTTCATCAATTACGGACTCCTGTGGCTCGTGCCGAACGTGGGGTGGATGTCCGTCGACTTGCGCCCCGCCTTTCCCCTTGCCGTCACGGACCTTCCGCATGCCTTCGGCGTGCCCCTGTATCTGGGGATCGTGATCGGATCGGTCTTTCTGATGGCTCGATTCGGCGATTGGCGCCGATTCCTCGGGCTCGGACTGTTTGCGCCTACAGTCTTGTTCGCCACCGAGTTCGCGACCGTCTGGATCCAGGATCCCTTTGTTCTTTACCGAAGCTATCTCTGGGCGATCGGCGTTCCATTCCTGGCATCCATTGTCTTCATAGGCACACGGCCAAGAACCATTGTGATAACGGCGATCGTCCTTGGCGCCATTCTTGCCGCATTGGCGGTGGAGCGGGTACTGTCTCTGAAGACGGAGTCCGTTGCCTGGTCAGATGCCGCGGGAAAGGTCGACACCAAGGCGCCGGCGAATGCCGTAGGACGGTGGCGCCCGCTGATGAATCGGGGTAACCAGTATCTTCAGCGTCGCATGCTGAACGTCGCGCTGGCCGATTACGAAGCCGCAAACCGGTTGGGCGATCCGACCGGCCTGGCTGACTACCATCGCGGCCTCGTCCTGCAGCAACTCGGCCGTCTCGAGGACGCGCTATTCGCCTTTTCCGAGGCAGGAAAGGGCAAGGCTATGCCTATCAAATTTTCCGGCCTGCCGCATCTTGAAAGCGGGAAAATTCTGTTTGGTATGGGGCGGTACGGGCAGGCCATCACCGAGATTGACCAGGCTCTTCTTAAAGGGCTGCAAGACACCGAAAACAAATTCACCGCCCTGAAGATTCGTGCGCAGTGCAACGTCAAGAGCGGCCGCGCTGCAGATGCGGTCACGGACTACAGGCGGGCGCTTGAGATCAATCCCGCAGACAGATCGACTCGAGTTGGCCTGGCATTGGCCTTGCGCGGGAATGGCAAGAACGACGAGGCAATGGCCGTTTTGAATTCGATCCAAGCCGAAAGCGATGGCTGGGATGTAAGATTTGGCCGCGCCATCGTTCTCGAAGCCATGGGACGACCGGAGAACGCCAGGGAAGAAGCCAAGATTGCTCTGGGAATGAACCCCGGCAATTCACTCTTGCAGGGATTCGCGCGAAAACTGGGGTTGAAACCATAGTGCGAGATTCGGCCGCTATTTCAGTTGGTGCAAGACCAAAAACGCGCGTCCTCCATATTGGCAAGTACTTCCCCCCGGTAACGGGTGGAATGGAACGCTTTCTCGGCGACCTGGTCGGTGCGCAACGCGCGGCGGGTGGCGATGTATCGGTGCTCGTGCATGCAAGTAAATTGACCGATTCCGGCGCCGATCCGGCGTGGGTCATGCGCTGCCCCGTCTGGTTTCGACTGATATTCGCGCCGATCAGTCCGACCTTTCCATTCTGGCTGAGCAGCGCAATTAAG
>Ga0156222_1015_pt1 | contig 15852 bp, 15 predicted proteins | sample RifCSPlowO2_12_FD_107870 | JGI IMG/M metagenome (GOLD analysis project Ga0156222, IMG submission 107870) | Acidobacteria bacterium RIFCSPLOWO2_12_FULL_59_11 | reverse complement strand
GAGGGTTTTTTCTCTTGAAGTTAAAAAAGGTTTGAACTCAGGCTACGATCTCTCACCCAGCAATGATTGCTTTCGTCGTAATGCCAGCCATGCCTCCGGATTATTTCTATGAAATCAGTCTTTGAAATATTTAATGCGCCTATAGCTGAATTGCGCCAAGCCTCGATGATAATTCGATTGAACAGGGATTCCCCATAGATTCGAGGAGGGCTGGAAACGAGAATTTCGCCAACGGCCTTGGAAACATCCAAGCCTCCATCCTTGCGTACTCGCTGAGGCTTCCCAGTCTTATAGAACGTCAAGATCAGTTCACCAGCCAGCACCGATTCGTTTCTCTTCTTCTTGTGCATCGACCAAATAGGATCGCCAACTTGCGAAATGGCCGCTCTGAGCTCAACACCGGCTTCGGCAGCAGATGTGAGGATGGTTTCGAAATAGGCAACGTTCCAGTGTTGAAACACAACGGATAACCACCTGCCTTGTTTCAGCATATTGACACAAGACCGGATGCAGTCGCCTAAGCGCTTCGTGTAGGTGCCTTCGGAGTGATTGAGTTCTCCGCCGACAATCAGCTCACATTCACGGAGCTTACCGCTGGGTAGTTGGTCGAGCCACACATTCCAGAGTGTCGACAGATCAAGGTAGGAAATATGTCCTCCGTATGGAGGGTCTGTGAAGATGTAGTCAATCTCCCCCCGAAACCGCTCTTCAAGCTCTCCAATATCTTCTGCGTAGATTTCAAAGCCGCCGTACCACCCGCCGGTCCGTCCTTTGACCTCAATAGCCTTATCGATCTCCACCTTTGCTGCTATGACGTTCTTTGCGCGCTCCTCGAAAGTTTCCCAAGGCGGAAGCTCGACGGGGGCCTTCGCAATTTTGTATCTGTAGATGCTGAAAATACTGGAACCGCCCCTCGATTCGGCTCGCCCTTCCGCCGACAGAAATGTCTTATTCAGCTTTGTTAGAGTTGCAGACCACGCGATCAACATCGCCTTCCTTGAGTATCCCGGAGGCAGGCTGTCGATGGCATCCTTGAGGACCGCCAGTGATACTAATTGCCGAGGTGAAAACAGATCGTAATACCATTCCACATCGGCGTTGCTTGGAAGGTGCACGTTTTGTGGAAGGACAACGCGACGCCGAAGTGCTGTCAGACTCTTTTCGTCCATCGTCTGGATTTCCGCTAGATTCCGTTGACACCGGTTCCTCAACTCGTTGAGGGCATTTCGATAGTCCCCGATCTTCTCCTTGCTAAGTTCGACGATCCCGCGGGCGATGAAATTCGCGAGAGGGTTAATATCGTTCTGGATGCCGACCCGGTTCTCCAAAAAAGCCTCTATTGCAGTCACCCCTGAACCACCAAACGGATCAAGGACGCGATCTCGCTCCTTGGAATACTGAAGGATATAGCGACGGACTACATTGAACGGCCGACGCGTGAAGTACGGATGCACCCCATAGTGCCGCCTAGCAGCCTGTCGTTCTGCTGCAATAGGTTCCTGGAGAGGCGCTATTGCCGCGTATGCGCTCATTTTGTTAGCGTCGACGGGAATTTCTCGGCATGTTGGCATAGAGCACCAAGTTCGATCACATCGATGTGCTGGGGCATCTGCTTGTGCTGGTGTATAGCACAAAGCACAACGGCCCTGGATAGTTCCTCTTTCCCGTATTTTTTCTGCTGATACCGGAAACCCTGACTGTTTCTCTTTATCTCTACTGGCACGGAGTATACAGGGAAATTGAGAAACCGAAACTCGGTGAAGCAGTCGTAACCCTTGCCGACGTAGCCGCCTAGTGTCATGCCGAGGTGCTTAAGAGGGCCAGATGCCCTAAGTAGGTCCGGTTCTTGGATATGCGGAAGCCGAGTGCTCTGCTGGTGATCCTTCACAATCCTGCAGATTTCATCAAGTGCCCAAGCCACGATGCCTGGCTGCTTGTTATTGAGATCGACTAGTTGCTCAATCCACAGAGGACTAGCATACGTGTGCGTAAACGTTAGTGGCCTGTCAATCCTGCGGAGTTCTCTTGTCTTGGGCTTACCTGCGTACTTAATTTTCAATGGCGTTAGATAGAAAACGTCATCTCTAATGTCGATGTCAACATCGATGCGTTCGAAATCCCCAGGAGGAAGCTGATACCATATTCGAACCGCTTCACCGATGCTTTCGCCCGCTAATCCTTGCTGTATTCTATCGTGCCCCACCCTCCCTGCAACAGGTCGCTGCTTGTTGTCCAGCTTGTGTACGGTGCTCACTGCAAAATAGTCGGATTTGGTCCCACCGTAAGGGGTCACAAGTGCAACTCGCACCGCTCCACGTTTCCGCAGGAAAGTCTTTATTGCGCCTGTCAGATCGTGAAAGTAGTATTGAGGTCCGCCCGACTCCCTGCTTCCTCTTTTCGTCTGTTGTAGGTGCATAAATCCTCACCCAGGTAAGTATAGCTGCTAACGTTTCCCCTCACCTCGTAAATCCGCTCCACGTCTTCCTGTGAGGTGTACTCAATCACGATTTGCCCGGACTCCCACCGCCTTGGGCTTTCGCGCGCCGACGGCCTCGGACAAAATGGAAGTTACCAACTGATTCAGGCTCACCTGCTCTTGTTTGGCGAGCCGCGCTAATTCCCGGTGAAGCGTCCTCGGAACTCGTTGCACCCATTTCCCGCTGGGCAGCGCCTCTTCTGTTTCCGGCTCCGGAATCGGGTCGCCCTGTTTCAGACAATCCTCTATCCATGCTGTTTTTGCCTCTTCCAGGTTTTCCAGAGCTTCCTGCGGGCTTTTCCCGTGCGTGCTGCAACCAGGCAGTTCCTCAATCCGAGCAACGTAGTCACCTTCCTCATCCCGCCGCAGAATCACGGTGTAAGGAAGGGATAAATAATATTGAATGTCTTTCATCGTTAATCCTCAATCCTCGTACCAGCCGAGTTCGGTCAGGGCCTCGACAAAATCATCCACCGAATAAGCCTTGAGCTGCTTGCTGCCGGGGTTGTGGGCGTTAATCATGAAGCGACGGCTGCCGACACGAAACAGGTATCCCTGCCGCGTTTTCCGGACCCGTTCTCCTCCGATCTGCTCCACAACCCACTCGATTTCGTCAAAGGAAACGTTCTTTCGCTTCTGTGCGATGTCTCGAATTGCCGTTTTGATCCTAGCTTCATCTGCCATTCTCTACGGCCATTTGGAACAAGGAAATAGTATTATATATAGTATCACACTGCCGTGGGAATTATTTCCGCCCCACAATCACCTCATAAATCCGCTCCAAGTCTTCCTGTGCGTAATACTCGATTACAATGCGACCGCGAGAACCGAGGGAACCGAGGGAAACGATTTTTACCCGCGTTCCCAGCGCCCGCTCCAGGGCCTCAATTGCCGCCAGCACGTTGGGATCATCTGGAATACTTTCTCTTTTAGTCTTAGGCTTCTTAGGACTTTTCTCTGCACTCCGCACCAGCAGCTCTGTCTGTCGCACGGACAGCCCCTGAGCCACAATCCGCGCCGCCAGCGCCTTCTGCGCCGTCTCGCTCGGCAACGCCAGCAACGCCCGCGCATGCCCCATACTAAGCTCGCCCGTCGCCACCCGCTTCCGCACTTCATCCGGCAACTTCAACAATCGCATGAAGTTAGTTACTGTCGCCCGGTCCTTTCCCGTGCGCTCCGCGATCTGTTCATGGGTCAGACCCGCCTCCCGCGTCAAGCGCGCAAAAGCTTCCGCTGTCTCAATGGGATTCAAGTCTTCCCGCTGGATGTTCTCAATGAGCGTCAGCTCAAGTATATGATTTTCTGGTACTTCCCTCACGATGGCCGGAACCGTTCCCAAGCCAGCCAGTTGCGCCGCTCGCCAGCGCCGCTCCCCGGCAATCAGCGTGTAGCGGTCCCCCTGCTGTCGTACGACCACCGGCTGCACCACACCATGCGTTTTGATGCTCTCTGATAACTCTCTAAGTCTTTCTGAATGAAAGTGTTGGCGGGCCTGATAGGGATTCGGGGCGATCCGCGTCACTTCGATCTGCCGGACTGACTCCCCGGCAGGGTGGGTGGCGGGTAACAGGGCTTCGAGGCCACGTCCTAACCCCCGTTTGGGGCTGGATTGCGAGGGTGCTTTGCTGAAAGGCTGTATTGGCTCCATGTTAGCTTCTCCAGGTTCTATTCAATTTCTTGCTGTTAAGGCACTATTTCCGGCGAAAAGGCTTCGGTTTGTCCGGAAATGCTGTCAATGTATCTTTTCGGTGACCCCCTAGCCATCAATTCTTTGGCGAGCCGGATGTAAGCCTCCGCGCCGCGCGAGCGCACGTCGTAAAGCAGGATGGGCTGGCCGTAGCTGGGGGCTTCCGCCAGGCGCACGTTGCGCGGGATGGTTGTTTGGAAGATTTTGCCGGGGAAGTGGTGCCGCAGCTCCTCCGCCACCTGTCGCGCCAGGGTGGTCCGCTCATCAAACATCGTTAAGAGGATGCCTTCTAACTCCAGCCGTCGGTTCAGACCGGCGCGAACCCGTTCCAGAGTATCCATGAGCGCCGAAATCCCCTCCAGCGCCAAATATTCGCATTGCATCGGTGCCAGTAAAGAATCCGCCGCGACCAGGGCGTTCACCGTTAAGAGGTTTAGAGCCGGGGGACAATCCAGAAAGATGTACTCGTAACGCGGCTTCCAGGGTTCCAGAATCCTCCGGAGGAGAAACTCCCGGCTCTCGGCTTGGACTAATTCGATCTCGGCTCCCGCTAGGTTCCGATCGGCGGGGAGGAGGAAGAGTCCTTCCAGACAAGTCGGCAGCACAACGCCGTCTTGCGGTGTTCCGGCGGCTGTCCCAGGAATTTTCGCAAGCTCCTGGGGCAACGAATCGCCCGTCAGGAGGTGGTAAAGGGAAGGGCGATCCGGGTTGCGCAGGAAGCCCAGGCTGGCGGTGGCATTTGCTTGCGGGTCGCAGTCTACCAGTAAGACGCGGAGTTCGGCGGCGGCTAGGGAAGCCGCTAAGTTAATGGCAGTGGTGGTCTTACCAACTCCCCCTTTTTGATTGGCGACCGCGATGATCTTGCCCAAATAAAACTCCACCCCTGCGGTTTTCTGAACTTAGTGCAAATCTATCAAGGGCAGCTGGCAGAGTAAAGGGGATTTTCTGCATTGGGCTTTGTTCCACGTGGAACATCACCCTTAATCAAACACCACCGTCTTGATGCCGTAAGGGAGAACACGATGCTCCAGGTGCAGGCGGACAGCGCGCGCCAGCACGATTCGCTCCAGGTCCCGCCCCTTGCGGACCAGGTCTTCCACCGTGTCGCGGTGGCTGACGCGCGCCAAGTCCTGCTCGATGATTGGCCCCTCGTCCAGTTGCGCCGTGACATAGTGGCTGGTCGCCCCAATCAGCTTCACGCCGCGCTCGTGCGCCTGATGATACGGCCGCGCTCCGCTGAAAGCCGGCAGGAAGGAATGGTGGATGTTGATGATGCGGTTCGGATAATGTGCTACAAAGCTCGCGCTCAGCACCTGCATGTAGCGCGCCAGCACCACCAGGTCAATCCGATTCGCGGTCAGCAGCTTCAGCTCCTCTTGTTCCACTGCTGGCTTGGTCTCCGGAGTTATGGGGAAGACAGAGTAAGGAATGCTGAAGCGCCGCACGTCCGGCTCCAGGTCCGGGTGGTTGCTGAGCACCAGGGCAATCTCGCCCCGCAACTCTCCCGCATTGTTGCGCCACAGCAGGTCATACAGGCAATGATTGTATTTGGAGACCAGGATGGCGATGCGCTGCGGGCGGTCGGAAAAGTGCAGCTCCCATTGCATCCGCATCGAGTCCGCAAGCGGCGCAAATGCCTGCGCAATTTCTTCGCGAGGAATTCCAAAACCTTCCATCTCCCACTCCACGCGCATCAGGAAGGTCGCTGATTCGCCGTCCGTGTGGTGGTCGGAGTGGATGATGTTGCCGTTGTGGCGAAAGACGAAGTCCGCCACGCGCGCCACCAGCCCGCGTTGGTCCGGGCAACTGATGAGCAAAACGGCGGTAGGCTTGAATGACATTGGACTTCGATACCTCGGTGGGACCGCGGAGCGCGGCCCACTCGCGGGGACTGTAGCAGAGGGGCGTCGTCGTGTAAAGCGGGGAGTTGGGAAGATGGAAATCAGAAAAGAACAAGACAAGCCATCGCTCACAATGAAAGAGAATCTTCTGCTTGACAGTAGCCGGAGAATCGGGTAATACTCGGTAATACATAGTAATACCATGCTCCTTTTGCGAACTCGCCAAAATCATGGCGATCTCGCTTCCTCCAGCGATCGTCCGGCAACTGGATGCCGTGCGAAAGCAGAAGAGCCGAACCCGCTCAGAGTTGGTGCTCGAGGTGCTGCGCCAGTATTTTGCCAAGCGCCTGCCAGCGTCGCTCACAAAGGGGGAGATGGCGGCGATTCGCCGGTTCCGTGCGAAGAGGATGTGGAGGGCTTCTCGGAAATAATGTAGAGCATATTCCTCGGCTTCGCTCCGGGCATAACTCGGGACAGGCGGGGCAGGCTCTGCGCGGCTCTGATCTCTCTGGCACGGAAAGATTAAATCAAGTAAAATTGAGCACGCAGTGGCGGGCGAGCGGACATGGCCCTGGCGGGGGTTGTGCCAATCCGTCGGTCCCATACCTTCCGCGACGTTCCGCAAGTTGCACGCCAATTCATACACAGGAGGTCAATCATGTTGGGTGAAATGTTAGGAGAAGAACGCGGCAAGATCACGGGGCATCGTGTGTTGAGGTCGGGAGCCGGGGGGCCCAGGGTGGAGGTTACATTCCAGTGTGCCGGCAAGCTCTTGGGAATGGAGAGCAGCGACATCGGAACGTACTGGTCGGCAATGAGGCCGGGAGGTTTTCTGTATGGCGAGGGCCAAGGCATCATCATGACCAAGGACGGGGACACCGTCATCTGGGTCGGACAAGGGACGGGGCGGTTCAAACCGGGTGGCGGAATGTCGTGGCGCGGAGCCGTCTATTACGAGACCGCGTCGCCGAAGCTGGCGCGGCTGAACGGCATGGCCGTGGTCTATGAGCACGAGACCGACGCCAACGATAATGTCGTTACGAAACACTGGGAGTGGAAATAATCCACTCCCTTTTCTCCTTTGGGGACTTCCCCGCCAAGGAAGCCCGCCGTGCTTGGGCCATCCGCTTTGGTTCCAACAGCGAGAAAGTTGGAATCCCTGCTAGAATTGGCCTGTATGCCAAGGAGTAGGGTGAATCTGACGGCAGCGGTGAAGGCGGCGGGTTGAGCCTCTAAGCTCAGTCCAAAGGTTTTGGACGCCGTCCTGGGCAAGCTGCCGCAGGGGAAAAACGAGAACGTGCTGGTAGGCTTTGACACAGCCGACGACGCTGGAGTGTATCGCCTCTCGGCGAAGCTGGCGTTGGTGCAGACGGTGGATTTCTTTACGCCCATCGTGGACGACCCGTTCACCTTCGGAGAGATTGCGGCGGCCAACTCCTTGAGCGATGTCTATGCGATGGGCGGCAAGCCGCTTTCGGCGCTCTCAATTGTTGCTTTTCCGGCCAAAGGCGATATTGAAGTGCTGGAGCAAATCCTGCAAGGCGGCTTTGCGAAAATGCAGGAGGCGGGTTGCGCCGTACTCGGTGGGCACAGCATCGCGGATGAAGAAATCAAATTCGGCTTCGCCGTGACGGGCACGATAGACCCGGCGCGCGTGCTGACCAACGCCGGGGCCAGACCGGGCGACGCGCTGATCCTGACCAAACGGCTGGGGACGGGCGTGATCTCAACCGCGCTCAAAAAAGGCAAAGCAATGGAGAAAAGCGTCGCGGCGGCGATTGAGTCTATGCGGACGCTGAACCGGCAGACGTGTGAAGTGACGACGCGCTTTTCCGAAGAAAATAGCAATGCAGTGCACGCAGCTACGGACGTTACCGGTTTCGGGCTGCTGGGTCATGCACGGGAGATGGCGCTGGCCAGCAAGGTAACGATTGAAATTGACCACAGGAAAGTCAAGGTGCTGCCGGGGGCGCTGGAGGCCATCCGGCAGGGCTTCCTCCCCGGGGGCCTCAAAAACAACCGCGAGTTTGCTTCATGCTCAGTGTCGGTTGCCGCGAACGTCCCGCCAGAAATCGAGACGCTGCTCTATGACCCGCAGACTTCGGGCGGGTTACTGATCTCTGTGGCAGCGGCTTCCGCCCCGTCGCTCGAATCGGCGCTGCGTGCTGCCAAGATTCCGGCGGCGATCATTGGGCAGGTTACGAAGCGTGGGGAGCACCCCATTATTGTAGTGTAGAATTTGAGGAAGAGAAATTACACATGGCTGACATTTTCAAAGTACCGCTTGTATTGACGGCGCAATCAGAAGGCGGCTACACCGTTACCAGTCCTGTGTTGCCGGAACTGTTGACAGAAGGCGACACCCTTGATGAGGCCGTCAACAACGTGCGAGATGCGCTGGGGGCCGTCGTCGAACTCTACGAGGATTTAGGCAAGCCGCTTCCTGCCGACGTTCGTCTTGACCCGCGCGACACTTCCATCCGTTTCGAGGGGCTGGTTACCCGTCCGTGAACTACCGCAAGGCCGCTCGGAAGTTGCATAGCCTCGGTTGCCGAGAGCTACCACGACGATCCAGCGGATCACACCGCAAGTTGTTCAATCCAGAGACGGAAAAAGCAACCGTGCTGCCCGACACGAGCGCTTCGTCAAAGTGTATGGCAGCGCTTTTCGCCAGTGGCAACCCGGCGAGGCATGAAAGCCACGCTATTTCAGCGCGATCACGATGGCGATAACGCCTAGGATGAAGCTGGCTACAATGCTGAATATCGTTATGCGTGTTCCTAGGGTTTTTTCAAAGGAATCAAATCTGTCAGCTAGAGTTGACATTTTGTTAGTAAGGGCTGAAACATCCCGGCTTAGCGTGCTGAGAGCTGTGAGCACCTCGGAATAAACCATGCCTTTCGAGTCGAGCATGTGTTGTATATCTTTGCTTGTTAACTCCAGTTGGTCTTGATAGGGCCCAGAATAGGGGCGGGAAGAGGGCTGCGGGAGACGATGGAATTCTAAGGTGCAAAATTTCTCTTTATAGGTAAGGGGAATTGGAGTCGGACTCAAATTGATTAACCCCACTTTCAGTCTCCCGTGGAAGCCGGGATCAATTTGAGGGCCGGTCGAGGCGAACACACCTTTCCGAGCGAACGAAGACTTCAGACCGAATCGAGCAACCATGTCAAGGGGCATCTTTATCTCTTCTAGGGTGAGAATTACTCCGAAGTCTCCAGGTTCTAAAATGACTAGACCTTTCTCCGTAAGATTTATCATTGCTTTCGTTGTCGAAGTGTAGGCAAATTCGCCAACCCGGATGTCATAGGAAGCTGGTTCGATGCAATCGTCAGAGAAATTGGCAATTCCCAATTCTCCCTTTTGCACGGCCGCTTTTATTTGCTCGTCGGTTAGGATCATGAATAACTCCCTCCCTCTATCTTTCTTCTACGGCGAATAAAAGGGGAAGTCAACAGGATTCGGAACAACCCTAGAATTTATTCCAACCGCAGGTTTTTTAGGTACTGGCGGAAGGCGGGGGCGAGGTCGGGGCGTTTGAGGGCGAACTCGACGGTGGCGATGAGGAAGCCGAGCTTGTCGCCCGCGTCGTAGCGCTTGCCTTCAAAGCGGTAGCCGTAGATGGGGTGTTTGTTTCGCAGCAGGGCGCGGAGACCATCGGTGAGCTGGATTTCGCCTCCCGCGCCGGGTTGTGTGGAGGATAGGGCGTCAAAAACGTCCGGTTCCAGGATGTAGCGGCCGATGATGGCGAGGTTGGAAGGGGCAGCCTCGGGAGAAGGTTTTTCCACCAGATCGGTCAGTTGGTAGAGGCGGTTGGATTCTCCGTTGTAAGGGATCGGGCTGCCGGAGATGATGCCGTAACTGGAAATGGCTTCGCGGGGGACCTCCTGAATGGCGATGATCGAAGCCGGATAGTTTTGGTACACCTCCAGCATCTGGCGCAGGCAGGGGACGGGAGCGTCAATGATGTCGTCGCCGAGCAGCACGGCGAAGGGTTCCTCGCCGACCAGTGCGCGGGCCATGAGGATGGCGTGGCCCAGCCCGAGCGCCTCCTTCTGCCGGACATAGGAAACGTGGATCAGGTCGGAGACCTGGCGAACCTCTCCCAGCAAGTCGTGGCGGCCCCGTTCCTCCAGAATCTTTTCGAGTTCGTAGGAAACGTCGAAGTGATCCTCGATGGCGTTCTTGCCCCGGCCCGTGATCAGAATGATGTTCTCGATGCCCGATTGGACCGCCTCTTCCACGACGTACTGAATGATGGGCTTGTCCACCAGCGGCAGCATCTCCTTGGGCTGGGCCTTGGTGGCGGGCAGGAAGCGGGTTCCCAGACCCGCTGCGGGGAAGACGGCCTTGCGCACTTTTTTCATATTTCCGATGATCTCCTAACCCCAGGAAGAAGGCAAGACCAGGAGAAAGGCCAGCCGGAGGCGGGACCAGTTTTATAGTTGCCGAAGAGCTATTACGCAGTGGGAATAGCTAAAACGAAGCCATTCTGAAACCGCTCCCTAACGGTCGCAGTTCGGATTGGGAGTAGCACAAGTCCACAGCATCCCGAAAACCGGACTAATGGCAGGGAAAAAGGCGGCGGGATAATTGGGCTGCCCGCTGGCTCCTTTACTCCTGATTTTGGGGGTCTCTTCAGAAGACAGGGTTGCGACCGGTTACGGGTGGTTTTTCTTTTCCGCCAGGCGTACGGAGCGAACCCTTATTTATTGGAGGGAGGAATGGCCACGCGGTCGCCGACGCGCAAGACCTTGCCGAGATGGGCGTTGCTCCGCCGCAGCGCCTCCACGGTGGTTTTGTAATTCGAGGCAATTAGCCACAGCGACTCGCCCTGGCGGACGCGGTGGACCAGAGCCGTGGCTTCCTTCACCGGGCTGGCTTTTTTGGCAGGGGAAGCCGAACTCTGCCGGCTCCGAGCGCGGGTCGAAGAAGACGCCGGGGCCACCTCTTCTTCCGAGGCGAAAGAGGAGTTTCCCACGACGAGCGTGTTACCCACATGGATGAGGGCGCTGTCCAGGTTGTTCCAGGCCATCAGTTGAGAGACAGAGACGTTATAGCGTCTGGCGATCTTGTCGAGGGTGTCTCCCGGGCGCACCCGATAACGGCCGCCCTCGGGTATGGGAACCCCGACGTTGTCCCCTACGGCCAGCGTGCTGCCGTCCCGAATCTGGGTACTATCCAGATTGTTCCAGGCCATCAATTGGGAAACCGAAACGCTATATTGACGGGCAATGGTGGAAAGCGTGTCCCCGGCTCGAACCCGGTGAACCCCATCGCCCTCCGCGGGCGGCTTCCCGCCATTCCCTGAACCGGTAACAGGAATGACCAACTCCGCGGCCTCTTGCAGGGACTGTTGGGGGTCCAGGTTGTTCACTTCGGCAATCGCTGCTACCGCAATCTTAAACTGCCGGGCGATTCCCCACAACGTCTCTCCATGCCGGACCGTGTGCCAGCGCCAATAAACCCGCTTCTCGGGGGGAACCATGGCGATTCTTTTCACAAACGCGTCCTTGGTGGCGAGCGGAATCCGCAGCGTGTACTCTGGCACATTGGGAGTGGTCATTCGCAACAAGCTCGGATTCAGCTCCCGGATCGTTTCCACACCGGTGCCGACCATCTCCGCGACCAGACGAAGGTCCACCGGATGATCCACGGTGACGGTGTCATAAACCCAGGACGGCTCTGGCATGAAATCGTCTAAGCCATACTTGTCCGGGTTCTTAGTCACAATGGTGAGAGCCACGATCAGCGGGACATAGTTCCGGGTCTCCCGCGGAATAGCGCGCCGCGCCGAGAGTTTCCAGAAATCGGTCGAGCGAACCCGCTTGATGGCCTGCTGCACGCAAATCGGCCCACAATTATAAGCCGCCATCGCCAGATACCAGTCCCCAAACATTTCATAAAGGTCTTTCAAATGGCGAGCGGCAGCATGGGTTGCCTTCTCCGGGTTCAGGCGTTCATCCAGCCACCAGTTGCGGTGCAGCCCGTATTGTTTGCCCCGAGCCGGCATGAACTGCCAAAGACCCAAGGCGCCGGCGCGGGAGCGGGCCCGGAGTTGAAAACCGGACTCTGCCTGCGCCAGGTACAACAAATCCCGGGGAACGCCCTCTTCTTCCAGGACGCGCAGGATCATGTCGCGGAAACGCCCGGAGCGCTGCCCCGCCGCCTCCAAAGTTGCCCGCCCGCGCTTGGTGGCAGTGAAGAACTTGATGTAACTCGCGACCTGAGAATTGACGACCAGAGGGAGGTCAGAAACTGTGTTGGTGGCTTCTGCCTGAAGTTGTTGACTCAGTTGGAGATCTTCCGGAAAGGTGAGGGATTGCAACTCATCCAACGGAGCCGGCTCATAGGCCGGTTCGGCAAACCCATCTCCCTGCTCCAAAGCTTCCAGTTCATAAACATGAATGCGGTCCACCAGCATATCGAAAGTTTTCTGCAGCTTCTTATTTTCTTGGGGAGAGACGGGCGACTGCAGAATTGCGGTTAGCGCGGCGTCGAACTCCTTTTTGGCCCTTACCAGGTGGCCGGTGCGGTAGTCATTTTCGCCCCGGGCAAAATCCGCTTCTGCCTGCTCCATCACCGCTTCTATCGGGTCAAATCGCGGCTCCGGAATCACAATCAGACTGGAGGGAAAGGCAAGCCGGAGCGGTAAGTTCGCGGTCGGGGCAGGAGGAGGGGGTACCGCCGCCACAGGAACCACGGCGACTGGCCGATGCCCTCGGGAAGAACAGCCCACATTGATCAGAAAAACGCATCCGATACAGAGTGATAAGAGAAAGTAACTTTTGCTCTTCATCATAATCCTCTGAAGATTCCGACTCGCTATGTAATTTGACTTCCTAAAAAGCAGTTGCTCCCAACAACCGATAAGCCCTCTCAAGAAAGAGCCGACAAAACGCCCGCAGAGTACCCTAAAAGCCAGCGGCAGGTCAAGTAGTTCCTGAAAAAATAGGGGGGGGTATATGTAACGTACAATTTATCATATAGTTGCAATCCGTCTCCGCGATAGAAATTTCGGTAAAATCTCCAAAAAACACTGCTTGGACTGGAAAAGCTCTTCTCGCTTCAAAAAACCCTGGGACAAGGACGAGACAATCGGTGCGGGTGTACCGATAGGGTTGCTGTCTAAGAACTGGCCACTGGGCGGGATATAACCCTTCTCTCCCTCCCCCGAAGCCGAACCTCCAAAAGCTAGGCCTCTTCGGCGGCTCCTTCGCCAGCCCGCTCCGCCTTGGCTGCTGCGATGATCTTTTCGCTGACCTGCGGGGGGACAATGTCGTAATGGGAAAACTCCATGGAAAAGCTGCCCCTTCCCTGGGTCATGGAGGTCAAGTCGGAGGCATAGGTGAGCATCTCGGCCATGGGCACCTGGGCCTTGACGACCTGGGTGTGACCGCGAGTTTCCATTCCCTGGATGCGACCGCGGCGGCTGTTCATGCCTCCGATGATGTCGCCCGAGTAGGTAACCGGCGAATAGACCTCCACGTTCATAATCGGCTCCAGCAAGACCGGGCTGGCCTGCTCCATGGCTTTTTTAAAGGCCATAGAGCCGGCGATCTTGAAAGCCAACTCGGAGGAGTCGACATCGTGATAGGAGCCGTCATAGAGGGCCACGCGGAAGTCCACCACCGGGTAGCCTGCCAGAAACCCTTTCTGCGCCGCATCCACGATCCCCTTTTCGACGGCAGGAATGTAATTCTTAGGAATCGCGCCGCCAAAGATTTCGTTTAGAAACTCAAACTTGCCTCCCCGGGGGAGGGGCTCCATCCGAATCTTGCAGTCGCCATACTGGCCGTGCCCGCCCGTCTGCTTTTTGTACCTGCCCTGGACATCGGCGATGCCGCGAATGGTCTCGCGGTAGGGAACTTTAGGAGCTTTCAGGGTGACGTGCACGTTGTAGCGGCGCTTGAGGTGGGAGACGACGACTTCGACATGCTGCTGGCCCGCTCCGGCCAGAAGGAATTCGTTGGTTTGAGGGTCCCGGTAAAAACGCAGCGAGGGATCTTCCTCCAGAATTTTGTGCAAAGCGGAGCTGAGGCGATCTTCATCGGCCCGGGTACTGGTAGCAATGGCAAAACTGATAGCAGGGTCGGGCAGCTTCACCGGCGGATAGAGGATCGGGGCGGCTTTCTCGCCCAGGGTATCTCCCGTGAGGGTGTCCTTCAGCTTGGCGACGGCGCCAATATCGCCCGCATGGAGTTGGGCGACTGCGGCGGCTTCTTTCCCTTGCAGGATGGAGATGTGGGCGAGCCGTTCCTGGGTTCCCTTGTTGTAATTGGTCAGGTTGGCATCGTTCACCAGCACGCCCGAATTGACCTTGAAGTAGGAAAGCCTGCCGGCAAAAGGGTCGGCGACGGTCTTAAAAACAAACAGAGAGGCCGGGGCTTCGTCGGAGATCGCCCGATCCACGCTTTCTCCTGACAGTGTGTTTCCTGCCACATTGCCCCGGGCTACCGGGGAGGGGAGAAATTCGGCGGCAAAATTCAGCAGCAGATCTATCCCCACCAGGTTGAGGGCCGAGGCGCAAAGAATCGGGTATAACTTCTGGGTAGCCACGGCCTCTTGCAGGCCTGCCAGGATGTGCTCGGGTGAGAGGGTGCCCTGGTTGAAGAACTCCTCTATGTAAGCGTCATTGCTTTCGGCGATGATTTCAATCAGTTTTTCGCGGGCGGCCTCCGCCGCCGAGGCGACTTCCTCGGGAACAGCTACCGGCTGCCCCTTTCCCTTTCCGTCCGCAGAATAGGTGTAGGCTTTCATGGTCAGCAAATCCACAACGCCTCGAAAAGCTTTTTCCTGCCCGATCGGCCAGTGGATAGGAACGGCGGAGCGGCCAAAAATTTCCTGAATGGACTGGAGCGCGCGCTCGAAGTTCGCATTGTCCCGGTCCAACTTGTTGACCACCAGAGCACGCGGCAGGCTGTAGCGGTTGGAAAATTCCCAGACCTTTTCGGTGACCACCTCGACACCCGCCACCCCATCCACGAGGACCAAAGCGGAGTCCGTTGCGGCCAGGCTCATGAGCGTGTCATTAATAAAAATGTTGAAGCCGGGGGTATCCAGCAGGTTCACCTTGGTCTTGTTCCACTCCAGATAGGCAAGCGACGTGGAGATGGTGACCTTGCGCTCAATCTCTTCCTCGTCAAAATCGGTCGTCGTAGTCCCTTCGCTCACGCTGCCAAGACGAGAGGTTAGGCCGGCAGTGTACAAAAATGCGGCCACCAAAGTGGTCTTGCCGGAGTCTCCATGACCGATCACGCCAATATTGCGAATGTCTCTTCCGGGATACGCCTTCAAGCCGTTGCTCCTTTCTTCCCTCGTGGCAATGGGGTGGGAAAAAACAGTCCAGAAAAGAATTCGATGGTAACACACGGCTTTGCGGGGATTCAACGAGGGAAAGGGCAGCGAGGAAACCCTCGGTATTGTCCCGGAGGGCCGGGGTGGCCGCGCTGCTCGGAGGAAATCTTGTCGCCAGCCCGGCGTTTGGGCTATAGTGCGCTAAGAGTACCGGGAGAAATCAATGATCGTTTACGTCTGCACGGTCTGCGGGTTGACGGAAGACAAATGCCAGTGCGAGAAGTTCTGCATCCTCTGCCGGTCGGACTCCAATGTGCGGCTCTGCCAGGATGGCTGTTATTACTGCCGCGATTGCCGGGAAATTTGCGACTTCAGCACCGGGGATTCCCCCGAGGAGGCATAATTCTCACGGCAAGCCCTGCCGGACCCTGCCCATCCTGCTTCGCGCCGGTTAGAACATTTCCTGAAAGAGGATACCCCCTCCCGCACAGTACGGCAAGGTAATGTCCGCTCAGGATTTTTTACGCAGTGCGCAGTTCCTCGGGACGGAT
>Ga0156222_1052_pt1 | contig 16010 bp, 14 predicted proteins | sample RifCSPlowO2_12_FD_107870 | JGI IMG/M metagenome (GOLD analysis project Ga0156222, IMG submission 107870) | Acidobacteria bacterium RIFCSPLOWO2_12_FULL_59_11 | reverse complement strand
CTGCTGGCTGAATTCGCTCGTTTGAATCCAGTTGCCCCACTGGCAACAGAGCCCAACAGCTTCTAATCATTCTTTCTCGCATGGCTGTTCAAATCCGAGAGCAATTGCCCCACCTGCCTGGCATCGGGCCAATATTGGGAAAAGAAACCCGCGGGATTTGACCTTCGCTGCGTTACCATTAAGGCCCCACGCAGCGACAGGCGAGACTGGTCGAGGTTCCCCAGTTTCCATTCGAGGACGCCATCCATCACCAACAAGCCAGGCTCAGTCGTATTGATTTTTTTCCCTTCCAGGATAGCGCTGCGGGCCGAATCCATGTTTCCCACCAAAAGATAATATCGGGCCAGCTTTGCATAAAACTCGGCGTTCACATCCGGTCCTCCCTGCTCCCGCGCCATATTGTAAGCGATCAGAGCCTGGCGGTAGTCCCGAAGGCTGATCGTGTAAGCGTCTCCGAGGAAGGTGAGATAGCGCGGGATCGGGCGGATTTCCACGGCGCGGATCAACTCTTTCACGCCGCGCTCTATGTGTCCCTGTCGCAAGTGTGCCAAACCCAGGTTCGTGTGGCAATAAGCGGAAGTCATACAATGCTGGGTGGTGTCTTCCCAGAGAGCGATGTCGTCGTGCCAAACGGGGAGGTGTTTCCACGTGAGCCAGCTGCAGGCCAACAAAACACTACCCATGGCCAACTCCCACCCCAAGCGCTGCGCGACCCGAGGCAGGCGATCCCCTACCCAGAAAAACAACCGGCTTGCCAGCACAAAGGCGCCAATCGCAGGAATATAGAGATACCGGTCCGCAACCCAAATCCCAAAGGGAACGATCCCCAGAACGGGAAGGAGTAAAACAAAGAACCAAAGGGCCCAAAACTGAATCCGGCGGTCCGCACGGTACAGGAGCCAGGCTACCCCAAACAAGGCCAGCCACCCCAGCCCCAGCATCCCGTTAAATCGCTCAAAGATGGGCATCATCTGCCAGGCAGAAAGCGGGTGGGGAAAGAGCGCCATGCGGGGGTAAAAGGAAAGGACCAAGGGGATATTGAGAAGGTGTACCCCTGGCCCTCCATAATAGGTCTCTTCCAGCGCCTGCCCGGATTTATAGAAGCTGAAGAGATGAATGGCCACAAAGACCGCGCTGAGCAGAAAGAAACCGGCCAGATGCCAGAGCTGCCGCTTTTTTAGGGTTCCCTGCCGGTAGTCATACAAGAGGAAAATCACCGGCGCCACGATGGTGTTGATCTTGGAAAGCCAGGAAAGCACCAGAAACGCCGCGCACAAGATCGCATCCCCCCGGCGTTCTTTTTCTCGAAACCGCAGGAAAGCCCAAAACGAGAGCAAGAAAAGCAAAAAGGCCAGCGTACTCTTGGTTTCCGAAATCCAGGCCACGGTCTCAATATTGGCGGGATGCACCGCAAACAGCAGGCTGGCCAAAAAGGCCACTCGGGGCGCTTCCAGCTTTTTCAAAAGGAAATAGAGCAGGCAGACACAGGCAGCATGGATCAGGAGCTGGGCCAGGTGGTAGCCAAACGGTTCCATGCCGGAGAAATGGTGCAAGACGGCCAGGAAGGTGTGCTGAATGGGGGCGTAGTGTCCTAAATAAACATTGCTCCAGATGGCCCGCAGATAGAGTGGAGAGAGTCCCTGGATGCGATAGTTCTTCCGGATGTAAACGTCGTCATCCCAGACGAAATCGAAATAGAGAGTGGTGGCATACAGAGCAAACGTCACGCTGAGGAGCAAAGCGTACGGTAGGAGCCGTTGCCGGCGATCCAGGCGTTCAGCGAAGCTCAGGAAAGAATAGCGGCGATCCATGGGAAGCCATCATAACGCGGCGGTTCCGCGGGAGCCAGGAGATGTTTGGCTACCGACAGTCCCTGTTCCCCGCTTTCCCCCGAAGGTGCGCACGGCGCGCAGGAGGACGGCGAACTGGTCTGTCCCCCTGCGAACCACGCAGCCTCTAAAGTTTCAGGGAATCCCACCGGGCTTCGATCACATCCCAGTCCAGGTTCTTGAAGAAGGCGTCAATATAACCGGCGCGAGCGGCGCCGTAGTCCAGCCAATAGGCGTGCTCGTAGGTGTCCAAGGCCAGGATCGGGGTGGTATTCCAGACCGGGAAGGTGTTCTGGGCGTCGCCCAGGTAGTTGAACAAGTGCTTCCAGTCATGGTCGTAGGCCAGCCAAACCCACCCGCGGGCCGATATGCCGGTGGCCTTCAAATCCGCGGCCCATTTCTCCAAGGAGCCAAAGTCGCGTTCCATAACCGGCTTCAGCTTGCCCTTCGGCTCTCCTCCTTTGCCACCCAGATGTTCAAAGTAAATTTCGTGGTTTTTGACGCCGCCGATGGCGAAGGATAATTCTGCTTTCAAGGACCGCAAATCGCTATAGACCTGATTGGCGCTCTTCAAGTCCACCGATTCCAGCTTGGTCATGATTTCGTTATATTTGTTCACATAACCCTGGTAGAGCTTGTAGTGCTCGGTCATCGTCTTTTCGGAGATCCCATCCAGCGCCCGGATGGATTTGAACTGCTTTGCAGTGATCTGATGTGCCATCAGTTGCTCCTTTCTGTTGGTAGAGACCCATCGGCTAGGCGGGGAACTGCGCAGAAGGTCAGGCTCCGCTGTCCCACACCATAGATCCTTACTCCGGGGAGTCAGCCTCTCCTGCCCAGAACGTTTCCCTGCCCGCCACGGTCTGGAAGATCAAGCCCTGAATCGCCTGGTTCTTGCTTGCTGTACCTTCTGATTATACGGCAGAACCCTCTTCGCTCTAAAAAAAGGTCCCTGGAAGCAGAAGCCTTCCAACCCCAGCGCGTTCTGGCGATCCGACAACAAGAATCATTCTGTCCCGGTGGGAGTTTCTATTTGACACCGGATCGGGCCATTGCTCTAATGATTTGTTCCCTTTTTTCGCAACACACTCCAGGCGGAAAACGTCTAACACGATGTAATGACCATCCGTTTTTCAAGGGACGAATTGTATAGAGGAAATCCTGGTGAATCTTAAGAACGTTGTGGAGAGTTCAAAAACAGCGCTGGACCGACGAAACGGTGAATGGTTGCTTTTCCTGGCCGTTTGCCTCTGGCTGCTGTACCTGGCGCCCGCCGCTGTGCAGGGACAGTCCGTCAGCGGAACTATCCGTGGCCGGGTGCAAGACGAGTCCGGCGGAGTCCTCGTCGGGGCGCAGGTCACCGTGCGCGACGCGGGAAAGGGCATCGAGTACACCGCGCAGACGGATTCCCTGGGTCTCTACCAGTTGACCCTCCCGGTGGGACGCTACGAGGTGAACGTATCGTCGAGCAGCTTTGCGCCGGCGAAACGAATGGGCCTCATGGTCTCGGTTGGAGAAACGATCCCGGTTGATTTCACGCTCCAGGTCGGAGGTTTGGAGCAAAGCATGGAGGTGCGCGCTGCGCTGCCGCTGGTGGATACAAGCAGCGGCACGATCTCCGCCCTGGTGGATCGGGAGCGGCTGGCCCAGCTACCGCTCAATGGCCGGGACTACGGCTATCTGGCTATGTTAGAGCCAGGAGTTGTCCCCAACCAAAATGGCGCTTTGAATTCCGCGTTTGGAGGAGGTTGGGCCAACTTCCTGGTGAACGGACAGATTGACCAAGCCACGCTCTTCCTAATGGACGGCTCCGACATCAACGACCTCTTTTCCGGTCGCACCCCCAGCGGTGCGAGCGGCCTGCTGCTGGGTCTGGATGCGGTGCAGGAGTTCCAGGTGCTGCTAAATAATTACAAGGCTGAGTTCGGAAGAAATTCCGGAGGGGTCATCCACGTCGTAACCCGTTCCGGCTCGAATCAACTCCATGGCTCGGTCTTGGAATATCTGCGGAATAGCGCGCTGGATGCCAAGAACTTTTTTGACTTGCCAGACCCTGCTCCCATCCCTGCCTTTCGGCGGAACCAATTCGGAGCCACTCTCGGCGGGCCGATCCGCAAAGATCGGACCTTTTTCTTTCTGAATTATGAAGGGTTGCGGGAAAGAAAGGGTATCACGAGTGTTGCCACGGTCCCCACAGAGACGATCCGGGCATCGGCTGTCTCTTCCATAATACCATTCCTGAAGCTTTACCCGGTGCCGAACACGCCCGTTAATGCTGGTGATAGAACAGGGACACTGGTGAGCAGCGCCATCCGGCCCACCCGCGAAGACTACGGGTTGGCGCGGGTAGATTACCGGCTCGGCGAGGCAACTACCCTTATGGGCCGGTTCTCCGTTCAGGACAGCTTTGCCACTATTCCTTACCACGGAACCCCGGTGCCAGGGTTTCCGGATGATGTGCCCCATCGGAATACCTATTCGCAGTTAGGAGCAACTACTACGCTGGGAAGTAATGCCGTCAATCAATTCCATTTCGCGTTTAACCGCACCAAGGAAGACATCGTGCTCCCCCCCCCACAGGGTGGCCTGACCACCACTCCCATTCCAGGACGCTCCTTCGGCGTCATCCTTGTGAGCGGACTTTCCAACCTCGGCAATCAGTTATTTGCTCCGTTCGGAGTGGCACAGAATGTATTCGAAATCGTCGAGAACCTTAGTTACCGTACAGGACGGCATTCTCAGAAATATGGCGGTTCGATTCAGCGCTACCAAGAGAACGAATATCGCGGGACTTTCTTCAACGGGCAATATCGTTTTGATGGTGGTTTGACTCCCTTCCTCCTTGGGACACCAAACACCTTTATTGGCGTTCTCGGAGGGACTGCCGCCGACGGCATTGCCTCTCCCGGCGGATGGCGCTGGATCACTTACAACGGCTTCGCTCAAGATGATTTTCAGGTCCGCCCCAACTTGACCCTGAATTTCGGGGTCCGCTACGAGTTCAGCACTACACCGAGCGAAGTCAACGGGCAGCAGGCGAATTTGCGTTCCCCGCTGGACTCCACGATCAACGTGGGCGGACAGCTTTTTAACACCATCGCTCGTTCGTGGGCGCCCCGCTTCGGATTTGCCTGGAGTCCGCTTGCCAACCAGCAGGCAGTGCTGCGAGGAGGCTACGGAATTTTTTACAACTCGCTCGTTACAAACATGTGGGGCAATTCCAGGTTGGTTCCGCCCTACGTCGAGACAAAAGTAATTCCCTTACCATCGTTTCCTAATCCAATCGCGACTGGCAGACCCCAGATTCTTTCCACCACGGGGCAGGCCATTGACTACAACCTCAGTCAGCCGTACACGCAACAGTGGAACCTGCAGTGGCAGCAACAACTGCTCTCCGACTGGGTTGTCAAGATCGGTTATGTCGGCAACCACACGCTGCATCTGATCCGATCCGTGGAAGCCAACCCCGCCAATCCGGATTACCAAGCTGACGGGCGCAAGTTCTTTCCCGCAGGACTCCCTCGTCGCAACACCAAATTTGGCCAGATTCGCGGGCGCGTCTCCGACGGAATGTCCTGGTACGACGCTCTCCAGATGAGCGTAGAAAAACGGTTCCGTTCCGGCTGGACTTTTCAAGGCTCCTATAGTTGGAGCAAAGCTCTCAGCACAAACAGTGCTTCCTTCCACGACTTCCCCAGCCAGCCTCCCAACACGCAGGACCCGGATGATCCGTTTTTAGACAAAGCGCTGTCTCCCTTCGACACGCGCCACCGGGCCGTGTTCAACTTCATCTACCAGATGCCTGCCACGCCTGGTTTGGGGCCGGGAGGCGGGTTGTTGGGAGGATGGACGGTCTCCGGCATTGTCTCTCTTTCTTCCGGTTATCCGTTCTCAGTGGTGGACGGGTTCAACCGTTCGCAGAATTTGCAGACAGACCCCATTGCGGATCGTCCCAACTGGAACCCCAATTTCCAGGGGAATCTGATTCTGGGCGATCCCGCGCGTTGGTTTGACCCCGCCGCTTTCCTGCTACAGCCAGCCGGCTTTTATGGGAATGTCCCCCGGAACGCGCTGACGGGGCCAGGATCGGCCAATTTTGACATTTCTTTCAGCAGGGATTTTCTGGTTCGGGAACCGCGCGCCTTAGAGTTTCGGGCGGACTTCTTCAATTTATTTAACCATCCTAATTTCGCCACTCCCAGCACTCCCACCGGAGCGCAGGTTACCGGGGGGGTGCTCGTGTTTCCGGACGCTTCCGGCTCTCCTGCCGGAAATGCCGGACAAATCTTCCGCACCGTCACGGATTCGCGCCAGATTCAGTTCTCGCTGCGATACCGTTTCTAGCGTTTTGGGGTTTGTTTGCCCGCTACGTCCATCGGAGAGCCGAAGACCACGTTCTGTCCTGGACTCGAGATCCAATGCGGCAAAATCCGTTTGGTCCTCTACTACCTCGCGCCGAAGCGGGCTATTCTAATGGGCTGAGATGAGGTACTGGAAACTGGAGCGGGTGCCCGAGCCGGAGGATATGGATGAGGCGGAGGAAGTCCAGAGCTATAACTCTGCCGCTGCCGCCCGCCACCTGGACGCCATTGACAATACGTTCGTCGAGCACCTGCTCCGCCTCCTTCCCACCCGCGAGACGCGGAACGGTTCCCGCTGGGGACTCGATGTCGGCACGGGGCCTGCTCAAATCCCGATCAAAATTCTCCGCCAAATTCCTGGCCTGAAAATCATCGGGCTGGAACGTTCGCCCAACATGCTGGCCTGCGCGCGTCAGAACGCGGCACAGGCGGGGTTGGCGGACCACCTCCTGCTATTGCGGGCCGACGGGCATTTCCTGCCCTTCCCGGACGGTATGTTTTCGATGGTTTGCTGTAACTCGGTTTTGCACCACGCGCGGGAGCCGTTGCAGCTGCTCCGAGAAATTTTTCGGGTAGCGGCTCCTGACGCTACGGTGCTATTGCGGGACTTACGGCGTCCGGTGCGCCCGCTGCTGCGCTGGCACTTGTGGAGGCATGGCCAGCCTTACCAGGGCCTCATGCGGCGGCTCTTCGAGAACAGCGCACGGGCTGCTTATACCCTGGAAGAACTGGAGGACTTTATCCAGAAGGCAGGGCTTCCCGGCGCCACCGTCTTTCGGTTCCGAGGCGCGCACATCGGGATTGAGCGCTCGGCACGGCGTTAGAGTGCTGAAGATCAGAGTGCGGCTGGGGGAAACGGAGTCCAGGAAGATTACTTGCGGTGCGGCTCCACAATCACTTTGAGAGAACCATCGCGGGGGTTTGCGGCCAGGCGAAAGGCCTCGGGGAATTGGTCAATTCCAAAGCGATGCGTGATCAGATCCTCCACGCGCACCTCGCCGGTGCGAATTAGCTCCAGGGCTTCTCGCATATCCCGAGGCGCTGCCCCATAGCTGAAAGTGATGGCAGGCTGCAAGAGCCAGAATTTCGTCAAGTTAAAGCATATTTTTTTATCCGGACCGTCCGCAGCAAAGAATAAAATATTCCCACCCCGATCCACGCACTCCAGTGCCGTCTCGGCGGCGGCTGCGGAGCCGGTGCACACAAAAACGCGGTCAGCGCACGGCAGTTTCTCGGTGGCGTGGAGCCCCTCATCCGCTCCCGCTTTCAGGGCCGCTTTCAGTCTGCTTTCGTTGGTATCCACAGCAAATATTTTTTTTGCGCCCAGCGCGTGCGCCAGCTTGATATGTAGAAGTCCTGCCAGACCGCTCCCAAAAATCAGCGTCGTGTGTCCTTCCATTGGAGAGGTCTTTCTCAGGCTGCGCACCACACAGCCCAGCGGCTCTGCAAAAGAACCTTGCTCGTACGTCATGTTTTCGGGCAGAGGATACAGCCCCCGGGAGACGCCGGGTTCCAGGATTCGTATATATTCGGCGAAACCACCAGGCTCGATGTGTTTCTCATGCATCGTCTCACAAGCCGTCTCGTTCCCATCCCGGCATGGAACGCACTTCATACAAGGGAAGTGGTGGGTGACCACCACCCGATCCCCGGCCTTATATTGGGTAATCGCCTCTCCGACCTGCACGATCTGGGCGGCAATTTCATGCCCTGTGTTGATGCCCCCCTTTTCCCCAGCCGCTGGCTCGCGGTACCATCGCATCGTATCGCTTCCGCAAATCCCACAAGCCTTGACCGCTGCCAGGACTTCGTGCGGGCCAATGCGGGGCACGGATCTTTCTTCTACGCGGACATCATCATGACCGCAGTAGAGGCCTGCTTTCATCCTTTCTGGTACTGCCATTCCTTGCTCTCCTTCACTGCCTGGAACAACTCGTAGGCCTCCTTGGGCGTTTTGTTATCGTGAACGACTGCCCTCAGTGCTCGGACCATAGCTACCGGGTGCTTGTGACGCCAGACCCTGCGCCCAAAGTCAATTCCTTTTGCTCCCTTTTGAATCGAATCGTAAGCGAGCAAAAGGCTATCCATCGTTTCGTCCACCCCTTTCGGCAATTTCCCGCCCGCCACAATCACGGGGACGCCGCAGGCTTCGACCGCCCTTTCAAATCCCTCACCGCAGTTGTAGGTTTTGATGAGGTCGGCACCGTGGGCCACCATGATCGCACCCGCCCGCGTCAGGAAGTCTGAATCCTTTTCGAGATAGCCCAGCGCATCGCCGACCGCGACAACCCCCAGTATCGGCAGGCCGATCTTTCTGGCCTCGCGGGACATCGTGGCCAGGTTGTCCAGCGTCTGCGACTGGTGCTTCGTCTTCAGGTAAACCGAGACTGCGGCAGCCGCCCCGCCTTCTTTCTGGACGCCCTCGGCAGTCAGAATGAGCTTTTCATTGGCGATGGTATCCGGCTCATGCACGATGCTGTCGAGATAGCGGAACTCTTCAAATTCTTCCGGGGTCGCCTTCCCGGCCTCCACCTTCGCCTGGCAGTCTTTGTATGTGCGATCAAATTCCCTACCCGTTCTTTGTTGGTAGGCCATCTTGGCAGGTTCCTGGATGTAGCCGGGCGTCGGGATGCTCATGGTCGTGGTACATCCGGAGGCGCGCAGAATGACCGGCGTTTTCAGGCCTCCGCCGAAACAGTGGCGCAGCACGCCGGGGTCTGTCATCAGAACATCCACAAATTCCAGCAGAGGGGAAAGAACCTCCCCTGGTCTTTCCAGGCCAGAGACGACTCCAAAATATCTATGATCCGCCGCCAGAACCACAATGCGATCCGATTTGCCGAAAAGTGTTTCTAGTCTCACCTGACAACTACCCCCTCTTAAAAATCAGTTTGACGCACAAGGATTGCCCCAAATGGCTACCGATGGCAGTATAAGGCACAGCAGGGACATTTGGAAATGCCGTTGTGGAATCCCATCCGAGCCGCGACCGTAAGGGAGCGGACAACCGACTTCCGGTCGCCCACTTGGCGTTCGGGAACCGCTTGCTTACGCGCGCGGCTCTGACTATGTTATGAGCAAAACCGAACAACAGCATCGGGAAGAAATCGTGGAGATCGGCAGGCGGCTCCATCAGCAGGGTTTTATAGCGGGCACGGACGGCAACCTCTCCGTGCGGATAGACTCCGAGCGAATCCTAACCACCCCGACCGGCATGAGCAAAGGGATGCTGAGGCCGGAAGATTTGGTCCTGGTGGACAAGAAAGGAAGCCGGCTTTCCGGTTTCCGGGAAGCTTCCTCGGAGTTGGGAATGCACCTAACGATCTACGAATCACGCCCGGAAGTCAACGCCGTTATCCACTCCCATCCGCCGACGGCGACGGGTTACGCCGCGGCGGGCCTCCCGCTCGACAAGGCGCTGCTCGCGGAAGTGGTGGTCGTCTTAGGTTCTGTGCCGCTGGCTCGCTACGCCACTCCCGGCAGCCCCGCGTTGAGCGAAGTATTGAGGGAGCTGATTCCTCACCACGATGCCATCCTGATGGCGAACCACGGAGTGGTCACTTGCGGCCAGGATTTGCTCCAGGCTTACTTCCGCATGGAAACGGTCGAGCACTACGCCCGCGTGTCACTGGTCACCGAACTGCTGGGCAAGCAAACACTGCTTTCGGGCCAGGACGTAGAGAAGCTCATGGAACTCCGCAGCCGCTACTTGGGTTCCACGAACCGGCCCTTGGGTTAGTAGCCAGTTTCCGAGATGCCGACTTCTCGTCAATTACCCAGACGCAAGCGAAACGACCTTAAAAGCACGGCTATAATCTAATTGCTGCACATTCTTGAACACTGCACAGAGGCGTTCTCCCTCATGAAGACAATGGTGATCGATCCGAGAGATTTCATCAGTGGACCATTTAGGAATTGCCCAAAATGTGAGGGCAATGAATTCGGAGTCCTACAGATCGGTGGGGATCATTACATCCGTCGTTGCCGTGATAGAAAGTGCTGGTTCACGCAAACGATACCTCTGCCCAAAATAAGAAAGAAAGTCATCTATATCGATCAACTCGCAATCAGCAACATGATGAAGGTGTTGAACCCAGCCGTGAAAGGACATGAGCATGCTGCCAGCGATCCCTTCTGGCGAGAGATGTTTGAACTACTCGATGCTGTTTGCAAGCTTCAACTGGTTGTCTGTCCCGATTCAGATGAGCATCGAAACGAATCATTGATGTCCGCTTTCTACGAACCGCTGAAGCGGGTTTACGAACACTTCTCCCACGGTATTTCATTCCGCGACTCGGAGTGGCTTCGACAACAGCAAATTGTTGATCTTGCAGGAGCCTGGGTTCGAAATCAGGCACCCAAGTTTGATTTCGACCCCGTCAGAGTCAGCCACGGGAGCATACATGAATGGCAGGATCGCTTCATTATCTCCGTTGACGCGAAATACGACCAATTTGTCGAAATGATACGTGTCCAACGGGAGCGGATTCATGAAGGCCTGGGAGGATGTTTCATTGAATGGCAAAAGAAAAAGCGTACCTTTTCCGATTGCTACGCTGAAGAAATTAGAGCTTATGGTCGGACGATCCTCGACGTATACCTGAGCTGGGTTAGGCATTGGATCGAAATCGAGCGAGGCATCCGGCCATTCGACATGGAGAAATACTCACCCCCACGGTGTGCCAGCCTGATAACTGGACTTAACTATGTTTTTCAAAGCGCTGGGATACCAGAAGCTGACTGTATCGCAAAGACGGCAGAATTCCTTTTGTCAGATGCTTTGGCGGAGGCCCCTTTCAATCGGATAGAAGCCTCGCTCTTTGCGGTCATGGCAATGAAGGCAGGCGCAGGGCAGAAAGAACCTCCAAATCGTGGAACGTCTGCCGATATAAATATTGTTTCGACATTGCTTCCCTATTGCGATGCCATGTTCATCGACAATAGATGCCGTGCATTGCTTGCAGACATTCCACATGATTACAAACTTCCTTATGGAACGCACATCTTTTCTATGAATACACGCGATGAATTTCTGCGATATCTGAACGACCTCAAAAACAAGTGTTCAGAAGACCATTTGATGCTTGTCAATGAGGTCTACGGGTCCAGGGAGCCATACACAGGCATTTTCCAACGCAAAGCCGCAACATGACTATCTGCTTTGCTGGGGTTTAATCTTCCGGCAGTTTCTGAATGCTCACATGGCCGTGTAACGCACTTCTCGGAAACTGGCCCAATACCGCCCCGATTGCATAAAAGAACGCGTCGAGAAGCGAGCAGTTATCGCAGAGGAAGGCCTTACAGCTTGCGTTCGACCTTTGGAAAGCTATCCCACACCCTAACGCCGCAGAAGTGGCTGCCTTCGGTGCAGACCGGGTAAGCCAGCTCGTGGCGAATGAAGCAGGGGGGGCCGATATAGCGGGCTAGCCGAGGATGCGTCAGGCGCACCTGTTCCAACTCTTCCATGGAAGCTGCGTAAATCTCTTCTTGGGCATTAAAGCAGGTCCGCATGGTCCACTTGTGGAGCAAATGCAAAAGGCTGCCCGTTTCCACCAAGCGGATGGCGGTGGCATTGGGCAAAACATAGACAGCAAAAGAAGCAGGCACGCCCATCTCCAGCAAGCGATTTTTCGCTTGCCAGGCTTCCTGCATAGCTTGCTGATAGATCGGCTCCGCCTCGGGGTTGCCCCGAATCAGCATGGGAGTAATGTAGTCTGGTTCCGGGTAGTTCGTGGCCGCGAGCAGCGGGCGCGAGGCAGGAACCATCCGATGCCGCTGGTCCTGGGAATCCGCCGTATGGCTCAGCTTCTTGAGGAAGGTGTAAGAGACGTGCTGCAAGACGCGCATCATAGGCGAATGAACGCCCACGTTGAGCGTTTCCAGGCGGTACCGGTTGCGCGCCGGGTTGAGCAGCGCGTCCAACGCTTGCTCTTCATCCATCTCTTTTTCGCTCAGCCCCAGCACATACCGGAATGAGCGGACGAGAAGGGATTCCGCATCCGGCGTGGCGGCAATCAAGCGGGAAGTTCGGCCTCCCAGTTCGCGTTCAAACTCCTCGCGTGCCAGAGCTGACTCAGCCGGTCCGCGTGCCGCCATGAGCTTGTGTTCGGGAACCAGTTCCTCCTCCAGGGGGCCGTGCCCGATGCGCTCGAAAAATTGAGGATCAATCTCTTTGACTCGCTCGACCATCTGGTCAATGACCAGGCCCGCTTCGTAGGGCGTGTCGCCGCTATTGCGCATCCGGTAAAGCCGGTGGAGGACGATGCCAGAAACGGTGTGGACCATGGAGGTGAAGGCGGCGATGGGCAGCACGTAGCGCGCGACCTCAATGGCCTTCTTCTCGACCTGCCGCTCAATCCGGAGACGGCGTTTCTCGGAGGTCTGGCTGCCGACCTTCCAAACCTCGTAAAGCACCTCTCGCGTACGCGCCGAGAGCTTTTCCGTCAGGAGGCGGTAATACTCCCAGGCCCTTTCCAGGGCGGTTGCATAAACCGCCAGCGCCTCTTCGGGCAACGGCGGAACAAACGCCTGCACCTGGTCCATCCGCACGTACCGCTGGCTTTGCTGCTCGGAGTTATAAAAGGGGTGGCTGTGGAGGAAGTTCCAAACAAAGTGGCGGGAAACATTCTCCAGGCCGAATTCAAAGTGGGCGTGCTGATAGACGGTGTGGTGCCCGCCGTTAAAGGTGGTCGGCCCGATGGCGATCCGCTGCTTCTCCGTGATCTCTTCCGGGGAGATGATGCGGGATGAGTAACAGGTCCGCGCCGCCGCGATGGCCGAATCGAAGGGCTTCTCAAAATAGTTTCGCAGCGTCACCCGGGGTCGGGTCGCCTGCAAAACCTTGGCCGCATCCGCCACACTCATGGGGCGATTGTAACCGAAAATGAAATGGCGCGGAAAACGTAGGAGGAGAGGCTAAAAAAATACTTCTCAGGGAGTGTTCTCTGCCGCAGCCGGCGCAGCCTTGCCAGACCGTTTGCCCTGGTATTTCTTATCGAAACGCTCCACGCGCCCGGCTGTGTCCACCAGCTTCTGCTTGCCGGTGAAAAAGGGATGGCAGTTGGAGCAAATCTCCAGGCGCATCTCGCCCTTGCGCGTGGAACCCGTCGTGAAAACGTTCCCACAAGCGCAGATCACTCTCACTTCGTGATATTCGGGATGGATGCCTGTTTTCATGGTCCGACTCGCACCTCACATACTTCCTTCTTTAGTATACAAGAGATTATCCGCCTCGACAATCTAGCTCACTGCCATTATTACAAGCGGCATGACTTTATCGTTTCCGAGCCGCTGTTTTGCGTTGGTAGCGCGCCTCGATGGCGCTTTTCATTCCGCCACGGGCATTAAACTCGCCGGTCACGGTTGCCCAAACGGGTCGGCACGCCTTGACCAAATCTTTCAAGATGCGGTTGATGGCGTTCTCATAGAAGATTCCCAGGTTTCGATAGCCTAAGATATAGTATTTCAAGGACTTAAGTTCCACGCACAATTTGTCGGGGACATAGCGAATCGTTACGGTTCCGAAATCCGGCAGGCCCGTCTTGGGGCAGATGGAGGTGTATTCCGGGATGGTGATAGTGATCTCGTAGTTCGGAAACTGGTTGGGCCAGGTCGCCAGCGGGGGGAGCTTGGCGTCCAGTCCGGAGCGCGCGTGTTCAGAGGTGTATCCAATCGGTGCCATCGGTTTCCTCGGCGTTTTCGGTTCCTTCGGCGTATTCGGTGCGAAAAATCTTGCCGCTGATTATTCTTGGCTGTCTATTTGACAATCTCGGAAGCCAACTGCGGGTCGGACACTCCCAGGATAACCATGGCGCGCTCCGAACCGCGTTCGATGGTCCCATAGCAATAGAGGATGTCAATGCCCTTCTCCGTCAATTTGCGGGTCAGCTTGCCGAGCGCTCCGGGGCGCTCCGGCAGGTGCGCGGTCAGCACCGCTTCCTCGCGGTACTTGTACCCCATTTTCTCCAGCACCTTTTTCGCCGTCTCCACGGGGGTGGCAACAATGCGGACCGAAGCCAGTCCGCGCTGCTCCGGAACCTGGATCGCGGTGATGTTCACCGCCACCTTGGCTAGTTCGCTGCAAAGCGCCGCCAGCGCCCCCCGCTCATTTTTGACCTGAATCACGAATTGATTCGCAAGGCTCATTGCCCTTTCCCCTTTACCGTAGATTCGAAATCGAACAGAAATAGCAACCCGACCAGTGTTTTTCCGTCCCGGAGTTTCCCGCGCCGAATCATGGTTTGCAATTCTTGCACCTCAAAAAGGCGGACCTCGATCCGCTCGTCGTCTTCCGGGCGGGCCACACCGGGACGAATATCCTGCGCCAGGAAAATGGTCATCTTCTCATCGAGAAATCCGGGGCTGACATAAAACTCCACCAGCTTCCGCCACTTCGAGGCGCGATACCCGGTCTCCTCGGCTAACTCCCGCCGCGCCGTACGCAACGGCGTTTCGCCTGGGTCCAGGGAACCCGCGGGCAACTCCCACAAGAAACTTCCCGCCGGAAAACGAAACTGGCGAACCAGCAGAATCCGGCCATCGCGCATCCTCGGCAGGATAACAGCGGAACCACGATGATGGATCACTTCGCGCTTTACCGGCACCCCTCCCGGCTCCACCGCCGTATGGGAGCGAACCGTGAAAACTTTTCCCTGGTAAATCAACTGAGACGAACTTGGCCTTGCGCGTGAGGTTACTTTGTGAGCAGGAATCCTCGATCTCCTTTTTATTTCGTTGTCCGATCCAGCCAGCGGCGCGAGCCGGGCAAACGCGGATTATAACACGGCAGTGGCAGTGATCAGTGACGAGAAGAGACAGGCGTCAGAAGAAAGGCGATGCTCCCGGACGTTGGAAGGCAAAGGAGTTGCTGCTATACTTTTTCCACGTCTGGCCCCCGTTTGGAGGTGCGGCATGAAAGAGTCCCCCAAAAGCGAGCATCACGGTACTCTGACGAGTACCATCAGCGCCATCGTGGTGGATGATGAACCGCTGGCGCGGGAGGAGTTGACCTTTCTGCTCAAAGCGCATCCGGACGTCCACCTGGTGGCAGAGGCTCGAAACGGGCTGGAGGCTTTGCACTTTATTAAGGAGCACGAGCCGGATTTGGTCTTTCTGGACGTGGCCATGCCGGGGCTGGATGGGCTGGGCCTGGTGCGCAAGCTCCTCGACAAAAAAATCAAAATCAAGATGCCGCATGTGGTCTTCGCCACCGCCTACGATCAATATGCCGTGCAGGCCTTTGAACTGAACGCGATTGACTATCTCCTGAAACCCATTGACAAGGGGAGACTGGCGCAGTCCGTGCAAAGAGTCCGGCGCTTGATGGAAACCCCGGCCCCCAGCGCGCCCAACGCCCCTAGCTCTACGGATGCGCTCGAAGACCTCCTCCGCACCTTGAAAGGGCGTCCTCCGCAGCAGACCAAACTGCTGCTCCGCACCAGCAACCACCTCTTTCTGATTGATGCGCAGGACTTGATCTACGCCACCATCGAAGGCGGGCTGATTACGCTGGTGACCAAGGAGATGGGGGGGGAATCTAACTACCGCACCCTCGAAGACCTGCAAGCCAACCTCGACCCGAACACTTTTTGGCGCGTGCACCGCTCCTATCTCGTCAACCTCAACCACATCAAGGAAGTTGTGCCCTGGTTCAAGAGTTCCTATCAATTGCGCATGAACGATAAAAAGAACACGGAAATCCCCGTCAGCCGCGCACAGACCAAGCGGTTGAGGGAGTTGCTGAAACTTTGATATAAATTAGACGCCTGACAGAAGGGGGACTTTATGGCGATTTCGGCGCGTCTGTTTTTGGCTGTGATTC
>Ga0156222_1102_pt1 | contig 16126 bp, 15 predicted proteins | sample RifCSPlowO2_12_FD_107870 | JGI IMG/M metagenome (GOLD analysis project Ga0156222, IMG submission 107870) | Acidobacteria bacterium RIFCSPLOWO2_12_FULL_59_11 | reverse complement strand
CCTCACAGGATGCCTGCGGGTGGTTTCGCCATTGCGGATATGCTATACACTAACTGTAAAAATGGTCTAGCCAACTGAGCTGCGGGATTGGGGCGAATCCGCTGCCCTTCCTTGGCCACTGCTTCATGGATCAATTACCGCACTGTGCCCAATTTTGTGCCCACCCCCTGCATAGACTGAGTGTTACCGAGTGTCTAACGACCAAAGCTAAGCCGTTGACAATACACCTTAAGAACACTCCGTAGCACTCCGTGTAAGTTGTTGATTCACCGTGCGGCAAGTCCTTACAAGCAGGAGGTCGCAGGTTCGAGCCCTGCAACGCCCACCATGGATCTAGTCCGATGCGAACATTGGAGAAGTGATCTCGCTTCAAAAATATTTGACAATCTGTTCGCTACAGAAATAAATTCCATTCGGGTTGGGCCGAAGTCGTTTACCATCATTACCGATCTTGAAGATGGCGGGGTTTCGAAGGAATCTTAGTCGGGGGTATGAGCATCTTATGAAAAACCAATGGAAATGGTTGGGATTATTGTTGTTGGGAATGCCGCTAGCAGGTGGTGCGCAGGGGGCGGACCCCGCCTCGCAGGCGGAACTCATTCAAGAGCTGTTAGCCCGCGTTCAAAAATTGGAGTCGCGCGTGGCGGAACTGGAAAACCAGCCAAAAATGCAGCGGCCGGCCAACGGGATCGTGCTGGCAAGCATGGAATCCATGTCACCGGCAGGAGCGACCATGGAGTCCCTGCAGTCCGGGATGCAGGCTTCCGGGACTGCATCGGGGCAAGGTACTGACGCACAGCCGGCTTATCCCTCCCTGAAGCTGGCCGGGTTCAGCGACTTCAATTTTAGCGCCACAGACCTGAAGGGCTCTCGCAGCGGGTTCACCGAAGGACAATTTATCCTACACCTGACCTCCGCCCTCTCCTCCAAGGTAAACTTTCTCTCCGAGCTGAGTGCCACGGCCCGCTCCGATGCTGGAACAGGATCCCCCCCGGCCACGGGCTTCAATTTTGAAGTCGAGCGGAGTATTATTCGGTTTGAGCAGAGCGATCATTTCAAGGCGTCCTTTGGCCGTTACCACACTCCGATCAATTGGTGGAATACCGCCTTTCACCACGGCCAGTGGTTGCAGACAAGCATCAGCCGCCCGGAGATGACACAGTTCGGCGGCCGCTTGATTCCGGTTCACTTTGTGGGAGGTCTTGTAGAGGGCACAGTTCCCTTAAGCGGCTTGAACTTGAATTACAACGCAGGGCTTGGCAATGGCCGCGGTTCCGTCATCAGCCGAGGCGGGGATGCTGGAGATAACAACAATAATCGTGCTTGGCTTGTCAATTTGTTTGCTAAGCCCGATCGCCTGTTTGGCCTGGTAGTAGGCGGGTCGGTCTATCGCGACAAAATCACTTTGGCGAGTGGTCGGGAATTTCGCGAATGGATCACATCAGGGCACATCGTGTGGCAGAAGGAAAATCCGGAGTTGATTGCGGAGTTTGCCAATGTGAATCACCAGGAAGCGGGCCGCGAGAACACTTTCAACAGCCAGGCCTACTATGTCCAGGTGGCTTACCGGCTTCCGTGGTTTGAAAATCTCTGGAAGCCGTATTATCGCTTTGAATATATCCATATTCCCCGAAGCGATGCCGTCTTCCAAGGAGTGCCCAACCTGGCCGGCTCGGTCGTAGGTCTTCGGTATGACATTTCCAGCTTTGCAGCCATCAAGGCAGAATACCGCAACCAGCGCCGTCTCCCAGGCCAGCCGCACGGAAACGCAGGATTTTTACAAACTAGCTTCACCTTCTGAGGTTCCCTTATGAAACAATTGAGCCATCGGCTTCAGTATGCCGCAGTTCTTTTAATCGCCTGCCTGGTTGTCGGGAGATGTCCCGCGGCGGCGCAATCCGCCTCCGATGTTGCCATCGTGGCGCATCCGGACGTGCCCATCGACAATCTCAGCCTGGCGGATTTGCGGAAGATCTTTATGGGAGACCGTCAGTTTTGGAGCTCCAATTTGCGCATTACATTGCTGATTCGAGCTCCTGTAGCGCGGGAACGCAACGTGGTCCTGAAAACGATCTACCAGATGACCGAGGCGCAATTCCGGCAGTATTGGATCAGCAAAGTCTTCCGGGCCGAAGCCGCCAGCGGTCCCAAGATTGTCTACTCCAATGACATGGCCACGGAACTGATCGGCGGAATCCCCGGTTCGATTGCGTTTGTGGACGCCGCCCAGGTGCCGCCAAACGTGAAGGTGCTCAAAGCCAACGGCCTCCTGCCAGGCGAAAAAGGGTATCCCTTGCGTTGATAGGGGACTATGACTATCCGCCGACGATTGGTTTTAGCGTTCGCCACCATCCTGGTGTTGTTTTGCCTGAACCTGGGCGTGTATCTCTGGGGAAAAAGCAAGCAGAGCTCCACAGTGGTGGCCTTGGAAAAGGCTGTTTCGAGCCAGTTGTTGGTTGCCTCCATCAACCAGAGCCTGAACAATCTGCAGAAGCAGGTCGCCTTGATCAGCGAAATCATGGTGGAAACGGCTCAAGGTGGCGCCGGGCCGGGGGAGATCGCCCAGTTTAGTAGCCGGCTCGAAGCCATTGCGCAACAGATCGAAGAGCTGGGAAGGTTATCCGATCCCAGGGATCGCGACCGGATCGAATCCCTTCGCAACGACTACCAGGATCTGAAATCCTCTTGGCAGGTTTTCTTCCAGAATTTCGGCGTCAATCAATCCAAGGCCATTCTGGAACTGGCGACCAAAGGCGACCCGCTGAGCCAGCAGGTTATCAATCAGATGTTGCCGCAATTGCAGGAAGACGAAAAACGTCGCATGGACGCCGCCATTTCCAACTTCAATCGCGTGGGAAACCTGACCTGGCAAATCACAATCGTGATTCTCGTGGCTTCGATCGGAGTCGCCATGCTGGTTGCCTATCGGGTCTCCCGCTATCTTGCGGGAGGATTGAACGAGCTGCGGGCAGGAACTGCGCTGATCGGCCAGGGACAGCTCGAACACCGCATCACTCTAAAATCGGCCGACGAACTCGGCGACTTGGCGCGGGCATACAACGAAATGGCGGCGGGCCTGCAGTCGGCCCGCGAAGAGGCGATGAAGGCCAAGATGGACGTCGAGAAGCGCAACCGGGAACTGGAAGAACAAAAAGGAATCGCGGAAAATCTGCTGCTGAACATCCTGCCGGTCCAGGTGGCCAAAGAACTGCAAGAGCAGGGAACGGTCGAGCCGAAGTACTTTGAGGACGTGACGATCATTTTCACGGATTTTGTCGGCTTTACCTTGTCTTCCGAAAAGCTGGCCGCGGAGGATCTAGTCTACTTGCTGAACGATTATTTCACGAGCTTTGACCATATCGTTGCTAAGTATCACATGGAGAAGCTCAAAACGATCGGCGACAGCTACATGTATGTGGGCGGGATGCCGCTCGGTAGGCGGGCGCGCCGCACCCCTTCGCATCCGGTGGACGCGGTACTAGCTGCCTCCGAGATGGTGCGGGCGGTGAGCGAGCGCGACCAGCCCGAAAATCTGGCTCGTTGGGCCGTGCGGGTAGGCATCCACACCGGTTCCGTGATCGCAGGGGTGGTGGGCATCGAGAAGTTTGCGTTCGATATCTGGGGCGACTCGGTGAACTTCGCCTCGCGCATGGAATCCAGTGGAGCACCGAACCGGATTAATCTCTCCCAGCAGACCTACATGCGCGTGAAGGACTTTTTTGATTGCGAACATCGCGGCAAGGTGCTGACCAAGGATAAGAAGGAAACCGATATGTACTTCGTCAATGGAGTTCTCCCGTCCTTGTTGGACGGGAGCGGGCATGTTCCTCCAGAGCCTTTCCTGCGTCGCTACCGCATTTACTTCCGAAAAGAGCCACCGGATTTCCCAGCCTTCCTGTTGGGGTCGGCCCAACGCGTTGCGGGCTGACCTAAATAGTTAGAGCAGTTTCATGGTTGCTTGTAGACCGAAGTGGGGCGCTTCGGAATGCCGGTTTCTCAATAGGTTCGGCCACACCCTCCGAAAATTCATAATCTACACTTTCCGTGAAAGTGGTCTAGATAGGCAAAACGGCCCAGTTTCTGCACTGCGATCCTTCACCACCCGGGAAAAGTCGCTTTTTCATAGTACCTGCTTTGAAGAGAAAGGAAATGGCTTGGTCCGCGAGAACATCCTTTTCTCGCAGGCGAGCTACAGATGGAACTCTCGCTTCAGCCGGGTACTTTTCTCAGCCACCTCTTGCGCCATCCTGGCTTTGCGTTGAGCCAGCCGATGGTGAAGGTTTTCATCCGAGATGGCGAGAATCTGCGCCGAGAAAATGGCGGCGTTGATGGCGCCGGCTTTGCCAACGGCCATTACCGCCACAGGAACGCCGCCGGGCATCTGGACCGCGGCCAGCAGGGAATCAAACCCGCCCAATGGGGAGTTGGCGAGCGGCACCGCGATCACCGGCAAGGTGGTCTCGGCCGCGATGGCGCCAGCCAGGTGGAAAGCGCCTCCGGCGCCGACCACAATAACCTTGATGCCTCGCTGGGCCGCGCTGCGGGCGAATTCCGCGGTTCGCTCCGGAGAGCGGTGCGCGCTGGTAATTTCCAGTTCGTAAGGAATCCCCAGTTCGTGCAACGTGCGAGCAGTTTCTGCCATGATCGGCAAGTCCGAATCGCTGCCCATAGCGATGGAGACTAGCGGTTTTTGATTTTTCTTTGGCATGTGCTCCTGTCCTTCAAAGATTGCGGAATGCCCACGGCGGCAACGCCAGTTCAATGGCCGCCGATTTACAAAGGATGAGCGCGCTCTAAGCCCTTGCGGGCAATGTCGCGCCGATAGTGAATTCCGGCGAAATGAACCTTCGAGATGGCCGCATAGACTGCCTGCGTGGCTGCCGCCAAGTTAAGCCCCCGCGCAGTCGCTCCCAGGACGCGGCCACCCGCTGTGGTCAGAGACCCATTGCATTCGGCAGTGCCGGAGTGAAACAACTTTGCTCCTCCGGCTTCGGCTTCTGCCAGGCCGCTGATGGGTTTGCCCGTTTGATAATCACCAGGGTATCCAGCGGAACAGGCCACCACGCACACGCTGGCTCCGGACTCCCAGGACAACGGGCCGGGCTGGAGATGCCCTGTAGCTAAGCTCAGGAGAGTCTCCGCCAGGTCTGTACGCAGCCGGAAAACAAGGGGTTGCGTCTCCGGATCTCCCAACCGAACATTGTATTCCAGGACCTGTGGTCCTTGCTGGGTAATCATCAGCCCGCAGTAAAGCACGCCGCGGTAAAGAATCCCCTCCGCGCGCAAACCTTCCAGTGTGGGGAAAACGGTATCCTCTAAAATCCGCCGCGAAAGGCCTTCGGAGAGGATGTTGTCATCACAATAGGCGCCCATGCCCCCGGTGTTGGGGCCACGATCCTCGTCCCACACCCGCTTGTGGTCCTGGGTAGGAGGCAGCGGCAGGACGGTCTTTCCATCCGTCAGAACCTGGAAGGACACTTCCTCACCCTCCAGCTTTTGTTCCAGCACTACGCGGTGCCCAGCCTCACCGACCAGGCGGCCCGAAAGGAGTGAATCGAGCGCCTCCTGCGCTTGCGCCTGGTCGGCGCAGACCACCACCCCTTTGCCAGCAGCCAGGCCATCCGCTTTGAGCACCAACGGCCCGCCCCAGCGGTTCAGGTTGGCCAGGGCAGTTTCGCGGTCCTCACAGACCACAAAGTCAGCCGTCGGGATGCGGTGGCGGCGCATAAATTGCTTGGCAAAAATCTTGCTGCCTTCCAATTGTGCTGCGGCCCGGCTGGGACCTGCCACCGGCAGTCCTCGGGCGAGCAGCTCATCGGCGAGACCGGCGACCAGGGGAGCTTCCGGACCGACCACCGTCAGGTCGGCGCCGATCTCCGCCGCCAACTGCGCCAACTGCGGAGGTCTCTTTAAATCCGCCGCCAGGCAGGTCGCTTCGCGAGCAATCCCTCCATTGCCAGGCACGCAGAAGACCTGCTGGACCGCTGGGCTTTGCCGAATCTTCCACACGAGAGCGTGTTCTCTCCCACCAGAGCCAATGACGAGTACTTTCACTTCAAAAGTTCCTCCCGAACCGCGATTAGGATTCCGGACGCACCAGTCGGCCAGCCAAGATGTAATTTTTCCAGAACCGTTTCCCGGTCTGATCTTCCAATTGCAAACGGAACGTGGGTGCGGGGCCGTCTGGCGTTTCCCGGTTGTCCACTTCAATGGGATAGAACCCAATCAGGTTTCGTTCGCGGTGGGCCGTTTCGTAGCGCGATCTGGCCGGATTCCAGGTAAAGACTCGAACTTCGTCGAAGTCATACGGCAAACCGGCGACGCTCCGGATTGTAGCCCAGAGATACCAGGGTCGTCCCTGTCCCTGATCTTGTTCTTGGCGTAGCACAAACCAAGCCCGTATCCGAAGTCCCTCCCGATACTGCGCGACCTCCAGGGGCACGTTCATGTCGAAAGCACCTTCCAGCACCCAGCCAACCCGTTCTCCCGAGGCGCGAATGAGGAACCAATCTTCCGCTTCTTCCACCGCACGATGCTCCAGAACTTCGATCTCCTCGCCTTCCGCCAACTGGTAGAATGTTTCCGAATCCCGGCTCGACTCCAGACGCAAATTGGCTTCGCGTCGCATCAAAGCTGTCCCTTGGGAAGGAAGGGACTTTGCCTCCCCGGCCAACCTCTGAAATTGATTAAACACTTGCTGGGAAACCAGTCGCTGCTCCTGCACCCAGCCAGTCCGGCCACTGGCGGAGCGGACCTGAACCCAACGCGGGCGTCTTCCCAAAATTTCGACCGGTTCCCCCGCTTCCAAGCTGCCGATCTCCTGCGCGGAAGGACCTAACTGGCTGAACAATGGCGTCCCGGCGGAACCCACATAGGCGATCCCCAGAACTTCCGGCGCTGGCTGTGGCCCGCAACTGACAACGGGCAGGATCAGGAAGACGGCCAGTGCCCGTTGCCAGGAAGGAAGCTGCCTCGTCAACGCTAGTCGGACAACTTGGAGGAGATGCATGGCGATTTCGCGTACATGTTCTGCCAAAGGTAAAACCCGTCTCTTCTATTTTAGCCACAGCAATTTTGCGGAGCCGGGTTCAGTCTCCAAAGGAGATGCCCAAAGCATGGGCCGTGCGGACCATGTCGCCTTGGGGGTCCACGGTTTTCAGCACTCCGACCGCTTTCTCGATCGGGGTTGATTGAATCGAGCCGCAATGCAAACAGACCATGTGGCCGAACTCACCGCGGGCGATCAAGTCCACGGCGGCCACGCCCAGGCGGGAACTCAGCACGCGGTCAAAGGGAGAGGGAGAGCCGCCGCGCTGGATGTGCCCCAGCACGGTAACGCGGGTCTCCCGGTGAATCCGGCGAGCCACCATTTTACTGACGGTGTTGGCGACGGTCCCGCTGCGAGGCGCCTGGCGGCGTTCGTGGTCTGCAGGAATAATGGGGTGACCATCCATGGTATGGCATCCTTCGGCGACGACAACGATGCTGAAAGGGCGACCCACCCGCGCGCGCTCCTCGATTTTCGCGCAGATCTTTTCTGTTTGGCAGGGAATCTCCGGGATCAAGATGACATGGGCCCCGCCGGCAATTCCCGATTCCAGGGCAATCCAGCCCGCGTCCCGACCCATCACTTCCACCAACATCACCCGGTGGTGACTCTCGGCGGTCGTGTGGAGTTTGTCAATCGCTTCGGTTGCCGTGTGCAGCGCGGTATCGAAACCAAAGGTAATCTCCGTGGCCGACAAATCGTTGTCAATTGTTTTCGGCACTCCCACTACCGGGGCCCCGCACCGCCAAAGCTCCAGGGCGATTTTCTGGGTGCCGTCTCCGCCCACCACCACCATCGCATCCAACCCCACTTTGCGAAAATTTTCCAGAAGCAGGGGAGACACATCTTTGACCACCGTTTTGCCGTTTTCCTGCATGGGATAGGCGAACGGATTGCCCCGGTTGGAGGTGCCCAGGATCGTGCCGCCCCGGGGCAGGATTCCCCGAATCTCGTTGGCGCCGAGCGGGCGGATTTTCTCCGGCCAGATCAACCCATCATAACCATCCGGAATCCCCAGAACTGTCCATCCGTGTTCAATCGTTGCCGCTTTCACGACGGCGCGGATGACGGCGTTTAATCCCGGGCAATCGCCGCCGCCGGTGAGAATGCCGATCGTCTGCACTGGTTTACTCATGTCAATTCCCTCCCTGGGAGCAATGGCAGCCCCTTCGCTCACGGGCGGTTGTGCTGCCCCGGTAAAAAAGGTCTGGTTGGTCGCTGTTCTCTCGTCAAAATTCCACCCGCACAGAAAGCCGCGCGATCCGGCCCCGATTGGTTGTGTCTGGGATCAAGCCGAAGCTTGGACTCAGGAGATTCGCTCGGGGCTTGTCGAATTGAGGGTGGTTGAAGAAGTTCAAGAACGCAACCCGAAACTGCACCGAAATCTCTCGCGCGCCGCGAAAACGAAGCTCTTTTCCAATCGAAACGTTCCAGTTGTTCGTCCCATCCTTGCGGAAAACATTGTAACCGATGTTGCCCCGCCCGCCGGGGAGGATGTTTAGATCGAACAGAGGAGGCTTCGTTTTATCTTCGGGGTTGTAGTAGAGGAGGGAGGATGCCGTATCGGGATCGTCCAGGCTCTTGCCCAGTATGCTGGGGTTGAGAACATTGGGTCGGTCATTCATCACGCCATCCACATTGCCGAGGCCGGGGCCGTCGGCGGTGTGCACAGAAAAAGGGAGTCCGGACTGGAAGACGGTGGTTCCCGAAATTTCCCACCCGCGCAGCAGGAGGGACTTCCAGCCGTAGAGAGGTCCAACCGAGGGCAAGAGATAAGCGTAAGAGAGGGACAAATTGTGGGGCGTGTCCAGTAGACTCCAGCCTTTCAAGTCCTCCATGCGAGAGGTCAGTTCCGAGCTGGCAATTCCAATCGCGGGCGGTTTCTCCACGCCGGAAGCGGTGTTGGTAAAGTCTCCGCCCAGGTCAATATTTTTGCTGAACGTGTAGGTGGCGCGGAAGGTCAGACCGTGGCTCAGCCGTTTTTGCAAGGAGACTTGGGCGGCGTCGTAATACGCGATGCTATTGCTTTCAATTTCCGCAATGCTGTAATAGCGCGGGTCTGGCCTGCGGTCATTGATCGTATCCGTTGTCAGTTTGTCTTTGGGGCTACCCGGCAAGGGCTGTGCACGGTTCGAAATATTTTGTGTAAACAGATGAAAGGAGCGCGTTCCCATATAAGAAAGCCGCAAGAAAAACGATCCCGGCAGGTCGCCCTCCATCGAGAGCATGTATTGGTGGGAGTACGGCGTCACCAGGTCCGCCGAGAGCCGACGCCGGGCGCAGCGTGGTTGATTGCCGCTTAGCTGAGCCGGAGAAAAAAACAGGCTGGCTAGGTTGGGTGCCGGACGTTCTGTCACGCAAACTTCGGGAGGATTGAACCGGGCAAACTGATAGGTGGCGGGGAAGATGGTTCCGTAGGAGATGCCGTAGCCTCCCCGGATAGTCATGTTGCCACGGGCAGGGTTCCACGCAAAACCGAAGCGAGGGGCGAAGTTGGTGAAGCCGGTTGAATATCCAACGTCGGTTCGCCCCTTGACCTCCACCGGGGCGGTAGCTATTTCATAGCGAAGACCAAGACTGAGATTCAGGCTGGGTGTCAGTTGAATCTGATCGCCCACGTAGAGAAAATGCTCCCAATTGCGGAAGCCCCGATAGAGGTCACCCGAACTGGCGATCCACAACGCTGGTCTGCCCAGGAGAAAATTTTCGATCTCGGAGTAGCCAAAGTCGGGCGCGAAGACCAAAGTGCCCCGGGCATGGTCGCTTTGGAGATCGTTTACCTGGACGCGCGCGGCGCCCCCCCCGATTTGCAGGCTGTGGCGTCCAAACCGGTAGGTCGCATCGCCGTAGAGCTGGAATCGGTTTTGGACCTGCCGGTGGGGAAATGAGGTGCCCGGGCCAATGTCGTCGAGCGAGTCCGCCTGGAAGTCCACATCGGGGACCGCTGCGGCAATTCCCTGGGAGGCAAGAAGATTCAGAAACTCCTCCGGCGGAGAAAGAGACGCTGCCAACCGGTCAAAATGGAAGCCTATCCGCCCCACGGTGTTGGGTGAAAAGTTATGGATCAGGCTCGTATGAAGCGCCAGATTGCGTGCGTTGATTTGTGGGTTCTGCCCGATGACCAGTTCAAAAGGGTCTTCCGCATAGTCATTGATGGAATACAGAAAGGCCAGAGAATTGTTCTGGTCAAAGGAGAAATCCAGGCGGAGCAGCCCATCCTTGCTGTCAATTTTTTGGGGAGCGCTGGCATTCAGTTGGTTCTCGCTGATATTGGGGCTGCTGGGAAAATTGGGCAGCCCGGAACCATAAGCCTGGAGAAGCGTAGCGATCAGCGCTCTGGGCCGCGGATCGTCCCCCAGCGGGGTGCGCTCTTCCAGTTTCGGCGCCTGCACGTTTCCGTTGACTTCCCCGGAATCCCACAGCCTTCCGAACTGGGCGGTCACAGAGAGGCGGTCGGCAGCCAGAGGCCCGCTGGCCGAGAGGTCGTACTGGTTCACGCGGGCGGGCGGCAAAGGGCCTACGGTAAAGAAGGAGCGCGCGTTGAGGATGCTGGTTTGCAGCGCGTCGGAAATGGAAGAGCGCCACTGCGAGGCGACCGGGCGACTGCTGAGCGGATGAAACTCCCGGAGCGGACTGCCAAACTCGGCCCCGAAGTTGTTTTGCTCCGGCAGGAACTCCCGGATGGGTTGCGGATCGGCTCCCCGCTCGACCATCAGCCGTCGGCGCAGGAGATTCAGGTCCGGAGCATAGGCTAGCATCGGGGGGCCTCCGTCCTCCGTTAAGAAGAGCGGCAGCCGAAAATCCATGCGGACCAAGCTGGTCGGGGTTCCCACGACGACGATGCGGCGGACCGATTGCTGGCCGCCGGGTCCCGTGACGGTGAGGGAATAGACTCCTTCGCTCAGATCTTTCACCTCATAACGGCCGTCCGGCTGGGTCAAGACAACCTGCCGAAATTGGCCTTCCAGTTTCTTTGCCGAGATTTCTGCGTTCGGGATCGGAGTGCCTTCTGTGCTGAGGACCCATCCCCGGATTTCGCCCCCCTGCGCCAGGCAACCAAGGGACAAGAAAATCGGGAGCATCCACCCCATCGGTCCAATCGGTTTCATCGGGAAATCTTAACCGGTTTTGGGGTGTTCCACGCGGCGTTGGTGTGTACGCGTTGTAGATCGAACATATTTTCTGAGCCGACGGACGGAACGGAAACCCGTTTCCTTTCCAGGGGAGGCATTGGAACCCCTCTCACTGATTCAGCAAAGAGGAGCTGACCACGTAGCCCTGGCCGTCGAGTGAGACTCGTAAAGTAAAGGGAGGATCATTTCCCCGGCGAGGGCCAAAAAACTGGATGTCCCGGTATTCGATAATATGGAGTCCATCCACCTGACGGTAGGTAACCCACGGGAAGCGGGCAAACCAGAGGTAAGTTTTTACATCGGCCAATGTTTCTGCGGCTTCCACGTACTGGTTCTTTTCCGCGTTGGCGAAAAAATGAGAGGCCGGCGGATTCGGATTGGCCAGGTCAATCGCAATGCGATAAACCCCCTCCGGCGTTTCCACCAGGCCTGACCACCACCACAACGTAGGGGGCGCGGGCAGCGCCGCACGGCGCTCGACGGCCAATCCCGTGCGCCGGGCGAAATCCTCCACACGGGCCAGAGCAGCTTGATGAGCGATCCCGCAAAGGCCCAGATAAACGGCCAGGGCAGCGACGCCAACGCGGCAATAAAGGCTCCGCCGCCACCCGAAACCCTGCCCTCCCATCGCAGGCGCCCAGAGCAGGATCGCCGCCACAGCGGAAGCCACTGCTACTGTCCTCGCCGGAAAAGAGATTTGCAATGCTGCGGCCAACTGAGCCATCGCCACCCAGACACCAGTAATACACAACCAGACCAACGCAGCCCTTCGCACCGCACGCTGGCGGCCTGAGTAGACCCAGGCGAAAAGCTGCGGCAGGAGAACAATCGAAGTAAAGGTCAGGTCAATGATGAAGGTCAGGTCCCAGGCGGCGCGGGCGCGGCTCCACGGGGCCCAGATCAATGTTCCAAAGGAAGTAATGAGATCGAGCAGGATGTGGAGCGCGATGCCAACCCCATAAAGAAAAGAGAAAAAAAGCCATCTTCGCTGGCGGGTCGCCAAACAGGTCAGCCCCCCAAGCAGGAGCGCAAAAACGGGCAGGGCGAGGAAGGAGTGGGTAATGCCGCGGTGAATTTCCAGCCGGGTGAGTTGATTGTTGATAAACAGGTTTGCGAAGGAGTCGCTATCGGGGAAAACACTGCCTAGAGTGACTGCCCAGGTGGCCAGGCGCCCCTCCCGCTCCGAGAAAAACGACTTGGCGACCAGGGCACCAGCGATCCCGTGCGTAATGGTGTCCACAGCGCGCCTTTGCCTCTGCCAGATGTGCCTCGGGGCCGAGAGGATGTCCCCCCCCGGCCTTACCAGAAGTTTTTTGAGATGCCCGACTTAGCGGAAGCGGTAGGTGATCCGCCCGCGCGTCAAGTCATAGGGAGAAAGTTCCAAGGTGACTCTGTCTCCCTGGAGAATCCGGATGCGGTTCTTGCGCAACCGGCCAGCCAGATGAGCCAGCACGACTTGCTTCTGCCCCTCCAGTTCCACGCTGAACATCCCGCCGGGAAATTTCTCCAGCACCGTGCCGGAGACCTCGATCCCTTCTTCTTTGAAATCTTCCGTTTTGGGTTTTTCGCTCTTTTCTCTCGGTTGCCGCTTGGCCATAGTCTCCGTTTTTAATAGATTCGTCCTTCTTGTAGGAAATCCCCCAATTCTGAAATCCCCCGGAAGGGGTGGTTGGAGTATCCCTAAAGTATATCCTAGCATTGCGCTGCTGTGGGGTCGAGGGTTTCCGGGGGATGGGGTCGGTCAAGCGGGCCAGCCTGGCAGTTTTTCCAGAGAGCGGTTTTTTGGGAAACTAGGAGGGGAATCCCCGCACCAGGGGGTAGTGTCTCAGTTTCTTGATAACCATACTTGTCCCACGCTGTCATCCCGAGCGCAGCGAGGGATCTGCACTTATTTTTCTTGTCGTTTCTCACGTGCAGATCTCTCGTCGCTACGCTCCTCGGGATGACATCGAAAAGCAAAGGGAGATACTAACCACCGTAGCGACCACTTGCATTATTTTATATTTCTGGTATAATAGAACTATGAAAGGTCCAAGAAGCGCCGACCAAATCACCCGATACGCCGACATGTTTGCAGCCATCGGCGCGGAGCCGCGGCTGCGAATCCTGCAACTCTTGTTAATGGCCCATCCCCAAGGGTTGGTGGTGGGCGATATTCAGGATGAGATGGGAATCCCTGCTTCTACGCTCTCCCACCATCTGGACAAGCTCAAGAACGAGGACCTGGTCGGGGTGCGGCGGGAGGGCACATTTCTGTGGTACACGGCCAACACGGCGGCGCTGCAAGAGCTAATCGGCTTCCTCTATGCGGAGTGCTGCACCCGGAACAAGGCCATCGAACCGGGTGCGCTTATTTCGATCCGGCAAATCTCCAACAAAACCTCCGAAAGGAAAAGCAAATGGGCACAGAAAATATCAAGGAAGTGGTGAAAGAAAAGTATGGGCAGGCGGCCTTGCGCGTGAGCACGGGCGCTAGTTCCTGCTGCGGGGCCAGCTCCGCTTTGGAGGGTTGTTGTGACCCGATTACCTCAAATCTCTATGATACGGCGCAGGCCAACCAGATTCCACAGGCGGCCCTGCTGGCCTCGTTGGGGTGCGGCAATCCGACGGCGTTAGCAAAACTGAATCCTGGAGAGACGGTGCTCGACCTGGGGTCAGGTGGCGGCATAGACGTTCTGTTGTCAGCAAAGCGGGTCGGCCCCACGGGCAAGGCCTATGGCCTGGACATGACCGACGAAATGTTGGCATTGGCCCGCGAGAATCAGCGGAAGGCGGGCATTCGGAATGTTGAGTTCCTGAAGGGAGAAATTGAGGACATCCCGTTGCCGGATAATTCCGTTGATGTGATTATTTCGAACTGTGTCATCAACCTCTCCGCTGACAAGGATCGGGTGCTGCGGGAGGCGTTTCGCGTCCTCAAGCCGGGCGGACGGTTTGCCGTCTCGGATGTGGTGGTCCGGGGTGAGATACCGTCCGACATCCGGCGGAGCGTCGAACTTTGGGTCGGTTGCGTGGCGGGGGCTATGGAGGAGTCTGAGTATCGCCTCAAGCTGGCCGCCGCTGGCTTTGAAGCCATTCAGGTCGAGCCGACCCGCATTTATCAGGTTGAGGATGCCCGACAGTTTCTCTGCAGTGAGGGGATTGACGTGGACGCCATCGCTCCTCTGGTTGATGGCAAATTCATGAGCGCCTTCGTGCGGGCGAAAAAGCCGGCGTAATTTCTGTGTGTCATTTGACCGGCGGCTGCAACGGATTTGGTGTCCAGCCGCCGCCGATGATTTGCGAACCCAATGGGTCTGCCAAATTTACCGGGGGTTCTTTTAATCAGAGCCGCGACCGTAAGGGAGCGGACAATCTTCCCCGCGAAACGAACGGCGGGTCCGCTTGCTAACGCGCGCGGCTCGGATGCGCCCGCAAACTGGAGCAAAGCCCACGGCGAGGAAAGCGTTCGCCGTGGCTACCGGCTGGCCTTCTTACAGCCGAACTCACTCGCCGATTTTCCCCCAGGAGATCAAGAACCTGGCCAAGAGCAACAAACCGAATGGCATCCAAATGTTTGGGTTCATCACTGCATCAAGAAATGTGGCGTCTCCCTTAAATCCAATTGGAACCTTTAGAAATTCGTAGGCTGCGCTTCCCAAGCCATAAGCCCCCCATAGATAGGCGATGACGCCACAGAACATTCCCACTAGCACTGCCCAGACACGTCCACTTTCCATACGACCTTTTGCCTTGTTGTTATCTTCCTGCTCGTTGCCCATATTCCTGCAAGTGGGTTTTTTCGGATTCCAATACCTCATTACGGACGGCGTACTGTTTTTTGCCAAAGTGGGTTTGTAAATTCGGGAAAAGCCCACGGCGAAGAAACCCCTTCGCAGTGGCCGCCCGCTAGTGTTGGGTATCCGAAAAATCAGTATATTCTTTCGAAAACTAATGAGAACTCCTGTTTGTGCTTTTGTGCTTGATAAATTTCGGCTTTGGGATACTTCCGGGATGCAATTTCGAGCAATTCCTCTCGGTCAGTTTCAGCCATCTTGCACCCCAGATAAACGGCCCCCAACTCTTCGGGCGCGAAAGGGGATATTTCTGATGCTTTGTTTTTGTCTTCCGCAACGGCCACTACACGCCATTCTTTTTCGTAAGCCCACTCTATGCTCTTGGTGAGCGTAAGACGTTCTCTGATGGCCTCCGGCGAGACAGAAAAGCTTGCGAAATCCTCGGGGCCTATCCTTGGCATGTTGCGTGAATATATAACTCTCTGGGCTATCAACAACGGCGAATCCACTTCACGAACGCTGAGAAACTTAATAACAGCCCCAGTGTGATTTTGCGCGTAATGTGCCCACATCAAGAGGTTCTCGTTTGTTTCGGAAACACAAAAAATGGAAGTGTATCTAAACCACTCGCGAATTACCTCGTTAACACTATCCTTACTTGAAATGAACCTCTGGACACTTTCTGTTGCGGCCGATAGTTGCTTTTCGTTCATTTCGGCTGTAAACGAGATATTGTGTTTCCTGATCAGACCCCTGAGTTGTTCCATTTTCGCGGCGGCACTTGAACATGAAGAACCAGGTATGGGATCGCTGCTTGAGAGCTTTTGCATAAATACTTCAAGAAACTTCCGGGCGGCTGCCTCCGGGTCCTCTAAGACAAAAAGGTCAAATTGAGTGTCAAACGGGTCATTAAACTCTTGAGGGCTGGACCATTTTCTTGAACAGTTTTCTAAGACCAGCTTGGCAGTGTCAGCTGTATAGTATTTGTAGAAATACTCTCTATCGTTGCGGATTAGCATTCTCGTTTCAGACCCCTTGGAAGTCCTTTTCTTTCCCTTGTCAGGGCACGACTTCAGTCGTGCCGGTGGACGCATCTCTTAAGAAGCGCTTTAGCGCCTGAGGTGGCTTGTCCAACGCAGCGGATCGAAGGTTCGCCTCTTCCCTCAGCG
>Ga0156222_1138_pt1 | contig 16500 bp, 10 predicted proteins | sample RifCSPlowO2_12_FD_107870 | JGI IMG/M metagenome (GOLD analysis project Ga0156222, IMG submission 107870) | Acidobacteria bacterium RIFCSPLOWO2_12_FULL_59_11 | reverse complement strand
CTATTTCCAAAGCCACCGCACCGGCGACCTGATGTCCCGCGCAACAAATGACCTGAACGCCGTGCGGATGCTGCTGGGGCCCGGCATCATGTATTCCGCCAGGACCGTGGTCCTCATGACAGCCGCCATTGTCATTTTGCTGCAGATCAGCGCCAAGCTGACTTTTTATTGCTTTGTGGTGATGCCGGTAGTGGCCGTCCTGGTTTCCTACTTTGGCCGGCGGATTCACCAGCGGTTCGAGATGATTCAAGCCATGATGTCCACCCTCAGCGCCAAAGTGCAGGAAAGCGTGGCCGGGATTCGGGTGATTCGGGCCTACGCGCAGGAAGAAACAGACCTTCGGCGGTTCCAGGAGTTGAACGCAGAGTACGTGGAGCGCAACCGGAAACTGATCGGCGTTTGGGGAATGTTTTATCCGGTGCTGGAAGTCCTCATGGGCATGACCTACCTCATTGTGCTCTGGCTGGGTGGCCGCGAGGTGGTGAGGGGGCAGATTAGCATCGGCTCGTTTGTGGCCTTCAACGTCTATATGGGGCAACTGGCCTGGCCCATGATTGCGCTGGGATGGGTGGTCAACCTTTACCAGCGCGGCACGGCTTCCCTGACCCGTTTGAACGAGATATTGACGGCTCAGCCGGAAATTGCGGACCCGCCGGCTGCGCTCCTCCTGGAGACTCAGAAACCTGCCGCGGCCGTTTCCGGCAATGGACGGCAAGGCTCTGAACAAGCCAGCCACGGGGTCGAGATTGAGTTCCGGAAACTTAGCTTTGCTTATAACGGCCGGCCCATCCTGCGAGACATCCACCTGACCATTCCCGCCGGCAGCACGCTGGCGATTGTGGGGCCGACCGGAAGCGGCAAATCCACCCTGGCAAGCCTGATTCCGCGATTGCATGACGCACCTCCCGGCACGCTTTACCTGGATGGAGCGGATTTGCGCAACTACCGGCTGCAAGACCTGCGGCGTATGATTGGCTTTGTCCCGCAAGAAACGTTTCTGTTCAGCGAGACGATCCGGGGAAACATTGCTTTCGGCGTGGACCAGGCCACGGAAGAAGAAATCCGTGGCGCGGCTGAAATTGCGGGGTTATTGCCGGACATTGAAGGTTTTCCCCTGGGTTTTGACACCATGGTGGGCGAGCGAGGCATCACTTTATCCGGCGGGCAGAAGCAGCGCGCCGCCATTGCCAGGGCCATCCTGCGCAACCCGGAAATCTTGATCCTGGACGATGCGTTATCGAGCGTGGACACCTACACGGAGGAAAAAATCCTGAGCCGATTGCGGGATGTCCTGCGGGGCCGCACGGCGATCTTGATCTCCCACCGGGTTTCGACCATCCGGGATGCCGACCTCATTGTCGTGCTTCACGATGGCGCCATTGTGGAGCGCGGGACGCATGAGGAATTGCTGGCAGGTGGCTCCTATTATCCGGAACTTTATCAGAAGCAACTGCTCGAAGAGGAATTGGAGAGGGCGTGAAGCACGACCACCACGAAGAAGAAGTCCTGGGCAAGGCTTACGACAGCCGCTTGATGCGGCGCTTGCTGCACTACCTGGCTCCCTACCGGGGTATCGTTTTGCTGGCCTCGGCGACCATGATCCTGCATTCCCTGCTCCAGGTAGTGGGGCCGTTTTTGACGAAAGTTGCGGTGGACCGCTACCTGGTTGTCACCGACCGCCAGCCGACCTTCCTGGACTCTTTTCTGAGCCGCGATCCGATGACCGGGCTGGCGCAAATCACAGGACTTTACCTACTGGCATTGCTGGTTCTGTTCGCGCTGGAGTACGGGCAGACCTACACCATGCAGATGGTTGGCCAGCGGGCCATGTACGACCTGCGGATGGATATTTTCCGGCATCTGCACAAGCTTCCCATCCAGTTCTACGACCGCAACCCGGTGGGCCGCCTGGTCACGCGCGTCACTACGGACGTGGACGTCATCAATGAGATGTTCACTTCCGGGGTGGTGGCGATTTTCGGCGATTTCTTCTCGCTGCTGTTCATTGTCATCGTCATGTTGCAGCTGAACACCACACTGGCGCTGGCCACCTTTTCCGTGCTGCCGCTGATTCTCGTGGCCACGATGCTCTTTCGCCGCCGGGTGCGGGATTGCTACCGGCGCATCCGGACAGCGGTGGCCCGGATCAACGCCCACTTGCAGGAACACCTGACCGGAATGAGCGTGGTGCAACTGTTTAACCGTGAGGCGAAAAGCATTGCGGCGTTTGAAAAAATCAACACCGCTCACCAAAAGGCCTTCCTGGATTCCGTTCTTGCCCACTCCCTGTTTTACCCCACGGTGGAGATATTGAGTTCTGCCGCCATTGCCCTGATCCTCTGGTATGGCGGGCACCAGGTCTTGGGCGGGACGCTGACGATTGGAATTCTGGTGGCTTTTATCCAATACGCGCAGCGATTCTTCCGCCCCATCCAGGACCTCAGTGACAAGTACAACATTCTGCAGTCTGCCATGGCCGGCTCGGAGCGGATCTTCAAGCTGCTGGATACTCCGGCTGGAGAGGAACCTTCCCAAAAGTTCACCGCAACGAATCTTCCCCGAGAGGCGGCGGGGCGGATCGAATTTCAAGATGTCTGGTTTGCTTACAACGACCAGGACTGGGTGCTCCAGGACATCCAGTTGGCGATGGAGCCGGGGGAAACCATTGCCATCGTGGGACACACCGGAGCCGGGAAAACCACCCTAATCAGCCTGCTGTTACGTTTTTACGATGTCCAGCACGGCAGGATTCTGGTGGACGGGGTGGACGTCCGCGATTGGGACGTACAGGCGCTGCGGCGGCGATTTGGGGTCGTCCTCCAAGACCCGTTCTTGTTCTCGGGGACCATCGAAAGCAACATCCGGCTCGACGAGGAGACCGTGACGTGCGAAGCTATGGAGGAGGCCATCGAGGAACTGAACCTCGAGGAGTTCATTCGAGCCTTGCCGGAGGGATACCGCCAAGAGGTGCACGAAAGAGGGTCCACGCTTTCTGTGGGCCAGAAACAGCTCATCAGCTTTGCGCGGGCCCTGGCGCACAACCCGCAAATTCTCATCCTGGATGAGGCCACTTCCAGCGTGGATACGGACACAGAATCCCGCGTGCGGGAAGCGCTCCATCGCATGGTCAGCGGCCGGACGGCGATTATTATTGCCCACCGGCTTTCTACCATTCAGCGAGCCGACCGCATCGTCGTCTTTCACAAAGGCCGCATCCGCGAGATTGGCTCCCACCAGGAATTGCTCGCCCAGCGCGGCATCTATTGGAAGCTTTATCAGTTGCAGTACAAGCAACAGGAAGTGAGCGTCACTGGCGATGACTGAGTGTTGGTCTGGACCCTTGAAAAAAGGGACGGCAATGCAACGATGGAGGCGCGGAAAGGCGCGAACGGCTCTTGCGCTGCTTGTTTTCCTCCTCACACAACCCTGGTGGCCGGCGAGCAAGGCTGGGCTCGCCCTGGCCCAGGACGGGCAGGAAAAACAGAAACGGGTCTACACGAATGACGATTGGCCTTTCAACCTCCCCCGGCAATTGCCGTCGCCTTCCGGCGACCGGCAGTCCCCGCAAGAGCCATCTTCGGCGGCAAAGGAAGAGGGGAAAAAGATCGCCCCTTACGTGCCAACCCCCATGTCCGTGGTTGAGAAGATGTTAGAAGTAGCTGGCCTCACCGCCGAAGATGTTGTCTACGACCTGGGGTCCGGTGACGGGCGGGTGGTTGTTCTGGCCGCTCAAAAATACGGGGCCAAATCCGTGGGCGTGGAACTCGACCAAGGCCTAGCGCGGGAGTCCACAGAAAAAGTACAGGAATTGAAACTGGAGAGCCTGGTAACCATTATCGAGGGCGACCTGTTGAAAACCGACCTGAAACCAGCAACAGTGGTAACAATTTACCTGTTGCCTGCCGCCATCGAACAACTCCGCCCCATTCTCGAAAAAGAACTCAGCGCGGGGAGCCGTGTTGTGTCGCATGATTGGCTCATCTACGGTTGGGAAGCAGACCGGGAAGAGGCCGTCCAGGTGAACGGAGCTACTCACTTCGTTTATCTCTTCCGGGTCCCTGACGCCTTCCGGCGATAAAAATCTCCTCTGTGCTCGTCCGACTTTCTGCGGCTTGCATCCATCGGACGCAGGCGGATGCAGGCAAAATGCAAATTTCGCGGCTGCGTTTCCAGAAACTTCCCGAGGAGTCTCTCGGTGACCAGGAAAACCGAGATTACTGAGGAGAGGGACGTTTCTCTTCCACAGGCCCCTTGGGGATAATCATCCAACCCACCAGATACGTGATGAGCAAGGGAAACACGCCGGTGGCAATTCCCAAAAACAAAAAAAGCAGTCGCAGCAAGCTGGGATCAATTTCATGAATCTCGCTAATGCCGCCGAAGATGCCCGCGATTTTTTTGTCGGTTTGAGACCGATAAAGCCGTTTCATGGTCCGCGCCCCCTGCCAGTCTAGCACCGGGAGCCTGCCGTGGGAATCCCGGCTAAAAGGTAAGACGCAGGGCGAACTGAATCTGCCGGGGATTGGTGGCAGTTTCCGCAATTCTCCCGGCAAAGGAATTGCGGCTGATAACCCGGCGGTTCGCCCCCGTTATAGGATCCAGGACTGTAGCCGGTAAAAATGCAACACCGCCACCTCCGGCGGGACGATTGAAATTGGGATGGTTCGTCAGATTGAACAACTCCCCTCGAAACTGGAGTCGTCTCTTGGAATCCAGGGAAAAATCTTTCTGCAAAGACAAATCCATAGTGAACTGGCTCGGTCCGGTAATGGTGTTGCACCCCACATTGCCAAGGGTTCCGGGGGGAGGTGCGCTAAAAACGCAAGGATCAAAATATAGTTCTCTGGTCCCCAATTTTTGACCGGCTTGCACAGTTTCACAGCCCTCGGAAACACCTTTCACGGGGTTGTTGTTTCGGCCAGGCAGGAGGTTCGGACGGTCTGTCGCAAACAAGTACCCCGGGGTCCGCACATTCGCCGTGGGATGAAATTGAATTCCGGTCCGGAACGAGAGGATTCCTCCCAGCCGCCAGCTCCCGAACACCTGTTCCAAAAGACCGGAATTCCACCAGCGCTGGCCACTACCCTGCGGGAGAGTGTAAAAGTAGTTGAATGCCAAACGATGCCGAGCATCAAAATCAGAGGGGGCGCGGTTCAGCGCCCGCATACGGCCATACTGCCCGGCTCCCGTTGAATGGGAGGAAGCATCATCCACCGACTTACTCAAGGTATAGTTGGTTTGCAAGCTGAGGCCTCGGCTGAGGCTTTTACTGGCAGAAAGCTGCAAAGAGTTATAAAACGACTGGGCATCACTGGCAAGGATGTAGATGTCGGAGAACGCGGGGTTGATGGGGCCGGCATTGGGCGGAAAAAACAAGGCACCATCCGGTTGCGACACGGGTTCGGGGAATTGGTTGGCTTCAAAGGTCCGGGGCAAATGATTGCCGCGCGCTCCCACATAAGTGGCCTGGGCGCGCCACCCGCCCGGAAATTGTTGCTGGAGCGCGAAGTGATAGCGCAGCACCATGGGGTTCTGCATATGAAGATAATCGGTTACCCGAGCAGTGAAACGATAGGAACCTGCACCGAGCGCCGCAGCCAGGGCGCGGGGAAACGTACTGGTAGAATCAAAATTGGTCCTCACGGCGATTTTGTAAAAGGGAACAGAACTTTGCAGGTGATGCACCATATAATCCAGAAACTGATCATAGTAAATTCCGAAGCCAGCATTCAGCACCGTGTTGCCGCCGCTTCCAGGAGACCATGTGATCCCAAGACGAGGGGAAAAACCGCGCAGCGAGGGATTGTTTTTAAAGAGCGGTCCGGCCTGTACGACGGGGTCTCGCACCGGGTCGGGCATGAACTGCGTTCTGCCGTATCTGTCCTTGATGATGGTGGCAAATTCATACCGGAGGCCGAGGTTAAACTGAAGGCGGGCCCCAGCCTGATACTCATCCTGAAAGTAAAATCCGGCCACCGTCTGCCGGAAAGCTTTCCGATTATCCGAACCCGGCAGGGCAACCGTTAAGCTAGTTCCATCCGGTCCGCCTTGCAGGAAACTCTCCAGACTATTAAAAGACCAATTCGCTCCCTTATTCTGACTGTTAAAAATATCCCAGCGGTAGCGATGGACATCGAGTCCCATTTTCAAAGTATGGTCCCCTTTTGTAACCACCATATCGTTGGCAAATTGGAAAGAATTCATGACATTGGAGGTAGGGGTGGTTTGATTCGGACCGAAAACGCTCAGACCCGGCACCGAAATCTGCCCGAGCTGGGGAGCGCCGGGAACAAAATATAAATGTGCTGGAATTTGAAAATCACCCCCTAGAAGGCTTTGGGAGGTTCCCACCGGCCGAGTGTATCCCAGCCGGAACGAATCCAAGACGCTCAAACTGAAGATATGCGACCCCACCAGCGTTACGTACTGCTGGCGGCTGTTATTGAGTGTCAAGAATAGATAGCTGGACAGGGGCGTCTGGCTGGCGGCAGCGTCAAAGGTATAGCGGACAAAAAGGCCGTCTCGTTCGGAAAGCTGGTGGTCAACACGAACAGTGGAAAAAAATTCATCTGTCGGAAAGAACTGGGGCCCAAAGTTTTCGCCGATGCCTCCGCCCAGCCGCACCGAGTTAGCGATGGGGTAAAGCGCCAAATACGGTTTCACCTCGGGGTGCACAAGGATGGTTTTAATTACTTTCCCGTCGGGGTCCATAATGATGCCCGCCCGGGATTCCCTGTCCGGGAAATAGCTGGTATCGGTACTTGCCTGCCGGTCCCGCATGGCTTCAAAACTGCCCATCAAGAAGGTCCGATCTTTTCTGGCTGGCCCGGTGAGCACAAAGCCGAACTGGTTGCGCTTGAAAGGGGGAGGCTCGGAAGGGTCAAAAAAATCACGGGCGTCTAGCTTGCTGTTGCGAAAGTACTCAAAGAACGTCCCATGGAACTCATTGGAGCCGGAGCGAGTAATCGAGTTCAACACGCCGCCACTGCCACGGCCATAATCCGCCCCGTAACTAGCGCTGAAAACCTGGACTTGCAAGACCGTGTCCGAACCGAGCTGTACACCGGCGGCGCTTCGCGGGACTTGATTGTCCGTATTCATAATGTTCGTCCCGTCCAACAAAAAATTGTTGGAGGTGGAGCGAGCGTCTACAATGTTCAGCCCTCCGCCGCCAATCCCGCGGGCCCCGGCGCCAGCCAAAACTCCGCTCACCCGGGCCTGCAACGTGGCCAACTGGCTATAACTACGACCATTCAGAGGCAGGCCGACCAGTTGGTTTGCACCGATCGCTCTGGCAGAGGAAGAAGTTCCTGTTTGGCTTGATTTGCCTTCGGCCTCCGGTTTCTGCGGGGCGGAACTGGATGGCGAGGTTCCTTGTGCAAGTAACATACTGGTTTCCAAAACCAGCATAGCCAGCAGGATAATGAGCGCTGCAGGAAATTTGGAAACCCGTCCTCGACCTCTCCCCCAGTGGCTGTGCTGGAATGCCATTAACAAACTTCCTGGAAAGTGGAAATGGAGTTCTTCTCCGCCTTTTTTTCACATGAGACTACAAACACTGCTGTGCGGTTACGGAGGAAAACCTCTCTGGTTGCTTTTCCCTGCCCCTATTTGCTGGCACTGGCGGCGATGTCAAAATTCGACGCAGGATACTTTCGGAGTGGAGGAGGTGACAACAAAACTCCGCAGCGAGGGGGCGCGGCGGGTATAGGTCGAGTCGCGCTCCATGGGGACAAAACCAGCCACCTCAATGTTACGGCGCAGTTCTTCTTCTCCGGCAGCCAGGCTGTCGGCGGCCCCATTGACAACGTTTTCCTCCAGAACAACGCTTCCGGCATCGTTGGCCCCAAAGTGAAGCGCCCGCCGTCCGGTTATCAACCCAACCGTCAGCCAGGAAGCCTGCAAGTTCTCAAAGTTGTCGAGATACACGCGGGTGAGGGCCTGCATGCGCAGGTACTCCTCATCGGGAGGCTTCTGCTGCGGCAGGATCAAGGGGGTCCGCTTCTCTGTCTGATAAGGCCACACAATCACACCCACGAAACCGCCGGTTTCCGCCTGCAACTGGCGCAGGCGATCCAAGTGGTTCAGGCGATGATCGAGGGTCTCTCCGAAACCAAAAACCATCGTGGCCGTGGTCGGCAGCCCCAGACGGTGGGCCGTGCGATGGACCTCCAGCCACTCCTCTGTCTTCAGCTTCAGGGGGCTGATCCGGTTCCGGACTTCGTCATCTAAGATTTCAGCCCCGGCTCCCGGAATCGAGTCCAGACCTGCCTCCTTCAGCCGCGCAATCGCTTCCTCGAGTGAAATGCCGGAAACTTGAGCGAGGTTCAAAATCTCAGAGGCCGAAAAACAGTGGCACTGCACGCGAAACTGCTGCTTGACCTTCCGCAGGAGCTGTTCGTAATAATCAATCTTGAGTTCCGGATGATCGCCGCCCTGGATCAAGATTCCGGTGGCCCCGCGAGCGATGCCCTCTTCAATATTTCCCAAAATTTCCCGCTCCGAAAGCAAATAGCCTTCGGTATGCCCCGGAGGGCGGTAGAACGAACAGAAGGAACAATAGGCATTGCAGACGTTGGTGTAGTTAATGACGCGCTGGATCGCGTAGGTGACAACCTTTTCAGGATGCTTCTGGTAACGGACTTCCGAGGCAGCCGCGGATAGAATGGAAAGTTCTGCCTGGTACAGTTGTTGTGCCTGCTGGCGAGTGATCCTTTGCACTGTCATCCGCACCCGTTCCCATCATGATGAACTTTCCGGATGCTACACCACTCTTGCTCCCCGCCGCAATCTAAGATTTCCGCTAGCGGGCGGGAAGCTGCACCAAAATCTGCGCGGCCAATTCGTCGAATCCTCTATTCTCCCAGGGCCGCTGGCTAACGGGGGAATGCGGAATCACATAGAGAGGCTGCCGAAGCAAGCGACGCAACGTCGCTTCGTTGGTCTCCACGGCCAGCGATCTCTCCGCGAAGGGATGGTTCAGGACACAGGCCACGATGGAAAGCCCTGCACTCGCGAGATACTTAAACGTCAGCAGCGTATGGTTGATCGCCCCTAGTTTAGACCGGACCACAACCAGCACGGGCAACCCCAAAAAGCGCGCCAGGTCCCCATAGTTGAAATCCTCCGCCAGCGGCACTAAGATGCCGCCAGCCGTTTCCACCAGGACGATGTCGTGTGCGGAAGACAATGTCTGATAGCAATCCAGAATCCGTTGCGGGTCAATGGCAATGCCAGCTTGACTCGCCGCCACCTCGGGGGCCAAAGGCGGCGCAAACCGGTATGGGCAGATGATTTCCAGGGGAGCCTCGGTCTGGGAGGCCCGGCGAAGCAGTTGCGCATCAGCGGGGATCAGCTCTCCGGAGACAGGATCGCGTTCGCATCCCGTTTCGGCAGGTTTAAAAGGCGCCACCCGTAAGCCCCTGCGATGGAGCGCGGCAGCCAAGCCGCAAACCACAAAGGTTTTCCCTACCCCGGTATCTGTTCCTGTGATGAGCAGTCCTGAAGCTGGCATGGCTGGCTCTGGGTATATAACCTTACCTCCGCATTACCGCCTGGATGGATTCCGCCGTCACGTTGACCAACCATTTTAGCTCGTCCTCCGTCGTCGCGAGGGGCGGCATGAGAACAATCACGTCTCCCAGGGGGCGCAGGATCACGCCGCGCTTCCGGGCTTCCAAGATCACTCGCTTGCCGATGCGACTGTCCAAAGGAAAGGGCTTCCTGGTTTCCACATCCTCCACCAACTCAATCCCCACCATGAACCCCCATTGGCGGATGTCGGCTACATGATCGAGTTTCCGGAGCGGGCCCAGAAGTTTATCAAAACATTTAATAATAGGCTGCATCTTATTGATTATATTTCTATTATTAAATATATACAGAGAGGCGATGGCGGCTGCACACGCCAGAGGATTGCCCGTGTAGGTGTGGCCATGGAAAAAGGTTTTGTGCTCCTCGTGCTCCCCCAGAAAGGCCTCAAAGATTTCTTCGGTTGCCAGCGTCGCCGCTAGAGGCAGAACTCCTCCGGAGATGCCCTTCCCCAGGCACATCAGGTCCGGCGTGATTCCGGCATGTTCGCAGGCAAAGAACTTTCCGGTTCGCCCAAATCCGACAGCGACTTCGTCGGCGATGAACAAGATGTTGTTTTGGCGGCAGAGCTGATGCAGTCCTGTCAAATACTCTACAGGGTGGCTCCACATCCCGGCAGCCCCTTGCATCAAGGGTTCCACAGTCAACGCGACGAGCCGGGTGCGGTTCTCGCTCAATGTTCGCTCGGCTTCTTCAAGCGCGTGGGCCAGCGCATCCTCAGGACTCTCGCGGCGGTAATAACGGTAGATGTGGGGCGGGTTGATGCGCAGACAAGGAAACAGCAAACCGCGATACCGGCGGTGAAAGGTTTCTGAATACCCCACGCTCATCGCGCCAATTGTGTCCCCGTGATAGGACCCCTCCAGGCTGACAAAGAGGTCGCGGGCTGAATCTCCTCGCAACTGCCAGTACTCAAAAGCCATTTTGAGGGCGATCTCGACGGCTGTAGCACCGGAGTCAGAATAAAACACCTTTTGCAAACCCTTGGGGGCAACCTCCACCAGCCGCTTTGCCAGAACCGTCGCAGGCACATTGGTGAGTCCCAGCATCGTCGTGTGGTCAACCATCTCCAGTTGCTTGCGGATCGCCTCCACAATCTCCGGCTGCCCGTGCCCATGGACGTTGCACCACAAAGAAGAAACGCCGTCAAAGTAGCGGTTGCCCTCCGAATCAATCAGGTAATTCCCCTCGGCTCGTTCGATAACCAGCGGCTCTTCGGCCAGCCATTCTCGCATCTGTGTGAACGGATGCCAAAGGTAAGCGTGGTCCCACTCTTTCCAATGGATGCGGTTGTCGCCAGGGATCATGGGTCAAAAAGAGGAGGCAGAAAGATGGGTGGAAGACCGGCGGACCGGCTGCCGCTTCGGAGCCTGGAGAGCGCCCTGCAATTTGTAAAAGGCTGCCAGAGCTTCCGCAATCTCTTTCTTGCTATGGGTGGCCATAGGGCTGATCCGGAGCCGCGCCGTGCCGAGAGGCACCGTGGGAGGACGAATTCCCTGCACAAAAACCCCCTGCTTAAGCAGGAAACGGCACGCGGCCATCGTCCGCTGGGCTTCGCCCAGCCGCAAGGGGAGAATCTGGCTTTGCGTCGGCCTCAGGTCAAACCCGAATTGTTCTAAACCCTCTCGCAGATGCGCCACGTTGTTCCACAGCGCCTGCCGGCGCTCTGGCTCCTGCCGCACAATCTGCAAAGCGGCCGTGGAAGCCGCCACCACGGCTGGCGGCAGAGCTGTGGTGAAGATGAAGCTGCGCGCGCGGTGAAGCAGATAAGAGATCAAATCGCGGCTGCCGGCGATATAACCACCCAGGCTGCCCAGGGCCTTGCTAAAAGTCCCCATCTGGATGTCCACCTGTTGCTGTAACCCCAGCGCCTCGACCAGCCCGGCCCCCGTCGGCCCGAAAACTCCGGTGGCGTGCGCTTCATCCACCAGCAGCAAGGCTCCGTACTTCTTCGCCAGGAAAGTGATGTCCTGCAAAGGAGCCAGATCGCCGTCCATGGAAAAAACCGACTCGGTCAAGATCAGTTTCCGCCGTGCTGCCGAGGGCAGAGCCAATTTGCGCTCCAGGTCTTCAACATCGCAGTGATTGTAAACGAGCACTTCCGCCCGCGAGAGACGACCGCCGTCAAGCAAGCTGGCATGATTGAGAGAGTCGCTGAAGATCACATCCCGGGGTCCCCCCAGCGCCGAAATAGTCCCCACGTTCGCCTGATAACCGGAGGTGAACACCAGCGCGGCTTCCGTTCCCTTGAAAGAGGCCAATTCCTGTTCTAGGAGCTTGTACGGTTCCAGGTTGCCGCTGATGAGCCGCGAACCTGTCGCCCCACAGCCGAACGCTTCGATAGCCTGGTGCGCTGCCTGCTTGAGCCGCGCCTCGGTGGCCAGGCCGAGATAATTGTTCGAGCAGAACAACAACACAGTGCGCCCATCCACGGTCAGTCGCGGCCCAGGAGCGCCTTGCAAGTCGCGCAGTTTCCGATGCAGCCCTGCTTTTTTCAGAGAGTCGAGCGTCGCCGTCAAAAAAGCTTGTGCTGCGGTGCTGTCCAGGGTAGGTCTCATGGTTCCGCCACAGCGCGCTACGGATTGTGCGCTTTCAGGGTTGCCGGAAGGGCTGGCTCGTGTAGGGGAACACCCGCCGCAGTGATCCCCGGGGCATAGTCCGGCGTCACAGTCATCCCGGGCGGCGGGGCCGGAACAAAGCCAGCTTCCTCGATCATCTGCAGGTCCCTTTCCGGCAGTTCCCCGCGGGTGGTCAGGTAATCGCCAATAAAGATGGAGTCAGCCACGTACAATCCCAGCGGTTGCAGGGAGCGCAGGTGGTATTCTCGCCCCCCGGCGATCCGAATTTCCTTGCTGGGGTTCACCAGGCGGAACAGGCAAAGAATAGCCAGACACTTTTGAGGCGTCAGGTACTCCACGCTCCCCAGCGGCGTGCCCGGAATCGGGATGAGGAAGTTGACAGGAATAGAGTCCACATCCAGTTCGCGCAAGGAAAAGGCCAACTCGACAATTTGTTCGTCGTTCTCGCCCATGCCCAGAATGCCCCCGCAACAAGACGACACGCCACCCCGCTTGACGGCCTCTACGGTTTCTACGCGATCCTGATAGGTGTGCGTGGAGCAAATTTCGTCGTAGAACTCTTCCGAGGTGTTTAGATTGTGGTTGATGCGCTCCACCCCGGCGTCTCGCAGCCTCTGGACCTCTTCCTCATTGAGCAGGCCCAGGCAGCAACAAATGCGCAAAGGGTATTGGGCGCGGATTTCCCGCACCGCTTCGGTGATGTAATCGAGCTCGTGGGAAGTGGGTCTGCGGCCACTGCTGACAATGCAGTAGGTATGAGCCTTAACTCCCAGGGCCTGGCGCGCCCCTGCCAGCAACACTTCCTTGGATTGCAAGGGATATCGGTCCACGCCGGACTGGGCCAGGAGGGACTGGGAACAGTAGGAACAATCCTCGGCGCAAAGGCCGCTTTTGGCGTTGATCAGCATATTCAGCTTAACCCGGTTGCCGTGATAATGTCGTCGAATCCGGTAACAAGCCGTGACCAAGTCCAGCAATTCCTCCTGGGGTACAGCCAGGACCTGCAACGCTTCCTCCCGAGAGATCGGCTGGCCTTGCAGGGTCCTTTCGGCCAGTTTGTGCCAGAACATTCGATTCTCCTTCCCGGAGCATTTCCCCAACCGAACGATTATACCGGGGTGGAAGCCGACGTGAAAGAATTGGAATCCACCAAAGAGACCCTGAAGCAAGAACACTTCAGCGGAAAGTTGCTGAAAACAGGGCCAAACTCCGCACCTTCGTATCAGAACCCGCATTTCCGTTTTCAAAGTTCAGAGCTAACAGTATACTGACCTCCGACGCCAATACTCATGCTGTTTCCAGCCACAATGCGGCATTCAGGAGATAGAAACCCAGTGGGTGAGAGCCAGAATCAGCCTTTCCCACTCCACTGGACGCGTCAGACTACCTGCTATCTTGTTGTGGCACTAGCGTGCTTCCGACTCTGCCACATTCATCTACTTTGGCCTGACGAAGACTACCACCTTGCTGCCGCCATTCATATCTTGAATGGCAAAGTCCCATACCGAGATTTCTGGTACGACAAACCGCCTCTGGGGGCTATTTTTTATCTGCTAATCGGTGGTTACTCCGGGGTGTCCTTGCGCCTACTGGATGCCGGGTATATCTTGCTGGCTTGCTATCTAGCCTATCGCCTCGCACGCGCTTGGTGGAGCGAAGCAGAAGGTCGGATCGCAGCGCTTCTCCTTGCGTTTTTTACGACGTTCTATCTGCCTACAGCAGTGATCCCGTTCGCCGCAGATGCCTTGATGATCGTTCCGCATCTTGCGGCCATATATTGTGCGCGCAGAAAGCTTCCACTCTGGGCCGGCCTCTATGCCGGAATCGGGTTCCTCGTGAACACGAAAGCCCTGTTTGTACTTGCAACGTGCGCAATTTGGCTGGTGACCGAACTGGCGCTGTTATTGTTCGGGTTCGCGTTGCCCGTTCTAGCTGGCGTGCTTGGCGTGCTGCTGTCAAAAGCATGGGCCGGCTATTACGAACAGGTTTGGCAGTGGGGCTTGATGTATTCAAACGAATTGGTGATGCACCCATTTAGAACGGGCTTCGTGCGAACTTCCGGTTGGATCGGATTCCATGCCGCCCTGGCCATAGGCGCGATGTTCGGATTCATGCGAAGCACGCGAGATGATCGCTGGAAACTCGCTATCTGGCTGGCACTGTCATTCGCCGCTGTTTGCCTGGGGACCCGTTTTGGGCCTCACTATTTTCTGCAGCTTTTGCCGCCGCTGGTCATCGCAGGCTCTAGGGGTATCGTGCTGGCGCTCAAAGCGTATCGGAGACCAGCTACGGCGCTCCTCGCCATCTTTCTAATTGTCCCCGTGATTCGTTTTGGCCCTCGCTATGTCTCACTCGCGCTAGACAATCTCTGGCACAGGGATCCCCATTGGTCCAACCTGGCCGTGGACTTAGACGTAGACAGCCAGAATGCTGCTGCGAAGATTCGCGTTTTAGCTCGACCAGGCGACACGTTGTTTGTTTGGGGATACCGCCCTGACCTGTATGTTTACACTCGAATGAGTTCGGATAGCCGCTATTGGGATTCCCAGTCTCTTACCGGCGTTTCTGCCGACCGCCATTATTCTGAAACGAACGCAATGTATGGATGGCCAGCCGCAGCCCATCGCGAAAAGCTTGCACATTCGTCTCCCACCTTCATCGTTGATGGATTGGGCCGGTTAAATCCAAAGCTGAAGCTAAGCGTTTATCCCGAACTTCGATCGTGGCTGGCGGACTACAGGCTCGTTGACGAAACAAAGTCGTGCTGGATCTATCGACGGATCGAAGAACCGCATTAATGCGCGCATACAATCCCCGTTACGTTTTCTGAAGTCTGAGCTTTTTGATTGCCATGTTTTCATCGGTTGCGTGGAAATGCATGCTGCTATCGGCATCTTTCTTCGCAACCGCAAGGGGATTACTTTAATTCCATCAAAAAAGAGAACATCCGTCTGGTCGTATTGGCCGCCGGAAGATTGCAATTCAAATTGTCGAGAGCCCGATACACACGCAGAGACATTTTCTGGATTATGGCAAGAATGCCCCGGAAAATTTGCCCGCAGCCTCATACTTTCCGCTCGCCAAGCCTGCCCGGACCAACAACTTTCTTGTGGAAACCTACAGACAGGCGTTTGCAAAAGTAGGACTTTAGGCTGCAATCCTCCGCAGGCAGGTAGATTAATAGTGTTATCCCGTTATGTGGTGGGATGTAAGGAATAAGTGCCAAAGATCGCAGTGCCGCGACCAGGTTTCTCTCTCCACGATGGCTAAGGTCAGGCGGCCACCGGAATTTCCCGGTGGCCACCCATCCAGCTAAATCTTATTAAGAGGCGCGAACTTTGAGCTTGTTTACATGTTCCAATTTTTCACGGCTTTCGCCTGGAGTGCTGGATCGTTGATGCGGGTCTGTGAACTCATGGCGACTCTAAAGCCGTCACCGCGGTTTACAAACAGCCGCAATTTCCAAACTTCCGGCTTCTGCGGACCATTCCGCCCCTCGAGCTCTTCCTGAATGACGACATTGCCAAACGTGAACATTTTCATACTCAAGACGGGCACTCCGGGCCCCGATTTTCCATTGTTGAGCTTTCGCGCCATCGCTAATGATGCGATGTGTTGCAGGAAGGGATTGTCGCCGCCCGGAGACATTGATCGGTGATACGGGTCGGCACGGGAACTCCACACCACCGGATTGGGGCGCCATTCCGCAGTCTTCATCTCCATCCAATTTTTCACGACCTCTGCTTGCGCGGCATCGGCGGGTTTGAAAGGCACCGTCCGGCAGGGATTTTCGCAGTCCGCATCCACATTCGCAGAAGGAGGACCTGGCGGATCTTCGTCTGCGCGCTTCTCCTTCGGTATAGCCCAATCCATAAAGATTACGGCCTGAAAACCGGAGGGACCCTTCCCCCAGAGATGTGCAAAGCGCTTTTCGTGGTGCTGCCCCAGGACACGGATGACCGAGTCTAGGAAATTGTTGGTCCGTACGTCAATCTGATCTCCGTAGTTCTTCGCTAGAGCATCCAGATTCGCCAGGAATTGCTCCTTGTTATACTCCTCCCCATTTGCCTCCACCCACTTGAAATCATCGTGGAGAAGAGCCTCCACCGCCTTCTTGTCCCGTTTTTCGAGGGCGGCTGCAAATTTGGCCTGGGCCTCCTGATACTCCTTGTTAGGAACGTTCGGGGGTCCCACCCCATACTTCATGACCCAATTGATATAACCCTGCTGCCATTGTGCATCAGTGGCATCATACCCCAACAGGCCTGGCCCGCTCTTTTGGCTGCTGTCAGGAGCAGTGGCAGTGGTAGTGGCAGGGCTGCAGCCCGTT
>Ga0156222_1161_pt1 | contig 16971 bp, 17 predicted proteins | sample RifCSPlowO2_12_FD_107870 | JGI IMG/M metagenome (GOLD analysis project Ga0156222, IMG submission 107870) | Acidobacteria bacterium RIFCSPLOWO2_12_FULL_59_11 | reverse complement strand
CGCGCGTCCAGTAAATATCCGCCAGCAGGCCATCGTGCCCCAGGCTGAGTTTCCTTAAGACATCCCCTGACGGGATCCAAAGTATCTCCGGGGCTTCCTGGTATTGACTCTTCTGATGGTCAATGGACACCTGCAGGCGGGCCGAGGCTCCTACGAAGGTCACGACTAACAACAGGACGATTCCAAAAACGACCTCTCTTCCTCGGGAAACACTCATTTGAGGTCCTTGCGGGAAAAGATCAGCGCCGACGCCACCACCAAGGCCATCCCATAGCAAGCCGTATAGAGGGTGTTCAGCAGGATCAAGCGGGCGGCCACAGGCCTCCCGTTCGCAACCCAGGCAGCGATGTTGAAGTCGTCAAAGTGAGGCAGCAGATAGTACAGAAACGTCGTCGCGGCTTTCAGGATTAGAGCCTCCGTCAGTTCTCCAAAGGCGCGGATGTCGGCTGAGAAATTTCCGATGATGAAAATCAGGAAGGTAAAGACCGCCGCAAGAACCGGCGTGGAAAAGCTGGAGAAAAACAGGCAAACCGCGGTGACGAGCGAGAGCTGCAGCAGGATGAAATAGATGGCGGCCCAAATGTACTGGTCCTGCGACACAAATTGGCGGGTGAGGTAATACAGCGCCGCCCACAGCCCCACACTCATGAAGGCCGCGTTCACCAACAACGTAAAAATCAGTCCCAAGAATTTGCCTACCACAAACTGCCAGCGGTGGATCGGCTTGCTCAGCAGGGCGTAAAGGCTGCGCTTGTCCATCTCTTTGTGAACTAATCCGATCCCCAGGAAGATGGCGATGAACAGCCCAAAAACGGAGATGGAACTCAAGCCCACATTGATGAGGATAGTCTTCTGGATGCCGATGGAAATCTCCCCAAAAAGAGAGGCCGAGGCAATCAGAATCAGGGCAAAGGCCACCAGGTTATAGAGAACGCGGTCGCGCACCGCCTCGCGGAAGGTGTTCAATACGATCGCCATGGTCTGCGACACGATCATAGGGCAGAAAAAGGAGGCCGGTGGCCAGCCCGGGGGTCCGGCTGGCGAAGTATTTCCACAAAGTAATCTTCCAGGCTGAAGCGGACCGGGTTGAGCGAGATCAGACGCACGCCATCCCCTTGACATTGGGCCAGCAGGGGCCGGAGGTTCTGCTCCAGCACTTCCACCCGATACTGCCCGCCGGAAGCAAGGACCGGCTTGGCGGCCAGCGACTCCAGCTTTGGCAGCAGTTCCGTCGCGCTGCACTCCAGGACCGCTTCATAGCCAGACTGCGGCTTCAGCAATTCGGCGATCTGCCCCACGCCGACCAGTTCGCCGCGGTTCAGGATCGCCACCCGGTCGCAAAGGGCTTCCGCGTCCGAGAGGATGTGGGTGCTGAAAAAGACGGTCTTCCCCTCGGCCTTTAGTTGGACAATCAGGTCGCGCACTTGCCGCCGTCCCACCGGGTCCAGGCCGGACATCGGCTCATCCAAAACAACAACCTCCGGCTCATGGAAAATGGCCTGAGCAATTCCCACCCGTTGCAACATGCCCTTGGAAAACTTGCGCAACGGGAGGCACCGGAACTCGGCAAGCCCCACCCGCTCCAGGGCTGCTTCCCGGCGGCGGCGGCGTTCCAGAGCGGTGGAGGGGAAAAAACGGGCGAAATAGTCCAGCAGTTCCTCGGCGGTCAGATAATCATAGAAATACGGCTGCTCGGGAAGAAAGCCCACCTTCCGAAATGTTTCGGGCTGCCCGACGGGATGGCCCAGGATAGTGGCCGCGCCCTCCGTAGGGAAAATTAAACCCATCAGAATTTTAATGGTCGTCGTCTTTCCAGCCCCGTTCGGTCCGAGGAAGCCGAAAACCTCGCCTCGCTCAACGTTCAGGGAAAGCCGGTGCAGCGCACGCCAGGGCCGCTGGCGCCAGAACCCCAGTTTGTAGTCCTTGCTAAGACCAGAGATCTCGATGGCTGACATAGGTTCCAGTTTCCATATTATAGCGATCCCGGCAAATCTTGTGAACGTTCACGGATCGGCCCAAAGCGCCGCGACGGACAGGTTAGAATAAGCCTGTGGGAAGACATCTCCGCACACCCTTGGGCCAGGTTTTTCTGACGGACTGCCACGTGGCCGATCGCATCCTCCATTGCATGAACCTCCAGCCAAACGATTCAGTGCTGGAAATTGGAGCCGGTCCAGGGAACATGACGGCGCGTCTGGCTTCGACCGGCGCGTTGGTCTGGGCCGTGGAAATTGACCCGGCACTGGCCCAGGGCTTGCGCGAGAAGTTTGGGGGCAACCCTCGGGTGGAGATTTTGGAAGCGGATATTCTGCAGGTTCCCATTAACCAACTGGCTCGCCCGGTTGGCCGTGAGCGCATCAAGGTGTTTGGCAATTTGCCGTATTACATCACATCGCCCTGCCTGCTGCGCCTGTTTCACTACTGTTGCTGGATTGAAGAGATCGTGGTTATGGTGCAGCAGGAGGTGGCCCAGCGGATTGTCGCGACGCCGGGTTCTGCCGAGTACGGGCTGTTCTCGGTGACCTGCCAGTACTACACGCGCCCGACCTTGCACTTTACGATTCCGCCGAAAGCCTTCCGGCCCGCGCCGCAGGTGCATTCAGCCCTGGTGAGAATGCAGGTTGCCCCGCAGAAGGAATCCCTGGGGGTCCAGGACGAGGAAGCGTTCTGGCGCTGGATGAAGGCGGCCTTTGCGCAAAAAAGGAAGACCCTGCTCAACAACTGGAGGCGGCTTTGCGAGCCGGAACGGCTAAGGCGCGCGATGGAGCAGTTGGGAATTGACCGGCGGGCGCGCGCCGAGGCCCTTTCGCTGGTTCAACTGGCCGCTTTACAGAAAACCCTGGGCCGAGCTGGATAAGCTGCCAGCCGCGCCTGACCAATGTTTACCGGCGCGGGGTAGTTTTCTTGCACCGAGGAATTTGCCCGAACAGCCGGTTTACTTCCCGGCGAGTAAGATGGCTTTACAAGATTGCGGATTGCCCATAACATGAGCGGTAGGATCATAAGGGAGCAGGACTAATGAGCCAATACGACGTAATCATCGTGGGAGGAGGCCCGACCGGACTGGCTTGCGCCATCGAGGCCAAGCGGCATGGGCTAAACTACCTTGTGATGGAAAAGGGCTGTGTGGTGAATTCTCTGTACAACTATCCGGTCAATATGGCCTTCTTCACCACCTCCGAATTGCTGGAGATCGGAGAGGTCCCCCTGGTCAGCCAGCGGGAAAAACCGACTCGGCTGGAAGCCCTGAAATATTACCGGCTGGTGGCCGGGCGCTACGAGTTGGCCATCCACCTCTACGAGGAGGTGGTGGAGATTCGGGGATCAGACGGGAATTTTGAGGTGCGTACCCGCCCCCGGTCAGGGAAGCCGGAGCTTTACTCGACGAGGAAGGTGATCCTGGCAACCGGCTACTATGATAAGCCGAACTTGATGGGAATCCCTGGAGAGGACCTTCCCAAAGTCTCCCACTACTACCGGGAGGCCCACGCGTACTACAATTGCGACGTGGCCGTGATAGGGGGGAGAAACTCCGCCGCTGAGGCGGCTCTGGACCTCTATCGCCACGGTGCCCGCGTGACGCTGATCCATCGCAGCGCCTGCATGTCAGACCGCATCAAATACTGGGTGCGGCCAGACCTGGAAAATCGCATCCAGAAGGGGGAAATCCACGCCCTATTCGACACGCGCGTGGTGGAAATCCGGCCCGACTGTCTCCTGGTGGTTCCTTCCCATTCGACAGACGGGGAAGGAGAGGTGCGAACCATCAAGAACGACTTTGTGTTCGCCCTTACCGGCTACCACCCCGACACGGAGTTTCTCCAACGGGCGGGCGTCAAAGTGGAGCCCCGCCGGATGCGCCCCTACTGCAATCCGGAGACGCTGGAGAGCAATGTGGCGGGGCTTTATCTGGCGGGGGTGATTATTGCCGGACTCGATACCAACGAAATCTTTATCGAGAATGGCCGCCATCACGGCAAACAAATCCTGTCCGACCTGGTTGCCAAATTAAGGGTTTGATCCCAATCGGCTTCGATTGGGCAACCAGACCGCCCTGGGCCAGTAGCGCCACTCCACAAAAAATCCGGGCCGTTGCAGTCCTACTTCGCGACGGGTGCGACGTGCAACCCGCATTCCTTCTGCAAATCCTGTTCCCACCACCAGCGGCCCGCTCGCGGATTTTCTCCCGGCTTGGTCTGCCGCGTGCACGGCAGGCAGCCGATGCTGGTGAAACCCTTGGAATAGAGAGCGTGTTGGGGAACTTTGTTCTCCTGGATGTACTTGTCCAGTTGTTCTTGAGTCCACTCGGCGATAGGATTCAACTTAAGAATTCCGCCGTTTCCCGCGTCAATCTCCACCTTGGGTACGTTGGCCCGCGAGGCCCATTGGTCGCGGCGCAGGCCCGTAACCCAACCGTCCAATCCCGCCAAGAGCTTGCGCAAGGGGTTGACCTTGCGCACCCCGCAGCACTCGTGCCGGTTTTCTACGCTTTCGTAGAACAGGTTCAGGCCCTTGGCCCGTACCATGGCTTCCACTTCCGCAGCCTCCGGGAACAGCACTTCCAATCGAATCCCGTAATGGTCCCGGACGCGGTCTATCATGTCGTAGGTTTCCTGGTGGAGGCGGCCCGTATCGAGCGTAAAGACGCGGACTTGGGGCTGAATTCGCCAAGCGATGTCCAGAACCACCATGTCTTCGGTCTGCAGGCTATTGGCGAGGGCAATCCGGGGATGGAAACGCTCCAAGGCCCAGGCCAATACGGCTTCCGCCGATTGCGTCTCGAATTGTTCCGACCAGCGTTGAACTTCTTCTTTAGAAAACGCCATAGGTAATCCTTATACTCCTTTACTCCTTAATTTTTGTAATCGTGCAGATCTTTGTCCCGGCGCCACGACCGCGCATTCTCCCGCTGCGGCTCATGCCCCATTGGAAACAGCGCGCATACTCTCCACCAGAATGCGGGCTACCTCTTCCCGCGAGTATTCTGGAGGCGGCAGAATGCCCTTTTGCAGCATGGTCCTGACCTGGGTCCCGCTTAGCTCCACATGGGCTTCCTCTCCATGAGGGCAGGTCTTCGGAGAGGCCATGCTGTCACAAAGCCGGCAATAAAAGACAAGGTCAAAAAACAGCGGCTCGATCCCCAAATCCTCGGGAGAAAATTGCCGGAAGATTTCTTGCGCTTCAAAAGGCCCGTAGTATTTGCCGACTCCGGCGTGGTCGCGCCCCACGATGAATTGGGTGCAGCCATAATTTTTGCGGACTAGCGCGTGAAAGATGGCCTCCCGAGGCCCGGCATACCGCATCCAGGTGGGGTACAAAGCCAGCAGGGTCCTCTGGGGAACGAAATAATTGGCGATCAGAGCTTCATAGCACTGCAACCGGACTTCGGCAGGGATGTCATCAGATTTGGTCTCCCCCACCAGGGGATGGATCAGGACGCCATCGGCAAGTTCCAGGGCCACCTTGAGCACATATTCGTGAGCCCGGTGAATCGGATTGCGGGTCTGGAAGCCGACCACGCGAGTCCAGCCGCGTTCCGCAATGGCCTGGCGGGTCTCCCGCGGGGTGGAGGCGTACCCCTCATAGGCATGAGGCCGCCATCCCGGAAAAACGCTCACCTTTCCGGCCAGAGCAGTGTCACCAGCGCCATACAGCCACGCCACGCCGGGATGTTTTTCGTCCTTGGTGCGGAAGATCCGTTCTGCAAACCCCGGTTTCTCCAGCCGGAATTTTTCCTCCAGATGCAGCACCCCCACGGGCTGATCGTTCGCGTCGAGCAGCAGAACCGGCGACCCTTCTTTCCAACCCTTGGTATCGCCATTGGCCAGCAAAAGGAGCGGAATGCTCCACAGAAGCTGGGAGCGGAGGCGAAAGTCTCGCGCCACGCCCCAGACCTCCTCGGAATCCTGGAAGCCCTCAATCGGGCTGAAGGCTCCCTCGCCCAATAGATAGAGGTCTGTCAGTTGACGAAAATCCAGCCTCAGGCGGGGAATCCCCCTGGCGCGGCTCTTCCACTCCTCCGTTTCTTCCGCAGAAATCACTCGATTCACCAGCCGTCCGCCGTGCGGCTGGATTTGGCCGTTCGTTTCCTTTTTCATTCTTTACCTAAACCTCTCACGATTTTTGGGAGCCAACTGCCGACTCGAAATTCCGTGCAACATTTCTTTCCACCACCCGAATTCGCCAAAAACCACGTCGCTGGGCAAAAAGTTAAAAACAGTCTTTGGCTCTCCTCCGTCCCCCAAGGCAGGAAAAACAAAACCCACCGACTGGTTCCTGCCAGCCGGTGGGTCTGATCAGCAATACGAAGCCAATCGTTCGCTCAGAACCACATCTGTCCAGCCGGCAGGCAGCTAAAACAACACATACAACAACAGGCCATGACACAGGCTTTCAACCCGTGCTCGCTTGCCAGCTTGGAGTCGTAGAAATTCATTACAACTTACTTATCTAGGCAGCTTTTCTACCCAATGTCAAGGGCTCCTTGTTCACTCAGGGCTTAATTAGAGGACATGGATCATCCGCAAGCCCCCGGCCAGCACCAGCATGGCCATGCCGACTTTAAGGGGCCGGGCGGGCATGTAATAGGCCATCCGGCTCCCCAGGATGACACCGGGCAGCGAACCGATGAGCAGGTTGGCAGCCAGGGGAACATCCACAGTCCCAAAGTGCCAGTGCGCGAGGGAGGCGGCGCTCACCAAGACCAGGGCATGCGCAATATCCGTCCCGACAATACTGGTAGCCGAAAGTCCTGACATCGCCATCAGAACGACCGCCACCACGGCGCCGCTGCCTAAAGAGGTCAGCCCCACCATAAAACCAACGGCCGCGCCTAACAGGATGATCTTTAAGAAATGTGCCTGCGGTTCCAGGGGCTTGGTTATCCCGGTCCCCCGGCGAGGTTTCCAATAGACCTCATTGAGCAAGGTGATCGTGGCCGACAGCAAAAGAACCCCACCCAGAGCGAGTTGCACTAGTCTATCTGCCGGGCCAAAACGCACCATGACAAAATGGAGGAGGTAACTGGCTCCCAGCGAGGCCGGGACGCTCCCTATCGCCAGGTAAAGCACCCACTTCCAATGGATACTGCCGCGCTTCCAGTGTTCATGGGATCCCACCAGCTTCGTGAACGAGGCATAAAACAGGTCCGTCCCGACAGCCACGGTGGGACGAACACCCAGAAAAATGAGCAGGGGGGTCATCAGGGAGCCGCCTCCCACGCCGGTCATCCCGACTAAAAACCCAATCACCAGCCCGGCCAAAATGATGACCACGCGCAGGTGGGCAATCAGATCCCCTGTATAGTTCGGCAGGTCGGTCTGCAAAAAGTCCCACAGGATCGTTCCCGAAGGAACGTTCAGCAGCCCCATCGCCATCGCATTCACGGAATGTATAAGTCCCGTCTCCATGATTCCCGACTTTCCCGAAAAATAAAAAACCCACCAACTGGTCATTTCCAGCCGGTGGGTTTTGAAAAGCGTTATGAATGAAAACGTTAGCTCAGAACCGCTCCTCCCCAGCCGGCAGGCTGCTACAACAACACATACAACAACAGGCCATCGCACAGGTTTTCAACCCGTGCTCGCTTGCCAGCTTGGAGTCGCAGAATGTCATAAACATGCAGATTTTAAGGAATACATTCCGCCCTGTCAAGAGATTTTTTAGGACTGCATCGTTTTGGACGTTGCGCACCGTTATAATGGAAATCTGGGCCACGCACCGGCGGGCTCGCGGAAAATCCCCAAATAAAGGACGTGAAGATGGCGGACCAGCCAAACTTTCCCGGCGAAGGACAACAGGCGGAACTGCCGCTCGTCAAGAATCAGACCCCGGTTAACATCGAAGACGAGATGCGGCGCTCGTACCTGGATTACGCGATGAGCGTAATCATCGGGCGCGCCCTGCCGGACGCGCGGGACGGGCTGAAACCCGTGCAGCGGCGCATCCTTTACGCAATGTACGAGGCGGGGTTGCGTTCCAACCGCCCTTACCGCAAGTGCGCCAAGATTATCGGTGAGGTGATGGGAAACTATCACCCCCACGGCGATGTGGCTATTTATGACGCCCTGGTCCGCATGGCCCAGGACTTCAGCATGCGCTATCCGCTGATTGACGGCCAGGGGAACTTTGGCTCGGTGGACGGCGACCCGCCCGCGGCCATGCGGTATACCGAAGCGCGCTTGGCCTCCATTGCTGAACGCCTCCTGGATGACATTGAGCGGGACACGGTGGACTTCCGGCCCAACTACGACGAGAGCCGCGAAGAGCCGGATTACCTGCCCACCCGCATCCCCAACCTTTTGGTCAACGGATCTGCGGGAATCGCCGTGGGCATGGCAACCAACATTCCGCCGCACAACTTGACCGAGATCATTAACGCCACGATCTATCAAATCGAGCACCCCAATGCGCCACTGGAGAAACTGGTCGAAATGGTTCCGGGGCCGGATTTTCCCACCGGAGGTTTCCTCTACGGCAAAGGCGGGATTCTGGAGGCCTATCGCACTGGTCGCGGCAGTTTTGTGATGCGGGCGCGGGCAGCGATCGAACGGGTCGGCAAAGACCGCGAGATGATTGTCGTCACGGAAATCCCCTACCAGGTCAACAAGGCTAAGCTCATCGAGAAAGCTGCCGAGCTGGTCCAGGAAAAGAAGATCGAGGGCATCTCGGACATCCGCGACGAAAGCGACCGCGAAGGAATGCGGATTGTCTTTGAGCTGAAACGGGGCGAGCAGGCCGAGGTGATCCTCAACAATCTTTACAAGCACACCTCGATGCAGACTAGCTTCGGGATGATCCTGCTGGCGGTGACGAACGGACAGCCGCGCGAGCTGGGCCTGGCGGAAGCCCTCCAGATTTTCATTGATCACCGCCTGGATGTCGTCCGACGACGGACCCAGTACGACCTGCGCAAGGCGCGGGAACGAGAGCACATCCTGCTGGGCTACCAGAAAGCACTGGAAAATCTGGACGCCGTCATCAAATTGATCCGGGCTTCCAAGAACCCTCTGGAGGCCCGCGAGGGATTGATGACCCGGTTCGAGCTGACCGAGATTCAGGCGCGGGCCATCCTGGACCTGCAACTGCAACGGCTGACCGGCATGGAGCGCGACAAAATTCTCGACGAGTTGCGGGAGATTCGCCGGAAGATTCAGGAACTGGAAGAGATCCTGGCGAGCGAGCGCAAGCTCAAGAACATCATCACCCAGGAGTTGCGCGAAGTCCAAAAAGAGTATGGGGACCCGCGGCGCACCGAAATTGTCGCGGAACAGGCCGAGATCACCTTAGAAGACCTGATCCCGGTGGAAGACGTGGTCGTAACGGTCAGTCGCCAGGGCTACCTTAAGCGCACGCCGGTGGATACCTACCGCCATCAGGGGCGCGGCGGCAAGGGACGCATTGGAATGAAGACGCGCGAGGAGGATTTCGTCGAGCATCTCTTCATCGCCTCCACGCACAGCTACATGCTGGTCTTTACCAACCGGGGCAAGGTCTATTGGCTGAAGGTCTATGAAATTCCGGACGCGGGCACGGCCGGGCGCGGCAAGAACATCGTGAACCTGGTGAATTTAGACGAGGGCGAAGCCGTGGCCGCCTTCCTTCCGGTGAAGGACTTGGAGCCGGACAATTACGTGGTCATGGTGACGCGCGATGGCGTCATTAAGAAGTGTTCTCTCTCGGAATTTGACAACCCGCTCGCTCGGGGAATCATTGCCATCAACCTGGATGAAGATGATGAATTGATTGCCGCGAGACGGACCTCCGGAGACCAGTTCATCTTCCTGGGTACGCACGACGGCAAAGCCATTCGGTTCCAGGAACAGGATGTACGCCACATGGGCCGCCAGGCGCGGGGGGTCCGGGCCATGAATCTAGGAAAAAGCGATTATCTGGTGGGGGCGGAGGCCGTGGGAGAGGAAGGCTCGATCCTCACGGTTACGGAGAACGGCTACGGCAAACGCACCGATCTCAGCCGGTATCGCGTGCAGTCGCGCGCGGGCAAAGGCATCATCAACCTCAAGACCACGGAAAGTAAGGGGAAGGTGGTCGGCATCAGCCACGTTGGTGAAGACAGCGAGGTGATGATCATCACCCAGCAGGGCAAGATCATTCGCCTGGAAGCCAATGACATTCGCGCCGCCGGACGCAGCACCCAGGGCGTGCGCGTGGTGCGCCTGGAAGAAGGCGATCAAATCGCCGCCGCCTGCCTCATCCCGGAAGAAGAAGGGGAAACCAGCGAGGAAGAGAAGCCGCCGCTGGTGCAGTGAAAAGCAGGTCGCATTAAAAAGACAGAGGTACGGAGCAAAGTTACCGCCGTGAAGTTCACGCAGTACTTTCAGGCAATGCGCCTCCGGCCCGATCGAGCAATCATCCGCCCTGAGTGGATTCAGCGAGTGGTGGAGCATCCTGTGAAAGAGGTCATTCAACGGGATGGACGAATCCGCCGCTGGGCACCCATCGAAGAGATGAAGGGGAAGTACTTGCGTGTTATACTCTTGCCGGATGGCGAGACGGTCCACAACGCCTTCTTTGACCGCTCGTTTACACTATGAAGATCAAATACTTCCAGGACACGGACACCTTGTACATCGAGCTTCGCGCCGCCGAAGTTGCCGAGACCAAGGACTTGGACGAGAACACCCTTCTCGACCTCGACTCCCACGGTAACATTTGCGCCATCACCATCGAACATGCGCGAGACCGCGCTGAAATCCCGAAATTCTCTTTCGAGCAAATCCCCGCCTAGTCGTGCACCTACCTGGTGCTGGAGGAACAGCGTGAGGACGAGCAAGAAAAACCAGTCCCTGATGCAATAACTTCTGCTTGTGAGAAGCACACTAAACGGTTGTGGCAAAAAACGAATATTTAATCCAGCATAAGATCAGAACAGTGGCATCATTGCCCTTGAAATATTGTTTTCGGGGGATTGACTTTTCGCCATACGATCCCACTAACCAGGACTGTGAATACTGGATAGCAACGAAAAGCCAAGCCGGTGAAAATTTCCGAGAAGCCCTCGACACCTTTGTGCAAGAGCTTATCGGTATTACAGATGCGCTATCAGTAGTTTGCCACTGTTCATTTTCTCTCTTGGGCACGGCTTATTTGGTATACAAGCTCAACAGCGGTTCGCAGCCTTTCTTTGCTCATGTCGCTGAAATCGAACCCACCGGGACCGTAAGTGTTTTTACGTCGAAGTACCTGGCAGACCTGGAAAAGCTCACGAGTGCCGATTGCAAGGCAGCACTACACTTCTTAAGAGAGAGCAATAATGGGCAGACGGCAATTACAAGACTTGCTATGACCATCTGCGCAGCCGAAGCCCTCGCGGGTACGGGCGAGACCCGTGGAAAATGTTCCGAATGCGATCACGAATACTCATACGATTCCACCAATAAAGGAGAATTGCGCCAGATCGTTGGTGATGAGTACCAGCGGCTTTATGAAAAAAAAGATGGTGCCTTTCGGCATAAGTTGTTCCACGGAAGCGGTATTAGCCAGCAAGAGGCTGTGAAGCTGCTCGAAAACGTGACCCAAGCCATCCTGAATTATTTGAGAGGGAAGCTTGACCTCGAGGGTGTCCCGAGGTCAAACGTCTTGGCGCCCTCTTTCACGCGGATTAAAGATTGGGAAGGTTTCCTAAAGCCGGTTAACGAGGGAAGCCCGGATCTCAAGACAGTAGAGAAGAACTGGAACAACAGCAGCGTATTTACCATCATTCGACCTGAGCCAGAAGGTTATTGAAATGCCACGTCCATCAATACTCAGACAATGAAGAAAGCGGAAGGAGGTTTATGCAAAGCCGAAAGAATCCTTTTCTCACAAAGCATATTGCACTCCTTGCTTTAACTCTTTGTTTGTTGACGGGGTACGGGTGCAAGGGTTACGGGCTTGTGAACCCGCACGAGCAAGAGGCTTTAAGCAAGATTAGAAGCGGTGAGTATGAATTGGTCCGCAAGGATGAACTCGCCAAATTAAGAGAAGAGGCTGCTCTTGGCAAAAGCGTCGGTCGCTATCAGCAATTTTCGAGAAGCGCACGAACATTTCGACTCGATCCAGCAACCGGAGAGACTTGCATCCTACTTACTACTGTGGATACGTCCACTTGTACTTTTCAACAGACACGACTGTCGTCTGTTTAGGAAATCTGGTCTCCCATTCAATTTCATCGCGTTCGTCATATGAAACAGCGCGGTACACAAGCCCTTCCTCGTAGACCTCTACTCTTCTTCGGTTTCCCAAGAGGCGACCAAAAGGCCCGTAAGTCTTATCATTTATGGTCACGGTATGATCGCGATCCGCAACGGCAATGAGCTTAGAAGTGTTTTTTGGGGTCACATTCCCTCCTCTCCACGGCTTTCCAGATGGCCCGCAAGCTGCAAAGCCTCCAGTGCCGCCCGAATGGTCCCGACGTGGATGGCGACGGTGTCCTCCACGTTGTGGGCGTAGCCGCCCGGCAGCGTAACGGCCACCGGGATGTTCCGCTCGCGGGCCATGGCAAAGACGATTCGGTCGCGCTCCCGCAGTCCTTCTAGGGTAAGGGAAAGCCCGCCCAACTGGTCCTCCCGATACGGGTCCGCCCCCGCTAGGTAGAAGATCAAATCCGGGTGAAAGACCGACAGGACATGGTGGAGGTTCTCGCGCAGCAGGTGCAGGTATGGCTCATCCTCGCAGCCGTCGGGCAGGTGGATGTCGAGGTCGCTCGGCGGTTTTTCCAGCGGGTAATTGTTCGCCTGGTGCATGGAGAACGTAAAGACCGAGTCATCCCGCGCGAAGATAACGGCAGTGCCATTACCGTGGTGAACGTCCAAATCCACAGTCATCGCCCGCTGGATGAGGCCCTCTTTCTGAATTTTGCGGATAGCGATGGCCACGTCGTTCAGCACGCAGAAGCCCTCGCCGTGGTCGGGAAAAGCATGGTGGAAGCCGCCGCCGATGTTGACGGCGATCCCGTTAGAAAGGGCGCATTGTCCGGCCAGGATCGTCCCGCCCGCGCTGAGCCACACGGCGCGGATCAGTTGCGGGGAGCAAGGAATCTCCAGCCGGTAAATGTCCTCGGGCGTCAGCGTGCCGGTCTTTAATTTGTTTACCCATTCTTCCGTGTGAACCAGCAAAACGTCCAGGTCTTCGGCCGGCTGCGGCTCCAGAAAATCCAGTTCGTATTCAAGCTGTTGCTCCAGCAGCGCCTCATGGATCAGCCGATACTTGACGGAGGGGAAAACATGATCTCCTAAATGGAGATCATATTTGTCGGAATAGATAGCCTTCAGGCGTAACATTCGATAGCTAATTTTAGCATATCGGCATTTGCCCGCTCCCCTTCGTCCATGGCGGGAAAGCAGGCATTTCTGTGGCTCAATCCAGTGCCAGAGACCATAGGAATTCGCCGCGCCCTCTGCTATGATGGGCCGTTGCCTTCCATGAAAGCCAATGTTTTCGTAAGTCTCAAAAAGACGGTGCTGGACCCGCAGGGGGAGACGATCCGGGCGGCGCTGCACAGCCTCGGCTTCAGCAGCGTGGAGTCGGTGCGGCAGGGCAAGCATTTCCAGATTCAGCTTGCGCCCCACTTGACCCCCGAGCAGGCTCGCGAGCAGGTGGAACGCATCGCTCGCGAGGTTCTCACCAACCCTGTCATCGAGGAATACAGCTACCAGATCGAGGAGTAGGCGGAGAGCAAAATGTGCGGGATTGTCGGTTATGTCGGCCCAAAGCCGGTGGTGAGCGTGCTCCTGGAAGGATTAGCGCGGCTGGAATACCGGGGATATGACTCGGCTGGGATCGCCGTAGGCAATCGCAACGGTGCTTTGGAGGTTCGCCGGGCCTCCGGGAAACTGCGCAACCTGGAACAGGTGATCCACGAACATCCGGTGGAGGGGACCTACGGGATTGGTCACACGCGCTGGGCCACGCATGGCCGCCCCTCGGAAGAAAATGCCCACCCGCACCGCGACTGCCGCGGCGAGGTGGTGGTGGTTCACAACGGCATTGTGGAAAATTACATGCCCCTCAAGCGCCAACTGACGGAGGAAGGACATCGCTTCGTTACTGAAACCGACACCGAGGTGATTGCGCACCTGGTTGAAAAGCAGGTGAACGCTGGTAAACCGATCCTCCTGGAAGAGGCTGTGCGGCAGGCCATTCGCGAACTGAAAGGGGTCTTCGCTCTGGCCGCGATTTCCTCGAAAGACCCAAATAAGATTGTGGCGGCGCGCTCCGGGCCACCGGTGGTGATCGGCCTGGGGGAAAAAGAATACTTCGTCGCCTCCGACATCCCGGCCATTCTCTTTCACACCCGGGACATGCTATTTCTGGGCGACGGGGAGATGGCCGTCCTCACGCCCGGCGGAGTCCGCCTGATGGATTTTGAAGGGCGGGAGGTTCAGCGCCAGACCCAGCACGTCACCTGGGACCCCGTCCAGGCCCAGAAGGGCGGCTACAAGCACTTCATGCTGAAGGAAATCTTTGAGCAGGCGCAGGCTCTCGAGGATACCCTACTAGGGCGAATCAACCTGGGGACGGGCCAGGTATCGCTGGATGACTGGGATTTCACCGCGGAGGAGTTCCGCCGCTTCCAGGAGGTCAAGATCCTGGCCTGTGGCACCTCCTGGCACGCAGCTCTGGCCGGGAAATTCCTGCTGGAGCGGCTGGCCCGAATCCCGGTGGAGGTAGACTATGGCTCGGAATTCCGCTACCGCGACCCCATCCTGGGTCCGCAAACCTTGACCGTGGTCATTACGCAATCCGGTGAAACCGCCGACACCCTGGCCGCCCAGCGGGAAAGCAAACGGAAGGGCAGCAAGACGCTCGCCATCTGCAACGTGGTCGGCAGCATGGTCACGCGCGAAGCCGCCGGGACCCTTTACACCCATGCGGGCCCTGAAATCGGCGTGGCCAGCACCAAGGCATTCACCTCGCAGTTGGCCTCGCTCTTTCTGCTAGCGCTGCACCTGGGGCAGGTGCGCGGCAAGGTCTCCGAGCAGGAGTCCGCAGCCCTGGCGCAGGAATTAGCCCGTTTGCCCGTCAAGCTCAAGCAAGTGCTCAGCCGCGACAACGAAATCGAGAATCTGGCGCGCCTGTTCTTCAAGAGCACGACCTTCCTCTTCCTGGGGCGCGGCATCCACTACCCCATCGCGCTGGAAGGGGCGCTCAAGCTGAAAGAACTTTCTTACATCCATGCGGAAGGCTACCCAGCCGGGGAGATGAAACACGGCCCCATCGCTTTGATTGACGAGGAAATGCCGGTCGTCGTGATCGCCACGCGCGAGGAGGGGAACGAAACAAGCCTGGTCGGCTACGAGAAAATCCTCAGCAACATCAAAGAAGCCAAGGCCAGGGAGGCTAGGGTGATCGCCGTCGTAACGGAAGGCGACCGCGATGCGCGGGAATCGGCTGACCACATCATTGAAGTTCCAACGGCCTGCGAACTGCTCTCCCCCATTCTGGAAGTAGTGCCGCTGCAACTGCTGGCCTACCACATCGCCGTGCGCCGCGGCTGCGACGTGGACCAGCCCCGCAACCTGGCCAAAAGCGTGACGGTGGAATAACAAAAAGGGGATCGTACTAATCCTCGACCATTGAGTTTGAGGGATTGATCAAAACATCAGCTTATGATACTTTGTTCCATAAAAGTATCATTGCACGTGGGCGAGAGAATGGAAGTATCATAAGTTGTTACCATCTGATTTCAAAGAAGATAAGTCTGGCAGACTCGTCCGAGCGCCTCAAGGATACTGGGCGTTCACACCAAACCCTTTGCCACCCCCGCTCGAACTAACCTGGAAACTTGTAAAAGAAAACTCCGAGGCGGACCGCGCTCTCAGCGAACTAGCGGGAGTTGCTCGGACACTGCCAAATCCACACCTGCTCATTAATCCATTCATCAGGCGGGAAGCTGTTCTCTCCAGCCGGATTGAGGGAACGCAGGCATCGCTTTCTGACCTTCTCTTTTTCGAAGCTTCCGGTGAGGCAGAGCTAAAACCACCGGACGTGCGGGAAGTCTTTAATTATGTGAAAGCTTTGGAATACGGACTGAAGCGGCTGCAAAACTTACCGGTGAGTTTACGGCTAATTCGGGAAATGCACGAACGGCTCATGAAGGAAGTTCGGGGGGAACACTTGACTCCTGGAGAATTCCGCCGGTCACAGAATTGGATCGGACCGCCGGGCTGTACGCTGATGGAAGCCACCTTTGTACCTCCTCCCGAAGCGGAGATGAAAGAGGCTCTGGACTATCTGGAGAAATATCTGCACAGCCCATCCGAACTCCCTCCTCTGATTCGGCTGGCACTGATCCACTACCATTTTGAGGCGATTCACCCATTTCTCGATGGAAATGGTCGGATCGGGAGGTTACTGTTAACTCTTCTGCTGTTTGCAGAGGAACTGTTGCCTCAGCCTTTGCTCTATCTGAGCGCTTACTTCGAACAACACCGGCAGCAATACTATCATTTGCTGCTCGCCGTCAGCCAAGCAGGGGCCTGGAGTGAATGGATCAATTTCTTTCTACAGGGTGTGGCCGAACAGTCAAAGGATGCAATCCAGCGGTCCAAACGCTTATTTGACCTTTGGCAAAACTATCGTCAAAAGCTGCAGTCAGCCCGCTCTTCGGCTTTGGCACTGCAGCTAGCGGATGAATTGTTCTCTTACCCGGCAATCACCGTGGCTCAGTCCGCTAAGCGACTGAAAATCACATACCGGTCGGCAGGCCTGCACATTGAAAAGCTGGCGCGCCTGGGTATCCTCAAAGAAGTGACAGGGCAAAGGCGGAACCGTGTTTTTATGGCTCCCGAAATCGTTCGAATCATCGAGGCCCAGAAGGCGGATTAACGGACACGAACCATGCCTGGGAAAAATCCTCGAACAAACGCACAATCCCGCGAGCGCTTAAAAGAGATTCTTTGCCGGAAGTCCGTGAAGCGGGGCGACTTCACCCTCTCCTCTGGCAAGAAGAGCACCTACTACATGGATGCC
>Ga0156222_1045_pt1 | contig 17363 bp, 15 predicted proteins | sample RifCSPlowO2_12_FD_107870 | JGI IMG/M metagenome (GOLD analysis project Ga0156222, IMG submission 107870) | Acidobacteria bacterium RIFCSPLOWO2_12_FULL_59_11 | reverse complement strand
GTGGAAAGAAACTGTGGACCGGGCTGCAGTGGACAGCGGCCTGAACGGCATCGCGTACCCGGCGGAGGGGATCATTGCTTACGCCCGCTCGCGCGGCCTGCGACCGCTCTTGCACGAGTCCTGTTGCGGAGTAGGCTGGCTGACGGGTGCGCGGAATCCGCGCCATCTTCGACGGAATCATTCGGAACGGAGCACGGCGGGATGAAGAATCGCGAAGTTTGGCGCTATATCGAAGAAGACGGCGTGAGCGCCAGTTTCGGGCTGGCGGCTGACGAGTACCTGATTCAGGCGGTCGGCGGCGCCCTGCCGACCCTGCGGCTGTACACGTATCGCTCGCATGCAGCCCTGGTCGGTAGGTTCCAAAACGCGGAGGCGGAGGTGAATGTCGAGGAATGCCGGCGGCGCGGTGTTGCGATCAACCGCCGCCCGACGGGCGGCGGCGCCATCGTGATGGGTGCGGACCAATTGGGCGCGGCGCTGGTCGCTCCAACGGACGGGTCACCTCCCGCAGCGTGCCAGGCAGCGATATTTGAGACCTGCGCGGCGGGCCTGTCGGCCGGCCTGCGCAAGCTAGGGATCAGCGCGGCGTTTCGTCCTAAGAACGATCTCGAAGTGGGAGGAAAGAAGATCGCCGGACTGGCGCTGGCCCTGGACGATCGGGACACCTTCCTGTGCCACGCCAGCCTGCTGGTGGACTTTGACGTGGAGTTGATGTTGGCCGTGTTGAACCTGCCGGTAGAGAAGATCTCCGACAAGGCCATTGCTTCCTTTGAGGAGCGTTTGACGACGGTACGCCGTGAGTCCAAGGGGACGGGGGGGGCCAAAGTCCGTGTTGATGATGTTCGCGCGCAGGTGCGAGAAGGGTTTCGAGAGGTGCTTGGCGCGCGGTTCGAACCGAAGCCTTGGACGACAGAGGAACGGCAGGCAATCCGCGACCTGGAGTTGCGCAAGTACCAGACCTCGGAATGGGTGTTCGAGCGCACACCGGCACGGGACGCAGTGGGCATGAGCCTGTTGAAAACCAGCGCGGGGCTGCTCCGTGTGTACGTTGCCTTGAGCGGCGAGACGCTGAAAAGCGTGCTGGTAACGGGTGATTTCATCGCCACCACGCGGGCAGTGACCAATCTCGAAGCGAAGCTGAAATGGACTCGCGCCGCCCCCGAGTGCTTTGCGGAGAAGGTCCACGCAGTCTTCTCTGCGGACGGCCCGCTAGCGCTGGGGCTTGCGGAGAACACACTCATCGAGGCCTTGTGCGCCGCCGTCCTCGCGGCGAAGAGCCATGCGTCCGATGCCAGTTGAGCTCGAATTGTCCAGTCCCGACGCCGTTCGCCTGAGCCTTGCCTCGGCGCTCGCGCTGCAGATGCGCTCGGGACGGTTTTACCGAAACGTGCACAACGGCTGTATCAACCTGTTGCTGACTTATCCGGAAACCTGCCGGGTTTCCTGCGATTACTGCGGACTGGCGCGAGAGCGTGCGTCTTCCCCCGCCGTTCCGGTGAAAGCAGCGAGGCGGACGCCCCCAAATGGACGCTCGTTTATCCGGGTGGAGTGGCCCCTCGCCCCCACGGCTGAGATCTTGATGCGCCTGTCCCGCCGTCGGGAGGCGATCCGGCGCGTGTGCCTGTCCATGGTGGTACATCCCCGGGCCTACCCGGACACCCTGACCATCGTTCGACAACTGACGGAGGCCCGCAGCGGCCTGCCCCTGTCCGTTCTGGTCGCGCCGCCCATGATCAACGAGGCGCGGCTGCGCGAGCTGCAGCGCGCAGGTGTGGAACGGATCGGTATTGGGTTGGACGCAGTCAATGAACCCCTTTTCCGCCGCCGCCGCCACGGACTGGCCTGGCCCGGGTACTGGCGCGCAGTGGCCGCCGCACGTAAAGTGTATGGCCCGGATCGGGTGAATTGTCACCTCGTCGTCGGCCTGGGCGAAACGGATGCGGAGCTGATCGAGGTCTGCTTCCGCTTGCGGGCCATGCAAGTGTCGTCGTACCTATTCTCGTTCTACCCGGAGTCGGGAACGCCGATGGCTCACGCGCGGCGACCGAGCCTGGTGCGGTGGCGGCGACTGCAGTTGGCCAGCTTTCTCATCGAACAAAACAGCATTCAACCGGAACAAGTCGTCTTCGATCACCAGGGACGTCTTGCCCGTCTGGAGGTCGGTCTGGCGGAATTATCCTCTGTCCTGGCCGACGGGCGGCCGTTTGTTACGCGCGGCTGCCCCGGTGGGAACGACGAGTTGGCCTGTACCCGACCATTCGGCAGCTACCGGCCTGGCGAGCCGTTTCGAGACTACCCCTTCCAACCCGAGCCGGACGATTTACAGAAAATCAAAGAGCAGTTGCGATTGGAGCGGCTGGATCTTGGCTGACCCGCAATCCAAGAACTCATCCAAAGAAAACTGAAGAAGTCTTGTGCTGAGAGCCCGCGCGATGCTGCGAAAAGGAGGATGGATCATGCCCGAGAGGGGACATGCGGAGGAGCAAATCATCGCCGATATGGAATTGTGCTTCGCCAAAATCACACCCATTTGAAAAAAGTTGACTCCGGGAACTGGCATCTAAGCTAGTCTTCGAGATGATTGAGATTTTGTTTTCACCGACCGGCTCTCTTCTGCCGATCCCGAAAGGGCGGCGAGAATCAACCCTGAAAAAATCTTGGCTTGCGTCAGCAGTTGGCACCAATGAAGGGACAGTGTCATCGAACTCGGTTGCGAAAGGAAGACGGGCTTTCTAGGTTTATCTATCCAGGATTTGGACTAATTGGCGGGACCCGTTGGAAGTAATTTATGAGACCAGCCATGAAAAGGCTGGCGGCGGCGGAATATCGCGCTCCCGCACCACTAAAGTAAAGCCAATCGCCCCCACCGCCAATAATGCGCAAATAATTACAATCACCTTCTATCCCTCCGAAATCGCCCTGCCTGTCTGAGCCGCAATCCACGACCCCGGTCGGGACGGGGCCGTTAGGGAGCGGCATTGGACCTAACACCTAACACCTGCCGTTCCACGCTGGCCCGGCTATCAGTTTACATATTTTTGACTCCGTTTTCTGAAACTATCCTGTTCCCCTTTGCTCTCTGTGCCTCCGAAACGACATCAATATGTCGTTTCGCTCTGTGGCCACGATTTTTCTTCCTCACTGCCGTGGGCCGGAGCGCAGCCGTAGGCGCAGCGACATGCTCTCCCCTATAGCCAAAACGGAGACACTACTAACAATCCTCTCGTTGCGGGGTGGCTCCGTTTCCGGTTAGGGCGTTACACGGACAAGTGGATTACTTCCGAGTGCGCCGTGACTCAGGCGGAATCGAGCGATCCTCTCTCAGGTCATCAGATTTGCCAGGGGATAGTGTGGGGGGATGTGAGCGGAAGATGTTTGGTTCCGGAGCCCATACAAATTAACCTCTCGCCACCCTCTCCTGTTTGGATTCAATAAGGTAGTTCGGATAGACAAGCTCTTGTTCGGGCGGAATCATGGCATTCGGCACGATTTTGTGCACCAGTTTGTGCACCCGGTCTAAAATGGGGAGTCAGACAATTAGGCCCCAGGCTTCGGTGCACTACGGATGCCAAAGAGACCACGATCCCATGAGTTAGAGGATGAGTCCCGGCGCGAATTTCAAAATTTATTACCTAATCGCTGGGTCTGCCGAGACATCACTCCGGATTATGGCCTTGATTGCCACGTCGAATTGTTCGATGGAAATGGCTTAGCTACCACATTGATGTTTTTCGTCCAGCTCAAAGCAAGCGACAAACTCGACCTCGGGAAGGCTCTGGCAATTACGTTGAAGGTAGATACTTACCATTACTACCGCAACTTGGATTTGCCGGTCATGATCGGGTGCTTGCATGCCCCTACGAAACGGTTTTTCTGGCGGTGGTTTCACGAATTCAAAGAGCGGCCCACGGACCAAAAGGCCAAGACTGTAACCCTCAACCTGCCGCAATCCGCAGTCTGGAATGATGACAGTCCTGCTGTCGTGGAAGCTGACCTGAAATCGTTTAGGCAGCTTCAGGCTGCATCCCTTCCGCATCCGATACCCTTTAGCCTCGTGTTCCAGGAAGGGCATTTTCAGGGAATTCCTACTTCATTGGTCGAGTCAGCGATCCGAGAGGTGGCCAATGCTGATCTAGGCCTCCTTCATTTGTCAAGTAAAGTTCCGACTGGAGCACACCCGGAAATTGCCGTTTCCAACGAAAGAATAGTTGTGAGCTGGGGTGGGCTCTGCAGTTTGACGATCAAGTCTCTCGAGGAATACAAAGGCCAAACCGAGAAATTGGCCCATGATGTACTCACCGCTGTGGCTTTTGTCCTGAGTAAAGCGGGCCATCCGAATGAGGCTGCGTCGATAGCATTCAACCACCTAAGAAGTGGGAAGATGAAGCAAAATGCTGACATCTTTTTTGAACTGCTTGGAGCAATGGTCAAGGCACGACGTTTCACGGAGACTCTTTCGATGACACGAAATGTTCTGAGTGAGTTGGGGGAACCAGGATTTGCCCAATTGCTCCTGCTTCCAGCCCTCATGAACCAATCCTCTTTTACGGCTTCAGAACTCGAAGTCTTGAGGGAAGTCATGCTATTGCTCATAAAACGAGCCACCGAGTTGGGCGACATGAAAATGGCAGCGACGGCGCACTACAACCTTGGCAATCATCTTCGTAGTCAAGGACCGATGTTCCGCAAAGCCGCCTTCGTGCAATATCGCCTAGCCGCCAAGTCTGATCCCGGTTATCGAGAAAGACCCTACTTTTGGAGGGAGCTTGCTGGGCTCCTGTTTCATTTAGACCGATTCACCTGGTCGGCAGCCGGGTATCAGAAGGCTATTGCTCTGGGGGGAGAGTCTTCATGCCTTGCGCTGTGTGCTGATGCCCTGATGTTTTCTGGAAGGTACCGAGAGGCCCTCGATCTATTCTGCCGCTTTCTCGAAGCTGAGCCAAAAGCTGATGGTGAATGGCATTTGAAAAAGTTCATGCTTGAGCATTTGATAAAAGTTTTGAACAAAGACCGGCAGCGCCGAAATCCGGAAGCGGCGAACAAGCTTGCTGATGTTATTGGTCTTTCACCGGATGAAGCGAAAGCCCAATTGGACGAAGCAATACGTCAAGATGCGCTGTGTTCGTTTGCTTGGTTCAATTTTGGTGCTAATTGTGGAAGGCGACTAGAGCATAGTGATGCCTGCAGCGCTTATCTTTGTGCTGCTTTATGCTTTCCAGGCGATGTTGAGGCCTGGGCGAGGGCGCTGCTCCACCTTATTGCATCGAATAATCGTCCCGAACGGATATTGTGGATTGCTCAGGTGGCGTATCACTATAACCGTGGGACCTTTATCGAGCAACTGTACAAAACTGCAACAGAATCAAAGGAGCAGAATCTGAGCTTCCCGGTTTCTGAGCTTGTAAACCTTGTCGGCGAGCTTGCAAGAGACCGCGACAGGGCAGATGAATCATTTGAACTGCGGATGGTCGGCGAAGGCAAACATTATAAGGTCCTATCCTCGCCCCGTGTACAAACCGGAGTTGGCGAAGCAAAACCGCCGATAACAGAGAGTTGATGATTCGTTTCGCAAACCAGTATTCGTTTACAGCCATGCAATCCGAGCGGCTCGGGGTCGACCGAATCCTCGCCAATGGCCGTGAAGTCGGCATATCGGAAATTGACCCTCTACCGACCCCATCCGTACGCTTTTCCAATCCTCCTGCCTTCTGACTCCTGTCTTCCGTATCACTCTAGTCACCGGAAAAACTCGCTAAATCCTCAACATTCAGGAACCCTCCGATTTCCACTCCGTGTAGGATGATTATCCAGTCGTTTAAAATTACGGCGACTTTAAGAAGGACTCGAAAAGGACTAGAAAGATGAGCAGCAACCCAATTTCTCGCGGCGCAGGATTCTTTTTCCAAAACCCTATGGCAAGAATTGGGATTAAACTGCTGACCAAAGCCGCGCTGTGCGCCGCCACGGTCGGCCTGATTGCCGGAATGGTCGCCGCGCTCTTTTTCCGCTCTTGATTAGCGTCTCTCCTAAATTCCATTCCTTCCAACTCCGCTTTCGGAGCATAATGGGGGCAGGAGTTTGGACCTCCAAGATTCTATCCGAGTGCCCAACAGACCCATGAAGCCTGGAGAAAGCAGTGGAACGTTATCCGGCCAGGTTCTGAAAACCATCCGAAGGTTTCGGATGATCTCGCCCGGCCAGCGCGTTGCGGTCGCCTGTTCGGGAGGGCCCGATTCGACCGCCCTTTTGCTGCTCTTGCACGAACTGAGTGAACGGCTCGGCTGCACGCTTTCCGTGGCCCACGTGAACCACCGCCTGCGGGCTGAACAATCGGACGCCGACGAACAATTCGTGCAGCGCCTGGCGGAATGGTTACAATTGCCGAGCTATGTGCAACAGATTGACGTCCGCCCCCGAGCCAAGCAAGCGCGCGCCAACCTGGAAGAAAAAGCTCGCGAGTTGCGCTACGAGTTCCTCCTCTCCCTGATTAAGGCCGGGCAGGCAGACCGGCTGGCGTTAGGACACACCGCGGACGATCAAGCGGAAACGGTGCTGTTTCGGCTGCTGCGAGGCGCGGGCACCCGAGGCTTGGCCGGGATTTATCCGGTGGTGGCAGACAAAATCATTCGCCCGCTTCTCGAAGTGCGCCGTCAGGCGGTTTTGGATTGGTTGCAAGAGCACCAGCAGCTCTGGCAGGAAGACTCCACCAACCAGGACCTTCGCTACACGCGCAATCGAATCCGGCATCAGCTTTTGCCGTCATTAGCGGAATTCAACCCTCGCATCGTGGAAACTCTCGCCGAAACCGCCACACTCGCCCGCGATGAGGAAGCTTTCTGGCGAGAGTACTTGCAGCCCATTCTGACCCGCGCCTTGCACACGGAGCCAGGGAAGGTGTTGGTAGACATTCCCTCCCTGCACGGGATGCCAGCGGCGGTGGCCCGTCGGGTGCTGCGCTACGCCATCGGGAAGGCAGCGCAGCTTTCCCCACCCGAGCCGCCCGAGAAAACCGAGCGAACCGAGTTTCCAGGCCGGGAAAGTGCGTCCCTGGCCGATTTCGGCCAAATTCAGCAACTCCTTGCATTAGCACTGGTTGGACAAAGCGGGGCGACTCTGTTCCTTCCCCGGAAAATTAAAGCCAGAAAAGAATTTCGGCATCTAATATTACAGGCGGAAGAGTTACCCCGGGAACTCCAGGGGTTTTACTGCCAGTTCCAGGTGCCGGCGCTCGTGGAGGTCCCGGTTCTGAGCACCTTGTTTACCTTCGAATTCGTTCCGCTGGTTTTAGGGCAAGCGCGTTATAATCAAGAGGGGTATAATTTGCTGGATAGAGGGGTCGCAAAGAACCCACTGGTTTTGCGAAACTGGCACCCAGGGGATGCCTACCAGCCGAAGGGACACCGGAGGCGGCGAAAACTAAAGGAGTTGTTTCAGCGAGATCGCATCCCCGTTCGGGAACGAGAATGCTGGCCCGTCATTGTTGCCGAAGATCAGATTGTGTGGGCCAGGAAATGGGGCGTTGCTGTAAGCTTCTCCCCCGCTGCAAGGAGCACGGAGGCAGTTCTGATCCAGGAAACCGAACCAAGGGGAGGACGGGGTGAAGATCGTTCTGGGTGAGGAGCAAATTCAAGCGCGTGTCCGGGAGATGGCCGAGAAAATCTCCCAGGATTATGACGGCGAGGTGGTACACGCGGTTGGCATCCTTGAAAACGGTTTTATGTTTTTGGCCGACCTGGTCCGAAAGATGACGTGCCCGGTCGTCTGCCACTTCTTGAAGATGGAAACAGTGGATACAGCCAGCGAGGGGCATCAGCCGCGCCGGAATATCCTTTACGGACCGGTTGGCGAAGTGGGTGGCAAAAATCTCCTCCTTGTGGATGCGATGGTGGATAGCGGAATTACGCTGGACCATTTAATCCAGCAGTTGCAGCTGAAGAAGCCGAAATCGCTGCGGACCGTTGCCCTGCTCGACCGGGAAGACCGGCGAAGGGTGCCCCTGGTCTTGGACTACACGGGCTTTCCCTGGTCCGGTGGCCACTTGGTCGGGTACGGTCTGGAGAAAGACGGCCGTTATCGCAATCTTCCTTACATCGCAGCCATCCCTCCGGACGGGAACGGCTAGGAACAAGGGGCCGGGAAAAGCAAAACGGGAGGCACGCAAAGAGTGAACTCGACAACCAAAACGATTGTATTTTGGGTCGTCATGCTGGCGACTGCCCTCCTGCTCTGGCAGGTGGTCAAGACAGGAGACACGTCCAAGGAACGGGAACTGACTTTTACGGAGTTTATGGCCAGTGTAGACCGAGGGGATGTGGCGGAAATTACGCTCTACGCCAACCATGAGGTGCGAGGCAAATTCAAGAAGGACAACACCAAGCTCAAAACCGTGGTCCCCGACAACTATCCCGATTTAATTGGAATCCTGCGCAATAAAGAAGTCGTCATCACGGTGAAGGAAAGCTCCACCAGTTCTTGGATTACCCTCCTAGTGAACGCCTCCCCATTCTTGCTGCTCATCGGTTTCTGGATCTTCATGATGCGCCAGATGCAGACCGGCGGAAATAAAGCCCTGTCTTTTGGCAAGAGCCGTGCCCGCCTGCTTTCCTCCCAGCAAAAGAAAATCACCTTCAAGGACGTTGCTGGAGTGGATGAGGCAAAGGAAGAGCTTCAGGAAATCATTGAATTTTTGCGCGACCCACAAAAGTTCCAAAAACTGGGGGGACGAATCCCCAAGGGGGTTCTGCTGGTAGGCCCTCCGGGCACTGGAAAAACGCTTCTGGCCCGGGCCATTGCGGGAGAGGCCAACGTACCTTTTTTCTCCATCAGTGGCTCCGATTTCGTGGAGATGTTCGTCGGCGTGGGAGCCAGCCGGGTCCGCGACCTGTTTGAGCAGGGGAAGAAAAACGCCCCCTGCATCATCTTCATTGACGAAATTGACGCCGTGGGCCGCCATCGGGGAGCAGGCCTGGGCGGGGGCCACGATGAGCGAGAGCAAACGTTGAACGCACTGCTGGTCGAGATGGACGGATTCGAATCCAACGAGGGCGTCATCCTGATCGCCGCCACCAACCGGCCCGACGTCCTGGACCCGGCACTGCTGCGCCCGGGGCGTTTTGACCGGCGCGTCGTCGTCCCGCGGCCCGACGTCAATGGCCGCCTCGGCATCCTCCAAGTTCATACCAAAAAGGTCCCCCTGTCGGAGGACGTGGATTTGTCCGTGATCGCCCGCGGCACCCCCGGTTTTTCTGGGGCCGACTTGGCCAACGTAGTGAACGAAGCCGCGCTGGTCGGCGCCCGCCAGGGGCGCAAGGCTGTCATCATGGACGATTTTGAAACCGCCAAGGACAAGGTTCTCATGGGAGTGGAGCGCCGGTCCTTGGTCCTCAGCGAAGAAGAGAAACGCAACACCGCTTATCATGAAGGCGGTCATGCGTTGGTGGCCTCCCTGCTTCCCAACGCAGATCCATTGCACAAGGTGACAATTATCCCTCGCGGCATGGCCTTGGGTGTGACCATGCAGTTGCCGGTGGACGACAAGCATACTTATACAAAGGATTATCTGGAAACCCAGCTCGCAGTGATGATGGGCGGACGGGTGGCGGAAGAACTTTTCCTGAACCATCAGACGACAGGCGCTGGCAATGACATTGAACAAGCCACCGATCTGGCTCGCCGGATGGTCTGCGAGTGGGGAATGAGCGAGCTTGGTCCCATGACTTTTGGCAAGAAAGAAGAGCAAATCTTCCTAGGCCGCGAAATCGCCCAGCACCGCGACTACAGCGAAGATACTGCCATCCGGATTGACCGCGAAGTAAGACGCATCGTGGACAATGCATACCAGAAAGCCACCATGCTCCTGAGCGAGCATCGCGACATCCTGGGCCGGATCGCGGAAGCTCTCCTGGAACGCGAGGTGCTCGATGCTCAGGACCTCAAGCTTCTGGTCCGTGGGGAGCCCCTTCCCAAACTGGTTTTGCGGAAGCCTCCGGAAGCACCAGCTGAGACGCAGCAGGTTCTGAAGCCGGGACTAGTGCGCAATCCGGACAAGCCTCCCGCCCTGGCGGAGGGTGAAAAACCAGCCCACGCGTAGATCAGCTCTGGAGAGCAAATCCTAGATCCTCCGGCTCGCTTGGCGAACAGCCTTGCCGCAAAAATCATCGCTCAGTTCGAAGCGTCATCTCCAACTCCAGTTGCCCTCGCGAACTTTGATACTTGGCGAGCGCACTCTAGTGATGGGCATCCTAAACGTCACGCCAGATTCTTTTTCCGAGCAGGGTGTTTACTTCGACCGCAAAGCTGCGGTCACCCGTGGGCTGGAAATGGAGAGAGAGGGGGCCGATTTGCTGGACATTGGCGGGGAATCCACCCGCCCAGGCTCCCTTCCCGTGGAGGAAGAGGAGGAGATGGATCGGACCATCCCCGTCATCGAGGCCCTTTGCCGCAAAGGGTTGAGCATCCCCATCTCGATTGACACATACAAACCGAGGGTGGCCGAACGAGCCTTACAGGCCGGTGCGGAAATCGTCAACGACGTGAGCGGCCTGCGTTACGATCCTTCTCTAGCCAGCGCGGTGCGGGACCATCGGGCAGCCATCGTTTTGATGCACCTGCGCGGCACGCCGCGCACGATGCAATCACTGCCGCCGGTCCGGAAGATCGTGCCCACGGTCCGGAGAGGTTTCTCCGCTTCGCTGCGGCGAGCTTCGCAGGCAGGAATCCGGAAACGGCAAATCATCCTGGACCCCGGCATCGGATTCGGAAAATCACTGGAACAGAATTTCGAGATCGTAGCGAACCTCTTCCGCTTCGCTGATCTCGGCTGCCCGATCCTGGTAGGCCCTTCCCGAAAATCTTTTATCCGCAAGACGTTGGAGGAACTCTCTGCCCTGCCTGCCCGAAAAAATTCTCCCCCAGGAACCAAAGGAGCACTCGTACCCGAAGAACTGGTCTTTGGGACCGCAGCAGCGGTCACGGCGGCAATCCTCCATGGGGCACATATCGTGCGCGTGCACGATGTCCGCCAAATGCTGCCGGTGGCGCGGATCGCCGACCGATTTCTTGCTGGCTAAAATTTCCTTTCTTTTCCCACTCTTTCCTTTTCTCCCCGAAAATCGGGCGCAGCAATACCCAAGGAGCGCTCGAACTCTCGCCTGGAGGGGGAGTTATAATAGAGACGGAGGGCTGCGAAAGACCTCTTCAGGAGGAGGTATTGCTATGACGCTGAACATTTCAGAACGGGAAGCGGAAATCTTACGAACACTCCTCAACCGGTTCGTGGAAGAAACCCGCAGCGAGATTCACCACACCGATGCGGTCGCCTATAAAGATGGTCTCAAAACGGAGGAGCAAGCCGCGAAAGAGTTGCTCGCCAAACTGACTGCCCAGCCGATTTCCACTTGATCTTTTTGGATGGGGCACCTGTCTGCTGGAATTGCGGAAAACCGTTTCCGTCAATTTCCAGCGAGCGGGAGCCCCCGAATTCGTGCCACGGAATCACAAGAAGAGTGGGGCCATCACCAGCGTGATCGTGCTCAGCAGCTTGATCAAAACGTGGAGCGAAGGGCCTGCCGTATCCTTGAAGGGGTCGCCCACGGTATCGCCTACCACGGAGGCCTTGTGGGGATCGGACTTCTTGCCCCCATAGGCTCCGGCTTCGATGTACTTTTTGGCGTTATCCCAAGCGCCGCCGCTGTTGTTGAGGAACAAGGCCATCAAAATTCCCGTGATGGTGCCGACCATCAAAAAGCCTCCGACCACCTCGGCGCCATTGGCCCCATAAGCGGGCTGTCCCATCGCATAATAGAGCCAGCGAAACACCAGCCCGACCCCGATGGTCATTCCGACAACCAGCAAACCCGGGAACACCATTTTACCCAGAGCGGCTTTGGTGGCAATATCCACGCACTCCCCGTAGTTAGGCTTGGACGTTCCTTTCATGATGCCCGGGTTGTTCTTGAACTGATCGCGGACATTGTTAATGATCGCATAGGCGGCCTTGCCCACGGCCTTAATGGCGAGGGAAGAAAAAAGGAATACCAGCACGGCGCCGAGCATCGCGCCGACAAAAACTTCCGGCTTGTTGAGATTGATGGTCCGCTCGAAGGTGGGCATATAGTTTCTGACTTCGTCCAGATAGGCCCCAAAAAGGAGGAATGCCGCCAGCCCGGCAGAACCCACGGCGTAACCTTTGGTCAAAGCCTTGGTGGTATTTCCAACGGCGTCCAGCCGATCCGTTTTGGCCCGAATCTCCTGCGGCTGCTGGCTCATCTCCACAATTCCTCCGGCGTTATCCGTAATGGGCCCAAAGGTGTCCATCGCCAAGATAAAGGCGCAAGGTCCCAGCATTCCCATCGTGGCCACGGCGGTTCCGAACAGTCCGGCATCCTCCAACCCGGAACTGGCTCCCAAGAAGTAGGAACTGACAATCGCCAAGCCAGTCACGAAAATGGGAAGGCCGGTGGACTCCATCCCCACCGCCACTCCGGCAATAATGTTGGTGGCCGGGCCGGTCTGCGAGGCTTCGGCAATGGACTTCACGGGGCGATAGCGATATTCGGTGTAATACTGAGTGATATAGACAAATGCCACCGAGGTCAGTACGCCGATGACTCCGCAAATAAAAAAACGGAAGTAATACTCGGGACCCAGAAGCCAGCGGGAGGCGATATAAAAACCGACCATCGCGAATCCGGCGGTTATGTAATACCCCCGGTTGAGGGCGCTCATCGGGTCTTCATTCTCATTGGCCTTTACGGACATGATCCCAATCATGGAAGCGATAATGCCGAAGGCGCGGGCGACCAGCGGAAACAGGAGCACGCCGAGCAAGGTCAAGCTCTGTTCCTGAAACACCGTTTCGTTGGCGCGAAACAACCCCGCTGCCAGGATCATAGCGCCAATATTCTCGGCGGCGGTGGACTCAAACAGGTCGGCGCCGCGGCCAGCGCAATCGCCCACGTTATCCCCGACCAGGTCCGCGATTACCGCCGGATTGCGCGGATCATCCTCCGGGATGCCCGCTTCTACCTTGCCGACCAAGTCCGCCCCGACATCGGCTGCTTTGGTGTAAATGCCTCCTCCCAACTGGGCAAAGAGCGCCACCAAGCTGGCTCCAAACCCGTAGCCTACGATGAGCAATGGAATCTTGGTGTCATCGTCGGTTACTCCCATGCCGCGAACCAAAGTAAAGAGTCCGGCCACCCCCAACAAACTCATGGCGACCACAAAAAAGCCGGAAACGGCTCCTGCCCGCAACGCAGTTTGCAAAGCGCTGTTCATATCCTTCGTGGCCGCTACCGCCGTCCGGATATTGGCCCGAATGGCCACCCACATCCCCATATAACCGGCGGCCACGGAACAAGAGGCGCCAAACAGGAAAGAGATGGTGGTCCAAAGCGCCAAGGCTGCCGGGCTGGCCGGATCATGCTCATTGTGGGCCCGGACAAAAGCGTAAAGGATGTAAATGAGAGCGGCCAAGGCAACGGCAATGTAAGCGATGGTCCGGTTCTGCCGGCGCAGGAATGCTTCGGCTCCCATCTTGATCGCATCAGAAATTTCCCGCATCGCAGCCGACCCGGTATCCCTCTGCAGGACATTCCGGATCAGAAACACTGCAAACGCGAGACCTAAAATGCTAATCCCAAAGATCAATCCCAGTTCCACGGTTGTATGCCTTCCCCTTTCTTAACAGTCAGATGATTTCAAGGAAGAGTTCCACTGGCAGGGGGGCTTCCGGAGGACCGGTTTTCATCCCTGCCCTGCAAATCTACAAGTGTGCAAGAACCTGAGGACCTATGTCCACAAAATTTCTTCCCAGTTCTCCAGATAACTTTTGACCGCGGCCATGAACTGGTCGGCAACTGCCCCATCCACAACCCGGTGGTCGAAGCTGAGCGCCAGGTGCGCTACGGAGCGAATGGCAATTCCATCGTTAATCACTACCGGAGCCTTATAAATTGTCCCCACTCCCAGGACCCCCACCTGCGGCTGATTGATGATCGGCGTGGCGAACAACCCCCCGTAAACACCCGGGTTGGTAATGGTGAATGTGCCACCCTGCACCTCGGAAACGGAAAGCTTCTTGTGGCGGGCACGATCCGCCAAGTCGTTGATGGCGCGTGTGAGTCCCCGAAAACTTTTCTCATCCGCATGGTGGATGACCGGCACAATCAATCCCCCCTCCAGCGCAACCGCAATCCCTATGTGAATATCCTTGTGAATCAGAATGTTATCTCCGGAGACTGAACTGTTGAGCACAGGGAACCGCTGCAAAGCATCGATCGCCGCGCGGACCAAGAAAGGCGTGTAAGTCAACCGGGTATTCTCTTGGCGCTCAAAGCGTTCTTTTTCCTGGTGATAAATCTCCACAACCCGCGTCAAATCCACCTGAAAAACCGTGGCCACATGGGCCGAGGTTCGCCGGCTGAGAACCATGTGCTCAGCAATCCGTTTCCGCATCGGACTCATCGGGATGACTTCGTCATGGGCGGCGGCGGCTTCGGCTGGAGAGGGAGGAGCAGGGGAGGGGGCTTGCGACGGGACTGCTGCCTTCTGGCGTTCCAAGTAGGCAAGGAGGTCTTCTTTGGTGATCCTCCCGACTGTACCTGTTCCTTCCACTTGCGAAAGGTCCACATTGTATTCTTTTGCCAGGCGGCGCACCAAGGGAGAGGCGTGCGTGGAAGTCGGCTCTTCTTCCGCTTCTTCCGCCGCGGCGGGAGGCACTGCCGGTGGCCTTCCCGGCGTCTCTACTCTTGCTGCGGAGACGGGGGTTGCCGCTGGCTTGGCCTGGGCGGCCATTGGCGGTGGCGGGGCTTTTTTCCCCTCAACAGCAGGCTCAATTTGCGCCACCACGGTCCGCACGCCCACCGTCTGCCCTTCAAGAACCAGAATCTTGGTCAGAATTCCCGCCACGGGGGAAGGGATTTCCGCATCCACCTTTTCGGTAGAAATTTCAAACAGCAGCTCGTCTTTGGCAACGGACTCCCCTTCTTTTTTCAGCCACTTGGTAATGGTTCCTTCGGCAACGCTCTCGCCCATCTGAGGCATCAGCACATCGGTTGGCATGGCTCTCTCCTCTCCAGGCGTTCCGGTTGCGCCCAGTCTATTTCCAGCCCCAGCAGAGCGCCCAGGTGATGAACGGTGTGTTCTTCCACCAGGAAACGATTCACGGACTTGCCCAGCAATTGCCGGAACGAAGTCACCGGATAAGATGTGATTCCACAGGGGACGATGTGTCTAAAGAAGCTCAAATCCGTCTGCAAATTCAAGGCGAATCCATGGGAGGTCACCCAGCGGCTGATGTGGATTCCAATCGCGGCGACCTTCGCTTGGTTCACCCAGACGCCCGGCCGCCCTTTCATTCGCCCGGCGGACAATCCAAAATCTTTCGCTGTGCGGATGAGGGCCTCCTCCAGGGTCCTGACATACCAGACCACGTCTCTGCGGATCGCACCGAGGTCCAGGATGGGGTAACCCACTAGTTGGCCGGGACCATGGTAGGTAACCTCTCCGCCGCGGTCGGTTTCCACGACTTCAACGCCTGACTGCTCCAGAATTTCCGGGGCGCTCAAAACGTGTTCCCGTTTTGCATTACGGCCCAAGGTAATGACCGGGGGATGCTCTAAGAACAGGATCGTGTCTCCGATTTCCTGGGCCTTTCGCCGCTCCACCAACGATTGCTGCAACTCCCAAGCCTGCCGGTAAGGAACTTGACCCATCCGATACACTTTGCAAGGCCGGGGAGAGTAGCCAACAGACTCCCCTGGCAGTGGATGAGCGACGCTTCTCGCCGCCTCCAATTCCAGCACTCCGGGTCCCTGCCTTCCATTTTCCAAGTCTGTTAAACGGCTATCGCTAGGCATTGATGGTCAACGAATACACAGAATTGGCCGCATCGCACACGGCCTCTGTAAGGGTAGGATGAGCGTGAATCGTATACATGATGTCTTCCGCCGTTACTTCCAGCCGCATGGCCAAGGCCAATTCGGCGATCATCTCCGTAACCGACGGTCCGATCAGATGGGCACCCAGGATTTCCCCGTGCTTCTCCTCGCAGACGAGCTTTACAAATCCTTCTTCCGCCCCCAAGATGCTCGCCTTGCTGTTGGCTCGGAAGGAAAACTTCCCTACCCGAACCGGATGGCCCATCCCCTTTGCCTGGGCTTCCGTCAACCCCACCGAGGCTGCCTGCGGTTCGCAATAAACGCAATCGGGAACGCGGTGGCGGTTCACGGGAGGCACGTTTTTGCCGCAGATCTTGCCGACCGCGACAATTCCCTCCATCGAGGCGGCATGGGCCAATTGCGGCATGCCTGCCACAATGTCACCGATGGCATAAATCCCCGGCTCCGCTGTTTGCATATGCGAATCCGTCTTGATAAATCCCCGCTCCGTTTCCACCCGAGTTGTTTCCAGGCCGATCCCCTCCGTGTTAGGCTTGCGGCCAACGGCCACAAGAGTCTTCTGTACCTGGAAGGTTTGTCGGCTGTCCCCCTGGGTTACCACAACTTCCACCCCGGAGTCCTTCTTCGCCACTTTCTCGACCCTAGTATTCGTAAGTACCCGAATTCCCTGCTTCTTGAAAGACCGTTCCAGTTCCTGAGAAATTTCCTCATCGGCCAGAGGCAGAATCCGGGGAAGCATCTCCACGAGTACGACTCCGGATCCAAACCGCCGGAAAATCGAGGCAAATTCGACCCCCACCGCTCCGGCCCCGATAATCAGCAAGGACTCGGGAACAGAGGAAATCGCCAGAATTTCCCGGTTGGTCAGAATCCGCTCCCCGTCGGCCTCCAACCCAGGCAGCATTCGAGCCTCGGAGCCAGTGGCAAGGATCAGGTTGCTGGCCCGGACATCCCGACCTCCCTCCGGCCCTTCCACACGTAGGCTCCTGCTGCCCTGGAGTTTTCCAAAGCCCCGGATGGTTTCTATTTTGTGCTTGCGAAAAAGGAATTCCAGACCCTTATTATGCTTCCTGACCACCTGGTCCTGGCGCGCGCGAACGGTCTCCCACTGTATTTTCGCCTCTCCGCACTCGATCCCGAATTCCTTCGCTCGCTTCACATAGTCGTAGATTTCCGCGTTGAACAGCAAAGCCTTCGTGGGAATGCAGCCTACGTTGAGGCAAGTCCCTCCCAAGCGGTCGTCTTTCTCGACCACGGCGGTTCGAAGCCCCCACTGGGCGGCTCGGATCGCCGCCACATAACCACCCGGCCCGCTGCCCAAAATGACCAGATCGAACTCGTCGGCCAAACTTCCCCCCCTTGAGGATTTCTATCTGTTTTCTGGGCTACCCCGAATGATAGCCGTTGAAGCTAGCAAGGCAAACGAAGAATTCTACCAGTTACCTCTTCAGCAAACAAGCC
>Ga0156222_1069_pt2 | contig 17399 bp, 26 predicted proteins | sample RifCSPlowO2_12_FD_107870 | JGI IMG/M metagenome (GOLD analysis project Ga0156222, IMG submission 107870) | Acidobacteria bacterium RIFCSPLOWO2_12_FULL_59_11 | reverse complement strand
ACCCGCGGATACCGAACCCGCCGAAACAAACGAACGAAACGCTTCATCGTTTCGCGGCGAAAGAAGTAGCGGAAGGTCTTGAGAGTCGAAGTGTCCGTAGTTTTTTCAGAGAGAACGAGGGACAGGAGCAAGCGATGTCACGGTCGGTGAAAAAGGGCGCTTTTGTGGACACCCACCTGCAGGAAAAGGTGGAGCACCTGAACCAGCGGAATGAAAAAAAGGTGATCCGCACCTGGTCCCGGCGTTCCATGGTTGTGCCGGAAATGATCGGCCACACGATTGCGGTGCACAACGGGAAAAAATTCATTCCCGTCTACGTCACGGAGAATATGGTGGGCCACAAGCTGGGGGAGTTCTCTCCCACGCGGACTTTCCGGGGACACTCCGGAGCCAGGGCAGCCGAGAAGGCCGCCGGCCCCGCGCCTGCCGCGCCTGCCGCACCCCCGCCATCGGCGCGGCCCGCGTGAAGCGCCAGAATGGGATTGTGAACGATGGAAGCCAAAGCAGAAGCCAAGTACATTCGGGTTTCGCCGCGGAAGGCCCGCTTGGTGTTGGATTTGATTCGCGGTAAAAACGCCGGAGAGGCCTTGAACCTGTTGCGATTCACCAAGAAGCGGGTGGCCCGCGAGGTGGGAAAGGTGCTGCGCTCGGCGATTGCCAACGCGGAATCCAAGGCGGATGCGAAAGCAGAGACGGTGGACGTGGACAGTTTGTACGTTTCCGCGGCCTATGCCAATGACGGCCCGCGCGGCAAGCGGTTCCGTCCCTCTCCCATGGGGCGGGCGCATCCTTACCAGCGCCGGACAAGCCACATTGTGGTGCAAGTGGCCGGGAAAGAAACAACGGAGGCAACGCCGCCGGTGTCGTGAGCCGGTCGGAGGAGGAAAGTTTCGGTATGGGACAAAAGGTTCACCCCTATGGCTTTCGGTTGGGCTACAACAAGCCCTGGCGCTCTCGCTGGTTTGCCAAGCGCGATTACAGCACGCTGCTGCACGAGGACCTGCGGCTGAAAAAGAGTTTGAAAGACAGGCTGCGGGCGGCGGGGATTTCCAGCATCGAAGTGGATCGCATGGCCAACAAGCTCCGGATCACAATCCGCACGGCCCGGCCCGGCATCATCATTGGGCGCAAGGGGTCGGAGATTGACAAGCTGAAGGCCGATTTGCAAAAGGACACGAACCGCGAGGTGTTCCTGGATATTCAGGAAGTGTACCGGCCGGAGCTGGATGCGCAACTGGTGGCCGAGTCCATCGCCTTGCAACTGGAGAAGCGGATCGCCTTTCGCCGCGCCATGCGCAAAGCCGTGGATTCGGCGGTGCGGTTCGGGTGCAAGGGGATCAAGGTGCGCGTTTCCGGGAGATTGAACGGGGCCGAGATCGCCCGCAGCGAATGGTACTTGCAAGGCCGCCTGCCGTTGCAAACCCTGCGGGCCGACATTGATTACGGCCTGGCGGAAGCGCACACCACCTACGGGGTGATTGGGGTGAAGGCCTGGGTTTATCGGGGAGAGATTCTGGGGGCCAAAAAACGGCGCGAAGGGCCCGCCGCGAATCCACTTCCGTAGCGTTATGGAGAATCCGCCATGTTGATGCCTAAAAAAGTGAAGTACCGGAAGCAACAGCGGGGACGCCGCTGTGGCAAGGCTTGGCGCGGCTCGGAAGTGGCCTTTGGGGATTACGGACTCAAGGCCCTGGAGGTGGCTTGGATCACGGACCGGCAAATTGAAGCCAGCCGGGTCGCCATGACCAGGACCATCAAGCGAGGGGGGAAGGTTTGGATTCGAGTGTTCCCGGATAAACCCATTACCAAAAAGCCCGCCGAGACCCGCATGGGGAAAGGCAAAGGCGCTCCGGAGGGATGGGTAGCGGTGGTGCGGCCGGGCAAGATTTTGTTCGAGATGGGGGGGGTTCCGGAAGAGATCGCGCGGGAAGCGATGAAACTGGCCGGCCACAAATTGCCGATTAAAACACGGATGGTCAGCCGCCGGGAGATTTTGTAGTCATGAAGGCATCCAAATTGCGGGAGTTGTCCGACGCGGAGTTGGAAAATCAACTCCGGGATATGGCGCAGCAGACCTGGAAGATTCGCTTCCAGATGGCGACCGGGCAGACCGAGGGAGTGAAAAAGCTGCGTTCGTTGCGGAGAGACTTGGCTCGCGCCAAGACCCTCTTACGCGAAAGGGAGTTGGAGCAGGCTCATGGGAAATGAAGTCGTTGCAGTCCGGCGCCAGAACATGGAAGTTGGCAAAGTCGTGAGCCGTGCGGGCAATAAGACCATTGTGGTGGAGGTCTCGCGGCGCGTGCAGCACCCCTTTTATAAAAAGTATGTGACCCGGCGAAAAAAGTTTTATGCGCATGACGAGCGCAACCAGGGACTGGTGGGAGACCGGGTCCGCATCGCGGAAACCCGTGCGCTGAGCCATCTGAAGCGGTGGCGGCTCGTGGAGATTGTGGAGCGTCCCGCCGGGCCCGAGGCTGCCGAGCGGAGTGCAAAGCCTTCCGAGGAGACTCGCTGAGGAGCGTTCGCGATGATTCAAATGAGGACCATGTTGGAGGTAGCGGATAACTCGGGGGCCCGCCGCATCTCCTGTATTCTCCCCTTGGGGGGGGCGGTGGGCAGCCGGGCCGGGCTGGGGGATGTGATTACGGCCGCGGTGAAAGAGGCGGCGCCGGACAGCAATGTGAAGAAGGGTTCGGTGGTGAAGGCGGTGGTGGTGCGGACCCGCAAGGAGCATCGCCGGCGAGATGGCACCTACATCCGCTTTGACCAAAATGCCGCGGTGCTGATTGACGAGGCGGGCGAGCCAGTCGGCACGCGCGTGTTCGGCCCGGTGGCGCGCGAGCTGCGCGAAAAAAAGTTTTTGAAGATTGTTTCCCTGGCCCCGGAGGTCTGGTAACCGGCTATGTTGACGATCAAGAAAGGGGACATGGTGAAGGTGATTGCCGGGCGCGACCAGGGCAAGACCGGTCGCGTGATGAGCGTGGATCGAGCCAACCAGCGCGTGCTGGTGGAGCACGTGCAGATGGTCAAGCGCCACATGCGTGCCAATCCGGCCAAGAATGTCAAAGGTGGCATCCTGGAACGGGAGAGCGCCATTCACCACTCCAATGTGATGCTGCTGTGTCCGACTTGCGGGCCGATGCGTCCCCGCGTCCAGCCATTGCCGGATGGGAGAAAGGTGCGGGCCTGCCGCAAGTGCGGCAACACTCTGGACTAACTGCGGGAAACGGGTTACGGAAGAAGCGCGATGAGCCGATTATCAGAGCGATACCAAAAGGAAATTGCCCCGGCGTTGCAGAAAGAGTTTGGCTATCCTAACCGGATGGCGATCCCTCGGCTTCGGAAGATTGTGGTGAACATCGGGGTGGGAGAGGCTACCCAGAATGTCAAAGTGTTGGATAACGCCACGCAGGATTTGGCCCTGATCACAGGACAAAAGCCGGTGGCGCACCGGGCGCGGCGATCCATTGCGGCCTTCAAGTTGCGGCGGGGGATGCCGATTGGCTGTTCCGTCACATTGCGGGGCCGGAGGATGTACGAGTTTCTGGACCGTTTGCTGAACATCGCCCTGCCCCGGGTGAGGGACTTTCGGGGATTGTCCACGAAGTCCTTTGACGGGCGGGGGAATTACACGATTGGCATCCGCGACCAGTTGCTGTTCCCCGAAATTGACTATTCCAAGGTTGACAAAACCCGGGGGATGAATGTCACCCTGGTGACGGACGCCAAGACGGACGAAGAGGCGCGGACGTTGTTGCGCCACCTCGGGGTTCCGTTCCGATTGTAGAGAGTGGGCGAGGCCAGCGTGGACGGTGCGCCCGGAGAATGGAGAAAAACGATGTCTAGACTTTCCCATCGGGTGAAGGCTCTTAGGAAGCCAAAATTTAGCGTCCGGCAGCACAACCGCTGTTCGCTGTGCGGCCGGTCGCGGGGTTTTTTGAGAAAGTTCCGGATGTGCCGGTTGTGTTTTCGCTCGTTCGCTCTGCGGGGAGAGATACCCGGTGTGCGGAAATCGAGCTGGTAATCCCGCTGGGAAGAAAGGGAACGGAAAGAAAGAGCGATGAATGTGACCGATCCGATTGCCGATCTGCTGACCCGCATCCGCAACGCGTCGAGCAGCCACCATCCGAGAGTGGAGATGCCAGCCTCTCGGCTGAAAATGGAAGTTGCCAAGATCTTGAAAGAGGAAGGCTATATCGCCAGCTACAAAGTCTCCGAGGAGAACCGCAAAAAAACGTTGCGGATTACGTTGAAGTACAACGCCGATCAATCGCCGGTCATCACCAAGGTGGTGCGGATTTCCAAGCCGGGCTGCCGGGTGTACGCCTCTTATCAGAAAATTCCGGCGGTGCTGGGGGGGCTGGGTTGCACGGTTCTGACCACGCCCCAGGGCCTCATGAGCGGCGCCAAGGCGCGCAAGGCCAAGGTTGGAGGAGAAATCCTTCTGGAGATTTGGTAAAAAGCCTCTTCCCGCCCGGCGGGAAGAGAGTCCGTTTCTGAAGGAACCAACGAAGATGTCGCGAATTGGCAGGAAGCCGATTCCGGTGCCTCCCGACGTGGAGGTCAAAATTTCCGGGCAAGCAGTCCAGGTCAAGGGCCCCAAGGGACAGCTCCGGGTGGAGATGCCCGCAGGACTCCGCGTGGAGCAAAAAGACAGCCAGTTGATCGTGTTCCGCGGGGATGATTCTCTGGCCGCCAAGCATGGACTCGTCCGCAGCCTGCTGGCGAATTCCGTCGCCGGGGTGATCCAGGGTTTCCAAAAAGACCTGGAGATCGTGGGGATCGGCTACAAGTCCGAGTTGAAGGGGAAGTCCCTAATCTTCCATCTGGGGTTCTCCCATCCCATCGAATTTCCCATCCCTGAGGGGATTCAAATTGCGGTGGACCGCCAGACCCGGCTTTCCGTCAGTGGTATTGACAAGCAGAAAGTGGGGCAGGTGGCGGCGAATATCCGCTCCCTGAGGAAGCCGGACCCTTACAAGAACAAGGGGATTCGGTATGTGGGCGAGGTCTTGGAGAAGAAAGTTGGCAAAGCCGGTGCGAAATAGTTTATCCCGCAGCAGTGAGGCAGGGCGAAGATGATTCAAAAGCCCATCCGCAACCAGGCCAGGAAGAGAATCCATCTGCGGATTCGCAAAAAAATCCAGGGGACGCCGGAACGTCCTCGCCTGAACATATACCGGTCGCTCCAGCACATTTACACCCAGGTGATTGATGACACGCGCGGCTGCACCCTGGTGGCGGCCAGTTCCGTGGAGAAAGGCTTTCCGGGAGGGGCTGGCGGCAACATCACCGGCGGCCGCGAAGTCGGCAAGTTAATTGCCCAGCGCGCTCTGGCGAAGGGCATCCAGAAGGTGGCCTTCGACCGCGGCGGCTACCGCTATCACGGGCGAATCAAAGCTCTCGCGGAGGCGGCCCGCGAAGCCGGCCTGCAATTCTGAGGAGGAAGGTTTGAACAACAAACGCATTGACCCCGCCACCCTCCAACTCAAGGACCAGGTGGTTTCGATCAACCGCGTGACGAAGGTGGTCAAAGGGGGGAAGAACCTGAGTTTCAGCGCCTTGGTTGTCGTGGGTGATCCGGAACAAGGAGTGGTGGGTTTTGCGTCGGGCAAGGCCCGCGAAGTCCCCATGGCCATTCGCAAGGGAATCGAGGCTGCCAAAAAGGAGTTGATGAAGGTGCCCCGCTACCGCAACACCATTCCTCATCGGGTTTTGGGTCGTTTTGGAGCCAGCCAGGTTCTGCTCAAGCCGGCCTCGGAAGGGACCGGCGTCATTGCCGGAGGACCGGTGCGGGCCGTTTTGCAGGCGGCGGGGGTGCAGAACGTGGTGGCCAAGTCCTTGGGGACCACCAACCCTCACAATGTAGTCCGGGCCACCATGGTGGCGCTTTCCCAACTGCGGGAGCGGACGAAGCCCGCGAGCACAGCGGAGGCCGTGGGAGAACAGCAATAAGCGTCTGGTTCTGCGCACGTTCCTGTTCGCTGCCGGATCGAAAGCGAGCGGAGGGGGCGCAGGGAGGCAGAAGAGGTGGGAAAGAAAAAAGCGGGAACAATCAGAATCAAATGGGTGCGCAGCCAGATCGGATGTCCCGAGAAACAACGGCTGGTGCTGCGCGGGTTGGGTTTTCGGAAACTCCAGCAAGTCGTGGAACGCCCGGATACGCCCGCGATCCGCGGCATGGTTGCTAAGGTCCCCCATCTGGTGGAAGTGGTGGGGAATCCACAGGGAGGCAAGGCATGAATTTGAGTTCCCTGCACGTGCCGGCTGGCCAGAAGCATGCCCCCAAGCGCGTGGGCCGGGGCATGGGGAGCGGTCACGGCAAGACCGCCGGGCGCGGCAGCAAGGGGCAGGGGTCCCGCGCCGGAACCAAGCGGGGGCGGCGTGGCTTTGAGGGCGGCCAGATGCCCTACCAGCGTCGGCTGCCGAAGCGCGGCTTTCACAACATGTTCCGGAAGCAGTATGCCATTGTGAACTTGAAACAAATTGCCCAACTGGGAGAGGCGGCAATTTCGCCGGAGGTGCTGCTGGCCCGCGGTGTGATTTCGAAGCTTTACGATGGCGTGAAAATTCTGGGCGAAGGGGAGCTGCCAACTCCGGTGAATGTTTCGGCTCATCGGTTCAGCCAGTCTGCGAGAGAGAAAATCCTGAAAGCAGGCGGCCAGGCAGAGGTGCTCAGTTGAGAAGCCTCTTTTGACCGCCGGGAGAAGAGGGAACGGGATGCCAGGAGTGAACGTGAGTGGGAAGCTTCAATTTGTCGGAGCGCTGATTTTCCTGGGAGCGCCCGGAGCGGGCAAAGGGACCCAGGCGAGAGAGGTCTGTAACCGGCTGGGGGTCCCCCACATTTCTACCGGTGACATCCTGCGGGCGAATGTTGGAAAGCAGACGCCGCTGGGCCTGCTGGCAAAGTCCTTAATGGACCGGGGCGAACTGGTCAGCGATGAGGTGATCAATGGAATGGTCCAGGATCGCCTTCGCCAGCCCGATTGCCAGGGTGGTTTCCTGCTGGACGGCTATCCGCGGACCTTGGCCCAGGCGGAGGCGTTGCGGGCACTTCTGAAGGAAAAGGGGTACGGGGCGCCGGTTGTCGTCAACTTGCGGGTCGGTTATAATGTGATTGTTAAGCGCCTGGGCGGGCGAAGAATTTGCCCGGTATGCCAACGGACGTATAACCTCAACTCTCAACCTCCCCTTCGAGATGGTGTTTGCGACGCGGATGGCTCGCCTCTCCAACAGAGAGCGGATGATCGGGAAGAGGCGATCCGCGAACGCCTGCTTGCCTATGAGGCTCAAACGGCCCCGTTGATCGAGTTCTACAAGAAAGAGGGGCGTTTCTTGGATGTGGACGGGGAGCAAAGCTCGGAGCAAATCTCCAGCGAACTGGCCCGCCTCCTTGAGGTCCAATGATTGTCTGCAAATCGCCGCTCGAACTGGAGAAGATGCGTCGGGCGGGGCTGTTGGTTTGGGAACTGCTGCAAGAGTTGAAATCGCTGGTCAGGCCGGGGATTTCCACCTACGATCTCGAAGAGGTGGCGGCCGCGAAGATTGTCCAGCGGGGAGCGCGTCCGGCGTTTAAGGGTTTGTATGATTACCCTTGTGTGCTGTGCACTTCGATCAATGAGGAGATCGTGCATGGCATTCCCTCCCGGAAAAGAATCCTGAAAGAGGGCGACCTCTTGAAGATTGATGTGGGAGTGGAAATGGAAGGCTATTACAGCGATTCGGCCGTCACGGTCCCGGTGGGAACGGTTCGCCCGGAATTGCAGCAATTGGCGCGAGTGACGGAAGAGGCCCTGTACGCCGGGATTGAGCGGGTCCGGCCGGGCGGCTATTTGGGGGATGTTTCCGCCGCGGTGCAGCAGCACGTGGAATCGCACGGTTACTCCGTAGTGCGGGACTTTGTGGGGCACGGCATCGGCACCCGGCTCCATGAAGACCCCAAAGTTCCCAACTACGGCGCGCCGGGGCGCGGCCCGCGCTTGAAAGAGGGAATGGTGCTGGCCATTGAACCGATGGTCAATGCCGGGAAACCGGAGTCAAAAATTTTGGAGGACCGCTGGACGGCGGTGACGGAAGACGGCAGTCCCTCGGCGCATTTTGAGCACTGCGTCGTGGTTACGAACAACGGCCCCTGGATTTTGACTAAACCTTGATCGGTGGTCTGTACCAGAGTCTGCCGCGCGCGCCGGTTCGGCAGGCTGGAAGGATGCGAGGATGAAAGTACGCGCTTCGGTGAAGAAGATTTGTGCTAAGTGCAAGATCGTCCACCGCCGGGGTGTTGTCCGCGTGATTTGCGTCATCCGGAAGCATAAGCAGCGGCAAGGATAGCGGAGTCTTATTTCGCCGGGAATCGGAAGCCAGGGAAAAAGGTATCGCGCCTGGCGCAAGAAGGAAGGAGGAGCTATGGCACGCATCGTGGGAGTGGATCTGCCCCCGCAAAAGCAGGTGGTGATCGCCCTGACCTACATCTACGGAATCGGTCGGACGCGGGCCAATTCCATTCTGGCGCGGGCCGGGGTGAACCCGAGTAAGAAAGTCGTGGACTTGAATGAAGACGAAACCAGCCACATCCGCAAGATCCTGGACGAGGAAGGTTCGGTGGAAGGAGATCTGCGGAAGGAATTCACCATGAATATCCGGCGGCTGATCGAAATCGGTTCTTACCGGGGCTCGCGGCACCGCCGCAATCTGCCCGTCCGGGGCCAGCGGACCCATACCAACGCTCGGACTCGGAAGGGCCCTCGGAAAGGCACGATTGCCAACAAGAAGAAATCCGCGGCCAAGACATAAAGGGGAGAAAGGTTTCCTGTCCTTTGTGGATGGGCCGGTAACGATGTAGGAGATTCGATGGCGAAAGCACCAGCAAAACAGGGAAAGAAGAAAACGTTTCGCAAGAAAGAAAAGAAACATATACCCAGCGGGATTGTTCATGTGCAGGCCTCGTTTAACAACACGATGATCACCATCGCGGATCTGAACGGGAACGTGGTCTCCTGGTCCAGTTCCGGGTCTTTAGGGTTCCGGGGTTCTCGTAAGGGGACTCCCTTTGCCGCCCAGCAGGCCGCTCAACGCGCCGCCCAACTTGCCAGGGACCAGGGGATGAAAGTCGTGGATGTTCGCGTTAAAGGTCCCGGTTCCGGCCGGGAGTCGGCGATCCGGGCCTTGGCCGCCGCCGGTTTGGAGATCAAGACCATCAAAGATGCAACGCCGGTTCCCCATAACGGCTGCCGGGCTCCGAAGCGGAGACGGGTGTGAGAGCCAAGGCTGGTTGGGGTAGGCAAAGGTCGGTTGGAGAAGAAACAGGCTTTCCCGGTGCGGGGGCTTGGATGAGAAGGAGGGGAATTGGCTAGACAGATGGGTCCAGTATGCCGGCTGTGTCGGCGCGAGGGAATGAAGCTTTTCCTGAAGGGCGAACGTTGCCAGTCGGACAAGTGCGCCATCGAGCAACGGAACTTTCCGCCGGGCCAGCACGGAAAGGCGCGTCGGCCCCGTATGCTTGGCTACGGGTTGCAGTTGCGGGAAAAACAAAAGGTGCGCCGAATTTACGGAATTTTGGAGAAGCAGTTCCGAAACTACTTTGAAGCGGCTGCGCAACGGAAAGGGATTACCGGAGAGCTTTTGCTGCAATACCTGGAGCGTCGGCTGGACAACGTGGTCTACCGCATGGGTCTGGCCACCTCTCGCAACCAGGCGCGCCAGGCGGTTCTCCACGGCCATTTTCAGGTCAACAACCGGAAGGTCAACGTCCCCTCGTATCTGGTCAAGCCGGGCGAGGTAATCGAGGTACGGCCGGGCAGCCGCGAAGTTCCCTCCTTGCTGGCGAGCCGGGAGACCACCGCGCACCAAGCGGTGCCCAGTTGGATGGAAGTGGACCGGGAAAACCTGCGCGCCCGGATTCTGTCACATCCGCAACGGCAGGAGATTGCCTTGCCGATTCAAGAGCAGTTGATCGTGGAGCTTTATTCCAAGTAAGAAAAGAATTCGGAGACTCCGGCGATTTCGGAAGGGCCGGTTCTTCCAGCCTGAGGAGGATTGAAAAGCCATGTTGTGGAGAGGTTTTCAAAAACCAAAGCGATTGGCCTGTAACTTGGAAACCTTGACGGGCACTTACGGGGAGTTTTATGCGCAGCCCTTTGAGCGCGGTTTTGGGACCACGATTGGAAATGCCCTCCGCCGGATTCTGCTTTCTTCCATCGAAGGAGCTGCGGTGACCGCGGTCAGGATCGAAGGGGTGCTGCACGAGTTTTCCTCGATTCCCGGCGTCGTCGAAGATGCCACCGACATCATCCTCAACTTGAAACAGATTCCATTCCGGATGCACGGACAAGGCCCCAAGACCATTACTCTGTCCGCGGACAAACCCGGCCCGGTGTCCGCCTCCCGGATGCAGACCGACGGGGCGATCGAGATCCTGGACCCGAATGTCTATGTGGCGACTCTCAGCGAAGGCGGCCGCCTCCAAATGGAGATGCGCCTGAAGCATGGGCGAGGCTATGTTGGCGCGGACAGAAACTTTGATGAAGACCTGGCGATTGGCTATATCCCGATTGATTCGGTTCACTCGCCCATCCGCAAGGTCAACTATGTGGTGGAACCCGCCCGACTGGGGCAAGTGACCGATTACGACAAACTCACGCTGAAGGTATGGACGAACGGAACCATTTCTCCCCAGGATGCCATCGGCCTGGCCGCGAAATTGCTCAAAGACCATATGGCCATCTTCATCAACTTTGAAGAGGCCCCGACGGCCTTTGAAGAGACTCCCGCACAAGCCGTCGAAATTCGGAACGAGAATCTCAATCGTTCCGTGGAAGAACTGGAGCTTTCGGTGCGCTCATACAACTGCCTGAAGAATGCCAGCATCCAGACGGTGGCGGACTTGGTTGTGAAGACGGAGTCAGAGATGTTGCGGACCAAGAACTTTGGCCGCAAATCTCTGAACGAAATCAAGGAAATCCTGACCGTGATGGGTCTGTCTTTAGGCATGAAGTTCGATGAAAAGGGGAACCTGATCCCCACTTCCCAGAGTCGGGACTAACCACGCTTCGCTCGCGAGGAGGGGCGAGAGCCGGTCCCGCGCCAGGGAGCGTTCCCCCGAGATCCCGGCTTCGGAAACAGGAGAGAGAATCACGATGCGGCACTTAAATGCAGGACGAAAGCTCGGCAGGAATCCCAGCCATCGCCGGGCCTTGTTGCGCAACCTGGTGACAGCGTTGATGGAGCGGGAGCGGATCACCACGACGCTGCCCAAAGCGAAGGCGTTGCGCCCGCTGGCCGAGAAAATGATTACTTTGGGAAAGACGGAAACTCTCCACGCCCGGCGTCAGGCGGCTGCTTTCTTGGAAACTCCGGACTCCGTGAAGAAGGTGTTCGACACGCTCTCCGCCCGGTTCTCGGATCGCAATGGTGGCTATGTGCGGATCACGCACCTGGGCTGGCGGATAGGCGACGGCGCCGACATGGCCTTGGTGGAACTGGTGGGGAGCGAGCTCAAGGAAAAAGCCCCACAGAAAAAGAAGAAAAAAGAGCAGCCGGAAAAGTAATCCCCTCCTTTTCCGTCAAGAACCGCCGCCTAGCCTCGCCCTAACCAGAGACAAACGAATAGGCCAGGTATCCTGCCAAGACCACCTGGACCGTGATCGCCGCCCACCCTTGTTTTTCTTTCAAATGAGCCCACGCCCAGCACAGCAAGATCATCATTCCTGTCAGCAAAAGCAGAACGGACGAGGCCTGTAGCAGGGGCAATGGGTTTCCCAGGAGTTTTGGGAGATTCCTGTCCGGGTTCAGGGCGGAGCCATACAGGAGCAACAGATGGCTGGAGTAGACGAACAGAGACTGCCTGCCCAGCAGCACCACTGCCCCCAGGTGAGGGAGATGGCGGGTTTCCAGCAGCCGGAAACCTGCCAGCAGCCAGCCCAGCACGCCCAGCCGCAGGAAAAAGAAAGTCGGGCCGGAGTTCCAGAAATCGGAATAGATTTCCGGCTGCGGCAGGAAGGCCCCGATCAGGCTGCCGAAGATCAACCAGGCACTGAAGCGGCAAATCCGTGGCAGGAAGCGGTCTTCCGCTCCGCTGCGACGGGCCTGGACGAGGAGGTATCCCCAGACGGCCCCGGCCAGTTGAAATCCCGCATAGGGGAAAAGAGGGAAGGTCGAGCTCCAATGGTTGCTGAAACTCGTGCCTAGCCACCAGGGAAGTTGTTGAGAACCGGCCCAGACGAAGGGAGTGGCCAGGCCGGTGGCAATGGATAACAATAGGGCCGTGCGGAAGAACCATTGTTCGCTGGGCAGCAGCATCACCAGCAGTTGCAGCAGCACGGCTGTGAAAGCGATGCACTGGAGGATATTCATGCTGAACAAGAAAGCCAGTTGTTCGACGGTGCTTTCCGCCAGGGTGCGTTCGAGGGAAAAGTAGGTGAGGTTCAGGGCATAGCCAATCAGTAAGAGCGCCAGCCAGCGAATCAGCCGCCGTCCCAGCTTCCCGCTCCAGCGGTGATAACGGTCCCAATGCGACAGGGTGGCGAGGCTGAAGGCAACGCCGGAGGCAAACAGAAAGCCAGGCCCTGGCAAATTGTGAATTAACTCGTGGAGGTGGTACCCAGCCCCGGCCTGCACCGCGGGGTCGAGCAGGGCGCGCAAGGTATGGCCTTCGAGCATGACCAGCACAAACGCGCCCCGGAACAGGTCCAGGAAACGCAGCCGGTTTGTAGAAACACTCACGGTCTTTCCCATCGCCAATCAGGTGGTTTGGAAACGAGCAGCCACGGCGAAGCTATTCCTGGTCCAGGCGGTAGTTGGGGGCTTCCTTGGTGATGAACACGTCGTGGACGTGGCTTTCTCTTAGCCCGGCGGAGGTAATCCGGACAAAGCGGGCCTTTTTATGAAGCTCCTCTAAATTCGCGCAGCCGCAGTAACCCATTCCGGATTTCAGGCCGCCGACTAATTGCGTGGCCATCGTTTCCAGCGGCCCTTTGTAGGGGACCCTTCCTTCAATTCCTTCGGGAATGAGCTTGTCGCGTTGGGTTTGCGTTTCCTGGCTGTAGCGGTCGCTGGCGCCGACCTCCATGACGCCTAAGGACCCCATTCCGCGATAGGCCTTGAAGGTTCGACCCTGATACAAAACAAATTCACCCGGGCTCTCGTCGCATCCCGCCAGCAGGTTGCCAACCATGACCGCGCTGGCCCCGGCAGCCAGGGCCTTGGTAATGTCCCCGGAAAATTTAATCCCGCCATCGGCGATCAGCGGCACGCCGGCCTCGCAGGCGGGGCGGTAGCATTCCAGAATCGCCGTGATCTGGGGCACCCCGGCCCCGGTCACCATGCGGGTTGTGCAGATGGAGCCAGGACCAATGCCGACCTTGATCGCATCCACGTCCAGGTGGATTAAATCGGATGCCCCCTCGAAGGTGGCCACATTGCCGGCCATCAAATCCATATTCGGGAAGGCGCGGCGGAGCGTTCGCACCGCCTCCATCACCCGGGTGGAGTGGGCATGGGCGGTATCCACGGCGAGCACGTCCACTTTGGCTCGCGCCAACTCCTGCGCCCGTTCCAGAAAATCCCCGGTGGCTCCCACCGCGGCCCCCACGCGCAGGCGACCTTTTTCGTCTTTTGTGGCCAGCGGGTACTGGCGTTTTTTCCGGATATCCTTCACCGTAATGAGGCCGCGGAGGGTGTATTCTCCGTCCACCACCGGCAGTTTTTCGATCCGATGTCTGTGCAACAGCTTTTCGGCTTCCTCCAGAGTAGTTCCCACCGGGACAGTGATCAGATTTTCCTTGGTCATGACTTCGCCGATGGGCAGGTCCAGCCGGGTCTCAAACCGCAGGTCGCGGTTGGTCAGAATTCCTACCAACTTGCCGTTCCGAGTCACCGGAACCCCCGAGATCTTGTACCGGCGCATGACCTCCAGAGCGTCGCAGATCTTGTTCTCCGGCGACACCGTCACCGGGTCCACAATCATCCCGCTCTCGCTGCGCTTGACTCGGTCCACCTCCAGCACTTGCTGTTCGATCGGCATGTTCCGGTGAATAAAGCCCATGCCCCCTTGTTGCGCCATGGCGATTGCCATACTCGATTCCGTCACGGTATCCATGGCCGCGCTGACTACGGGAATATTTAAGGAAATGTTTCGCGTCAGTTTCGTGCGGACATTGACGGTGACCGGCAGGACCTCCGAGTGGCCCGGCAGCAACAGGACATCATCGAAGGTGAACGCCTCAGGGAATGGTTGGGTCATCATGAATGCGAGACTTGGCTAAAAAACCATTCTACTGGGCGAGCCGGAGGACGTCAACTCAGCGGCTTTCAGAACAACTCGGAGACCTTGGCCAGGTTGGTTTCGAGCTTCTCGGCTGTCAAAGTAAAATGCTGGGCCATTTCCGGGTCTCCGCTCTTGCGGGCCACGAAAGAGAGCCGCAACAGGGTCTCCTTGAGCCGCAAGCCTTCGCAGAGCAGATAAAAGAGGGAATCGGACTGTTTCCGCCACTGTTCCCCCAGCGATTTCGCGTTCTGGTACGCGTATAGCTCCTCATAAATCCGCAAAACAATGGCAAGCGCAAGGGTGACCGTCCGGGCGAAGTCGGCCCGCAGGTTCTGTTCTCGTTGCTGGAACAGGGTTTGGAAGGAGTGAGACTCCCAAACCTCCAGCGGGAGGGGTGTTCCGCAAACCCGGACCGAGGTAATGGCCGGGTTGGCCCTCAAATGGTTTGCAAGCTCCTTGATGCGGTTTTTCAATTTAGAAGCCTCGCGGGTGCTGTCAATACCCAATCGCTCGAGTTGCCGATCCACAACCGATTCCTGCACCGGAACGGGTTCTTCTTTCTCCGGCGGCCTGGTTCGGCTCCAGTCGCTTAACTGCTGCAAGGCATCTACATTGGAATGATAATCACTCCAGATTAGTTCCTGTTCATCAAAAGACTTGCTGATCTGCTGGGAACTGAGCAGATTGTGGGCTTGTTCCAGGGCTTGCTTGAGCAGTTCGTCAAACTTTTTGCCCAGTACCAGGTTATAGTTGACAATCGCCGCTAAAACCACTGGATGGGAATATTCCTCCCCGACATTCCTTTTGAGGGAGCGCACTCGCTCCAGGAGGCGGGAGTCGGTAATCTGGCTGAGGTCTCGCATGTCGTTGATGTCTTGAAGAAGGGGAGGCAGTTCCGACAGTACAGTTTGGGATTCTGCGCTGAGGGTGGGGAAAGCGATTCCTTTTAGAATCTCCTGCAATTCGGACTTGGCCCATCCCGGGGGCCGGTTGCCTTCTGATTCCCGCATTCGAAACAGATAGGTGGCTAGCCAGTCCACTTTATCGCGGTCGGCAGGAAAGGGGGGGTTCCTGCCTACGTAAAATCGGAGGAGGAGCCGGATCGTCTTTTCTGGGACCCGGTGGCGTTGTCCGTAAGTTCGGAGTCGCTGCGGGCTGATCCCCAGATCGAGCAGATCCAGCCAAGAGCTCATTTCGTCTGGAATCGGCTGAGCGGCAGCATCTCCTTGGCGGTTCAAAATTTCTTCGACCGCTTCCGGGACCGGAGGAAAACCGCCGAGTTCCTTTTCCAGGATGGTCAGAAAAGTCGAGTGCAAGTACGCGAATTCTGTCGCTGTCGCCAATGTGGGGATCCTCGCAACGCTATGCTAAATCGTGTTTCATTGTAAGGGGTGAGAGGCAAGCGACAAGGCAAGGTTTCCGAAGGTGTGTGCTTTTTGAATCACCTCGCCGGAGGTGCGTTTAGAACAAGGCGGCGAGCTTGGCCAGGACGGCATCCAGCTTTTCTGCTGTTAATTGCAACTGCTTGGCTTTTTCTAACAAGCCTCGTTGCTGACTGAGAATCGCCACCCGCAGCAGAGATTCTTTATGTTTCCGCCCTTCGTAGAGCAGGTAAACGAGCGAGTCGTAGTGTTTTTTCCACAGGAATTCGGTCCCTTTTTTCTCATGGTACAGCGGGATTTCCTCGTAGATCCGCGAAATGATCGCAATCGCGTGGCAAACGCTTCGCGTAAAATCTGCCCGGAAACTCTGTTCCGATTCCGGCAACTGTGTTCGGAACGCAGATGATTCCCACTCGTGGAGGGATAAAGGAGCGAAGGTATTCGGGATGCTCGTCATACCTTGGTTAGATTTCAATCGCATGCTGAGTTCCTGAACGCGGCCTTGCAACCCCTGGGCTTCCCTCATAGAATCAATGCCGAGTTCTTTGAGTTGTTGGTCTTTGAGCTTGCCAAGGTTGCTGGCCTGGGCTGTCGCGGTTTCCTCCTTGCGCTCTAACTCCCCCAGTTGCTGGAAGGTGTCGGTGGTCGCTCGATAGTCCCTCTGGAGCAACTCGTTGGTATCCGTCGCTGTCCCTCCCGATTGCGCGTGGGCGAATTCATGGACTTTGGCCATCACTTCTTCCAGAAGTTTGTGAAACTTTTTACCAAACAGGAGGTTGTAGTTGATGATGGCGGCCAGCACCTCGGGATGAAAAAAATCTTCCCCGAACTGATTTTTCAGGTCCCGCGCCCGCGGGATGATTCGAGATTCCGTGATCTGGCTGAAGCTTTCAAAATACCCCGCTTCATCCAGCAGGGATGGGAACTCCATCAACAAATCCGCGGCATACTGCTTCAGCGGCGGGAACTCAAAACCCTGCAGAATTTCCTGCATCTCTATCTTGGGCCAGCCAATGGGTTTCCCCTGCCGCTCTTCCCGCTTCTTAAAAAGATAGGTGGTCAGCCAGTCCACCTTATCCCGATCGGTATGGACGTGCGTTTTCTTCCCCGCCAGAAATCGGATCAAGGCGCGCAGAGTCGGCTCATCAATATCCTGTTCCTTTATATAATTCCTTAGCCTGTAAGGAGTTACGGACAAGCTCAGGAGCGCCAGCCATTGCTCGGCGGTCTCTTGGACGGCTTGCTCCGGAGCCGAGGAGACACCAGCAAGCTCCTCCTCTACGTAGGAAGGGAGAGAGACTCCATGTCCTAGCTCCCGCTCCATAATCGCTGTATATATCGAGTAGAGAAGGAAAAATTCGCTTCGTGAGACCAAATCTTCGTTCTCCCTGGGAATATTCGAGAGATAAGACACACTAATCGTATCGGTCGAAGAAATCAATGTCAACTGCGGTACTCGCAGGTAATCAGTATGCTACGCTGCCCCTTTTCCCGTATCCCTGGCTTGGTAAGTGGCAGAAACGCCAGTGAACAATCTGTTTTCGACTTCCGAAACCTGGAGCTGCCTCGTGGCTCGTTCAGGATTCTTTATGATTTGTGGAAACTTTCCGTTGCTTCCCTAAGTTCCGGGAGAGGGGGTGTCCAGGCGGACTGGTTTTTGCAATTCCCCGACGATCTCCCGGGCAATCTGGCGGGCTTTTTCCAGGGAGCCGGGTTCCAGAGAAATCGCGCCAACTCGGGCATGCCCGCCGCCGCCG
>Ga0156222_1184_pt1 | contig 17498 bp, 13 predicted proteins | sample RifCSPlowO2_12_FD_107870 | JGI IMG/M metagenome (GOLD analysis project Ga0156222, IMG submission 107870) | Acidobacteria bacterium RIFCSPLOWO2_12_FULL_59_11 | reverse complement strand
CTGCGCTCGCTCGGGCCGAGCGCGCCGCGCGCCAGGCGGGTATCCCGGCGCTGACGGCGGAGGTGGAAGGCGCATCCCTCGTCCTGAACACGCCCGCCGCGCGCCTGATTGCGCGTGGCGAGGAGCGACTCCTCCTGCTCGAGGAGGTCGAAGCGTTACTGGCGTCGCGGGCGCTCGTCGTGGACGCGTGCCGTCATGTCGTGCGTGACGCACGCACGGTGGTCTCGCTCGCAAGGCGTCCGGTGTTGTTCGCGCTCGCACGCGCGCTGGGCGAAGCGTGGCCGGCAGACGTACCGAGGGACACGCTCGTCGCGCGCGCATTCCGATTGAAGCTCGCCGATGAATCGCATCGCGCGCGGTTGCGAGTCGAAGTCGGGCGGCTTCGCACGGTGCTTCGGCCGCTGGCCGGCGTGAGCGCGACGAAGCGAGGGTTTGCGCTGGTGCCGCGCCGCGCGCGCGAGGTCGTCGTGCTGGCGCCGCCCGTCGCAGGGCAGCACGCGGCGGTGCTCACCTTCCTCGCCGACGGTGAATCGTGGTCGAGCTCGGCGCTGGCGCTTGCGCTTGGAGCGAGCCAACGCACCGTGCAGCGCTCGCTCGACTCGCTTGCGGCAGGAGGCAAGGTGCAGTCGTTCGGTCGCGGGCGAGCTCGTCGCTGGATGACCCCGCCCGTGCCGGGATTCACGACGACCTTGTTACTCCCGGCTCCTCTGCCGATGGACTAGGATGGAAGCATGAGCCGATCAACCGCCAAAATCGTGCGTGAGTACGGACCCTTTCCGGGTGCCGACAACGTGGGTGGAGTCACGTACGACGGTCAGAACGTCTGGTTTGCTGCCGGAGACAAGCTGAACGCCTTCGATCCTGCGAGCGGGAAGATGCTGCGCTCGATCGATGTCGCCGCGCATGCAGGAACGGCCTTCGACGGCCGGCACCTGTTTCAGCTCGCCGAGGATCGCATCCAGAAGATCGATCCAAAGACCGGCCGCGTGCTCGCCACGATCCCCGCGCCCGGCGGCGGCGCTGACTCGGGGCTCACGTGGGCCGAAGGGACGCTCTGGGTGGGGCAGTACCGGGACCGCAAGATTCATCAAGTCGATCCCCAGACAGGGGCGATTCTTCGCACCATCGAGTCCAACCGCTTCGTCACCGGGGTCACCTGGATCGACGGAGAGCTCTGGCACGCCACCTGGGAAGGCGACGAGAGCGATTTGCGGCGAGTCGATCCTCGAACGGGAGAGGTCCTGGAGAGGCTCGAGATGCCGCCCGGAGTGAACGTTTCGGGGCTCGAGTCCGATGGCGGCGATCGGTTCTTCTGCGGAGGAGGAAAGAGCGGCAAGGTGAGAGCCGTCCGCCGGCCCAGGCGAGGCTCCACGAACAAGTAATCAGCAGATCATTCGTTCTGCATCTCGACGAGCCGCTCGTCGACGCGCGAGAGCGATGCGCCTTCGGTGGCGTGCGGTACATGAATGGTCTTATCTCTCAAGCAGCCGCTCGAGACCCTCTGCCTGCGTCTTCAGCTTCTTCGGATTGCCCTTCGCCAAGCGGCCGAGATTTTCGAGCTTCCACCGCACGCCGGGCATCTGCTCGAGATGCCCTATGCCCAGCAAATCCCACTTGGGCTCGTTGCGCGCGAGCGATAACAGGAACTCGCGCTCAGCGGCATCGAGGCCGGCTTGCAGCTCGGCCACCATCCGCTCCCGCGCCGCCAATAGAGCCTTCAACTCCACCGGCTCCGTGGTCATGCCCTTGAACGTGCCCTCGTACTCGCCGGAGATGTCCCGAAAGTTCGGGAAAAGCACTTCGTGAATCGGGCGGTTGTGAGCGGAAAGATAGGCCACGAAGCTGCGGCGGATTGCCGGCGTGATTCCCTCGTGGCTGAAGAGTTCCATAACATCGAACAGGTCTCGCGGATGCTGGCGGTCCAGCGCGGCCACGAGCTTTCCGCCATACAGATCTTCAAGCGATACGAGCGGCAGCTCCAGATCGGCCTGCAAGACCTCCCTGGCCTTGGGACGGAGCGATGCCGAGCGAACCGGGTGCACTGTCCCTCGCAGCACGAAGTTCGCTTCAACCTTCACTTCAAGCTTCTCGCGCCGGACGAACAGCTTCGTTTCGCCGGCGCCGGCGAGCGTCGCCACGTGAGTCTGGAACCCGCGTTTCTTCAGACGCTCGCCAGCGCTCTTGATCGCGTCGTTGATCCTGGCGAGCGCTTCTTCCCGCCCCATGCTGTGATCTGTAAAAACCAGGTCCAGGTCCACCGACAGGCGGGGCATGTCCCGGACGAACAGATTGATCGCCGTCCCGCCCTTGAGCGCAAAGATGTTGTCCGCGAACACCAGCGGCGCGACTTGCGTCAGCAGCCGCGCGGTATCGAGATAAACCTGATTCAAGGCTTGAGCACCAGCAAGCCGTCCTTGGACTTCGATATCCAGGGCCGCGCGCTTCCCTTCGGCAGGACCGCCGCGTCGAGCTTGCCGGCCCACGGCAGCGAAAGCTCGCGCGCGAGCGTGAGGCACAGCCGAACCGTCTTCACGCTCGTGCAGTGCTTGAGGAGATCCATCAGCACCTCGGCGCGCAGGTTGTACGTGCCTTCGGCTATTTCCCTTGCCTCCTGCAGCGGCTGCCGGACGCCCACCTCGTCCAGCAGCTCGAGAAGCGCCCGTTCCGGCGTCGAGACCAGCGGCGCGTTGTCACGGTTCTCGAAGCGACCCACGCCAAGCATTTGCTGCGGGCCTTCATTGAAAAGCCGCTTGCGGTGGTACTCGCTCGGAAAATGCGTGACGAACCACTCGGGAAGGCGCGCATTTGCCCAGCCATATAGGTGCAACACGGACTGCTGCGACACATATTGGCGGACGCCGTACCACTCCAGAGCCGTCTTCCCGCCAACGTGAAGCCCGGCTATTTGCCGTTGAAGCACGACTAGACTTGGATGCAGCTGGAGCGACTCGCCGGGGCGGCGGTAGACGCCTCTGCCCAGGCGCTGAAGCCATCCGGCGCGGGCGTAATGGACCGCAAGGTCCGCAGAGATACCCATCTCCGCGAGCTGCGCTGAAGTCACCGGGGAGCCAGCAGGCAGCCGGGTGTAGAGCTTATTTAGTTTGCTATGAGTAGTCGTAGCCACACTACGATTATACATACTATCCTAATAGACGATCCGATCACCTATTTAGAATGACTCTCGAAGTCGTAGCCAGCCTACGATAACACACACTATTTCAATAAGTTGTTGAGGGAGGCTACTGCGACGTTGGCTACGAGCGCGCAATGATGGCCGCACCAACAAGAGCGACTAGCAGCAAAACGATCCGGAACGTTGTGCCAGGTGGCGGCGTCGCCGGCGAGCGCGGGCTTCTCGGGGATGCGGCGGCGGCAGGATCTTCGGGAACGTGGCGTTGTACCAAGAGACGAGGCCGGGCTGTGAACGGAAGTTGGTGCCGAGCGTGAGCGGCTGGAGCTCGACCGTGCCGAGGCCGCCCTGCCTCGGCAAAGCGCAGGAAGATCAGGCCGAGGACGGGCCCAGAATACTCGCCGGCCTTAAGTCCGGAGTTCGCGCGGAACTGGTCGGCGGCGGCCCAGAGGCGTTTTTCGAGCGTCTGGTTGGCGGTGTCCCAGCTCTGGCACGGCACCTGGGAAGGTGACGAGAGCGATTTGCGGCGAGTCGATCCTCGAACCGGAGAGGTCCTGGAGAGGCTCGAGATGCCGCCCGGAGTGAACGTTTCGGGGCTCGAGTCCGATGGCGCCGATCAGTTCTTCTGCGGCGGAGGAAAGAGCGGGAAGGTGAGGACCGTGCGCCGGCCCAAGCGCGGCTCCACGGGCAGCAGCTCCGGGACCCCCGTCCACTCCACGAAGAAGTAATCAGCAGATCATTCGTTCTGCATCTCGACGAGCCGCTCGTCGACGCGCGAGAGCGATGCGCTGCCGTTGTTCATGAGCTGCGCGTCGACATTGACCTCGCTCATGTCGTTGCCGCGAGGATGTGGTTGAGAAGCGTCGTCTTCCCTGCGCCGGGACGGTGACCGGCAGCTTGCGTGCGGTCGTGAGCGTCGAGTGGTTCGTCATCCGAGCGGATCGATCGTGAGGAGAAGCCGTGGCTCTATAGGCGACGGCGAACGTAAGTAGCGCTCTGTGCTCCCTCCACCAGCCCCGGCACCGCCCGGCACCTCGGCGGCGAGCTGGTGAAGAAGATGGCCGGCGTCGACATGGTGCACATCGCCTACAAGGGCACCGGCGCCGTCATGCCCGACCTCCTCTCCGGGCGCGTGCCCATGATGTTCGAGAACCTCGCCGTCATGGCCCCGCACATCCGCAAAGGGGTTGCTCCGCCCCCTCGCCGTTTCCAGCGCCAAGCGCACGCACCTCATGCCCGACGTCCCCACCGCCTCCGAGACCGGCATGGGCCTCGACGGCTTCGAAGTCCTCGGCTGGTTCGCCCTCCTCGCCCCGGCGAAGACACCTTCGAACATCGTCCAGCTCCTCAACGCCGAGCTGAACAAGATGATCGTCAAGCCTCAGATCGTTACGAAGTTCGCAGAGCTGGGTGCGGAGCCGTTAAGCGGGACGCCGGAAAGAGCGGCGGGGTTTATAAGAGCGGAGCAGGAGAAGTGGGGGCGGATAATTCGGGAGGCAGGAATCAAGATCAATTAAGCGATAGAGAGGTTGGGCGTGTAAGCTCCGTTCGGTCTGAATTCTGGCGTCGGAGGAGAGTCACGGGGTATGTCCGACCGGCAAGCAAAGCTGTTGGATTTGTACGATAGTTTTCCGTTCGAGGAACACCCCCTCTGGATCTCCATCATGCAGGGCACGTTGTCCAAGGCCCAGCTGCTGTCTGCCGAAATCCAGCACTTCATTCGGACGAAAGCGGGAAGGGAATTGCGACGTGATGCTGTAGAAAAGTCCCGCGCTCAGAGTGAAACTATTTTTGGCGCAATTATCGAAACCTACCTAGAGGAATGTGCGCCTGCAGCCGATAAACCAAGCCATCTCGATCTAATTCGCCGCTTGTTACAGACGGGAGGGTTGTCGAACGAACAAATAGAAAGTGCTGTGCCCACCCCTGCTAACAGCGCCGCCATTGCGCTCTATCGTGATATCGCATTGAGAGGTCCGGCTTGCCACATTCTAGGAGCGGGTGCTGTAGAACATCATTACTCTAGGCTAGCGCCGCAAATATTTGATGCCTACGTATTGAAGTATGGCTTTTCCGCGCACGCGGCCGAAACATATTCCATACATGGCCCCGTCGATGCCGAGCATGCTCGGCGTGCGTTCACCATACTCGACGAGGCGGTCGAGATTCATGGCTGGCAGCTAGTCGAGGTAAGTGTTCGCGACGCGTTTGTCGCGACCAGCCTTCACTACGATGGAATGTTACAAGCCGCCACGGGTCTCATCGAATATTGGCCAGGGAGAGCGTCATGAAGGGTTATATCTACACGATGTTTGCAGGAGCGGATCCGGGTGTCGGATGGCACATGACGGATCCAATATTTGGCAAGACACCGACGCTTGGTGCATGTATGCCAAATGTTCGACGTTACGTAAGTGTCGGAGATTACGTATTCGTCGTAAGCGGACGAGCGGCGGGTGTCAATCAATACGTTGTCGGCGGTTTCAAGGTCGCCGAGAAGATCCATGCCCTCGCGGCGTACAACCGCTTTCCGCAGAACCGACTTGTTCGGCTTCCAAACGGCGAGTTGTCCGGCAATGTCATTGTGGACACGACGGGAAGGCATCACATATTGGATTACCACGACGCCTTCCAGAGAAGGCTGGAGAACTACATCGTCGGAAGAGACCCGGTCCAACTCAAAAAACCTGAGGAAGTAATGCTGGGGCGAGAAAAGAGCTTACCTATCCTCCAGAGACTCTTCGATGTTCGACATGCGAATCGGATCGCTGATGTGATTGGGCGTATGCGCAAACTCGACGAAAAGCAGATAGAGCGTTTGCTCGATCAACTTCGCCGAATAAAGGAAGCCGCGCATGGTTGAAATCAAGGCACGAATGAAGGAGCGCGGGCTGACTGCCACTAGTCTGGCGGCTAAGTCCGGCCTGAGGCAAGAAAGAATTGAGGCGATTCTTGCCGGAGACGATTTTTCTCTTGACGAGCTACAGGCGGTAGCCAAAGCGCTCGGCGTGTCTACGCTGGAGCTGCTGCACACCCCCGAACAGCAACAGAAAAGCGAGGTTCTCTTTCGCAAGACAGCTGGCAAGAAAAGCTCCCAGCTATCGGAGCCGATACATAAGTTTTCCGCTCAAATTGCCAATTCCTTCTCTTTGATGACATCACTGCTCGGGAATATCAGTTGGCTCCAATCATTCCCTAAAGCAGACCTCACCTACGATTCTGCCTTTCGCGCAGCCGTGATTTTTCGAGATCGATACTACAACGGCGATCAAGTAAGTCCGATACAAACGCTACCGGACATTCTTAGCAGAACCATCGGCGTTTTTGTGTTCGTGCAAAGAGCGCAGGGAGCCGAAGGCGCATCAGCACTTGTTGGTGGCCAAGCGTTTATCTTCTTAGCTGCTCGCACGTTCAAGCCACGGATGCTATTTACACTCGCGCACGAACTCGGCCACTTAATTGGCAGGCATCACCCAGAAGAAGAGTTCGCATTCGTTGACCCGGACATTGACCCCATCGCGACGTCACCACGGAGTAATAAGCACGAAGCTTTTGCTGATGCCTTTGCAGGCGAGCTGTTGCTCCCCGCTGCTGGCGTAGGTGTTGCTCTATCGAAGGCGCGTTCACATTTTGGAATCAAACAAGACGCCATTGGTGACATCGAAGTCAGTTTCCTCGCAAGAGTCTTTGGCGTTAGCTTTGAAGCGGCGGCACGGCGCTGCGAGACACTACAGCTTCTTCCGAGCGGGGGAGCTCGTTCATTACTCGAGTATCTGCAGAAGCAACATGGGGGACCGGAAAAGAGAGGCGATGAAGTCGGACTCCCTCCCCGAGGCGAGATCGAATTTCCCGCGGTACCGCCTCAACTACTTGATGCGGCGATTGAGCGCATCCGTCACGGCCAGATGTCGATTGGCCGCGCGTCTGCATTGCTGCGCATATCTATATCGGACGTTCTGGCTGCTCATGCGCAATACGCATCGTGAACTACATTTTCGACGCATGTGCGTTGATCAATCTTGCGAATGGAGGCGTGTTACCGTTAGTTCTAGCCATTCCCGCCAACTTTTACTTTATCGGCCCGATGGTTAGGGAAGAATCTGGCGCACTGGAAGCAGACATTCAGGAAGCGATCAGAGCTGGAATGCTACAGATTCTAGATGCCAGCACAGTTTCAGCGAAGCTTTACTTAGACCTTCTAGCAAAGCACGGGCTTGGCGAGGGAGAGACTGAATGCTTGACGGTCGCAATGACGGACGACTTCGTCGTGATATCTGACGATAGACGTGCACGAGAGGTAATTCGCGAAGCGCTCGGTGACGGCAAACTCACAGGCTCTATCGGGCTCCTAAGGAAAGCCATCGCGCATAGCCTGCTCGACCGTCCGGCTGCGTACAAGGCATACCAACTGATGCGTGCAACGGGCGCGTTCCTACCGTCGTGGACCATTGATCAGGCATTTCCGTTGTAGGTCCTGGGATAACAACGTGTCCGACAATTGGGGCCGGGAACTCTATGAACAGACGCTTGCCGGCCTCCGTCGCTATCTTCGGAGTCAGGCCAAATTAAGTCGCTGCCTGCGCGAGTATCTCGATAGACGAGAAACCGCGATTCTAAAGAATCCTACTCACACCCTAACCCCAGTACAGATCGCAACGCGTATCATTCGAGAAGTGGGTATCAAGACAAATTAGCGAGTTTCGGTTACCAAGTGAACCGAAGGGGCCCCGAACCCTAAACAAGTTGAGAAGGCTTTAACACCAGTAAGTCGGAAAAGCTCGTCGGCTGGAGCCGGGTGAATTCGGTCTGAAGCACCTTCAGGTACTGCCAGGGCTTTGATGTAAGTCTTGTCGTGTTCTCGCACCACAGCCTCGCAGCGCGGTCTTTGTTCGCGACGTTCACATCCTCCAGGCCCTTGGTTTCGATGATGTAATGGGTTTCGTCCCTGGTCAGCGCAACGAAATCCGGCTCGTAATAACGAAGGTTGCTCTTGCTGTCCGTGTACTCGATGGCAAAGCCGAACTGCTCCGGCAGCTTGGCGAATCGCGATACATCCTCTGCCCGTTCAAGAAATCGAGCAAACTCTTTCTCGAACTCGTTGTCGCAGGGGACAAGATTGAACACGCATTTCCGCGCGGCTATTGTCGGACGGGACCATGGGAAAGGCGGCGTCTCGGACAAAGCCCGGCCCGCGTCCAGCAACTGCGGCTCGAGTTCGGACACCGCGATCTTGCGCAGCGCCTCGACGAAGGTTTTGACCGTCACGTACTGCGCCACATTGCTGCCGACGGCCTTCACCATCGCGGGATCGCTCAAGTCCACCTTCCCGCCAAACGCCTTGTTCTCCAGAAATTCCCTCACCTTGGGCACAAGCACCGAAAACTGGGACGGCAGCTTCACTTCCTGCGCGATCCGCCGCGCGTAGTAGCCGATGACTTCCTCCGCCGTTTGCGGCTCGGGTATCGTGTATTCCCTCTCGATCAGCTTTTGCAGCGTGATCAGGTCGTAGCCCTCGTAGCGGAAGCTCTTTGCCACGGCATCATCCTGCTTGCGCGGCAGCTTCGGGCAATCGAATCCGTTAACATCCAGGTCGGATATTTCCTCCGCCAGCGATTTTTTGCGGGTGAGGATCGGGCTCAGGACCGGAACCTGGATGTCCTTGTCCTTTGTCTTCTTGTCGGGCTCGATGGTGACGATGACAACCTTGTCTTTTCCGACATCGAAGGTCTCGAGCCGCAGGTCTTCCTCGCGCTCCAGTTGCTCGACGAACTCGATGAAGGTCTTGTTGCCGATGACGTCCACACGCTCCACGTAGCCGGCATTCGCGCCGTGGAACATCAGCCGCAGGCCGCGCCCCACGGTCTGCTCTGGAAGGATGTTCGCCTTGGCGGAATAGGGCCGCAGCCCGACGATGACCGTCACGTTCTGCACGTCCCAGCCCTCGCGTAGCATCAGCACACTGACGATGCAGTTGACCGGGCTGCTTTCCGAATCCACTTGCCGGGCGATCTGTCTTGCGCCATCCACGTCCTTTTTCGACACCTCGCCCGATTTGTCGGTGTGAATGATCAGCAGCTTGTCGCCGCCGAACTCCGAAGGATATTTTTTCCTCAGCCAGTCGCCGACCTCGTCGGCTTCATCGGTGCTGTTCAGCATCACGAAAAGGACGGGCCGTTTTCCCAGCGGTTTCAGCTGATCGCGGTATTCCTTCCAGCGCTCGACGCCGGCAGCGAGGTACGCCTGATACCGCGTGCTGGCGATGTCCGAGCGCTGTTCTGTTATGCCCTTCGCGATGCCCTTCAGCGGGCTCTTGACCACCCGGTCAATGATGGCCTTCTTGAGCGGATAGTCGTAAACCGTCCACGAGAACAACTCCCCCTTGGTATGCCGGGGCGTGGCCGAGAAATCGAGCTGCGCCGAAAGTCCGCCGGGAACGTCCTTTCCGAGGCGCCGGATGAAAATGCTCCACTCGCTCTCCTCGTCATGCGTGTGATGCGCCTCGTCGTTCAGCACCACGATAGGCCCGCCGCGCTTGATGATGCGCTCGTCAAAGTCTTCCACGGGTTGTTTTGACGAAGGGGGCTTCGGCCCAAGCATCGCTGACATGGCTTCGGGTTCCTGCGATCCGTTCGCGCCCCGCTCGTAGAACTGCTGCACATTCGTCAGATAAAGGGCGCCGATGGATCCCGCCCGTTCGTTCTCGCCGCGCATGTAGCACTGGAAATCCCAGTAGATCCGCAGCTCCTCGGGAATGATGGGGTCGGTCGTGAATATGCGCCCGCCTGCGAAATCCGTGCGGAGGCGCTCGAACACGATGACGTTTGGCGCAACGAGCAGAAATGTCTTCGCGAAATCGTCGCGCGCTTCGGCAACGGCGTTGAAATATTGCCAGGCGACGGCGAGCGATATGACCTTGGTCTTGCCGCTGCCGGTCGCCATCTTCACGCAGTAGCGCGCAAAGTCGTCGTAGCGCAGCAGTTTCAGGTCGGTGCGCGCGGCGCAGGTCTCGATGAGCGTCTTCTGCCGCCTTATCTTTTCCACCTCGTAGAGGTAGATCAGCGTTTCAAGCGCCTCGCGCTGGAAGTAGTGATAGGCGAACCTGCGGGGCGAGCGGTGCTCGGTCAGAAACCAGTGGTTGAGCAGCAGCTGCGTGGTGCTCGTCGCGCCTTTATAGCCGCCCTCGCGCCACCTTGTGACTTTCTCGCGAATAGCGGGCACGCACGGGGCGGTCGCCGCGCGGGGTTCAAGCAGCGCCAGCTGCGCCGCGGCGCTCGTTTTCTTCCGTGCCACCTATTTCACCTTCACCCGCACCGTCTTGGTGGTGTCGTTGCCGAGGATGTCAATCACCTTCACGACCACGTTGTACTCGCCCGGGTCCTCGTAGGCGTGTGTCGTCTCCAGTTCAAGGGTTTGATCCTTGCGGGTACGGTAGGTCTGCCATTCGTTGTGGAACGTATCCCCCTTGTTGTCCCAGTCCACCGCCCAGTAGTCGATCCACTGGCTCCAGTGCTTCACCGCCCGCCGCGCCTCTTCAGGCACGTCATCGGGCGGAATCACAAAATCGGTCAAGCGCAGGCTCACGTCGCGCTTTTTGGCTTTCGCGTCCACGGAAAGCGCAGCCAATTCAAAGAAATGGATATCGCCCTGCTCGACCGCGCGCTTGTCCATCGCATCGCGCGGTATGCGCAGGAACCGCATCTGGATGTTCGCCCTGGCGGCTTGCTGCAAGGCCACTTCGTTCATCTCGAACGCGAAATCCCATCCGAGCACATCCACGCCGTTGGTAGCGGGCGCGTCTTTGCCGGTGCCAATCGCCTTCCGGAACTCGGCAGCGATATTCGTAACGTCACCGACACTCACCGGGGCATCCACCGCACCCACGTGCACCATACGCCCGCCCTTCGCGCCGTGCAGCCACGTGTACCCGTTCAGCGGCTTCGCGCGGTAAAGGTCAAGAATGAACGCGGTGTAGTCCCGTTGCTGGGCTGCTTTGGCTTCGGGATCTTCGCCTTGCGCCTTGAACTGCTCCGTCTGCCACAGCTGCCGCTCGTACTTGCCGAGGTTCTGGACGATGAAGGGCCGCAGGCTTGGAATTTGAAGCAGCCGCTTCCGCGTCGTGTGTATGGCAAATCGCCCCAAGTCGCAAGCAATCCAGCGACGTTTTAATTTCTCTGCTACTGCAGCAGTCGTACCGCTACCGCAAACACAATCAAGAACTAGATCATTTTCGTTGGTCGATGACTTAACTATGCGCTCCAACAACGCCTCGGGTTTTTGGGTTGGATAGTGCAATTGCTCCTGAGACTGATTGTGAATTTTGTTGATGTCCGTCCATATATCCTGAAGGACCGTCCCCTCGTATTCACTTTCGTAGCGTTTCAGGCGCGGTATGCCTTTCTTTGGGTAATGAATTCTCTTTGCCCGGTCAAACTCCTCCATTTTGTTTTTCGTGTAAGCCCAAGTCCTGTTTTTTGCAGGCCAAACACCTTTCCATTCGTACAATAGATTGCCGCCATCACCGTGTCGGGGGGCATCTAGCGGCAGTCTCGCGTATCTCTCTTTTCGGGTCTCATCGTATTGATCGAAAAACTGTTCAATGTATTCCTTGCTTGGCTTCTGGAACACTCGGTTCCATGTGTAATCGTTTGACTTTGCATACAGAAAAAGAACGTCATGAATCATCCCGCATCGCGCTGGGTCATTGTGAGCAAAGGCGCGTCGCCAAACAATTTCATTTACAAATCGGTCTGCCCCGAAAACGTCATCTAATATCAGCTTGGCAAAATGACTCACGCGGGGATCAAGATGCACATAGAGGCTCCCCGACTCATCGAGCAGCTCATGGAGTATTACCACCGTTTCGTAAAACCACTGGAGGTACGAATTCAGTCCACGGCCCCAAGTATCACGATAGGCTTTATGCTCGATGATGCTTGGTTCTTTGGTGAACGTGAATGAGTCATCCTCGTCTGAATCGGGGTGATCGGGGACCGTAGCGGTGTACGAGAAATCAGCGCCGGTGTCGAATGGCGGATCTATGTAAATCAGGCTCACTTTGCCTGCGAAATCCGGCAGCAGCGAGGGCAGCGCATACTTCTTGTCGCCCCAGATCAAGCGGTTGCGCCATTTCTGCCCGTAAGCGGCCGTCGGCTCCAGGAGCAAGTTCTTCTGCCGTTCCTGCGTCGCCTCATTAATTGTTTCAACCGTCTGATACGGCAGCGCCACCCGCAACGGTGCGACGCGCTTGCCGCGCTCGTCATACTTCCCTTCCCAGACCAGTTCGGTCCGCATCTGCAACAGCGGATGCGGGTTGGCAGATCCCCATTGAAATTTGTCGGTCATAGCTTGGCGGCGACTAATATCTGTGCAACAAAAATGGTAATGAAGCTACCAAAGCCCAATTTGGTGCTCCTCATCGCGGTCGCGTTCTCTCTGGGCCTGTCTCTGCGCGTACCCAACGATCTTTCCGGCCCACTCGCGCACTTTCTGATTCGGATGATCTAAGAGTGGCGAGGCGATTTTTGCTTGCTCTTCGTAATAAGGGACTAATGATCCCACCCACGAGAACGATCCCATGTTTACCCCAAGCGCGTCTAATACCTCTTCGTTGTCACCATAGCGGTCAATCAATGCCTTGGCCATGTCCGAGAACCGAGGCGGATTACCTTCCTTGCGTTCAGCAACGTTAACCATTTTTGCAAGCACGACGGGATGCTTAATCGGATCTTGGTCGCACCAAGAAAGCAGAAAGTTGCTCTCTAGTTTGGATATCAACCCCGGCTGTTCTTTCACACCAAACCGTGATCCCAGAAGATGATTAAGCTGAAACTCCGTGCGCCATTCTTCCGTTAGCCCTTTTGCGAAGATCGGCCACGCCGTTTCCAGATACTTGGTGAGCAGAACTTCAACGATTGGAGCAAGTACATGGTCAAGATCGTATCTCGAGGATTCCTGACGCGCGACCTTGACGATCTCTTTCGAAATGTGTTCTGCAAGTTGGGGGTCGTCCCGTTTCAGAAGCTTTTTGCAGGTAACTTCGTAAGCATGGGTACCAGTGTTTTGCGTACCGCGCTCGACGAGCAACAAGTCGCTCACGAAAACGATCTTGCGGAATGCGCTCGCACAGTGCTCCCACTTCTCGGGCGAGCCATGTGTATACATGAAAATGACATCAAGCGCCGCCCATGCGCCACCGACACCGAGCGCCACTAGACGATCGGAGAATGCGCCAATCACGATCGGATCGATGTGATCCAATCCCCGTCCGTACGACAAGCCACGCAACCTGTCCGGCGAGATTTGATTCGACTCGACCAAGCGAAGAATACGGTCTAGATCGTGCTCTGAAACGCGTGTTGCCCTTACCAAATCGACGATGTGTGGACGCAACCTTTCGCTATGCTCTGCGCGATTCAAAGCTTCGGCCAACAAAGATTCGTCACGGCCTCGCGCGGCGGCAAATAACCCCATCACAACGGAGGGATTGGCTTGTGCCGGGTCAATCCCTTCGAGCGCCGAAAGGGACGAATCGATTAACGCATTGAGGTCCGCAGCTACCTGCCCGAGGCGTTGACCAAATACAAATCCCTGGTTTTGACTGCCAACGAGGATTTGTGGAAGCAGTTCGATCAGCTTGGGGATACGAGACGCAGCTTCCTCTGCGAATGCTTCCGCCTTCTGTGCGGCAACATCAATGAACACCCCTGACTCATTCTGTCGGGTTTCCCAGGGCGCTTCGGATACCAGCAACGTCAATCGCTTCGCAAATTCCTTTGGCTGGAGGAGCAGCAACCATTTTTCTAGGTGATTCTTGCCCTCTTCGGGTAGTCCATCAAAGTCGTATTCCATGCTTGTCTGTACTGCGTCGAGTGCAGCGGGCCAAAAACCTTCGGCCTTACTAATGATGGGTACCAGAGCCTCATCAAGGTCCTTTACGCAGCCGGCCAAGACAAGTCCTCGAATGTGGTGAGCTATTTCTCCTTGCGCTAGGCTTGCAAGGGATTCGTCTTGCAAAGCGATCTCTTTGAGTCGCTTTAGTCCCTCGCACAAGTAATCAGAAACGTCTTTATGGAACTTTGGACGCCACTCCTGTTCGGGAAATCTACTTCCTTGTTGCTCCGGACCGACCATCCCAACGTAATGTCCTGTCTGTAGCGCACTTCCAAGCGCACGTACCCCGAGTATTCGGCAGCGAGGATCCGCATGGTTTAACGCGTCATCCACTAGAAGAAAGCGATCCTTCGGTTCTGCTTGGGTTCCCGATAGCACCAGCTTGAAAAAGCCAAGGAGAATGCCCGTGGAATTGTTGCTCCAGTTTTCATTCTCTGCTGCCGCAAACAGAATCAGAATTTGTGCCGCTCTTGGAAACGTTGATCTCCAAAAACACAACTTTTGAAGCGCCCAGACGAGGTTACGGCGACCTGGCCCGACCTTTAAGAAATCATCGACACCCCACCCAGAAAATGCTCGGGCGAGTGCGGTCGCGGTCGCTTCCGGGTTCACTTCAACGAGGGAGCGAAAGAGCCGCGAACCCAGTTCTGAATTCAGTACTTTCGCTTGGCCAAAAGGGCGCTGATCTCCACAGAGATCGGCGACAAACTTCTTGACCTCGGGCACGTAATCGAGAACCCGAACACGGTCGCAGAGCGCCGTCGCAAGTGGCTCTGGAATATCGCTCTCGATAAGTTTTGACGCCTTGTCGGGCGAGCAATTTGACCACCACTCGGCGGCAAGTCGCATCGCGAGTGGTTCTGGGCGAACTTGCACAAAATTGCCGAATTTGGCGAGAACGCCGCGCTTAAGGAATTGCTTAATGTGCTCGTAGTACTTGTCTTCGGCTAAGCCGCAGAACTTTGCAATCCACTTGTATTCCGCGGCGACCTCATCAACAAAGCCCAGATGGGTAAACAGGGCACAAGTAGAAATCACTAGAAATGCTTCGGATCCTGGAGCTACTCCTAGAAGTTTTTGCAGCAGATCGCTTGGAACGATGTTCTTGATATCGCGATTCTCAATCCGCGCTTCTGCGATAAGTGCAGCCATCTGAGGGAATCCGTGGGCAAGCTCCCTGACGATGAAATTCAGATCAGCCTCGACAAGACCGGCGTAATCGTGACTCAGCATCTCCCTAATGATCTTCTCGTCTACCGGATAAAGTTGGATATAGGGAGAAGAATCGGTAGAGATTGCGTCCGGCTCCGGTTCTGGCCCGATAGTAAGCAAATTTAATCGGCTTTCCGGGTGCTGAACGTGGTGAGCCAATCTGTTATGCAAATCTTTAGGGCAATTATCGACAACGAGAATGCCATGCCGCTTTTCGTGTCTCCACCCGTTCACCGCGGCAAAGAGATCGGGACCTGACTCCTGTGCGTCAAGGTAAAGCACTCGGTCGGATAAGCAAGGCGTGGACTTATTGTTAGTCGGCAGTCGAAAGACTTCCAGAGCTAGCCGTGTCTTACCCAGACCTGACAGGCCGGCAAGTCGCGCGACCATTCTAGGTCCCGAGGACAGGTGTGCCCTTAGTTGTTGAAGAGCGACGTCACGTTTCGGATCTCCAGACGCATATTGGAACTTTGCAATTGTCGGGAAGGCAGACCATGACTCCCAGCTCTCGAAACTATTTGGCAACGGTCTTCCGGAGGCCCGAAAGACGAACATCGCGGCCGGGAGATGTTCTGAAGCCCACCTCGCTATTTGGTTGGCGTCCAGGATATGGATGTTGCAGGTATCGCCGTAGGCAGCGCCAGATTCATGAATTGCTTCCCGCATTTTCTCGATTAGCGGGGCCTGTTGATTCGTATTGCAGGATCGGCCGTAGAAAAGGACATACGCGCCACCATCGTCCAAAACCTCTTTGATCCGTGGTTTTAGTTGCGTGCTTTTATTTTTCTGCATCTCTTTCTTGCATTGGGACGAATTTAGAGTGGTTGCCTTGCATTGAAAAATTGAAAAACGCGCTGGAATCCAGTTAGTATGATCCGGTCCGCCGCTCCATTTGATTCGGCAATCTTCACCGCCATCTGGCGCGTCAACGTTGAGCGAGGCATACGCGTCACTGGCCGCGATACCCGCTGTCTGAGATTCCAAGCCAAGGAGTTTCTGTAAGAGCTTTGTCAGGGCAACGTCATTGAGGCGTTCAATATCCTCATACGTGCATTCCATAAGGGTTGTCATCGGGCTTCCCTTCGCTTTCATTCCTCGAGTTCTTCTAGCTGTCATTCAACGTCATTCCACGGCAACCGCCGTCCGGCTTAGCATATGTCGACTCAGAGTCGGATGTTTTCGACACGCCTAGGCAACCTGCGACGCTGTCGCCAGCATAGCCACCAAATCACCGAACGGTTGATTATCCATGGTTACGGCTTTTTCAACTCCCGCAGGTATTTCACCAGCTCGTGAACCTTCGTCGCCGGATTTTCTGATCTTGTGTCCAAGTTATGTTGGGCTAAGCGGTTGCCGTTGGTGACAGCGTTGTCTACGCGCGGCTGGAGCTGTTCGTATAAATTCGCCAGCGCCTTCTGATATCCCGGCATATGTCCACGAATCGCACGAACCACGTTGTCACAAGCCGATCTGCCGCCGGATGCCGAAAATGGCGCGGCTGAATAGACGAAGTGCAGCAGCACCCAGATCTCGAAGCATGGCACCGAGGTAATTGCGGCAAGCCTTCCCTTCCTGCCGGGCGCGGAATTCGCCACAAGGTCGAGGGCTTCCTGATAGTTCACATGACCGTCCCGGTCGAAGACGCAGAACGCCCGGTCATAGCCATCCTGCTCGAGTTCACGGCGAGCGTGTTTCACGATGCTGACCGGGTCGCTGCCTTCGCCAGAAACGATCTTGATATTGGCGCTACTCAAGCGATGGGCTCTTTTCAGGCCGTCAAAGTACCCGGGCTCGGTCTTTTCCCCTTCACAGACGATCAGCACTACGTCGTAGGGCTCTCGAATCGCCCCCTTTCTCCGGTAGGTCTTTGCCGATCGCGGTCTGCGCCGCGCCATCAGATCTTGAGCTCGCCGATGAACGGCAGCGCGCCGTAGCGTCCGCGCAGATAACCGCGCTCGAGCGCCTCGTCCTTGCGGGGACTGAAATCGGAAAGGGGGTAGAGCTTCGAGGCGCTCTTCTTGTCCTTCTCGATGAACCAGACTTGGTCGCGGCGGAAGATGTCGGCGTCGAGAAGCGAGGTGTCGTGCGTCGTAAACACCAGTTGCGCGTTCTTCGGATTGGTGTTCGCGCCATGAAACAGACGGATCAGGAACCGAGTCATGAGCGGGTGCAGGCTGGTATCGAGCTCGTCGTAGAGAAGCACTTCCCCGTTCTTGAGCACGTTCAGCCACGCGCCGGCGGACTGAAACAGGATCTGCGTGCCGCT
>Ga0156222_1175_pt1 | contig 17592 bp, 11 predicted proteins | sample RifCSPlowO2_12_FD_107870 | JGI IMG/M metagenome (GOLD analysis project Ga0156222, IMG submission 107870) | Acidobacteria bacterium RIFCSPLOWO2_12_FULL_59_11 | reverse complement strand
AAGCCCGACAGCGCCGGATCACCGGCGAAGACTGCCCCGGTCAGGACCCGGACCGCAGAGGCATCCGAGAGAAAGGAGGCGCGCCATGAATAGCCGATTTCCTATGCGAACAACCGTTGTTGTGGTTGCGGCTCCGGCAAAAACCGAAGCGCCGATGGAAGCCGTCCCTGTCGCTCAGAAAAAAGAAAAGCAGACGCCGAGAGGATTTGGCTCGGTTTACCAGCGCGGCCGAATCTGGCATGTCGGCTACTTGCACCATGGAAAATGGCATCGGGAGTCCAGCCACAGCGACAACAAGGCCGACGCCGAACGGTTGCTGAAAGAGAGATGGAAGCAAATCGGCAAGGGACGGTTCATCGGGCCCTCGGAAGACCGCGTCACTATGGACAGCCTGTTCGACGGCCTGGAGAACGACTACACGATCAACCGGAGGCGCTCCTTGGGCAGCGTTCGCGGGTTCCTCAAGCACCTCCGGGATGCGTTCGGCGGCATGAAAGCTGTTGCGGTCACCGAGGATAGAATCGAACGGTACAAGCTGGCGCGCCTTGCGGAGAAAACACAACGCGGGAAAAGACCGATCCAACCCGCCACGGTAAACCGCGAACTTGCCGCCCTTCGGAAGGCGTTCCGATTGGCTGTCCGGCAGAGGCTGATAGTGGAAGCCCCCGCGATCACCCTGCTCGAAGAAAACAACATCCGCCAAGGTTTTGTGGAGCCTAGGGAACTGGAGGTCGTCATCGAAGACCTGCCGGAGTACCTTCAGGACTTCACCCGCTTCGCGTATGTCAGCGCATGGAGAAGGGGCGAGGTGAGAACCCTGGCTTGGTCTGACGTGAACCGGGACACGCAGACGATCCTCCTGCGCCAGGAGCATTCCAAAAACAAGGAGCCGCGACTGCTGCCGCTCACCGGGGAATTGTCGGAGATCATCGAGCGACGCTGGCAGGCCAGGGCGATTCAAAACGCGGATGGCAGCACGGGTCTCGCCGAGTTTGTGTTCCATCAAGGCTACGGCAGGCCGGTGGGGGAGTTCAGGAAGTCCTGGAAATCAGCCTGCAAGAAAGCCGGAATGCCGGGGTTGTTGGTGCATGACCTGAGGAGGAGCGGCGTTCGCAACATGGACCGCGCCGGTGTAGGCCAGGCGGTGGGGATGAAAATCAGCGGGCATAAAACGCTGTCTGTCTACCAGCGATACCGGATCGTGAGTGAGAGCGACATGAGGGAAGCATTGGAACGGACGCAGGCCGCAAACGCCCGGAACAAAGAGCGGCGTGTTGTCCCAATTGCCGAGGCCAAGGAGGCGAAGCGATGATGTCCGCGATCTCCGTCCGGCGGCTTCGAACCTACACAATTCCCGCACAATCTGCTGCATTTTGTTGCAGTGCCTTTTCCATCAACTCCCGCAACCATTTGGAAACAAAAGAGAAAAATGGTGCGCCCGGGGTGATTCGAACACCCGACCTACTGATTCGTAGTCAGTCGCTCTATCCAGCTGAGCTACGGGCGCGCTGGGTGGGCCTGACAGGCAGTTTATCGAGTTTGCGCCAAGGGGTCAATACACGCTCCCCGCTCCTGGTTCGGCTTGTCTCCCCCAATCGGTGTGCTGGGGACAAGGCAAGTCTCCCCGGTAAATTTTCAGGAAACCGAGCCATCGCTTCGGGCGTCTAATAGAGTTGAACCGCAGCCGCTAAATTTGGTAATGTTCGCTTCTATCACGCGGTGAATCAACGGCTTCCCAAAACCGCTGTTGAGGATATTGTTGGAAAATAGAAAGGGCTAAAAGGTCTTTTTTGTGTCTATTTCTTTGAAACGTAAGGGACTATTTGTCAGCATTTTCATCGCAATCGTTCTGGTTGGTTTCGTGGCCTCCCGCTATTATCGGGTGCAAGGAGACAGTGCCGGGCAACAGGACCCAAGGGGATCAGCGGCCCAAGGGCGCGGGGCGAACCCAGGAGGCCAAGGGGGACCAAGCCGAGGCCCCGGCAGCGGAGGCGGAGCGGGAAGCCGTCCGCAGTTTGTGGAGGTGGCCACAGCCAAACAAGGCTTCCTGCGGGAACAGGTTTCTCTGGTCGGTTCTCTGAAGCCGAAAGAGCAGGTGGAGGTGATGTCCAAGATCGCAGGGCGGGTAACCCGGATCCTGGTGCAGGTAGGGGACCCGGTGAAAGAAGGCCAGTTCATCGCGGAACTCGAGGATGACGAATTGCAACAACAAGAGCTGCGGGCGGAGGCTTCCCTGGCGGTGGCGCAAGCAACCCTGGCGCAACGGCAGGCGGAACTGGAAAACGCCCAGGCCGAAAAGGATCGGGGAGCCAATTTGGTGGAAGAAGGTCTGATCCCTTCTCAAACTTGGGACACCATTCAGACCCGAACCCGCGTGGCGGAATCCCAACTGAAACTGGCCCAGGCGCAAGTGCAACAAGCTACGGCCGACCGCGAGCAACTGCGGATTCGCCAGCAACAGACGCAAATCCGTTCTCCCCTGACGGGCTACGTGGGACGGCGGTATGTGGACCCCGGTGCGTTGGTCAATCCCAACTCGTCCATCGTGAGCGTCTTGCAACTTTCCACCATGGTTACCGCGGTGAATGTCCCGGAGCAGTACCTGGCCAAGTTGCGGGTGGGGAACCGGGCGGTTGTGGCGATTGACGCCTTTGGAGGCCGAACCTATGAGGGCAAAGTGGCGCGCCTCTCTCCGTTGCTGGACCCCGCCACCCGCAGCAGTTTGGTGGAGATTGAAATCCCCAATGCCGACGGGCAGTTAAAAGCAGAGATGTTTGCGCGAATCCAAATGGATTTGGGCGGCGAGCGTCAGGCTTTGCTGGTGCCGCGGGAGGCCGTGGTGCTCCAAGGGGAGCAGAGCGGAGTGCATGTTCTGCTTGCCGACCGAGTCCAATTCCGCCCCATCCAGACCGGTGTCAGCTCGGAGCAGGGTGTGGAGGTTCTGGCAGGACTGGAACTGGGAGTTACCGTGGTCACCCGTGGTTCGCAGAACCTGAAAGATGGGGACACGGTGGTCGTTCAAGGCGGGCCAGAGGACCCGCAGCGTCGTAGGGGGGATCGCTCATGAGTCTGCCGGATCTTGCGATTCGACGTTCCGTAACGATTTACATTGCCTGCGCCATGGTGATTCTCCTTGGCGCCATTTCCTTTGAGCGCCTGCCGATTGATCTCATGCCGGATATCGAATTTCCGCGCATTACGGTAATGACCCGCTACCAGGGTGCCGCGCCGGAAGAGGTGGAGTCGCTGATTACCCGGCGGATCGAGAACGCCGTGGGTTCCGCGCCGGGCGTGGAGGAGGTCACCTCCACTTCCACCGAGGGGCAGAGCCGGGTCGTCGTTTCCTTTGCGTGGGGAGCCAACCTGGATGAAGCCGCCAATGAATTGCGGACCCGGCTGGATCGGATTCGCAACTCCTTGCCAGACGGCAGCGATGTTCCGCAACTGTTTAAGTTCGACCTGTCCCAGTTCCCGATCATGATGCTGGCGGTCTCCGGCAATCTGAACCCCCGGGAGCTGCGCCGTTTTGCGGAAGACCAGATCCAGTACCGGATTGAGCGGGTGCACGGGGTAGGGCAGGCCAACGTGCAGGGCGGCTTGCGCCGGGAGATTCACGTCAACCTGTCGCTCGAAAAGCTCCGAGCCTTGGATCTTTCGGTGAACGATGTTGTCAATCTGATCCGGAGAGAAAATGAAAATCTCTCTGCGGGAACCGTGGAGGAAGGGCGTTTCGATATTTTCCTGCGCACCCAGGGACAATTTCAAAACCTCTCCCAAATCCAGAATCTGGTGCTGACCACTCGACGCGGCGTGCCGGTGTATTTGCGCGATATCTCCGAGATTGAGGACGGAGCGGAGGAGGAAAGGCAGACCATCCGAATTGACGGACAGCCCGGCGTGCGGATGCAGGTGCAGAAACAATCGGGAGCCAATACCGTGGCGGTGGCGCGGGGGTTGCGGGATGAGATTGCGCGGATCAACCAGGACTTCCCGAATATCCGTGTCCAGCCTTTGTTCGACAGTTCCACCTTCATCGAGCGATCCATTCGCACGGTGGGGGAGCACACCCTCCTGGGGGGTATTCTGGCGGTTCTCATCTTATTGCTCTTTCTGCGCAACTTTGGCAGCACTCTGATTGTTTCCCTCGCCATCCCGATTTCTTTGATTGGCACTTTCTCTTTGCTCTATTTCGCCGGTTTTACCCTGAACACGGTCACCCTGGGCGGCCTCGCTCTGGGAGTGGGCCGCTTGGTGGATGACGCCATCGTCGTGCTGGAAAATGTCTTTCGCCACCGGGAAGCGGGCAAGTCCAGGAAGGAAGCGGCCTCGATTGGCACTCATGAGGTCAGCAGCGCCATCATCGCCTCCACGCTGACCACCATTGTGGTCTTCCTCCCCATTGCCTTCCTGAGCGGCTTAACTAGTGTGATGTTCAGTCAACTGGCCTTCACGGTGGCCTTTGCTCTGTTTTGTTCGCTGTTGGTGGCGTTGACGCTGATTCCCGTCCTTTGCTCCAAATACCTGAGGGTCGAGCCGCCTTCTGCCGAACGGCACCCGTACCTGCGGTGGCTGGTGCAAGGCATGGGGTCCTTCCTGGGAAAAATGGACTCGCAATATCAGCAGGCGGTGGGCTGGTCCCTTCATCATCGTATGACCGTAGTGGTTGGCGCAGCTTGTGCTGTGGCGGCCACCTTCCTGATGGTTCCGTTTGTGGGAGTGGAGCTGATGCCGCAAACGGACGAAGGGCAAGTCAATCTGAACGTCGAGCTTCCCATGGGAACCCGGCTGCCGCTTACCGATGAAGTGGTCCGGCGGATTGAATCTCGCGTGAGACAAGACGTTCCCGAGTTAAAAAGCATGATGGTGCAGGTAGGCAGCGGCGGAGGTGGGGGATTTGGCCCGGGAGGCTCGGGAACTAACACGGCCCAACTCTCGCTGGATATCGGCGAAGCCGCCCAGCGCAAGCGTTCCTCCGAAGAAATTGCGGCCTTGCTGAACCGGGAGCTCAATCAAGAGGCTGGAGTGCAGGTCCGAGCGCGGGTTTCCGGTGGCTTGCGGCTGCCAGGATTTGGTGGTGGTGGCGACCGGGCTTCGGTGGAACTCCGCGGGTACAATTTGCAATACTCCAATGACATGGCGAAGCGAGTGAAGGATATTGTGGAATCGGTGCCCGGGGTTACGGATGCCCGGATCAGCCGGAGTGCAGGCCTGCCGGAGATGTTGATCCGAGTAGACAGAGTGAAGGCTGCAACACTGGGGCTGAATGTCAACGAATTGGGCGGAGTGCTGCAAACGGCGATTGGCGGAACGGAGGCCGGTTTGTTCCGGCAAGAGGGCGATGAATACAGCATCGTTGTCCGGCTCCGGGAGGCGGACCGTTCTCGTTTGCAGAATGTGGACCTGATCCCTGTTTCGACTCCTGGGGGAAAGACCATTCCCATTGGCAGCCTCATTGCCACGCAGCGACAAGAAGGGCCGATTGCCATTGACCGGCAGGATCGGGAGCGGATTGTGACCGTTTCCGCCAATTTTTACGGGCTGGATTTGGGTTCGGTCATGCGGGACATTCAGGCGAAGCTGGATCCGCTTCGCGCCGAACTGCCCCAGGACTTTGCGATTCTCTACGGCGGAGAATACGAAGAACAGCAAAAATCTTTTCACCAACTGATCTTTGCGTTGCTTCTGGCCGTGGCCCTGGTCTATATGGTCATGGCCGCGCAGTACGAATCCTGGCGAGACCCATTTATTATCTTGCTCTCCATTCCTTTGGCGGCTGTGGGAGTTGTTCTGACGCTGGTTTTGACGGGGAGCAATTTCAGCATCCAGGCTTTTCTCGGCGTCATCATGCTGAGCGGCATTGCCGTCAGCAACGCCATCCTGCTGGTGGACTATACCAACTTATTGCGGCGGCGGGACGGCCTGTCCGTGTTTGACGCCGTCACGCTGGCCGGTCGCCGTCGTTTGCGGCCCATTTTGATGACCACCCTGACCACCTCGCTAGGGCTTTTTCCGATGGCGATAGGTTTCGGGGAAGGCGCCGAGGTCCAGGCGCCGATGGCTCGCGTGGTGATCGGGGGACTCCTGACCTCGACAGCCATTACGCTGCTGTTCATCCCCACGCTCTATGCCATCGCGGAAGAGCGCAGCGAGCGCCGCGCCGCAGAGGCAGCCAGCAGAGAGGCGGCTGAGTTGCTGCCCGAGCCGCTTTCGCACGCCGAGGCGGACTGAAAATTTACGGCTACTTCCTCAGTTTTTCTCTCGGATTACCAAAGTATCCTGCCCGTCAATCCGTTTCTAGGAACTGCGACATCCAGTGGGCAAGTGTTAGCAGCGAGCTATGTTGGAGGTGGAAAACCGACGCCACAACTCAAAAAAAACCACCAAAGCGAGTAGCGCTGCCCCCAAAGGGGCTATGGCAATCAGTGCTTGAAACGATGGGGTAGCCGGCCTATGCTTTTGGGCGAAGAGGGAAGGTTAAATCGAAATTCCGAGTTAAGGGGGCTGTCCGACTCGGGAGGAAGGTCCTGTGAGAGGGCATACTCTTGTCGCATTGAGCGTTCTACTGTGCGTGTTGGCAGATTTATCAAAAGCGTTCGCTCCGGAGGAGAACTGGGTAGCACATAGCCGGGCAGGAACGGCAGCATTCCAGCGAGGCGACTTTTTGGAAGCAGAAAAGCACTTTTTGATCGCCGTACAGGAAGCAGAAAGGCTGGGTTAAGACTTGCGATTGGCAGTCAGCCTCGGCAACCTTGCCGAGTCATACCGGAACCAGGACAAATACGAACAGGCGGAACCGCTGTACAAACGCTCACTGGCGATCTTGGAAAGTGGCCTCGGAATGGACCATCCCACAATCGTGGAAATTTTGCAGAACTACGCTGGGCTTATGCACAAAATGAAACGGCCGGCCGATGCAGAAAGACTCGAGGAACGCGCTAAAACCATCCGGGCCAAGAACCCCCAATAACCTCACCTCCGAAAAGCTGCGTCATACACTTTGCTCAGGTGAAGTGATTCTGACGTCTGGGTTCCCAAGGTTTCAAGCTGATAGTCGTACTTGGCGCTGGAGGCTTAATCCTGCATATGCTGTACGGCGACACCAATCTTCAAGCTGGCTAAAATATTGATACAGCCTCTCGGAAGGCAGAAACCAACTGGCTGAAAGCTATAATCGGTCCAAGAGGGCGTCGAAACAGCCAAAGCAGGCCCCGACGTCATACAATAGAGGCCATAATGATTTGACCTTGGGGCCTGGATTGGATAGCCGTGCGCGGAGGGAAGGTGCCAGTTAAAGATTCAGCTTTATTGTATCTGAGGCGTTGGGGTGTTCGCTTGAGCGCGCTACTGGGTGTGTTGGCAATGCTGGGTGTGGGAATGCCTCTTGCCGTATGGTTGATGCCGCAACCGACTGGTTTTTATCGTCCCCCTCCGGGTGATACTTTGGTAGTTCTGGTAGTGCGGCAACCGACGAATTCCCCGATCTGGATACTTACTGGCGCTGCGTTTATGCTGCTCGAATTTTCCAGGCAGGCTCCTTTCAGCGGATAGTCCTTTCGGGTGGCCCCACAGCGGAAGGACAAAAACCGGTAGCCTCCATTATGGCAGATTTCTTGCACGCCACCGGCATACCTGCCGACAAACTGTTGCTGGAAACGTCCTCTCGAAGTACCAGGGAAAATGCTCTTTATGTACGTAAGTTGCTGTTGGCATTTCCAGCCGACAAAATTGTCCTCCTGACAAGCGATTACCACACACAGCGTGCCGCCGCCGCTTTCCGCCGTGTTGGTTTGCCTAGCACTGTGGTCATCGCACCGTACATCACCAAGCTTGATAGCACCCCCACTCTTCGCCCCTGGTTACTGGAGCAGGTCTTGGTCGAAAGGCTAAAACTCCTCTGGTACCGCTACAAAGGTTGGGCCTAACAGGCTGCTGAAAAACTATAAATAGCGATTTAGTTCTCACCCACTGGGTTTACACTTGCGGCAGGCAATGTCGATGCTGGAACCAGCATCAATATTGACGTTGGAGGTTAGCAGAAGGTTGCCGCCGATAGTTCATAAAGGAAATCCGTATTAATATGGTTTTGGGAGGGTCTCGAAGATTCTGGAGTCAAAGCTGGCCAAATCTGTAAACTTACCTGAACTATAGGAGGGGCGCAGAGGGAACGTTACTTTACCGTTGATCTGGTGAAGTAAATAACGAGGGAAGTTGCCCCGCATATCCAGTCATCTCGAGGTACCCTCGCCCCTGAATCTGTTTCCCATTCCGCTGGCCTCGCGCCGTGATGCTCCCCTCCCAATAGATTACGCCCGTCGTTTCATTGGCTAGTAATTCCTGGTCTGGCATCGCCGCTTCGATTTCTGCGTCGAGACCGAGGCGCGGCACGCGCACGCGCCACCGGATTGGGTAGCGGGCGTTGCTATGCGGGCTTTTCCACTCTGCCAGCGGCTCCATTTGGAAATCCTCGGCGGAGAGTTGTACGGCTTGCCCATCTTGTCCCACAAAGCTCCCCGAAGAATACGGATCGTGCCCCCCTCCGGCCAGCCGGAACTGGTAGAGCATCCATTCCGTGCCGTCCTCCATTTGCAGGCTCACCCAGTCCCATCCAACCTGGTTGGGTTGAAGTTGGTTGGTGGAGAACTCATGGTCCATCCAGGACCAGCCGGTAACATCATAAGAGGTGCCCCCGACCTTCAGTTGGCCGGAGGTTTCCAGGCGCGTCAGGGAATAATAGTGCGAGGCGTTCCCTTCGCCAGCGGCTTTCTGGCTCACGCCATTTTTACCTTGGATCACCGGAGGTTTTTTCGGATGCAATTCCAATCGGATTTGCTGGTCTCCCTCTGATGCCTCCAAATGCCAGGATTGCCCTCGCAGTTCCGCAAACCAGTCACCATTCCAAATTTTCCCACGCCCTGGATCCGCTCCGGCCAGTTCGATGCCAGCCCGGCGCAATCGCTGGGTGTAAAAGAAAGACTTTTTTCCGAGGTCGCTGATCGCAAAATGGGCGGCGTAGAGTTCATCCACTCGCCAGCGGGATGGATTGGGGTAAGGATTGTCCACGCCCTCGCGGAAGAAGGTCATCTCGAACCCGAAGCGCCGTCCCGTGCTCGTTTGTAAATTCCCCGTGAAGTACCACCATTCCGTCTGGAAGCAAGGATGCGAGAAGTGGTCGCGCGGAAAGGCAAACCGATACCCGGGCAACGCCCGGCAAAAGCGTACTTGCGAATGCTGTTCGGCTGGCTCGTGGAGGGCGGCTTTGCTCTGCGCGGAAGCGGCGACCTTCGGCATCCAGAAGACGATCAGGAACCCCACTATTAGAACGATTCCCAAGTTGGTGTATACCGGTTGCAACAACGGCCATCCAGCCCCGAAGGGGCGAAAGATTGTAGCCCACGGCGCAAGCCGTGGGTGAGCGAAACGATGATCGAGACGAGCCCCGGAGGGGCGAAAGACCGGCAACCTACAAAAGCAAGCGAACCGCTCTAACTGTCTCATTCTCTGGAAATTATCTCCGCCGGGACAAAACGCCCGGCAATGCGCGCAGGGTAAAGTCCGGCGACAATCGTGACCAGAAAAATGGCCAGCCCGGAAAGAGCCAGGAACTTTGCCGGGTAAAGAAACTGGATGGTCCACCCGAAGGACTGTTTGTTAATCGTGAAAATCAGGAGCAGCGAAAGGAGCAAACCCATGAGCCATCCGGCCAGATTGCCTAGCAACCCCACCAGGGCCGCCTCGGTCAGGATGATCTTTCGCAACTGCTTGCGGGTAGCGCCCAGGACGCGCAGAATCCCCAGTTCCCGCCGCCGTTCCAGGACGAAGGCCAGCAGAGCGTTGGCGATTCCTAGCGCGGCCACCAGGATGGCGACCACCTCCAGCGCGTAGGTAATCGAGAAGGTGCGGTCGAAAACGCGGAGCACTGCTCGTTGGAGCGCAGCGTTGGGGGTGATAAGAAACTGGTAGCCGCGCGCTCCCAATTGCTTCGACAGATCGGCTCTCACTTCTTCTCCGTTTGCTCCGGGTTGCAGGTAAACGGCCAGGGTGCTTGCCGTGTCGTCGTGGAATAACTGTTGATACACGCGGCGGTCAATGACGACCATGCCGCGGTCGTAGGTGTAATCGTAATAAATACCCGCCACTGCAAAAGAGACTTGGCCCGACGGAGTATCCAAGGCAATAGTCTGCCCGCGGCGGACGTGGTAATGATTGGCGAATGGCTCGGAAACAATCGCTCGCCGCGAAGTATCTCCGGCCATCACCTCTGGCGGAGTTCGCTCGTCCACAAACAGCAGATTCCCATGCTGTATCAGGGTATCCCACTCCCCGGCTCCGAGCACGACGGGGTTGTTTTGATATGTGATATTCAAACTGCGGAAGGCGTCCACCGCCGCGACGCCAGAAGCAGCGCGGACAATCGCAATCGCCTCGGGAGGAATCGTCGCTTCGTTCGCGCTCCCCATCTGGGCAGCCGGTTTCAGGAAGAGGTCGGCCCGTAGCGTTTGCGAGGCCCAGACTTGGACAGTTTGACGGAAACTTTCGACCATGATGGCGACGCTGGCCATCATGGCAACTGCCGTGGCCAGGGACATGGTGAGGATGGCGATGCGCCCCGGCGAGGCGTTCAGCCCCCGCGCGGCCAGGTGTCCTTCGACACCCACCAATGTCTTTAACGGGCGATCCAGGATGGCCGTGAAAACCGAGAGCAACAGGGGCATGAGAAACGAAAACCCGACGAGGATGAGCAGGGCGGCGAGGTATCCAAACAACGGCAGCCGCCCCAGAGCCGGAAGGCGGGCCGCCCCTGCCGCCAGGCACAGGGCGATCAGGCCGTTCACAGCGTAGCGCCGGAGCGCCAGGCGTCGCCCGTGTTCATGAGCGCCATGCTGCATGGCCTCGACCGGGAGAACGCCGGTGGCTTCCAGGGCAGGAAGGAGCGCGGAAAGAAACGCAGTGATGGCTCCCACAACCAGCGCCATCGCCGCCAGTCCGCTATCCAGGTGGATCGGTGTTGGCGGGACAGCCAAGTATAGGTCGTTGACGGTTCCAGAGACCAATCGAAGAGCCAACCCGGCCAGCGACCATCCCAAACCAATTCCGGCCACGGCTCCCAAAGTGCCCAAGAGCACCGCTTCCGTCAGAAAAAGCCAGAGGACCTGGCGGGAAGTGGTTCCGAGCGCGCGCAGGGTGCCAATCTCAGCCCGGCGGCGCACCACCGAGATGGCTATGGTGTTGTAAATCAGAAAGGCGCCGACTACTAAGGAAATGTAGCTGAGGGCTGTCAGGTTCCAGCGAAACGCCCGAAGCATCTTGTCGGTCTGCTCGGCGCGAACTTCGGGCCGTTCCAGTCGCAAGCCCGCAGGCAGCGCTCGGGTCAGCCTGCTCTCATAGGAGGCTAGTTGCTCGGGAGGAACGATTAGGTCAATTCTGTCGAGTTTGCCGAGGCGATCGAAGGCGATCTGGGCGGCAGCAATGTCCAGGATGACCATGTTCCCGGCCAGTACTTTTCCCACCCCCTGCGGGGCCAGAATGCCCCGCACCGTGTATTCGTCTTGATGGTCATTCACCAGGAGCGTGATCTTGCTCCCCGGCTGGAGCCTGTGGCGTTGGGCAAAGCTTTCGCCAACCACCAAGGAGCGAGGATCCATTAGTAGCAGGAGGAAATCGCGGGGTGTGATCTGAGTGTCGTGCAGGGTCGTGTCGCGGAAAGGCTTGTCCTGGATAATGTCAATGCCCAGAACGCGGACCACCTCGCGCGTAGGAGCAACCACGGCGGTGGACTCGATCACCGGCGAGATTTTGACTTCCGGGCCAAGGACTCTCGCCATCTCCGGCAAGAGCAATTCGTCCACGCCGTTGGGCGCGAGAATCGAGAGGTTGGTTCGCCCGGCAATCTCGACGATGGAAGATTGAAAAGAACCGATGGCGCTTCGGTTGGCAAGCTGGATGGCCAGCATCACCCCAACGCCCAGCCCCACAGCGAGAATGTTCAGTGCGGTTCGGAGACGGTCTCCGGGTCTCCCCACGCCCCAAAGGTGACGAACGATAAAGCGATAGAAAAAGCTTGCTCCCAGAGCCATTTTCAGGCGTCTCCAGGGGCCGCTACGTCACCACAGAGCCGGAAAGACCCGTTCGATTTCTACAGAAATTTCCTGCGCGACCTCTAGAACCGGGCATCTTCTGGCCGGTTCACCCCCGTTTTTCTATGGGGACGTAGCTGTGCATGGTTGGCCCCACATAGATTTGCCGAGGCCGGCCGATCTTGGTGTTGGGGGACTCGACCATTTCCTTCCACTGGGCAATCCAGCCCGGCAGCCGCCCCAAAGCGAACATGACGGTGAACATATTGGTAGGGATTCCGATGGCCTTGTAAATGATCCCGCTGTAAAAGTCCACATTGGGGTACAACTTGTGGTCGACAAAGTAGCTATCTCGGAGTGCATGCTCTTCTAGTTTCTTGGCAATATCCAGAAGCGGATTTTGGATTCCCAGTTTCTTGAGGACAGTATCGCACGACTTCTTGAGGATTGTTGCGCGGGGATCGAAGTTTTTATAGACGCGATGGCCAAAGCCCATCAGGCGGAAGTTGGATTTCTTGTCCTTGGCCATGGCGACGTACTTGTCCACGTTGTCGCCGTCTTCGTGAATCATCTGGAGCATGTTCATGACTTCCTGGTTAGCTCCGCCATGCAGGGGTCCCCACAGGGCGCAGATCCCCCCCGCGATGCTCGCAAACAAGTTGGCCTGGCTGCTCCCGACCATCCGGACTGTCGAGGTGCTGCAATTTTGCTCGTGGTCGGCATGCAGGATTAGCAGAAGGTCCAGCGCCCGGGCAACGTCTTCGTCCACGCGATAAGCCTCGGCAGGCACAGCAAACATCATGCGCAGGAAATTCGCTGCGTAATTCAGCGAGTTATCCGGGTACGTGAATGGCTGCCCGAGCGCCTTCTTGTGAGAAAAGGCGACAATCGTCGGCATCTTCGCCAGGAGGCGACTGATGGTGAGGTCTATTAAATCCTTTCGTTGCGGCTCCAGGGATTCCGGGTAAAAGCTGGACATGGAACTGATCATGGCCGAGAGAATGGCCATGGGGTGCGCCGTGCCGGGGTAACCGTCAAAAAACCGCTTCATGTCTTCATGGATCATGGAGTGGTGGGTCAATACATGGTTGAACTGATCCAGTTCAGCGCGAGTCGGGAGCTTCCCGTAGATCAGCAGGTAGGCTGTCTCCGTGAAGGTGGATTTTTCAGCCAACTCCTCAATTGGGATGCCCCGGTAACGCAGAATTCCTCGATCGCCGTCAATGAAGGCGACGGAGCTGATGCAGGACCCGGTATTCATGTAACCGTGGTCCATCGTGATGTAAGAGGTGTCGCTGCGGAGTTTCGAGATGTCAATGGCCTTCTCGTTCTCGGTCCCTGTGATGACTGGCAGTTGCAGGGTTTTGTCCCCAACTGTCAGAGTAACTGTTTCCGTGGTGGTCGTCGGCATTGTATTAATTGCTGGCATGAGAGCTACCCTCCTCCTTAGATTGATAAATTTTCACTCACTCATCGGCGGACATCTTGAGAGCAGCAGGAAAGCCCACCGAGATTGCATACTTCCCGCTACCGTTCAGTCCCTTTCAGGAACCGGCGCACACGAAAACCCCGCGATCTAATAGCCACCAGATTTCTATCCTACTGCCCTCGGGGCGGAAAAGTAAAGAAGGAGCGGCCCCCAATAGGTTTAGCGAGCGCCGGTAGATTAGGGGCTTGGCTTATCTCTTTCGCCGTTGCTTTTCTTTTGGCATTGGGAAAGCGGATTTCATCCAATGGACGAGTTGCCGCAGCCCCTTTTGGGGGCTGCTCTCCAAATGCAGCCGCAAGATCGGCCGCTTCCTGGATTGCAGGGCTTCCAGGTCTCCCAAGGCCTGGGCTCGTTGCAGCAGGCCAAAAGTATAAGGCAGTCCGGGGATGGGAAGATCGGCCTTATTGTCTGCCGTGATCTCCACAAAGAGGCCCTTGGGGGTGCCTCCTTTGTGAAACTGTCCGGTGGAGTGCAGATAGCGAGGGCCGTAGCCCAAGCAGGTGGCTGCCCGCACCGCGTCGCGCACCTGTAACCGCAACTGCTGCAACGCCTTTTCTGGCTGTGGAGCGGGAGGGATGTAAGCCAAAAGTGCCAGGTAGTCTCCGGTCTTTGCCTGGCGGCAATGGGCGGCCAGCAACTCCTGAAGGCGGGGCCGGCGACCCCCTGGCTGCGATGCCCCCCGCCGGAAAAGAGCCTTTGTACGGGCATCGTCATACAGTCGGATGCCAGATTCGCGGAGCAGCGGGGGTGTTTCCGGGATTTGCCGCCGGGACTCGTATTGCCGCAACAGACGGTTCGTGTTGTCTTTGCTTTCCTTCACGTTCGGCTCATCAAAGGGGTTGGTTTTTTGCACGGTGGCTGCGACGGCGGTCGCCACCTCCCAGCGGAAGAATTCGGTTCCCAAATCCAGAAGGTCGTTCAATTCGATCCGGATCACAGGGTGCCCGGCGTTTTCCAGCGCCGCCAGTCGGCGAGAAGTTTCTCCCTCCCTGGCAGAACGCAATCGCATATGGACGAAGACTCGATCCGGCCCGTAGACTGCCGGTTCAGCGGGTGGTTCCCCCACAATCGGGAGCAGCCCTTTTCCCTCCTTGCCGGTGCTCTCGGCAATTAACTGCTCCACCCAGGTGCCGAAGGAGGCTATCGGGGGAGAGAGAAAGAACGTGACCTTATCCCGCCCTTTTAAACCCAGTTCGCCCAGGAGCGCCCCTAACTGCATTGCAGGATTTTCCTCCGTCGCCATGCGGGAGTCAGCCGAGGGCAGCCATTGGGCCGCTCGTTCCAGAAGTTGGCCGATGTTGATTCCCAGCAGCGCGGCGGGCGCCAAGCCGAAGTAGGAAAGCACGGAGAAGCGGCCTCCAATGTCGGAAGGATTGAGGAAGGTGCGCCGAAACTGTTTCTCCGCAGCCAGGGAAACCAGCGGTGTGCCCGCATCGGTGATGGCAATGAAGTTTTCTCCGGCCCGGTCTCTTTTGTGTTGCCGGACTTTTTCAAAAAAGTAACGGAAAAAACAGAGCGTCTCCGTTGTTGTGCCCGATTTCGTTGAAACCAAAAAGAGAGTTTTCTCCAGCGGGAGTTTGCTCTCCAGGCGGCGAATCACGGCAGGGTCTGTGCTGTCCAGGACGGCGAGAACGAGAAAGCCGGAGGCCACTCCGAAAGTGTGGCGGCAAACTTCAGAGCCAAGGCTGCTGCCCCCCATGCCTAACAAGACTGCATGTGTAAACCCAGCTTCTCGGACTTGTTGGGCAAACTCCACCAGGGCGGGGCACTCCCGGCGCATGGTTTGGGTGACGAAAAGCCACCCCAGCCGCTGACGGATCGCTTCCACCGCTTTCTTGTCTCGTTTCCACAGCGTCGCATCCTTGGCCCAAAAGCGGCGGGCGAAGTCCTGCCGGCGCATTTGTGCAAGCCGTGTTGCAAGGCGGGACGAAAAGGCCCCCAAAGAAGCCGAGTGGCGCAAATTGCCAAAGGTGTTTGTCGGTGGAAGAAGCGAGGAACCCGTCATGGATTCTCCGTGGACGACCCAATGGACGATTCAATGGTCCGGGTCAATGGCTCCGGATGATGTTTCGGGTCAGGCTGCCTTTCTCCCTGAGGTTATTTCCTGGAGGGCGCAGGCTCGGGGGCAGAGGACTTGGTTTTGACGTTTCCAGGGCCGGGGCAGTTTTCTCTTTCAATTTGGGCGATTTTTTCTAACCGTATCCGGTGCCGCGGCAAACCGGAAAAGGTGGCGGCTAGCCAGGTTTTCACAATTTCCTGCGCCAGGGAACTCCCGATCACTCGTGATCCCAGGCAGAGGACGTTGATGTCGTCATGCTCCCGGCCCTGATGCGCCGAATAGGTGTCATGGCAGGTAGCGGCCCGGATGCCGGGGAATTTGTTGGCTGCAACCGAAGCTCCCACGCCGCTGCCGCAAACCATGATGCCGAGGTCGGCTTCTCCGTTCAGGATGGCTTCCGCCACTTTGCGGGCCAGGTCCGGATAGTCCACAGGGTCGTGGTTGTGGGTCCCCACGTCCACCGCCGTAAATCCGTTCCTGCGGAGCTCTTCGACGATGGCGGTCTTTAGCTCATATCCAGCATGATCGGCTCCCACGGCTACCCGCATTGCTCACCTCCGGAGCGTTTCCTGCTCCTGCAAGAATGATGTTACCGCAAAAGGGCTTCGGCGCGTACGGCGATGTTTTCCGGGGTGAACCCGTATTTTTCCAGGAGCACGGCCCCGGGGGCGGAAGCCCCAAACCGGCTGATTCCCAAAACATCCCCTTGCTCTCCCACGTACTCCCGCCATCCCATGGGCGAAGCGGCTTCCACCGCCAACCGCGCCTTGACAGCCGCCGGCAAAACTTCTTCCCGGTAAGCCTTTGATTGCTCGGCAAACAACTCCCAGGAAGGCATGCTGACCACGCGCGTGCCGATTCCTTTTGCTTCCAGGAGCTTTCTGGCTTGCAGCGCAGCGTGTACCTCCGAACCGGTCGCCATCAGAATCAAACGAAGCGGCCCGGCTTCCGCCTCCGCCAGGGTGTAAGCCCCTTGGGCCACTAAGTCTGCCGGGGGGAAGATGCGACGATCCAGCACGGGGAGCTTCTGCCGCGTCAGGATGAGGGCTACAGGGCCGGTGCGTCGCTCCAGGGCGAGCTTCCAGGCCACCGCAGTCTCGGTGGCGTCGGCGGGACGGATCACGGTGAGATTGGGGATGGCGCGCAACGAGGCCAGATGTTCGATGGGCTGGTGGGTAGGCCCGTCCTCGCCCACCCCGATACTATCGTGGGTGAATACATAGATCACCGGCAGCTTGGTCAAGGCAGCTAGGCGGATCGAGGGCCGCATATAGTCGGCGAAAACCAGGAAAGTCGCGCCATAAGGCCGTATGCCGCCGTGGAGCGCCATTCCATTCAAGATAGCGCCCATGGCGTGTTCGCGGACGCCAAAGCGCAGGTTTCTGCCTCGGGGGGAGAGATGAAACTCTTCCCAGCCTTTCAACAGCGTGTCCGTCGAAGGAGCCAGATCAGCCGACCCGCCAATCAATGTCGGCAACTGAGCGGCTATGGCGTTGAGCACTTTTCCGGAGGCCTGCCGGGTAGCAAGTTCTCCCCCTTCGGGAAGAAACGTGGGGAGGCTCTCTTGCCATCCCTGGGGTAGTTCACCTTGCAGGATTGGGTCCCATTGCGCGGCCAGCTCGGGATAAGCCGCGGCATAGGCGGCAAAGCGGGTTCTCCATTGCGTTTCCTGGGACTGTCCGCGTTCGGCGACTTGTCGGAAATGGTCCAGGGCTTCCTGGGGAACATAAAACTCCGGTTCCGTGGGCCAGCCCAGGGCTTTTTTAGTGAGCTGGATTTCTTGTTTCCCCAGAGGGGAGCCATGAGCCTCAGCCGTATCTTGTTTATGGGGACTCCCGTAGGCGATGTGGGTATGGGCCCGGATAAGGGAGGGATGGTTTAGCTCCGCGCGCGCAGCCGCCAGCGCGTTGGTGATTGCCCGCAAATCGTTGCCGTCAATTTCCTGTACGTGCCACACGTAAGCTTCAAAG
>Ga0156222_1149_pt1 | contig 17825 bp, 17 predicted proteins | sample RifCSPlowO2_12_FD_107870 | JGI IMG/M metagenome (GOLD analysis project Ga0156222, IMG submission 107870) | Acidobacteria bacterium RIFCSPLOWO2_12_FULL_59_11 | reverse complement strand
GGAGAGCGAAGGGATTCCGGCGCAGGCCGTGGACGCGGTGCAATGCCTGGTAACAGATGACAATTTCGGGAGCGCCAGGCCGCTGATGGAGCAGACGCGGGAGGCCATGCGGCGTGTCCTGCTGCCGCTGACGCAAAAACAATGTGTGCCGGTGGTCACCGGGTTCCTGGGCGCCACGCGCGAGGGGACTCGCACCACGGTGGGCCGCGGCGGCTCCGACTATTCGGCGGCCATTGTGGCTGCCGCGCTCGACGCGGACGAGCTGTGGATTTGGACCGACGTGGATGGCGTGCTGAGCGCGGACCCCAAGATGGTCGGGGGAGCCTTGATCCTGGAGGAACTCACCTATGAGGAAGCCGCCGAGCTTTCCCATTTTGGAGCCAAGGTTCTGCACCACAAAACCCTGGCTCCGCTCCTGGACCGAATGATACCGGTGTATATCAAAAACACCTTTGCTCCGCAGAAGCCGGGAACGCGGATCGGGCCGCCGCGCGAGGGAAGACCGTTAGGACCAAAAGCGGTGACCTCGATCGCGCCGGTTTCTTTGCTCACGCTTCGCAGCGGTGGAACTCTCGGCACCACCGAACTGTTTGCCCGCACTTTCGCGGCTCTTTCCCATTCCAACGTGGAAATGCTGATGGTCACCCAGGCTTCCTACCAGGAAAGCTTTTGTCTTTTAGTGCCCCGCGCGGTGGCTGAACGCGCGCAAACTTCCTTGGAGCAGGCGTTCCGGCTGGAATTGAACCATCAATACCTGGAGCCGCTGGAGCGGCAGGATGTGGCGGCCGTGGCCTTGATCGGCGAGGGAATGAGGGGAACCCCCGGCATAGCCGCCCGAATGTTCGGCGCGCTGGGAAACCGCAAGATCAACGTGATCGCCATCGCCCAAGGTTCCTCGGAATCCAATATCTCCTGTGTGGTGGCGCTCGAAGATCGCAGCGCCGCCGTCCAGGCGGTCCATCAGGAGTTTATCGTTCCGGCAACCGCGTCGCAGCGGTGAAGAGTCGGGTCTTGCCACTTTGTTTCTGCCGCAAGCACTTCGATAGAGAAGAGGGGATGCTGGGGGAGGCGGGAACGGCTTAGCGGTGGCTCAACCACTCGATCCGTTCCGGGCGGAGCCGCTCCAAGCGTTCGGCGGCGCTCGCCGGCTTCAACAAAGGCAGCAATTCGCGGAGGATTTCTAGCCCTTCGTGGTCCAAGGCAAGGGCAAACACATCGGCCTTGTCGGCATAGGAATAGTCCGCGTAACGGACGCCCTTCTCGGCCAGCAGGAGAAGGGCTTCCCAGAAACTGCGGCGCGCAAATAAATTTTTTCGGGCGGCCCGCTCGCGGGACAGGTCTAGCATTTCCGGCCCACGGCGGAAGCGGACCAGAAAACAGCTTTGCGGCTCAAATTTCCGCGAGGAGTCCGGGCCGGGCAGAGCTTCCAAAATGTACTGGACTTCTTCCTCCCCGATCTCCAGAGGTGTCCAGCGGAACCGGTATTCTCCGGTAGAAAACGTTCCCACCCGAAGCAACTGATGGATGCGGTGCGCGTCCTTTCCCAGGATCGGCAGCATCAGGTCCACCAGTTCCGCCAGGCTGTAGTCCCGCTGCACCACCGGCGTGACCGAGATATACTCAGCCGCTTCGGACATCAGCTTGACGCGGATTTTGTCCGATGCCATGGAAAGCGTTATGTAATTCCCCCCGGCCTATCAAGGCATGATGAGGCCAGAAGATGTTTCACTGTTTGGGCGGTTCCAAAACAACCTTTAAGTGATGGCGGCCTACCTGCACCAATAGTTCATGAGGGTGGCTCGTGTCCAGGTGGTAAAGGGGTTCGCGGTGGCGGCGGCCGTTGATAGACACAGCTCCCTCCCGCAGCTTGCGCGAGGCTTCGCTCACCGAGGCCGCCAAGCCTACCTTAGCCAGCAGCCGGTCCAGCTTAATGGGTTGATCGGTTTTGTCGGTTCGCTCGGTTGTTTCGGTTCCGTCGGTCTTCGCCAAAACCGCCTCCACTGCCAGAGTACGGGTTTCGATCTCGGTCGGCTGTTCTCGATTTTGAAAGACGCGGCGAAATTCCTCCTCCGCCTCGCGCGCGGCCTGGGGAGAGTGAAAATCAGAAATAATCCGGCGAGCCAGGCCGATCTTGATCTCCATCGGATGCAGATCGCCGGAGGCGGCTTTTTGCTTCATCTGGGCGATCTCCGCAAGGCTCATATCGGTCAGCAGTTCGTAGTAGCGGTACATCATGGCGTCGGAGACGGACATCAGTTTTCCGAACATTTCCTGGGGCAGCTCGGTGAGACCGATGGCGTTCGAGAGCGACTTGCTCATTTTCTGCACCCCGTCCAGACCTTCCAGGATCGGCACGGTGATGACCACCTGCGAGGTCAGCCCGTATTCCCGCTGCAATTCCCGTCCCACCAGAAGATTGAATTTCTGGTCCGTACCCCCCATCTCGACGTCGGCCTCGAGGGCCACCGAGTCGTAGCCCTGGAGCAGGGGATAGAGCAACTCGTGCACGGAGATCGGTATCCCCTTCTTATAACGATTCGAGAAATCGTCCCGTTCGAGCAGCCGCGCCACCGTGTAGTGGGAACAAAGGCGGACCAGGTCCGTGCTGCTCAGGCTGGAGAGCCAGGCGCTGTTGAACTCGACCATCGTTCTTTCAGGGTTGAGGATTTTGAAGACCTGCGCTTTATAAGTTTCGGCGTTGGCGGCGATCTCTTCCCGGCGCAACGGGGGGCGGGTCGCGCTGCGCCCGCTGGGGTCGCCGATCATGCCCGTGAAGTCCCCGATGAGGAAAATCACGGTGTGGCCCAGGTCCTGAAAGTGTTTCAGTTTGCGCAGCAGGACGGTGTGACCCAGGTGGAGGTCCGGGGCGGTGGGGTCAAACCCGGCTTTGATCCGCAGCGGGCGCTTGGACAGGAGTTTCTCCCGCAGTTCTTCCTCGCGGATGATTTCCACCGTGCCCTTGCGCAGGTACTCCATCTGCTGTTCCAGGTCGCTGTCCGGAGAACTTTTGGCGGGATCGGGGAATGACATGACGATTTGTTAATCGAGGCTGTAAGAAGAGTGCTCCTCCTAAGGGGAAGAGGTCTTTCCCGCCACCGGGCGGGCCCTATAGATGGCGAAACAAGGGCTTTGCCGCAAGGTCTGGTAGCGGTTGGGATCGGAGCCGAGTGTTTCGAGATATTCTTTGGTGTACTGTTCCCCCTGGCTTTGATTTCCGGCCTGCTGGGAAAGTTGGCTCAGGAGGCGCAGCCCGTCCTGCAATACGGCTTCCCGCTCGATGGCCGGATAGATTTCGTTATCTTCCTTGTACCAGGCAACCCCTTGTTCCAGGAGCGCCCTGGATTCCAGTTTTTTTAGTTGCAGTCCAGCCGCGCCAAGGTTCATCAACGTCCTGCCATAGACGCGGTACTCGCCGCTTTGCTGGGCCTTCTGCAACGTCAGGTTCAACGTCTCCCAGGCGCTCGAGAATTTTTGCTGCCGCAGATAGGCATTCCCCATCGTCATCATGGCATTGGCTTCCCAGGTTCCCCGCCCGATCTTGCGGAAAATATTTATGGCTTCCTGGGCATAGGGCAAGGCTCGCTCCGGCTCGCCAATCCAGACATAAACATTGGCCAGGTTTAAGCGCAGCAGGCCCTTGTACATGTCGCCATCCAACTGATCGGCGTACGGGAGGCCTTCCATATAGGCCCGCAGTGCTTCCTGAGGATGAAGGAGGCGGATTTGCGTGGAGCCGATGTTGTCTTTAATGGAGGCCATCATGCGAAAGTCTTTCTGCTCCCGCACGAGGAGAAAGGCTTTTTATAAACTATCAATCGCCTGCCGATAAAGCTTCTGCGCCCCCTCCCAATCCAAGTTCGTGCCGCAAGCGGTCTCTCCCTGATTTGTGTAATGGGCCCCTTCCACGCGGAGTTTTCCGACCGTAAACCGGTTGTAGAGGTTTTCATTGCCGCTGATGCGACGGTAAAAATCAAAGAGTTTTTCGTAGTGCCGGGCTTTAGCCTCCAACTTCCCGTAGCCGGGCCCAAACCAAATGCTGACGGCTCCAAACCTGCCCACGATGTCGCGTTCCCGGTCAATCTCTTGAATCATTTCCTCCAGCCGTTTTTCCACTTGCGGCAGATTTGCCCGCAGGAGCTTTTCCGCTCTTGCCGTCTCGCCACGATCGAGTTGCCATAGAAGAATGCGTGCCATAGCGGGGTCTTCTTCCGAGGGAGGTTGGGGAGCCTGCGCAGCAACGGGAAGGGGCCACAATCCCAACAAAGCTCCCCCAGTCAGAAGGGAAAGCGGGCCAACGATTCGCATCCGAAAATTCCACCGCAGAAACCACCGCAGACTCATCGTCGCCTTCCAATACGATTCATGATGCTTATTGTAACAAGGAGTTGCCTCCAGGAACCTAATGAATCCAGGGTCCCCGCCGTTGCTCCTTGCTGTCGCGACTGTCGTGTTTGTGCATATAAACTTCAAACTGGCGTTGCAAACGCAGCCGCCGCCAGCGGTAGTAGCGGTTACGCAGGGTAAAGTACAGCCTGGAGTAGAGAGGCCATCCGCGCAGGTAGAGGTAGCCAACGACCATTCCGCCCAAGTGCGCCGTGTGGCTGACGAAATCGCCCGGAGTTGATAGTGCCGACAAGAAGGCGATGCCGCCCAGGATCATCACCAGGTACTTGGCGGGGATGGGAATAAAGATGATAAAGAAAATGGGGACAAAGATGATTCGCTCCGGGAAAAGCACTCCATAGGCCAGCAACACGCCATAAATTGCTCCCGAAGCCCCTACGGTGGGAATTACGCCGGAGGGGTTTAGCAAAATCACCGTCAGTCCGGCGCCGATACCGGTCAGCAAATAGTAGCGAAGAAATCTCTGCGCGCCCCAGGTTCTCTCCAGCTCGCAGCCGAACATCCACAAGGCGAACATGTTAAACAGAATGTGCCAGAAGCCGGCGTGCAGGAACAGGTAGGTTCCGAGCTGCCAGAACGCCAAGTGGTGGATCACCTCGTAAGGGGTCAGCATGAGCCATCGGATGGGTTGTCCCCAGCCCGCGGCCTGCGCCAGGACGCTCAAAACATACGCCATGCCGTTGGCAATCAGCAGCTTCTTGACGGTGGGCGTCATCCCCCAGCCGCCAAAGCCGTAGCTGATCGTAGAGCCGTAGGAGCGGTAAGCCATGATTCTCTGTTCAGGATAGAAAATTCCCGCAGCAAAGTCTAGGAATATGGGTATGGGATAGTGTTCCCATTTATTCCTGCCACTTCCGGGAAATCGTCCGCTTTCGTTCGTGCTAGGATTATTCCGTATGGAGATGGGGCCAGATCTTTGTCGCGGTTTTGTTCTAACGGGAGGAAAGAGCAGCCGCATGGGACAGGACAAGGCGTTGCTCCCGTTCGGTGGCGGGCCGCTGGCTCTATGGGTGGCCGGGCGGGTGCAAGCTGTGTGCGGACGAGTCAGTCTGGTGGGCGATGGCAGCAAGTATGCGGGTTTGGGGCTTCCGGTGATCGAGGATATTTATGCTGGCCAGGGGCCGCTCGCGGGGATCCATGCTGCGCTGGCCCATTCCGACACGCCCTGGAGCCTGGTGGTCGGCTGCGATATGCCCTATCTTTCTTCTGACTTTCTCGGCCTGCTTTTGGAGATCGCGCGGGAAGGGAATTTCGATGCCGTAGTGCCGGAATCCGAAAGCTTCGGCTATGAACCGCTCTGCGCGGTTTACACACCGGCTTGCCGGGCGCCGATCGAGGAGGCCTTGCAAAGCCACCAGCGCAAGACCCGCGACGTGTTTGGCCGCTTGTGCGTCCGCCGGGTCGCTCGCCAGGAGTGGCAGTCGTACGATCCGTACGGAAAATTGTTTCGCAATATGAATACCCGGGAGGACTACGAGCAGGCTTGCAGCGAACTAATCGGCAGCCTGCGCAGTTCGTCTGCGTAAGAAGACCTGTCCGGCCATCGAGGCGGCCCCTTTATGTCCGTTCATTACATCGAGTTTCAGAACGTTTGCAAAGCATTCGGCGATAACCAGGTTCTGGAAGGCGTAAGTTTCTACGTGGACCCCGGAGAAACGCTGGTGGTCCTGGGCCGCAGCGGCGTGGGGAAATCCGTCACGCTGGAGCACATCATGGGTTTCCTCAAGCCGGATGCGGGCCGGGTTTGGGTGGCGGAAGAAGACATTACCGATTACAACGAGGCGCAACTCCAGAAGATTCGCCAAAAGGTGACGATGGTGTTTCAGTCGGGGGCGCTGTTCGATTCCCTGACGATTTTTGAGAACGTAGCCTTTCCCTTGCGGGAGCAGCGCGGCTATGGCGAGCAACACATTGAGGAAGTGGTTCTCGGCCTCCTCGATCTGCTCGAAATCCGCGAGTTAGCCGATTCCCTGCCTGTGGATTTGAGCACGGGCATGAAGCGGGCTGCCGCCATCGCCCGGGCGCTGGCCGCACAGCCGGAAGCGATCCTGTATGATGAGCCGACCACGATGGTGGACCCGCTGATGTCCCAGCATATCGGGAATCTGATCGAGCGGCTGAAGCGGCAATTGAAGTTAACCTCCGTTGTGGTTACGCACGACACCCGCCTGGCCAGGAAGGTGGCTGACCGTTTGGTGTTTTTGGAGGATGGTCACGTGATCTTTTTTGGCGGTCGCGAAGAACTGCCCGCCTGTTCCCATCCGGTTGTCCAGGAGTTCCTTCTGGAAGACGAAATTCGCGTCGCTTTGAGTTGAGGGCTGCCAGGCTGGAAAGGCAATCGGCGAAGTTTGTGAGGTTTCCCAGAGATTAAATAAGAGCGTGCCTCTTCAAGGGCCGCGCTCGCAGGAAAGCGGCTCTCCCCCTGGAACTCCCCTAGGGCCTGTTAACACTAATTACAATTTTGCGGTATGCTTCGGTTCCTGGAAATCACCGAGGCCCTCCGATGGTGTTCACACGCGCTAGCGAGATTCCATCCTGCTCCACCCGGATTTCCGTTTTCAACTTCCAGGCAGGTTGGAAGCGAGCAAGAGGGCAAAAAGGCCGCCCGGAAGGGGCAAAACGAGCCGCGAGGCAACCCCAAAGAGGCCAGAGCGATTTGAGCTTGAATCGGAAGAGCGGCAGGACTATGATTTCGGGCAAAGAAGGAAGGTTAAATCGGAAAATCCGGGGAAATCAATTACCGCTAGTCTTGAGAATCAGAAGGAGGATAACCAATGCAAATTCATCGAAGAGACCTATTTAAACTGATGGGGTTGACTGGGGCTGGACTTGGAGTTTCTCGTTTTGCCAGCCCGGCTCTTGCCGCGCAATCCACATCGGCTCCTGCCGCAGGAGGGCGCGTCACGGTTGACAATTGGCCGTTTCAAGAAGTAAGAATCCCCTTCAAGGAACGGAAAGCCAAGGTGAAGTGGCCGAACAATGCCAAGCTGGCTGTACGGGTATATATCACTACCGAATGGAATTCGGGACCCGCGAACCGCGAAGGCGCTTTTTATAAGCCAGACCTCTATGTAATATCTCGGGACAGCCAATATACCTTTACGGTCGGAGTTTATCGGGCTATGGAGGTGGTGGCAAAATATGGGATCCCGATCTCCAGTTTCCCCAATGGGGCGGTGGTTGCCGCATATCCGGATCTGTTTAGGGAACAGCACAAACTAGGATATGAGATTACCGCCCGCTCTTGGGATCATGCTTTCGCTCCGCCAATGCTCAGGCCGGACCAGGTGCGGGCCGAGTTATTAAGGGTAACCGATTCGATCTCACAGATCATCGGAGAACGTCCAGTAGGGTGGATCAGTCCCGGTGGTAGGTGCAGTGACAAAAGCCCGGAGATATTAGCCGACTTGGGTTACCTTTGGGTGGGAGATTTGGATGGGGATGATATTCCCTATGGGTTAAAGTTTGGAAATAAAATGATTGTTGCCATTCCTCATCGGCAAATGACCACCAATGACTTGCACAGCTTCGTGAGGGAGTCAGGGGAAGGGGTTAGAGATGTGGAGATGGCCTTTGAGTTTTTCCAGCATACCTTTAATCATTACTATGAGACCGCAACGACAGAAGCTCCGAACATGCTGATGTATGGAATTCACCCCTACTGGACCTGCTGGCCAGATCGAATTGCGTTCCACGACAAGGCATTGCGTTACATGAAGGGATTCAAGGATGTCTGGTTTGCCCGACACAAGGATTTGGCTCAGTACTGGAAAGACACCTATCTTACATAAAAGTTGTTTGTCGGAGAGAAAAGTCGTGTGACATTTCGCACGCTATGAAGTTGGGAAACAGCATGCCGTGGGTGCACCGGCCTTTGCGGATATAGCGATTACCCGATTCGGAATGTCTGCGATCCTGAAAGGCCGATCAGGGAGGCTAAAGACCCTCTGTTCCCAGCGCCACAGCCTTCGATGTCTGCCGCAATGGGCAGTTTCTGAACAATGTGGAGGGCTAGGCGGGGAAGCGTGTCTTTACAGCCAGTGCTCTCTGGTTGTTGTTGGGTTAGCGCAAGACAGCCACCAAAAGGAAAAAGAAAACGATCGAGGCTCCCAACTGCATCCAGCCCACCCGCCGCATCGAAATGCGCGGTGCCTGGCCCGAGCGGAACTGCCAGAGTTCCCACCAGTGAAGGGCCGTCGGCGGCAAAAAGGGGACCAGAAACCAGGGTCGTCCCCAGACAACCAGCATGGCGAACAGGAAGCACAGCCCGGCCTGGGCCAGTAAGGCATTGCGCCGCGCCAACCCGGACGGCGCGGTTCCCGGCTTCCGTGCAGCAAGAACGACCTCCAAGCGCGCGTGCACGGCCAAAACAGCGGCGGAGCTGTGCGCTGCGCTCAACGCCCAAATCCACAGAACTGGCTCCTCCCATTGGCCGCGACCCGCCAGATAGGACAGCAAGCAAGAGGAAGTCAGACCGACGGCAATCGCAATTTGCAAGGCTGGAGTGCGCTGATAGTTGTGCGCAGTGCAGTAGAGGGCTAGCAACGTCAGGAGTGCGGCCCCGCTTCCCAAAAGCAAAAGAGGCGCCAGCGGCAAAACGGTCAGCAGATAGGTCCCCGCGGCTGCCGCGACCAGGCCATAAACCCACAGAGAAAATCGCGCGTTTTGGATTTCCTGGAGCTTTTGTGTTTCCAGGGGTTGTGGGGATTGGTTGTTTTTGTATTTGTTGGCGGCAACCCGGAGGCGCCAGAAGAACAGCAAGGGTTCCCGAAGCAAAAAAATCGAAAATACAGCGAGAGCAGCGGCCACAGTGCGCCAATGGAGCCAGTCGCCCGCTACAAGCATCCCCGCCAGAAAAGGCAGGGAGATCATGCCCCAGGCTCCATGCTCTCGTGGCACCAGGAGACGCCAGCCCGGGCCAGTGGGCTGGTGGGCCCGCTCCCGTACAGATGGAGAAGGGATTCGCAGCTTTTCCGACGGTTTTTCCGACGGTTTCGCCGACGGTTTCTCCGACGGTTTCTCCGATAGCTCCATTTTTGCGTTCACGCCCTACTCCCTTCCGGCACCCTTGACGATATTTCCCCTGGTCTCACCGCAACAATGACAAAGGTCACAACGGACGAAAGAGGGGCGAAATGGAGAAAAGGTGTAGTTTCCGGTGGCTTATTCCTGCGAGAGTGCTTCCTGCTCCAACCGCGGAAGGTCCTCGATGACGAGCGTATGTCCCTCCAGGCGGAGGATTCCTTCCGCCTGCAACCGGCCCAGGTTGCGGGAGACCAGTTCCCGCACGGTCCCGATTCGCGCGGCCATCTCCTGCTGGGTCATGCGGAGCGGAACCCGCAATGGCGCGGCAGTTTTCCGGGTAATAACTCCCTCCCTGGCCTTGGCTCCGGCAGAGGATGAGTTGGCGGCCTTCTGGGGAGCTTGTTCTTGGACGATTTGCAATAGCAAGGCCGCCAGGCGAGTGCGGACCGTCAGAAACGAAAGCTCTTCGATGATACCCACCAGATGCCGCAGGCGCTTTCCCACAGAGGCCAGCACTTTCAGGGCCAGTTCCGGGTCCCGCCGGCAGCAGAGGCGGAAGTCTTGCTTGCTGATGAAAAGCAATAGGGAAGGCTCCAGGGGCACACAGGAAGCTGGATACGGCCCCCCATCAAAAACAGGCAACTCGGCGACCACCCCGCCTTTGCGCTCGATCGCCAGCACCTGCTCTCTTCCCTGAGCCGATTCCTTCAGGATTTTGACCGCCCCGGAAACAATCACGTACAGACCCATGCAGGGGTCTCCTGCGGCAAAGAGCAGTTCGCCCGGCTCGGCGCGGCGAACCACAGCGCGCTGCGCCAGTGTCTCAATCTGGCGGTCGTCGAGGTCGGCAAATAGAGGAACGGCTTTCAGGGCCGCCGTAATTTCTTCTTTGCTTAAAGAGGGCATAGTCGTTTCCGATGTGACGGGATGCGGGTTTGCTCTTAACGGTCCATAGATTTGCACTGTAAGTTGTGCTTGACGTGTTGAGAACCGCAAATTATACTATCGCTTATTGCAAAGGAATTGCAATAAGAAAGTGAATAAAAAATATTCCCGAACTTCGCCGTGCGTGGCTCAGTCCGGGACTGCAGTTACGTCATAAAAGCCCAACGAAGGAGTTCTCCTATGACACAACCGCTTCGTGAAAGCATAATAGCAAATTTTCCTCTACTCTCCAAGCCTCGCCGGACGCTCATTGTCCGAGCCCGGTATTTTTTAGTTTTCACACCATTAGTGATGTTAGTCAGCTTGGTCGTGCAGGCCCAGGAAAGCCCGATTCAAGACAACAGCTTCCTCATCGAAGAAGCCTACAACCAGGAACGCGGGGTCGTGCAGCACATCAGCGTTTTTTCTCATCTCTGGAAAAGCGAGGACTGGGCGTACAAGTTTACACAGGAATGGCCTTTCCCAGGTCCTGCCCGACATCAGTTGAGTTACGACATAGAAATCCTGAAATCGGGCGAATTTTCGGGTTCCGGCATGGGGCTGGGGGATTTGTCGCTGAATTACCGATACCAGCTTCTTGGCGACGGAACGACGCGGGTTGCCTTTGCTCCGCGGCTGAGCCTGTTGCTCCCGACGGGGAGGGCTAAGCTCGGTCGCGGCTTGGGCGCCACGGCGGTGCAGGCGAATTTGCCTCTGAGCGTTGTTTTGGGTGAGCGTTGGGTAATGCATGTCAATGCCGGGACAACCATCGCTCCACGGGCGCGGAACGAATTTGGCGACCGGGCGTCGGTCACAGAATACAACCTCGGCCACAGCTTCGTCTGGTTGGCACACTCCCGCTTCAACGTTCTCCTGGAAACGGTTTGGGAGGATACAGCGTCGGTGGTGGGCCCTGATAAGACCGAGCGCTCCCGCGCACTGTTTCTCAGCCCCGGCATTCGCTGGGCTCACAATTTCCGCAGTGGTTTGCAAATTGTTCCTGGTTTGGCAATGCCGGTAGGAGTGGGATCGAAGGCAGGAGAACGGGGTTTGGTGATCTATTTAAGTTTTGAACACCCCTACACCAGATAACGCGCAGACGGAGAAAAAAATACCGCTCCCTCCCGCTCCGGAGTGCCTGGGCTGGACTTACCCCACCAGGTTGATTGGGTTGCCGCTTAGAAAGCCGAGGATGTTTTCCACCGTCGTGTCCAGGATGCGGTGCAATGCTTCCCGGCTGTTGAAGGCGTTGTGGGGCGTGAAGACAATGCTTTCGTGCCGCAGTAGAATGTGATCCCTCAAGATGCCTCGCAACACCTCGGCGGGCTGCTCGGAGCGGAGCATCTCCTGTTCTTCGGAAATATATTGCTCTCCTTCCAGAACGTCTAAACCGGCGCCGGACAGGGTGCCATTGTCGAGGGCTTTCAGTAGCGCCTCGGTATCCACCAGCCCCCCGCGAGCTGTGTTAATCAGCAGCGCTCCCTTGCGGATCATTGCCATGCGCTCGGCATTCAGAAAATGGTGGGTCTCTTTCCTGTAGGGAATATGCAGAGTGACGATGTCGGAGTGGGCCAGCAGATACTCCACGGGCACATAGCGAAAGTTCATCAATTCAGCCAGGAACTGATCCTGGCGAGCATCCGTGACCAGCACCTCCATCCCGAAACCCCGCGCAATCTTGATGACGTGCAGGCCGATGCGGCCCCCGCCAATCACCCCAATCGTTTTCCCCTTTAAGTCGAAGCCGGTGAGTCCTTCGCGCGAATAATTTCCTTGCGACACGCGCACGTAACTCTTATGGATGTGCCGGGACAGGGACAGAATCAGGGCGAAGGTGTGCTCGGCGACGGTGTTCTCGCCGTAACTGGGGACGGTTGCCACCTCGATGCCCCGGCCACGGCAGGTCTCCATGTCAATGTGGTCAAAGCCGGTCGAGCGAGTGGCGATCAGGCGCAAGCGAGGTAGCTGTTCCAGAACGCGGGCGTCCAGGCGGGAATAGATAAAGACCGAGAGAACCTCGACCTCCTGCAAAGAGTGGAAATCAGCCTCGTTGACTTTGCCGGAATGGAAACTGGTTTGGTGCCCGGCGAGCTTCTCGCGCAGCACCGGCACTTCCCAATCATGAACTTCAAAGAAAGCGATGCGCATGGCGTGCTCGGGAATAAAAATTCAGCCTAAGGGTTCCGCCGCGTTCCGTCAACAGGAATCGCGGGCGTGGGCACGAGCTGGTGACGTATGTCACTCCACGGGAGCTGTCCGTATCATAGAGGCGGTTCCTCTACAATCCGAATCCTATTTTCGGCAGTGGAGTGTGCCCCAGAATTGAGACCATGGGTATTGGGACTCTCGGTCGCGGAATTGGAAGGGGTCATCGGGCACAAGACGCTGGAATTGGATATTTTCACCGACGCTTTTGAAGGGGTCTTTCCAGAATCGGAAAAATCACATGAGCCGGAGCGAAATGCCGACGTTGTTCTGGCGGGCCTTTTCGTATGCGAGCTTGGTCATCGCTATGTCGCATATGGCCATGCCTATCGGGATCGCAATGATCCTTTCCCGGTCGGATTCTCGGCCGGGTTTCTTCCCTGCCGCGATGTCGCCTATGGTGGAGTACACCTTGGGCATGCCTCCGGGAAACTCCGGGTCGGGCGTGCCATCTGCGGTGACCCTGTCCCTGCCGATCCTGTCAAAGTACTCAGCCAAAGGTATGTCGTCGACAATGAATTTGTCCGCTTGATGCAGGGCATCGGCCGTGTAGGCGCAGCCACCCTCTATGCCGACACCAAAAGTGCCCTCTTTGAACCATTCCTTTTCGATGATCTGGTCGTCGCCATTCGTGCACGTCGAGATAATGTCGGCGTCCCGGATGCACTCCTCGGGGGTACGGCAGACAGTTACCTCGCCCGCAAAATACCGCCGCGCATTTCGGGCCAGCGTTTCGGCGGCCGTCATACGCACATCCAGCAGCCTGACGGAAACGATCGATGGAAGTATCGCCGTAAGAAACCGCAAATGCATGCTTCCCTCAAAACCGCAACCAGCCAGTGCAAGCACTTCAGAACCGGGCCTAGCGCAAAGACGCGCTGCAATGGTACTTACGGTCGCTGTACGCAGCCCGGTCAGATAGCTGCAGTCCATCACGGCCAGGGGAACCCCTGTTTCAATGTCGTTGTACACCTGGATTCCGGTGACGTTCGGAAGGTTCCTCAAATAATTATTGGCAAAACCGCCGACCCATTTGAGACCGCAAGCCCGCATCTCCTTCAGGTAAGCAGGCATGGCGTGAATGAAATTGGCAGGATGCGTCCCCGTGGGATGTACGCCCATCTTGGGGTGCATTTCATAAGTGCCGTTGGAGTGTTCTACCAGGGACTTCTCGACCGCCTCCAGGGACTCCTCGGGCTTCAGGTCGAGAGATACGATGTCATCTCTCGACAAAAACAATACTTCAATGGGTTTCACGAATTCTGGTCTAGCCTCACTCATTGCGTCTAACCGGAATTTCCGATTGCAACCTGCCATCGGCTCCAGATTCTATGCCCAGCGTCCCTGCCAGGTCAAGCTCATGTGCTCGTTCCGTAGGTTAGTGGCAATTTTGTTGATTATGGACCAGCAGGAGGGAGAAAGACCTCGCTCAACGATGGGCAATTTCCTAATCGTAAACTTCAAAGAAAGCGATGCGCCTGGGGTGTCCTTGAAAATCAGATTGGACGGAATGGTTTTGAAGATGGTTCGCTCCTAGAAAGGAGTCGGCCCGGTCCGTCTCCGCTGCGGAGCGTTAATAAAATGCCTCTGGGTGGGGAGGCCCTTAGGTTCCTGCACGGAAAAGTGTAAGGGTGGGAATTGTGCGGACCCGCGCTGAGGGGAGGATCAATCCAATTGATACTTTTTCATTTTGTAGCGAAGGGTATCGCGGGTGATGCTCAGCAGGCGGGCGGCGTGGGTCTGATTGCCGCCGGTCTTGGTCAGAGCACGGACAATGAGTTCGCGCTCGGTCTGTTCGAGCGAGATGCCGTTTTCCGGAATTTCCAGGCCGCCCGGAACGGTAGGAAGTTTCACACGGTTCAACGCGATCGGCAGGCTGGTGACGCGAAGATTGGAACCGTCTTCCAGAATCATGGCTCTCTCGATGGCGTTGCGCAACTCCCGCACATTGCCCGGCCAGACATAGCGTTGCAAAAGCCTCTCCGCATCAGGGGCCACACCGAGAATCTTCCGCCGGAATTTGTTGTTGTAGTGGGAGACAAAAAAGTTCGCCAGCGGCAGAATGTCTTCCGGGCGTTCGCGCAAGGGAGGGATGTAGATTTGGATGACGTTGAGGCGGTAATAGAGGTCCTGGCGGAATGCCCCCGCGTGCACCGCCTCCTGGAGATTGCGATTGGTGACGGCGATGACCCGGACATCCACCAAGAAGTCGCGCACGCCGCCGATGCGCCGCACCCGCTGATCCTCCAGTACGCGCAGCAGCTTGGTTTGCAGGATGAGCGGCATTTCCCCAATTTCATCCAGCAGCAGAGTGCCCTTGTCGGCCAGTTCGATCAGGCCCCGCTTCTGGTTCTTGGCGTCCGTGAAGGAACCTTTTTCGTAGCCGAACAGTTCGGCCTCCAGCAGGTTTTCCGGGATGGCCGAGCAGTTAATGGCAATGAAAGGCTGGGCCTGGCGCATACTCTGGTAGTGGATGGTTTTGGCAATCAGGTCCTTGCCAGTGCCGCTTTCGCCTTCGATGAGGATGGAGCTGGCCTCGCTGCTGGCCACTTTGCGGACAAATCCGAGGATTTGCCTCATGCGGGGAGACTCGGTCACGAAGGAGCGGTTCTGGGGCTCTACCTGTTCGGTAATGTCCTTAAACGTTACGACGATGCCCTCCAGCCCTCCTTGCGGATCGCGTATGGGCGATGTATGAATGACGGCCAGCCGTTCCCTCCCCTCGGCGGTGTGAAGGCGCACGGTGGAATGAGCACTCGGTTGCTGGCTGGCCAAGGCTATGGCAAACCCGCACCCGGGATCACAGACCCCGCAACGAAATACATCCGTGCAATGCTTCCCAACGATTTCGTCGGCGGGATAACCCAGGATTTCCACGGCGGCTCGGTTGACTCCTGTGACGTTCAGGTCGCTGTTGTAAGTGAGGACACCATCGGAAATGCTGTCCAACACCGCCTGGAGCGTCTGCTCGTTCCGCCACAAATCGTCGAACTTCGCCATGTGATCAAATTATAGCATGATTGGAGGGAAAAGCTACGCTGAATTGGGTGATTTCACCCGCTTGAACCATTTTATTTCGTAACCCAGGGCGTATCTTTGGAAATGGAGCAGTATCCTGAGCTAAATACCCCATTTTTGCCTCATCGCATATTTTACCTAAGCCCTACTCTCGGTCTTCCTGAAAAATCCCGAAGAAAATCTCTTCCGAAGACTCCTACAGTTCTCGGGCAGCGCAAGCTAATCGGCGCACATTCAAGTGGTTGCAGTGGCGCGTTGGATTGACAGCAAGAAGCCCAAAGGCTCATTCGGCTTTTTTGCCGAACTGGGCGGTGAAATAAGAAACGATGGTCTGTATTTCTACAGGCGTGACCGTGAGACCCTGTGCGGCCATGTTCATTACAATGCTCTCCCATTCTTCCTTACTGCTTCTGCGCGTGGTGATTTTTTCCAGGTCGTGACAGAGGGTGCATTGCGACTCGACCAATTCCTTGCCAGCTCCAGCCGGCAGAGACACTGCCTTCTCGCCCTCGGCGCCCCCTGTCTGGGCAGGGGAGGATGTTGCGCTCTTCACCGGGGCGGACCCTGGGGCAAAGTTCTTGGCAAGATATTGAATTGCGGTGTCAGCCTCCTCCGGCAAGAGTTGCGCGCCGCGCATAATCATGTCCTGGACGATACTCTTCCATCCCGCCGGACCATTTCGTACTTTCGTCATCGAGTTCGCACCATGGCACTGTGTGCAGGCCACCGCTACCAAATCCTTGCCGTCGCCGGGCGGCAAGGAGTTGGCGGCCGACCCCTGGGCGTGGAGTTGTCCACTGGTATAGAGCAAAAACCCTACCAGCCATGTTGCCCTGGAGAAATGCTTCATTGGAGACGGAGTAATTTTCAGCACGGTCATCCCCTTTTCTGGCGCAAGGCCGCGATGGAGTGGGGAGGGTGCCACGTGGAGGCCGCCCCGAAGCCATCGCGCTCTATATGGACATCCAGCAAATAGGGCCGACCCTCGATGTTAATCCGTTTTGCACGCTCCAGCGCCGGCTGCAGGGAAGAAGGTTCCGCCACGATCTCCCCTTCCACGCCAAATGCCGAAGCCATCTTGGCATAGTCAATATCCGGATCTCCCAGGTAGCAAGTCATGTCCAAGCCCGTCTCGAACTGCCTGCCGCCGTTGTCAAACATGCCGGTGCGTTCCCGGTTATAGCTGCGGTTGTTCATGACAATGACGGTTACCGGAGCGTGATAGCGAGCCATACTCCAAAGAGGCTGCGGGCCGCTGTACAAAAATGCTCCATCGCCGATTAGCGCTACCACAGGCCGATCCGGCTTTGCCAGACTGACTCCAAAAGAAGCTCCCAAGGCCCAACCCAGGGCAGATCCGGATGTGGCGAAGTATTGCTTGCCCGCTCCGCCGAACGACATTATATTTTCTACCTTCCGCCCCGAATCAACCTCCACGATGAAGCAGGTATCTTGGTCCAAGCCGCTCTCGAGTTCCATTCCCAGCCGCTCGATGCTGATCGGAGAGCGGTCCCAGAGACCGCGGGAAATATTCCGGCGGAATTCAAGCATTTTGGAGGTATATTCCCGCGTCCTCGCCAGTCGCGGCGCGCCCCGTCCTGGGATGGATGGCCGCGTTCGTGACGACCCGAAACACCCAACAGCTAAACACAACGCTATCCCGAACCCCGCCACGATCGTCGAATGGGTCTTCCTTAGTCCCGTGCCGATCGAGGCTTTGCCGCCTTAGCGATCTCCCGCAGCATACCGGGAAAGATGAACTGGTGGAACGGAAAGACAGAGTACCAATACAGCAGGCCGGCGATGCCCGCTGGATCGAAGATGGCGGTTTGCCGGATAATCGAGCCCGTTCCATCCTGCTCGATTTCATATTGCAGCCAGGCCCGGCCCGGCAGTTTCATTTCGGCGAACAACCGCAAGAGTCGGTCCTGTTCGATCGCTTCCACTCTCCAGAAGTCAACGGTTTCACCCGCAGCTAGCAGTTCGCGGTGCCGCCGTCCTCGCCGCATGCCGGCTCCCCCCTGCAGCAAGTCGATAAAACCTCGCAGATTCCAAAGCCAATTGGCATAGTACCAACCTGTCGTGCCGCCAATTCGCAGAATCGGAAGGAATGCCTCCGCAGGGGAACAAGGGACATGCGCCGAACGGGAATCCAAAAAGCGGGAGCCGAACCTCCCGCCACCCGTACAGGAAGCTGTCCCCTTCGAGGAAAGCGCATCAGACCAGCGCGTCTGCGCGAATTCTTGATC